>Ga0210398_10003695_pt1 | contig 14569 bp, 8 predicted proteins | sample IncBWC4OmetaG_FD_161047 | JGI IMG/M metagenome (GOLD analysis project Ga0210398, IMG submission 161047) | Forest soil microbial communities from Barre Woods Harvard Forest LTER site, Petersham, Massachusetts, United States - Inc-BW-C-4-O | ecosystem: Environmental > Terrestrial > Soil >...
ACGTCTCAGACATGGCTGATAGAGGGTAGCGTGGAACGAGAGCGGTCGCTACGGCCTATCTGCTGAGGCATTCAACGTCATTATCAAGTATTCTTAAGCTCTGGGCACAACAATCAGATAGCACACGATTGAATTTCGAGAGAACAGAGAGCACCCATGCTGTCAGCGCAGACGAACGAACCGGAAGCACCGCGAGTTAGGGCGTCGGAGCCAGCGACGGACCTGTCGACGCGTCAGCCGGCGCCTGAGGCACCGAAGGGATCCGCGGCGCGGAAGTGGATTGTGTTACTGGTGATTGTGGCGGTGGTCGGGGCCGCCGTGTGGAAGATCCGCCGGAACGCGAAGGACCAGGACTCCGTTCAGATGATCATGGCGGCGCAGGCAGACCGGCCGACGCCGGTGCAGGTGTCGGCGGTGCAGCAGAAGACGATGCCGATCTTTCTGACGGCGCTCGGGACGGTGACGGCGTACAACACGGTGACGATCAAGAGCCGTGTGGATGGGCAGTTGATGCAGGTGCCGGTGCACGAAGGGCAGGCGGTCCGTGAGGGCCAGATATTGGCTGAGATCGATCCGAAGCCGTATCAGGCGGCGCTGGAGCAGGCACAGGGACAGTTAGTGAAGGACCAAGCCAACGCCGTGAATGCGCGTGCGGAGGCAGCACGGTACAGCGCATTGCTGCAGGCAGGCGTGGTGTCGAAGGAGAGCCAGCAGGCGCAGATTTCGACCGCGGGGCAGGCCGAAGGGTCGATCGCTGCGGACCAGGCGGCGATTGAGGCGGCGAAGGTGAATCTGGGGTACACGAAGATCGTTTCGCCGATCAACGGGGTCGTGGGGCTGCGGCAGGTCGATCCGGGGAATATCGTGCATGCAGCGGACGCCAATGGCTTGCTGGTGGTGACGCAGTTGCAGCCGATAGCGGTGATCTTTACGCTGCCCGAGGACCAGTTGCCCGAGGTGTTGAAGAGGACACGAGGAGGAAGCAGGCTGGCGGTGGAGGCGTTCGATCGCGCGGCTTCGACGCACCTGGCGAGCGGAAGTCTGCTGACTGTGGACAACCAGATTGACACGGCGACCGGCACAGTGAAGGCGAAGGCGGTCTTTAACAATGAGGACGGCGCACTGTTTCCGAACCAGTTTGTGAATATTCGATTGATCCTGCAGGAGAAGCCAAACGCGATCGTGATTCCGGCGGCAGCGTTGCAAACGGGGTCGCAAGGGAACTTCGTTTATCTGCTGAAGCAGGGGCAGCCGCCAGCGGACCTGGTCGAGAAGAAGAACACAGACATGCCGGTTCCGGAGCTGGCAGAGAACCAGACGAACTATTACGTCCTGGCGCAGACGGTGAACGTGGAGCTGACCGAAGGGACGCAGGTGATCCTCAACGGTGGCGTGAAGCCGGGTGACCAGATCGTCGTGGATGGGCAGGAGAAGTTGAAGAACGGCAGCAAGGTGTTTCCAAAGGCGGCCCCTGCAAAGACGGATGGGGCGACGGCTGAGGTCGATGCGGCAGGTCAGACGGCGGGTCGGCCTTCATGAGTTCTGCGTTGAGTCCATCGAGGCCATTTATTCTTCGGCCAGTGGCCACCTCTCTCCTGATGGTGGCCATTTTGCTTGCGGGCTTTGTTGCGTATGTGCAACTGCCAGTGTCGGCGCTGCCGCAGGTGGACTATCCGACGATCCAGGTACAGACGTTTTATCCCGGGGCGAGCCCGGAGGTCATGGCTTCGTCGGTGACGGCGCCGCTGGAGCGGCAGTTCGGCCAGATACCGGGGCTGAGTCAGATGACTTCGACGAGCTCGGGTGGAGGCAGCGTGATTACGCTGCAGTTCTCGCTGGCGGAGTCGATCGACGTGGCACAGCAGGACGTGCAGGCGGCGATCAATGCGGCGTTCAGCTATCTGCCGAAGGACCTGCCGAACCCGCCGGTGTACAGCAAGGTGAATCCGGCGGACGCGCCGATCATGACGCTGGCGCTGACGAGCGATACGCTGCCGCTTCAGAAGGTAGAAGATCTGGCGGACACAGTGATCGCGCAGAAGATCTCGCAGCTGTCGGGCGTGGGGCTGGTGTCGATCAACGGCGGGCAGAAGCCGGCGGTGCGGATCCAGGCGAACCCGACGGCGCTGGCGAATTACGGGCTGAGTCTTGAGGACATTCGCACGGCTGTGGGTACGGCGAACGTTGACCAGGCGAAGGGAAATTTGAATGGCGCGACACAGTCGTACACGATTGGCGCCAACGATCAGATCCCTTCGAGCGGAGGCTACAACAATGTGATTGTCGCGTACCGGAACGGGTCGCCGGTGCGGCTGTCAGACGTGGCGAACGCGGTGGACAGTGCAGAGAACCTGTTTCAGGCGGCGTGGATGGGGACGTCGGCGCGCGAGCCGCACGATGGACAGCCCGCGAACGCCGCGACGCTGCAGCCAGCCGTGATCGTGAACATCCAGCGGCAGCCGGGGGCGAACATTATCGGCGTTGTGGATGAGGTACAGAAGATACTGCCACAATTGCGGTCGTCGATGCCTGCGACGGTGAACCTGCAGGTACTGACGGACCGGACGAACACGATCCGGGCGTCGGTGAAGGACGTGAAGTTTTCGCTGGTCCTGACGATTGGGCTGGTGGTGATGGTGATCTTCCTGTTCCTGCGATCGTTTGCGGCGACGGTGATTCCTTCGGTCGCGGTGCCGCTGTCGATTGTGGGGACGTTCGGAGTGATGTACCTGCTGGGGTACAGCCTGAACAACCTGTCGCTGATGGCGCTGACGATCTCGACGGGTTTCGTGGTGGATGACGCGATCGTGATGATTGAGAACATCGCGCGGTATCTGGAGGAGGGTGACACTCCGCTGGACGCGGCGCTGAAGGGCTCAGAGCAGATTGGATTCACTATTGTTTCGCTGACGGTGAGCCTGATCGCAGTGCTGATTCCGCTGCTGTTCATGGGCGATATCGTGGGGCGGCTGTTCCGTGAGTTTGCTGTAACTCTGGCGGTTACGATTTTGGTTTCGGCGCTGGTGTCATTGACGCTAACCCCGATGATGTCGGCGAAGCTGTTGAAACATACGCCGGCTAACCAGCAGAGCACCTTCTACCGGAAGAGTGAAGAGTTCTTCGAGTATGTGATCCGGAAGTATGCCGTGGGCGTGCGGTGGGTGTTGAGGCACCAGACACTGACACTGCTGGTGACGCTCAGCACGTTTCTGCTGACTGTATATCTGTTCCTGATTGTGCCGAAGGGGTTCTTCCCGGTGCAGGACACGGGCGTGCTGCTGGGGATTACGGAGGCCCCGCAGACGATCAGCTTTGGGGCGATGAGCTCGCGACAGCAGGCGCTGGCGCGGGTCATTTTGCAGGACAAAGACGTTGAGAGCGTGTCGTCGTTTATTGGGATCGATGGAACGAATTCGACGTTGAACAGTGGGCGCATCCAGATCAATTTGAAGGACCGCGAGCTGCGCAAGTCGTCGGCGCTTGAGGTGATCCAACGGCTGGAGCCGCAGGTGGCGAAGGTGGATGGGATCCAGTGCTATCTGCAGCCGCTACAGGACCTGACCGTAGAGGACCGGGTGAGCCGCACGCAGTATCAGTACTCCCTAGAGGACGCCAACGTCGAGGACCTGGCGGTCTGGACGGACAGGATGGTCGCCAAGCTGAAGACGATTCCGATTTTGAGCGATGTGGCGAGCGACCAGCAGTTGGGGGGACTTGAGGCGAGTCTGGTGATTGATCGCGATACAGCGTCGAGGCTGGGGATTACACCGCAGAACATCGACGACACGCTGGATGATGCCTTTGCGCAGAGGCAGGTTTCGACGATCTTTACGCAGCAGAACCAGTACCATGTCGTGCTGGAGGTCGCTCCGAAGTTTCAGCGGACCCCGGAGTCGCTCGATAACATTTACGTGAAGAGTTCGAATGGGTCGCAGGTGCCGCTGTCGGCGTTTACGCACTTCGAAGAGAGGCAGACGCCGCTGGTGATTAGCCATCAGGGACAGTTCCCTGCTGTGACTATTTCGTTCAATCTGGCGCCGGGCAAGTCGATTGGCGATGCCGTGAATGCGGTGAACAAGGCGAAGGCAGAGCTGAATATGCCGCCCAGCGTGAATGCGGAGTTTCAGGGATCGGCAAGGGCGTTCGAGGCTTCGCTGGAGAACGAGCCCCTGCTGATCCTTGCCGCTCTGATCGTCGTCTACATTGTGCTGGGGGTGTTGTACGAGAGCTACATTCATCCGATCACGATCCTGTCGACGCTGCCTTCGGCGGGTGTTGGTGCGATTCTCGCGCTGTTGCTGTTCCATGTGGACCTGAGCGTGATTGCGCTGATCGGAATTATTCTGCTGATCGGTATTGTGAAGAAGAACGCGATCATGATGATCGACTTTGCGCTGGAGGCCGAGCGTGAACAGGGGCTGACGCCGACGGAGGCGATTTATCAGGCGTGCCTGCTCCGGTTCCGGCCGATCATGATGACGACGATGGCGGCGCTGCTGGGCGGGTTGCCGCTGGCGCTGGGCACGGGTACGGGAAGCGAGCTGCGACGTCCGCTGGGTATCACGATTGTAGGCGGATTGATTGTGTCGCAGGTGCTGACGCTGTTTACGACGCCGGTGGTGTATCTGTTCTTCGACCGGCTTGCGCGGAGATCAAGGCCTGTTGAAGCGGAGTTGCATGCGCCCGCTTTGTCAGCTGATTAATTAGGAACCAGGACCAGGGTTATGCATTTTTCAGCACCATTTATTCGACGGCCGGTAGCGACATTTCTGATGTCGGCTGCGGTGATTCTGGCGGGCGCGGTGGCCTATACGCTGCTGCCGGTGGCCAGTCTGCCGCAGGTGGAGTTTCCGGTGATCTCGGTGGGTGCGAGCTTGCCGGGGGCGGACCCGGAGACGATGGCTTCGTCGGTAGCGACGCCGCTGGAGCGACAGTTTTCGAAGATCGCCGGGGTCAATGAGATGACGTCGTACTCGTCGACGGGGTCGACCGGGGTCGTGCTGCAGTTCGACCTGAGCCGTGATGTGAATGGTGCTGCGCGCGATGTGCAGGCGGCGATCAATGCTGCGCGGAGTCAGTTGCCGGCGAACCTGCCGAGCAATCCGGGATATTACAAGGTGAACCCCGCAGATTCGCCGATCATGATTATCGCGTTGACCTCCGACACGATGACCGTGCCGCAACTTTACGACGCGTGTGACAGTATTCTGGCGCAGAAGATCGCACAGGTACCGGGGGTGGGTCAGACGTGGTGTGGTGGAAGTGCGAAGCCGGCGGTGCGGATCGAGGCGAACCCGATGCAACTCGCGCATTATGGCGTCGGGCTGGAGGCACTGCGCGCGGCGATCGGCACGGTGAATGTAAACCAGCCGAAGGGTTATCTGCAGGACGATGAGCGGCGGTGGAGCGTCAGCGCGACGGACCAGTTGTTTGGTGCGGCGGCGTATGCTCCGCTGATTGTTGCGACGGACCGAGGGCCGGTGAGTTCGGCGGCGGCAAGTACCGGGCTGCCTGCATCGGTGGCGAGCGCTGTGGCGAATATGCCGACGGCGAACGGTGGCACGAGTTCGCCTGCTACCCCTGCAACGAGCACTGGCTCCGCTGCGACGCCGAGTGCGGCCATGGCTACCGGTACGACGCATGGTATCGTGCGGATCCGGGACGTGGCCAAGGTCGTCGACAGCGTCGAGGACGTGCATGCTACCGGGGTCTTCAATGGCAAACCAGCGATCCTGGTGATCGTGTTCAAGACCTCGACGGCGAACGTGATTGAGACGGTTGAAAACGTAAAGAAGATGCTGCCGATGCTGGAGGCTTCGATACCGCCGGCGATCCAGGTGCACGTGGCGCTGGACAGGACGACGACGATTCGCGCTTCGGTGCGGGACGTGACGCGGACGCTGGTGATCTCGATCATGCTGGTGATCCTGGTGGTGTTCCTGTTTCTGCGCGAGGTGAGGTCGACGCTGATTCCAACAGTTGCCGTGCCGTTGAGTTTGCTAGGGACGTTTGCGGTGATGTATCTGCTTGGCTACACGCTCGATAATTTGTCGCTGATGGCGCTAACGATCTCGACGGGGTTCGTGGTGGACGATGCGATTGTGGTGATCGAAAATATCAGCCGACATCTTGAGGAAGGGATGACGCCCTTTGCGGCGGCGATGCTGGGGTCGAAGGAGATCGGGTTTACGGTACTGTCGATGAGCACGTCACTGATTGCAGTGTTCATTCCGATCCTGTTGATGGGCGGGATCGTTGGCAGACTGTTTCGTGAGTTTGCGGTGACGCTGTCGGTGGCGATCATGGTGTCGCTGGTGGTTTCGCTGACGACGACGCCGATGTTGAGCGCGAAGTTTCTGGAGCCGCACAATGCGCGGCGGCACGGGTGGTTTTATCACCTGGGAGACCGCGCGCTGAAGCGGATGGCGGCAGAATATGAGCGCGGCCTGCGGTGGGTGCTGCAACATCAAAAGCTGGTGCTGACGGTTACGGTGCTGACCTTTGTCTTGAATGTTTATCTGTACATTCTTGTACCGAAGGGGTTCTTTCCAGAGCAGGACGCCGGGCGCATCGGTGGGCAGGTGCAGGGGCAGCAGGACGTTTCGTTTCCAGAGATGAAGAAGAAGGTGCTGGAGCTGGCGACGATCGTCGGGAAGGACCCGGGGGTGCAGGACGTGACAGCATTTGCAGGCGGGCGCGGTAACTCCAACGCGGGCTTTATGTTCATGTCGTTGAAGCCGGATTCGGAACGGCTGAAAAAAGGCGATACGGCGCAGGTGATTGTGGACCGGCTGAGGCCGCAGGTAAGCAATATCCCGGGTGCGATCCTTTATTTGCAGGCGTTTCAAGACCTGCGGGTCGGCGGGCGAAATACGGCGACGGAGTACCAATACACGCTGACGGCAGACAGCTTGAAGGACCTGAACGAGTGGGGGCCGAAGCTGAAGGACGCCATGGACAAGCTGCCGCAGATCAAGGACGTTGCGACGGACCAGCAGCAACAGGGGTTGCGGGGGCAGTTGGTGATCGACCGGGCCACGGCGAGCCGATTGGGAGTTTCGCCCCTGACGATCGATGCTACTTTGTCGGACGCGTTTGCGCAGACGCAGGTCTCGACGACCTATATGCCGTTGAACCAATACCACGTGGTAATGGAGGTCGCGGACGAGTTTCAGCAGGACCCGGATGCGCTCAAGAACATTTATGTGAAGAGTACGACCGGGGCGATGATTCCGCTGTCGGCGGTGACGCATTTTGAGTCGCAGAGGATTCCGCTGGCGGTGAACCATCAGTCGCAGTCACCGGCAACGACTCTGTCGTTCAACCTGGCACCGGGGGCGTCGCTGAGCCAGGCGACGCAGGCGATCCAGCAGGCGCGGGTGGATATCGGGATGCCGACGGCGATCCATGGCGGGTTTGCGGGGACGGCGCAGGCGTTCAAGGATTCGCTATCGAGCGAGCCGTGGCTGATTCTGTTGGCGCTGATCGCGGTTTATATCGTGCTGGGGATGCTGTACGAGAGCTTTATTCACCCGCTGACGATCCTGTCTACGCTGCCGTCGGCGGGGGTGGGCGCGATTGTGGCGCTGCTGTTGTTCAAGGTGGACTTGAGCGTGATCGCGATGATCGGGATCATTCTGCTGATCGGGATCGTGAAGAAGAACGCCATTATGATGATCGACTTTGCGCTGGTGGCCGAGAGGCAGCATGGGAAGACACCGCAGGAGGCGATCTATGAGGCTTGTCTGCTGCGGTTTCGGCCGATCATGATGACTACGATGGCGGCGCTGCTGGGTGGATTGCCGCTGGCGCTGGGCAGAGGCGCGGGGAGCGAGATGCGACGGCCGCTGGGGATCACGATTGTGGGTGGGTTGATTGTGTCGCAGGCGCTGACTCTGTTTACAACGCCGGTGGTTTATCTGTTTTTTGACCGGATGCGTGGACGGTTTGAGCGGTTAGGGTCGAGGCGAAAGGCCGGGCGGGGTGTTCCGCAGATTGTTGCTGGGGATTAGGTGGCGTTCTAGATTTGGGGTGTCCTCCCAAATCATGCCAGGCAAGAGAACAGGCAACGACTGGAGCCAAGTCGTTGCCTGTGATGATTTTGTGGGTTGAAGTTAGACGAGAACCGGCTCGGGGACGAGGACGTCGCTGGAACGGCGGCGTTCGAGCGGGCTGCCGGGAAGCTTGCTGACCTGCGTGTGGGGGAAGTAGGAGTTTTCGAAGTACTGCGCCAGCATGCGATGGGTGTTGAAGAAGCTGCCGTTGATGGCGATGCAGTGCTGCTGCATGCGCGACCAGGCGTGGGGGTTGGCGTACATGGGGGCGATGGAGTGTTCGAGCTTTTTGTAGAGGCTGTCGGCTTCGGCGGCTTCGGTCTCGCCGTCTTCGATGGCCCAGCCGGTGGTGTCCTCGGCGCAGCCTTCGATCCACCAGCCGTCGAGGATGGAGAGCGAGGGGACGCCGTTGAGTGCGGCCTTCATGCCGGAGGTGCCGGAGGCCTCGTAGGGGCGGCGGGGGGTGTTGACCCAGACGTCGACTCCTTGTGTGAGGAGAGCGCCGAGTTCCCAGTCGTAGTTTTCGACGTAGTAGATCTTGAGTGCCGAGGAGTTTAGCTTCGCGGCAGCGGAGTAGACGTCGCGGATGAGTCCCTTGCCGGCGTTGTCGGCGGGGTGGGCCTTGCCGGCGTAGAGAATCTGGAGGCCGCCGATTTTTTCGGCGATGGCGACCAGGCGGGCGGGGTCGTGCAGGAGCAGACTGGCCCGCTTGTAGGTGGCGACGCGGCGGGCAAAGCCAAGGGTCAGAACGTTGGGGTTGAAGTGGTGGCCGGTGCGCTTTGCGATAGTGCCGAAGAGGCGGAGCTTGCTTTTGTTGTGGGCCGCGGCGATGCGTGCCGGATCGATGCCGTAGACGGAGCGGAGGTATTGGTTGTCGGTACGCCAGTGGGGAACCTCGCCGTCGAGGAGTTCCTGAAAATGCGGGGAGAGCCAGGTGGCGGCGTGGACGCCGTTGGTGATGAAGTAGACCTTGTAGTCGGGGAACATCTTCTGCGAGACCTTGCCGTGCTGCATGGCGACGCCGTTGACGAAGCGCGAGAAGCGCAGGGCGATGTAGGTCATGTTCATGAGGCCGTTGTGGAGACAACCAAACTGGTCAATTGCGGCGGCGCGGTCGTGGCCGAGGACCTGGTACATCTGGTCTATGCCGAATTGGTCGTGGCCGGCGGGAACGGGAGTGTGAGTGGTGAAGACGCATTGCTGGCGGACGAAGTCTACGTCGGCTTCGGTCGCTTCCTTGAGAGGTTTGCCGGCGAGATGGTCTTCGAGCAGACCGATGGCGAGGAGGGCGGCGTGGCCCTCGTTCATGTGGTAGACCTTCGGCTTACAGGCGAGGGCGTCGAGTAGAGCGACGCCGCCGAGGCCGAGGACCGTCTCCTGACAGAGGCGGTAGTAGGTGTCGCCGCCGTAGAGGTGGTCGGTGAGGCGGCGGTCCCAGGGGTCGTTGCCTTCGACGTCGGTGTCGAGGAGGAAGACAGGGATGATGTGGCCGGTTACGCCGACGACGTCGAAGCGCCAGGCCCGGACGAGTATCTGACGGCCCTGCATGGTAAGGGCGATGAGTTGGTTTGCGCTGGGAAGTGTTGTCTCGGGGGACCAAGATACGTCGGTCTCGGTCTGCTGGCCGATGTCGGAGAGCTTCTGGCGGAAGTAGCCACGGCGATGGACGAGCGAGATCGCAACCATGGGGGCAGCGGTGTCGGCCGCGGAGCGGAGAGTGTCGCCGGCCAACATGCCGAGGCCACCGGAGTACGTGGGGAGTGATGGGGAGAGGGCGATCTCCATGGAGAAGTATGCAACGGTACGGGAGGCAAGATCAGGAGTTGACGGGGTGAGAATGGGGGGGAAAGTCATGCGGTGGTTGATCCTTTTCTCATCCGAGCCAATGCTGCGTGAAGAGCGTGATATGGACACGGTGCTGGAACTCTCTATCGGCTGAGGGGATACACTGCGTGACCGGCCATAAGAGGAACTTGAGCACCGAATCTGGCTGATTTTAGCAAAACGCTTAAACGATTTAGATAGAACCTACGGTTACCTACGCTGGTTCTATCGGGGGATTGACCCAAATGTTGCAACTGCAGCGGCATCAAGGCGTTGCCACAAGTGGTCTAACCAAAGGAGATGCTCCGGTTTCATGAGCACGGAACGGAGGCAGGTCACGCTGGTTCGGGAGTCGGCGTGAGGGGAATTTTCCCAGGAGTCTTGTGGAAAAAGGGGTACCGGAATTTGGGCGAGGGCGAGGTGGAGGTCGCGTTTCGCGGCTTCGTCGAAGATCTTCTGGGCGAGAGCGGAGGAGGCCTGCGGGGTGGCAGCGCGGACAGCCCAGAAGACAATGTCGAGCTGAGGCGGAAAAGCGGGAGCGAGGAAGTGCGGCGATTCGGTGAGGCGCCGATGCAGGGTGAGGGCGGCGGTGTGACAAGATTCGAGGCCCTGCGCGAAGACGCCGTCGGAAGTGTATGGGAGGAGCTGCTGCGTGGCCCAGAGTGCGACAGCGGAAGCACCGGCGCGAGAACACTCGAGGGAGATTTCCCCGAGGTGGAGTTCCTTTGAGGAGAAGTAGGTGTACGGAGAGTCGTGTTTATAGAGGCGGCCGACGGCGGGGTCGCGGAAGAGGACACAGCCGCAGCCGTAGGGTTGGAGGCCATGCTTGTGCGGGTCGATGACGATGGAGTCGGCATAGGGTATGGCGTCAAAGGCGGCACGGGTCGCGGGGGAAAGGTTTGCGGCGAGAGTGAAGTAACCACCGTAAGCGGCGTCGACGTGGATGCGGAACTTGTATTTCTTCTGAAGCGCCACGATCTGATCGAGAGGATCGACGGAGCCAATGGCTGTGGTCCCTAATGTAACCACTACTGTTGCGATCTTACCAGTCTCCAGAAGAGACTCGAGGACCTCGATGTCCATACGACCGCGCTCGTCGGTGGGAATGGAGATGAACGGCAGGCCGAGGACGCCGCTGATGCGGCTGTGCGTGTAGTGGGCCTGGTCGGAGGCGGCGATTGCCATGGGAGTGCCGTCTTCGGTGTGACCAAGTTGGCCCGCGACCCAGAGGGCCTCGAGGTTGGCGAAGGTGCCTCCGCTGCTGAGATGGCCCAGATGCTGAGGCCAGTGGAACAAATTCGCGACCGCGGTCACGGCTTCGATCTCCATGGCAGAGCTGGCGCGGCCGCCGTCGAGGGCGTGGTTGTTGGGGTTGACCGACATGGCCAGAGCATAGGCGGCGCGGGCGATTGGGTGGGGCGGCTTCAACATCTGTCCTGCGTAGAGGGGATGGGCGTAGGGATAGTTGTCGCGGAGGCGCATCGCTACCCGCTGCAGAATGTCCGAGGCCGCGGCGCCCAACGAGGGCGCAGGGTTGGGTGGCAGATGGGCGAAGCCTTCGTCCAGAGTTCGTTGGGATTCGGCGAGCAGCTTGAGGAAATCGTCTGGCATGGATTGCTCTAGAAAGCCGACCGCGTTAGGAAACCGAACTTCATCATAAGGCCGAAGATGATGGCGAGGACGAAGGCGAGGGTGGTCCATGGGCCAGCTGTTCGCAGGCGCTTCCTCAGGGCTTCGACAATGACGAGGACCACATACAGGGCGAGCATGAGCAAGAGGCCGTCCGCGATGAAGATGCGGGTGGTGCCGGGCGTTGCGATAAGGATGTGCTCGAAGTGAAAGGGCGGGAAGATAGAGCCGATGAAGAAGACGAAGAGGAAAAGGATGAGCTTGAGGACGGTGAAGACGGCGTTTTTCATGGATGGGCTCTGGAGATGAGTTTAGCGCGGCCCATAGCGATTGCGGCAGGAGTTTCGCGGCCCGGTATCGCTCAGGGCAAGCTGGATTCGAACAGGTCGTAACGGTGTTCGAGCTGCCACTGCTCGGCGGCCTTTTCGCTGGACTGCAAGAAGCTGAGGCACTTGGGTGTGGGATTGGCGGCGCCTAACGGCTGGCCTGCGCAGGCTGGAACCGTTTGAGTGAAGACGTCAGGCCGCTGCCAGAGGCTGGCGCCGGGAAGGAAGCTGTGTTCGAGGCTGGTTCGGGCCGAAGTTTTGAGGTCAAGGTAGGAGAGATTGAATTCGAGTGCGGCACGGGTGTATTCGTGGGTGAGATCGATGCGGGAGACGCCTTCGTCGTCGGTGGAGAGGGCGATGGGAACGCCGGCAGCGCGGTAGGACGGGAGTGGATGCCATGGCGCGACGACGCCGAGGATGACATCGTTGGAGGTGAGGTTGATCTCGACCATGATATGGCGGGCCGCCATCTCTTTTAATAGAGACTGGGGGTCGTTCTCGTACATGACGTCGACACCGTGGCCGATGCGTTCGGCGTGTCCGAGATCGACGGCCTCGCGAATGTGAAAGCGGAGGCCGTCAGGAGGGACGAGGCCCGGGGCGAGCTCGCCCGCATGCAGGCTGATGTGCACCTTAGGGTAAATGCTGTGCAGGTAGTCGATCATGAGCATTTGCCGGTGATACTCGGACATGGGCATGTAGGCGTCCTCGGGCTGGACGAGGTTGATACCGACGACGCGGGGGTCCTGCGAGGCGACCTCGAAAGCGAGGAGGGTCTGGGCGAAGACCTGCTGCGGCGGGAATGCGCGAAGGACCTGGTAGAGGAAACGAATCTTCACCGAGCAGGCGATCCTTGCATTGGGCCGACCACAGTTTTCGATTTTGTCGCGTGCGTCCAGGGCGTCGTCCAGCTGCTTGCGATCGATGGCGACCTCATCGCGGAGACCCGCAGCAAGGAGGACGTCACGAAGATGGCTGAGGTCCTCCCGGGCAGTTCCCGTGGCGTCGCCGGTACGGTTCAGAGCGGGATCAGAGGGAGTCGCGGGCCATTCGATGCGTGAGCTTATCTTTGCGACGTCAGCGAATGCAGGGGTCTCCATGATCTCCAAGTACTGTTCGTTCTGGGCAGCGGCACGTGTGGCGACCTCGTCAAGCCACTCTCCGATGTGCGATATGTCGATGGCGTTGAAGCGGTCGAAGGTCGCGAAGAACTGATCGTGACCGCTGGTGCCGGAGCTGGGGACGAAGCTGCGCATGGAAAAGGAGTCGACGAGGGCGTCGTAGAGCTTCTGGTCTTTGAAGGCGCTGTCGGCGCGGACGTTGCCGTCGCCACAGACTGGTTGTGGCGGAATGCTTCTGGTCGTGGCGGCAGGCTTGAAGAAGCTCATAGTGGCAGGACTGACGCAGAGACCATCGGCGGCGGCGTTTTTGAGGAAGGTCTCTGCGTAGATGGCTCCTGAGAGATGCATGTGAAGATCTGCACCCTTTGGCAGGCGGGCGAGGAACGCCGTAAGTTCGAGCGGACTTTGCTTCGCTGCGTTGAAGGCATGGGTGGCGCGCTGCTCGCGGGGGGTGGCGGCAGTCGCGGAGGTCTTCGTCGCAGAGTTGAATTGAGTCTGCGCAGGCGCCACGACGACGAACAAGAGTGCGATCGATGCAGGTGCTAAGCTTCGGATGCGAGAGAGCATGAACGTCCTTGCGATGAGCGATGAGACAGGATAGCGTGAGAGGAATGAGTTGGCGGTATGGCGCGGGATTGCTATACTTAAAATGCGTTTGCGTTGCTGGTTCCGTGCCAGCAACAGGCTCCCCTGACAAAGGCCGGGGCGACAGATGTAGATGGTAACGCACGGTGGTTCTTGGCGATCCCCGATAACAAGCGTTATGCCAAGGCCAGATAGCTCAGTGGTAGAGCGCGGCCCTGAAAAGGCCGGCGTCGGCGGTTCGATCCCGTCTCTGGCCACCACTCATAACAAAAGACTTAGGCGGCATTTTTCAAAATCTTGATGAAGGGGATGCCGCTGTTCATTCCGTAGTCCTTGCGGTCGAAGCCCCTTCTCCTTTGATGTCGCCTGTGCCCGTTCCTATACCGGAGACTGTCAGTTTCAAGGTGTCGGATTTTGAGACTCCCCGAATCGTAAAGGTGCCGGGTACGTCGAAGGTGTTTGGGCCGGTCTGAACAATTTTGCTTGAATGGAAGGTGATCAATAGATTGTGCTTGACATCGAAGAAATCGTTGCTTCGCAGTTTTTTGTCCTTCATGCCGCTTCCGGTATTGACGGATGCCGCCTGAATCTTGATGTCGAGGACTCCGGTGGTGACGTCTGTCGAGGTAAAAACCAGAGTGGCATCCCATTTGTCGAAGTTGCCTTTGATAGCGACCGAGGCCTCCACAAAGAACTTGACCGAGCTTTGTACCGGCGTAATTTCGAAGACCGGAACTTGTGCTTGAGTTTGGGGCGGTAGAAAAGCGGCTGCAGCGAGCAGGGGCAGGAGTGCTAGATATCTCATCTTCATAAACTTTTCCCTTTCCTGCTCCAATGAATGGGCGAATGAAAAAGCTGCATGTTCCGCTTGGCAGCGGCGATGCCAAACTCCCGGCATGCGAAACATGCTAGGGAGCCCATAGGCTGAAAAGGTCCGCCGTGTGAATGCAAGGGAAAAGTTGTTGGATGAAGGAAAGTCTGCGTCAATGTATCCGGCCTTTAGGTGGAGAGTTTTCTCCTGGCCTTGATG
>Ga0210398_10003697_pt1 | contig 14565 bp, 13 predicted proteins | sample IncBWC4OmetaG_FD_161047 | JGI IMG/M metagenome (GOLD analysis project Ga0210398, IMG submission 161047) | Forest soil microbial communities from Barre Woods Harvard Forest LTER site, Petersham, Massachusetts, United States - Inc-BW-C-4-O | ecosystem: Environmental > Terrestrial > Soil >...
TCTAACGCGGTAGTTCGTCCAGACGCGCAAATCGGCTCCAACAGCGTGGTCCGACCGGACGCACAAATTGGTTCCAATGCGGTAAATCGGCCGGATGCGCAAATCGGTTCCAATGCGGTAAATCGACCCGATGCTCAGATCGGTTCCAACAGAATCGCGCGGCCGGCTGCGCAAATTGGATCTAATGGTGTCATGCGGCCTGGAAGTCTCATCGCTATCGACTAACTTAGTCATTTTAAATCTGTCCAATATTGCCGTAAGTGCGGCAGCTGGGGCTCATGCACTCGAGGACGGGTGCGGAGTGTAGTGTGTCATAGTGGCTCCGCAGCGGGAGCCTCTCACGATCAATCGCGTTTGTTTTTGGTCGGCCTTGCCAGGCGAGTCCACGCAAATATATGGACGCTCATTTCGCCAGAGCCCTTGTGTCTCGATCGCTTTCTACGCAATCCCTCGATATCACCATTAACGGACTCAATGTAGGCTGAGCCGCGCTTCTTAATATCTCGAAGTATTGGAGATATTGTTTTCAGATTTACCTCTGGCACATGGCAATTTCTCTCCAATAGAAGAACTGTCTTCTTTTTGTTTGGAGCCGTGTTTCTGTGCAGAGTATCTAAATATCTTTCAATCATTAGAGCGGCACGTAAAACCGCGATATCTGGTAGTACGAATTCGCGCCTCTGAGCCACAAAGTTACCTTGAGCATTGATTCCGACGCATGGAGATTTACGCATCAATTCTATTGCGAATGCTGGCGATATCGAAACGCGAGCTGCACGCACTAATGAATAGACGGACCTAGGACCTGGTCTGTTCGCTAATGGTATCGGGCGGCATTCCCTATCCAGGAAATTTGAGGCAGAAAACCAGGTCGACATAACAATACCCATGTCTTCATACGCTCGCGCCAACCTCCTGTACTGTCGAACGCTGCTTAATTTGCGTGGGCCGTAGTATTGGCGTACCGAACTGACGATCAGCCGCTTGGGGATATTGTTAGCATCCAGAAACCCGATAGTGGCAGCAATTAAGGCATTCGCCCCTTGGCACTTTACGATTTCCGAAATGGGAGTACCTGAATTTTTCATCTATCGACTCCGTCGTAACAACCCGTCCAATCTTTGGCCTTCTTATCTCAACGTCTTGATTTGATGTGTTGTCGCTGAAGGTTTTTCCGACGACTTCTGTCTCTAGGAGGCTGCCGGGCACTTGCAGTTGCAACTTCATCCTCGAAATAGTAGACGGTCACACCTATTCGGCATTGCGAGGAATCCTGCATCCTGGGCCGCTTGCTGCGAGACCGAGAAAACAGCGACGTGGCTCCGTCTATGAAGGCTGACCCTTGTTCGGCTATTTGCCGGCGAACAAGCGGGACTACTCCGATATCTACATCACCGACAAACGCAGTCCCCTCAAATAGTGGCGCCGATGCCGTCCGCAAGTTGTGCTTTAGAGTGCCTAGCAGGTCGCCTGCCCGCTCTCCAATATTAGCGATCGCACTTCTCGACATTCCTTTAAAGATTGGAACTCTAAACTTTGCCTTTACGCGCTGATGAGGAAGAATCTCCACGGCGCTAATTTGCAATAGCTGATCAAGCATTGCCCGCACTGGGATTCCCCCACTATGGGCCGCGACTAGCTTTTCGAAGCTCTTTCGCTTACCGAATATAGGGAGAACCGCTGGATCGCCATTGGTGGCGAGGAAGCGCTGGCTGTCGTGCCAAGCAGCAAGGACCCGTCTGGCAGGGTGTTGCTCACCGCGCGATCGAAACGAAGGCTCGGTCGTCCCAAGGATTCGCGCTACTTCGGTTCGGGCAAGTCCAGTTATAATGGCGACCCGCGAGTTACTATTGCGTCCACTCTCCCGGGCGATACGCGCGGCGGCGGACCGTACAGCGCGGTCTCTCACCAAGCGACTAAATTCCTGAACTGTTATTTCCAAATCAAACATCAGATCAACAAGCGGGTCCACCACTCGTCTTAGTGCGGTTATTGCAGTTTCTTTGAAAGGATCTTGTGATTGAGCTGTACTATGGCTTTTCATAATAGTCAGCATCAGTAAATATCAACATCCGTGTAAAATAAAGCCTCTGAACGCGAGCCCTAAGACATGTTAGGCGTAATAAGTGGTGGCGCATCTTTATCTTCCATAAGGCAATTGACGGGTTTCCTTCTTTTACTGCAATTGGCGTATCTACGGTATCCGCCCAGAAATTCATGAATACCCTATGGCACACCCTCTAGTCTGCTGGCGATGTGGCGCTTCTCTTGCGGCACTCAGCCTACCGCTACGTCGCCTCGAAGTTTGCAAAAGTTGCAACGCCGAGTTGCACGTGTGCAAGATGTGCGTCGAGTACGATACGTCATACGCCAAGCATTGCAGGGAACCGACCGCAGAAGAAGTGCGAAGGAAAGACGAGGCAAACTTTTGCGATCACTTCAAGCCGAAGGCCGGTGCCTACATACCAAAGAATGAAGCTGAAATCGCCAAGGCGAAATCGGCGCTGGACGATTTATTTAGAAGGTGATTTTCTTTTAGCCTTTTTGGGCTTTTTGGCGGTCTCGGCGATTCGCCACAAATACAACGCAGCGACTGATCGATGCGGTTGCCATTTCTCCGAATGTTTCGAGAGCTGCTTCGGTGAGGGCAGGTCCCGCTTGCGATACAGAATCTGAAATCCTTTGCGCACCCCGTAATCCGTCACTGGCATTACGTCGGGCCGACACAGGGTAAACATCATCAGCATGTCCACGGTCCACATCCCCACGCCGCGCGCTTCCAATAATTGTGTGTAAATGTCGGCGTCCGTCATCTGCGCGATCAGCGCCGTGCCGGGGATTTTTCCCTCATTCACCCTGACGCAGATATCTTTCATCGCTAGTGCCTTGCTGCGTGACAAGCCCGCGGCGCGTAGATCAGCTTCGGTCATTTCTGCGAGGCGTTTCGGACACGGAACTCCATCCGCAAACAGGGCAATGACTCGGGCCCAAATAGCCCGCGCCGCGGCTCCGGCTAGTTGCTGGTGGGCAATGCTTTCCAGCAGCGCAACATACGGCTCACGAACCGGGGGTGTCGGTAACTCGAGTGCACCGATGCGATCGATCCACTCTACGAACCGTGGATCGCTCTTGCGAAGGTGCCTGATAGCAGCTGACGACATACGGAGATTTTAATCTGAACCCACGGCTCTTCGTCCTGAACACCGCGAGTATCGGTGCTCACTCGAAATACAAGTGCTAACAGTTTTAGACACGAAAGATCATCAAATTAGGGGATTCCCGCATATCCATCCCCCGGGTATACGCTCACATTACCGTCAGTGTATAAGGTATTGTCGATAAGGTTTTGTCGACTGATATATTAGAGTGAGCCCGGAGTTCCAAAGGATGGCGACGTCTCCGGATTTTTTACGCCTCGCGTCTAGTGCGACGCGCGCGTTGGCGGACACGGCCCTGGACAGTCTGCGAGACGCAGTGCTCGTGGTCGATGGCCGCCATAAGCTGCTACCCGTGGTTCTCGCGAATGCGGCTGCGCGAAAGTGTCTGTCCGAATCCGATCCTCCGGCTCTGATTGAAGCCCCGCTCGCTCGTTATCTGGCCACGAGTTCCGCAGCACAAATCATCCCGATTATTGCATCTCTTTCCGATGCGCATGCGCACTCGAGCCGCGTCATGATGTGGCGGTTCAACCGCGGTGAGCAGTCCGCCCTCACGCAGCTAAGGCCCCTGATGTCGGCCGGGCAACATTTGATAATGCTCACGTTTTCGCCGCCAACCCCTCAACCGGACCTGGAAACGGCCATCGATCAGCTGCCTTATGACGTGCTGATCCTCGATACGAATCTTAAGGTCACGTACGCCAACGCCGGAGCGGTGCGTTCGGCCGGCCAGATCCCGGGCGGAGCGGTGGGCTGCTCCGCGTTGATGCTGACGCCGACGCTGCTACTGAAGCCGGACGTATTCTCGCGGGCACTCCAAGGTCACTCCTACCACGATGAATCGCTTGCGTTCGAGGAGCCAGGTCGTCCCGCGCGCCGCTTCGAGATCGACGTGCAACCACTCAAAGGCGTCTCTGGAATCGTCGGCCTCGCGATTTTATCTCTCGAGGTAACCGAACGACGTGCGCAAAATCGCGCGCAAGGCAGCGGTGAACGGCGCTTACTGGCCCTCACGGAGCATGCGCAGGACATCATCACGATTGCTGCAGCGGACGGCCGCGTGAAATATATCAGCGCCGGACTACAGAATTCGCTCGGCTATACCGCCGAGGAACGCGAGTCGCATTTTGTGTTCGAACTCGCGCATCCCGACGATCGCGAGGACTTGCTCTCCAAGTATCGGCAATTGGTCGCCGGTGAGATCAAGGGATTCTCACGCGAGTTTCGGACTCGCCACAAGGACGGCTCCTACCGGTGGCTGGAGTCACGCTGCGTGTCAGCGCTCGCCAATCCGCTGATCGACGGAGTCGTGATCAATTCGCGCGATATCACCGAACGCAAACAAGCGGAATCTCGCCTAGCCCAACGCGAGGAAGTGTTCCGCCTCGCTGCCGATGCGGTCGACGGCATCATTTTTGAGTGGGACATTGCCAAGGGAACCGTGCACCGCTCACGCGGGGTCCAGGAAGTGCTGGGAATTATTCCGGAGGACATCGAGCCCTCTGCGGATGCGTGGTTGGAACGGATTCATCCGCGCGACTTCGGCGCCGCGAAGAAGGCGATCAGCGCGGCGCTTATCAATGGCCGCGGCTGGGCCACAACGTATCGTATTCGCGATGCCAAGGGTCGCTACAAATCCATCTTGGATCGCTCCTTGATCCAGCGCAACGCCGCGGGCGATCCGGTGCGCGTCATCGGCTGCTGCGTGGACGTCTCGGAAATCAAGCGATTGACGGACATTCTCGAGGAAACCCAGCGCATCGCCAAAATCGGCGGCTGGGAATACAGCTACGCAACTCAGGAACTCACCTGGACCGAGGAAATGTATCGCATCTTCGGCTTTAAGCGAGGCGAATTCGAGTTGACCTGGGAATCCATGCTCGCGCAGTGCGTACCGGAGTCAAGAGAGCAGTTTCGCGAAGCATGCCAAAAAGCCGAGGCAGGTGCTGGGCACATCGATCTAGAACTCGAAATCAACACGCTCAAGAATCAACGGATGTGGGTGAGGGTGATCGGGCACCTCGAGATGTTGGGTGGTCATCCGTTTCGCGCCTATGGATCCGTACAAAACATTCAAGCCATCAAACTCGCGCGAATCGCGCTTGAGAACAGCACCGGATGGCTGAAGCTTTCGATGACCATGGCGAACATGCATGCGTGGCGCTGGGATCGGGCGCAAAACTCGTTCGAATTCGCCAATTTAGAGAATCCGCAGATTCACCTTCCCAGCGTCTTCCCCGATATGCAGACGATGCTGGCGCGGGTCCATCCGAAGGATCAAGGCGCCGTCAAACGCGCGATCGACAGTGCCTTTGCGGGCCAAGTCGAGGTCCGGCAGGAATTCGAACTGCTCGGCAACGATGGCCGCTATCGTTCCTACGCCACGACAGCGAGACCCCTGTTTGACGGCGCCTCGCCTCGCGGGCTGGTGGGCGTCATCCAGGATGTCACGGCGCGGCGGGACTCCGAGCGTCGCTTGCGCCGCTCCGAGGAATTGCTGCGCGCGACGACGAGCAATACCGCGGACACGCTATTTCTGCTCGATACGGCGCTGCGGGTCCGCTTCGTCAACAATCCTGTCAACGGCCTCACGCCCGAGCAGATTATTGGCCGCGAGATCAATACACTGCTCCCGGAGGCTGCCCGTGCGCGCGTGCTGCAGAAGCTCGGACACATATTGGAGTACGGAGAAACCACGACTTTCGAATTCGAATCCTTCGAGGGCGGACACGCGCAGCATTTTGAAAACCGCGCGGTGCTGGTGCGTGACGACGGCGTCGCCACCGGAATTTCGATTTCGATGCGCGATATCACCGAACGCAAGCGCCTCGAGCAGGAGATTCTGGATGTGTCCGGTCGGGAGCGCCAGAGCATCGGCCGTGACTTGCACGATGGCCTGGGTCAGGAACTGACCGGCGTCGCACTCATGTTGCGCGGGTTGTCGAGCCGCATTCAACCGCGCTGTCCCGACGTGGTTGAAAACGTGAACGAAATCATTGGGCACTTGAACCAATCCATCGAGACAGCGCGCTCCTTGGCGCGCGGGCTCTTGCCCGTGCGAACCGAAACGGGCGGCTTGAGCGCGGCTCTGCGCGCGCTTGCCGCACGAAGTCGCGATCTGTATGGGCTGGAGGTGACCTTTCGCTCCGAAGTGTGTCCGGAGTTTGCCCTCACGGAAACCGATGCGAGCCACCTCTATCGCATCGCCCAAGAGGCGCTGACCAATGCTTCGCGGCACGGGCATGCGAGCTTGGTGAACATCTCGCTGATCGCCAAGGAAGTCGGCTTTACGCTGCGCATCGTCGATAACGGCGTCGGATTCGTGCGCACTGCACCATCGGGGTCTGGGATGGGCCTGAAGATCATGAAATACCGCGCCGACATGATCGGCGCCAAATTTGAGATTGCAGCCAACGAGCCGCATGGCACGGTGGTTACCGTAACAGGGTAGCGAGTGTTGAACCTTACGATACAATGTGAATACGCCAATTCAGGAGGAGGCAAACATGGCCGCCAGCAGCGCATGGATTCGATCGTCGATGTCCCCCACAGGTGCTAATACCGGCAAGCGCCGCGTAAGGCGCGTACTGATCGTCGACGATCACCCGATCGTGCGCCAAGGATTGCGGCGCATCATGGAGAACGAAGAGGACCTAATCGTTTGTGGGGAAGCGGAGACGGCACGCGATGCGCGCGCCGCGATTAAAGAGCTCAACCCCGACGTGATGATCGCCGATATCAGTTTGAAGCAAAGCGACGGCATTGAGCTGGTGCGCGATGTGCGCGCGCACCACCCGCAACTGCCGATATTGGTACTCTCCATGCACGATGAAACCATTTATGCCGAACGCATGCTCTCCGCGGGCGCCAATGGCTACATCATGAAGCAGGCCGCGAGCGAGCAGTTTCTGGTCTCGTTACGCCGGGTTCTGGACGGCGGCATCTATGTCTCCGAAGCAGTCGGCAACAACATGATTCAGAAGTTTGCGGCCGGCGGATCGTATATCTCCGCGAATCCGATTGATCGACTGAGCAATCGGGAACTGCAAATCTTGCACATGATTGGCAAGGGGATGAGCACGCGCGAGACCGCGGAGTCCTTAAATCTGAGCATCAAGACAGTCGAATCGCATCGGCAGCGCATCAAGCGCAAGCTGAATCTCAATACCGGCACGCAGTTGGTGCAGTATGCGGTGAACTGGTTTACCGGCCGCGAGGGCAGTCGCGGCACATCGGGGTCGAGCGAGAGCCCAAACGCGTAGAGCTCGGCTCCATGACTTTGACCTGTTCACGCAGCGATAGGTAGGTCATCGGATCGGATTGGTTCTGCGCGTAGGTGTGGCGCATTTTCTTGCGTGCTTTCTCGCAAGTGAACATCCATTGGAATTCCTCTCGGCTCGCGTCACGGCGTCCCGGCCAGACGTCGATTTCCGATTCCAACTCTGAGCCTCGCTCAAACACGCCAATCCGCGGATCCGCGCTGACGCGGATGACGAATTCAGAGTAGTTGAATCGCGCGTAATGACGCTTCGTGACCACTTATAGACGCGGCATGAAGTGGCATCGCTCATCATGGTTACCTTAATCCGATGATTTGGATCTATGCGTCGGCGCAGGGGTGGGGCGATACTTCGAAAGCCGTCGTTGCCGAGGCCGCCCTTGCGCTTGATCATGGACCGCACCCGTTGCTCGAAATGCGTTCTCACGCTGCCCATCGATCCTGGGTACCAGCGGGACTTCCAGAGGCGCGAGCGGCTTTACATGGTCGTCAGACGAAACCACGGCCATTGAATCGCACGCTGAATGCCTGAAAAGCAATTGGTGCTGAAGCTCATCGGACACATTGACGGTAAAATCCCGACGCGGAGCATATTCGTGCGAATGGTGTTTTGAGTTGACGGCGGGAGATTATGATTTCCAAGATCGCCTTGGCGTTTGCATTTGTCATCTGTCTTGTCTCTCTTCCCGATCTTGCGCCCGCGCAGGCGTCTGTTGCCGTTGATAAGTTGTTTGATGCGTACAAAAAGCCCGAGTCGCCAGCAATTGCGGTGGTCGTGGTCCAAAACGGCAGAATCGCGTATCGGGGTGGTTTCGGACGGGCTGACATCGCAAATGCCGTTCCCGCAACTTCCAGAACCGCATTCGAGATTGGATCGGTCTCCAAAATGTTCACGGCGTTCATGGTCGAACGGCTCATTCACGAAGGGCGATTGTCTGCGGACGATGACGTGCGTAAATTCATTCCGGAACTGCCCCGGTATGAGGCCATTGTCACTGTACGGAATCTTCTTCAGCACACCAGTGGAGTGAGGGATTACTTCGAGTTGTTAGCAATGAGAGGATTTCGGTTTGACGACAGCACCACGCAGAATGAAGTAGTCCGATTAATTGAGCGCCAAAGGTAAATTAATTTCCGGCCGGGTAGCGACTATAGTTATTCGAACAGCGAATATGTGCTGCTTGCATTGATCGTGGACAAAGTCACGGGTCGGTCATTTGCGGCAATAGCCAAGGAATCCATCTTTACCCCGTTGGGGATGTCCGGTGCTCTGTTCCTTGCAGATCGAACGACCCTCATTCGAAACAAAGCGCAGTCCTAATATACCCACTGGAAAGGGCGTGATCTCTCTTTCATTCAATAGCGATGTCAATGGCCCCAGCGGTGCCTGGATGTCGGCCGAGGATCTGGGCAAGTGGCTAATTTGTTTGGACCGTCTGGCGGCGCAAGACGATCCCAGTTTCGCGGCAATGAGCAGTCGAGTGCAACTACCGGATGGCAGATTGCTGAGCAGCGGTGAAGGCATTTTCCTCGGGGTGCACAATGGGTACGCCGAGTTATTTCATGATGGCGGCGATTCAGGTTACCGCAGCGTGGCAATGCTCTTCCCGACCCAGCATTTGGGAATCGCGCTCGTAGCCAATTCGCCGGCGGAAGATCTCGTGAGGCTTGCCGAACGAACCGCAGATCATTTCTTGCCCCGCCGTGCCGGCCGGACACCCCCGATTCAGCCGGCCGATAGCGCAGTCCATGCCTCGTACGATTCCGCTGTCACCCCGAATCTGACGGGGATCCAGGGTGTGTATCGAAGCGAGGAGCTGGACACAGGTTATACATTGCGCGTGGAGGAAACTCATCTTTTCGCTGAGTATATTCGCAATGAGCCGATGCAGCTGACCCCCTCAGGTGTTGATACTTGGACCGGCGATAACTGGTGGTGCAAGTCGGTCGTCATCGAAAGGAGCCCTGACGGAACTGTTAGCGGACTTCGTATGCGAGGATTTCGCGGGCAAAAGGGTGTTCTTTTTCAGCGATTGGACTGAATAGCCGGTGTGAGTTTGCCTTCTATTGTGTCCGTTTTTACCTTTAGGATGTCCTAAAAGTAAAATCTAGGCACGTTGACCCGCCACGGACGGCGTTTTGGCGCCGACGACCTGCAATTGAACGAGGCTGACGCGTTGTGAAATCAGGAGGATTTATGCGTTGGCTGATTGGTTTATCGCTGGCAATGACGCTTAGCGTTTCTGATGCTCAGACGACGATGTTCCAGGGTTGGATTGCTGGAAATAGCGACAACACATCGAATGTTGGCGTCTTCTCTTTTGCCGGCATCCACCTGTGGAACTGTCACCGCAAGCGCCAGATAGCTAAATCAAGACGGTATAGGCGGGTCTCAGAACGGTGCGGGCGGGCCGCGCGATTTGCTGCTCCATTGATATGATGCAGAAGGAAGCTATATGATGAAAAGAGCACGCTTGGTGCCAGTCTCATCGATAGCTTGCGTATTTGCGCTCATTATTTGCGTCCAATCCGTCGGCGTCGTATGCCTTGGACAACATAAAGAACAATGAGAGGCAACGAATGTGTGAACCGCGAATCTCGCTGCCGCGACCTGCCGAATGCAGGGGATTAAGCCAGGCGGAGCCACGGTGGCACGTTAGCTTGATTCGATCCGTGTTCAACAGACAATTATGACGGAGTACCGGGCTTGGGTTGCGGTCGCATCCGTATTAATGGCTGGATTTGCGGACAACGCCGCGGGCGCTGTCAGTCCATGCGTGGAGTCCTTCCGGCAGTTAGTGTCGAAAGTCCAGGCGGATTATTCCGGTTATCCCATCGAGATAAAGCCGAACCTAGCGAAGGAGGCGGCGTACGAGGCGTTGGTCAAGCTGCAGGCAGCGCGCGCCACCCGCGCATCGCGCGATGTATGCTTTGAGGTGCTGGGGCATTTCGCGAGCTGGTTCCACGACCCGCATCTGTTCGTGATCGAAGCGCCGAAATTTAGCGCCGACGAACTCCTCCAATTCCGCTCACAGGTGCGTCTCTATCCGGGCGATGTCGACGCGCTTACTCGTGCCGCGAATGGATCCGGGAACGATCCGATCGAAGGCCTCTGGTCTGCCGACAAGCGTGGAATCGCGATCGTGCGCGAAAGCGCGACGCGCGATTTCATTGCGGTGATGCTAGATGCTCGCGATTCCGTGGTCGCAAAGGGCGAGATCATCGGCCGCTTTCACAAGACCCCCGCGGGCTACGATGCCGTCCTCTTCAAGGACGACAAGTCGCCCCGCCACCATACCGCAGTTCTTGAGAGAAACGTTTTTCTGCATATGCCGCCCATCACTTGGGAGCGGCGGGCACCCCTGAGCGACATGGAGCGCCGGCTAATCGATCCGGCGGATCCGCGCGGCCCCGCCTTCACGGTTTTTGACACGCAGGTCGCGATCCTGGCGATTCCGTCCTTTTCGCCGGAACATCAGGATCAATTGAAAGCGCTTATCGATAAGAATCTCGATGCGATCATCGCGCACCCAGTTCTGATCGTCGACCTGCGCGGCAATGAAGGTGGTAGCTCCGACCTGGGCGATCTGCTCGCCCCGCTGTATTACGCGCTGCCGCTGAAGCCCGAACATCCAAAGTCCGGCTATCCTGTGGTTTTGTCATCGCCTGATACGCAGGAAAATTTCGAGTTCCAATTGAAGGACCAGACCCCAGGGCCCTTTCGCACAATGATTTTGGGCGCGCTGTCGCGCATGCGAGCTAGTCCGGGAAAGCTCGTCCCGCTGACCGCGACCGATCAGGAGAAAGCGGCCCGGGGTGACAACCCGCCACCCAACAAGATCTATCCTCAGCCGTCGATCGTCGCGTTTCTGATCGACCGCCATAGCGTCAGCGCGGCGGAAGCTGTTGTCATCAACGCGCGCCGCAGTCCACGCATCACCGTGTTCGGCCACAACTCCGGCGGCTCGATCGACTATGAGAGCGTCAACATGGTGCCGTTCGGCGCAAGCGCATGGCGCTACTACTTCGGCTACCCGGTGATCGCGTCTTCAAACCATTTGCCAAACGGGGGCTACAACAGGGTGGGCGTGCCGGTCGATGTCCCGATCGACCTGGCTCATGACGATCCGTACGCGTTTATCGCTCGCTATTACCGCAGTCACGGATCTGCGTCGACGGGCGATCCATCCAGACATTGATCTGTGCCGTGGGCGAAGGCTGTGGCACCAACGTAGACGTTGTAGCCGAGGATCCTCACCCTGGTGGCGGGGGAAGAGGCAACGTTGAGAAGGTGATTTCTTCCTACCGGAAATTGCGATTCGCCGGGGGCATCTGATTCGTCGGTACTGGTGTCGCACGTGTCCCTCCTTTTTTTGAATTCGAAGAATTGGTGCGCAATGAATCATAGCCAGGTGAGTCGCGAAGGCGTCGGCGAATCGGCCTAACGTCCACCGCTTCCAACCTGTAGAGCGCGTCCATAATTTCGCGTTCTCGCTTGCTCTGGTTCAATATGCCTGCCACTCAGTCTAACTGGTAATATCTCACCACTTGGCCGTAAAGAATCAATCACGATCAACTCAAGACGCTTGTGGTTCAAGGAAATGGGTCCGTCTTCAGACTTCTCACGTAAGGACGTACTAGATCAATATGCAACTCATCGATCGTCGAACATTCGCTGCTTCCCTGACAGGTGGTTTAGTTGCTGCAAGCCTGTGGAGTAGGGCTCGCGGTGAAGCAGGGGGAGCACCAGGCATAGATGTCGACAAGATAGTTCAAGCGGCAGCCGAGACGGTGCGCCGCGAATACGTCGATCCAGCTATTGCGAACAAGTTAGCAGATTCGCTGCTAAAAAATCTTGCTCGCGGAAGCTATAAATCCTCGATGCCGCCACACCTCCTGGCAGATCTTTTGACGAACGACTTGCGCGCTCAAACAAGCGACTTGCATATGAGCGTTACGTACGTACCACAAGCCTTAGACAAGGCGGCTCCAGATGAGATTTCTGAAGACGATTTGGATTCAGCGGCCATTGGATGGGGCGTGCAAAGCGTGGCGCGCCTCCCGGGCAATATTGGTCTATTGCGGGTGACCCATTTCGAGAGCGGGGAAACATTCGGCTCCCGCTGTGCCGCCGCAATGGAGCTTCTGCGACAGACGAGTGCGCTCATTGTCGACTTGACCCTAAATCATGGGGGTGACAGCGATTCAGCGGCATATTTTATGAGCTACTTTCTCGATCATGAAATCGAGCTGGGGCACATCGCGTTCCGCCGCGGTCCTGAAAAGATCATCAAAACCTACAAGTCGATCGCAGGTCCGCGCTATGGGGAGTCTCGGCCGATTTTTGTGGCCATCTCGAAAAGGACATTTTCCGCCGGCGAGGCAGTCGCGGCGCAGCTTAAGTCGCGCCGCGGTGCCACCCTGGTCGGGCGTACCACGCGTGGGGGCGCCCACATTGGCGAGTTTTTCAGTCTCCCCGGGGAGTTCAAGATATTTGTAGTTACCGGGCGCGACCTGACGCGCGACTGGGAAGGGGTGGGTGTGGCGGCGGATATTGCGGCGGAGCCGGAGTTTGCGGTGAGCATGGCGCATCGCCTCGCGCTTCGAGGGCTTGTAGACAGCGCGACTGATGAAGTATTGCGCCAGGTTCTATTGAATGTACGAGACCATTCCATAGAAAATCTCTCGAGTTTTGAGTTCTGAGGAGACAGGCAAAAGGGAGTAAAAGTCATGCCTTTTGCGCGCTGGCCAGCCAGAGGAACAATCGAGCACTTACAATAGTCCCCCGCTCGACCCTGCGAGCACCAGTGCGGCGCGTTGGAGTGACTATCGTCGAGCGAGCATACGAACATAGGATCTGCGAACTGATCGAAGAGAAAAGAACCCTAACTACAATACGGCTGCCGGCGTCGTGACTTGACGTAATTGCGTAGAGGGGCGATGACTGTCGCGAACGGCGGTCTATGAGGCGCAAGCGGGCGTTATTGTGGTGGGCCCGCAGAGGTTCAATACGCTACGCTTGGCTTTCCCACCGATTCAATAGGAGGCAGTCGGTATGCGTGCACTAATGCTTTTGTCGGCAATCTTGGCCGCGGGCTGCGCGAGCCAGCCAAGCCAGCCACAAAGTACTTCAAGTGGTGGCCAAATTGCCGCCAGCGACGCTCAGCGATTGGAGCTGGCCAGAAACCTTAATCTCAAAGTAATCGATAAGGATGGTCAACAACTCTTCTGCCGATCGAATTTTGTTACGGCTTCCCGCATCCAGCGCGACACCACCTGCTATACGGCCGACCAGCTCGATAAGATGGAGGTGCGGCAGCAGCGCGAGCTGGATGACTTTGCTCTCAGAAGCTCCGCCGGCGGGATTCGAACTCCCACCAACTGACTAAGCCATAGAGGTATTGGGAATGCTTAAGATGAATATCGCGTTGCTGAAGCGAAGCGTGACATCACTTGACCTATCGGTTCACGGCATCGTCTCCTCTAAGATTGACTACGAGCAAATCTATGCCTTGGGCTTCTACGATGAAGAGATTCTCTACGCCCTCGGCTACGTCATGGCCAAGGGCTATCGATGCTGAACGAGGCTCGCAGGCGATCGCCGATTTAACGGGCGCTCGAGCATCAGGTTTCATTACGGCCTATGTGGCCTTGGCGGGCTACGGTGACGGCGAGAACGAGCCCCGATTGGGAGATGAGACGGTGGCCTGGGCAAAGAAGGATCAAGCCTGCGGGACTTGAAAAGTAAAACTCCCTTTTTTGGTTAAGGCGGCGACACCATAGTTCGGAAGAAGCCGCGCCGAAGTCTCTGACTTCGGCGCGGCCTTTTTGATTGCATTTGGCTCGTAATCGGACCCAATCGCGCTTGTCCTTGTATCGCACCGGATACCTCTTCCATACGCCGGTTCGTTCGTTCAACAGACGAAACCGCTGCCCGGCGCGGGGAAAATCAACGGTTCCGGCCGATCGGAGGCTTTGCAGCCTTCACACGCATCCCGACGAACCCCGTGGGGACAAAGCAAACCGCTTCACCCCGACCACTGATTTTATTGAGCATTTCGCTGCCTTCTTGGCAAGTCGCCGCCCAACGGCGGTTGCGGGGCGCGCAGTCCGGCCCGCTGGGCTGTC
>Ga0210398_10003699_pt1 | contig 14552 bp, 8 predicted proteins | sample IncBWC4OmetaG_FD_161047 | JGI IMG/M metagenome (GOLD analysis project Ga0210398, IMG submission 161047) | Forest soil microbial communities from Barre Woods Harvard Forest LTER site, Petersham, Massachusetts, United States - Inc-BW-C-4-O | ecosystem: Environmental > Terrestrial > Soil >...
AGCTCGGTGGGCTTCCCTCGGTGAAGGGGCAGCGCCTCCACGCCACCATCATCGGCCCCGAACGATTGACCAGTGCGGAGGCGTTCGGCCGCGTGCTGCTCAAGGTGAACACCGACGGCTCGCAGGTGAGGCTGCGGGACGTCGCGCGCATCGGCCTCGGCGCCGAGAACTATTCGATCCACACCGAGTACAACGGCAAACCGGCGGCGGGCCTGGCGGTGAAGCTTGCCCCCGGCGCGAACGCATTGGACACCGCCAAGGCGGTGCGTGCCACCATGGACAAGCTGGCGCCGTTCTTTCCGGCCGGCCTCAAGCTCGTGTATCCCTACGACACCACGCCATTCGTGCGCGTCTCCATCGATGAGGTCGTGAAGACGCTGTTCGAGGCGATCGTGCTGGTGTTTCTGGTGATGTACCTGTTCCTGCAGAACTTCCGGGCCACGCTGATTCCAACCATCGCCGTCCCCGTTGTGCTCTTGGGCACCTTCGGCGTGCTCGCCGCCGCGGGGTTCTCGATCAACACCCTGACCATGTTCGGCATGGTGCTCGCCATCGGCCTCTTAGTAGACGATGCGATCGTCGTCGTGGAGAACGTCGAGCGCGTGATGGAGGAGGAGAAACTCTCACCGAAGGATGCAACGCGACGCTCGATGGGCGAGATCACGGGCGCGCTGGTCGGCATCGCCCTGGTTCTGTCAGCGGTATTCCTGCCCATGGCCTTCTTCGGCGGCTCGACCGGTGTGATCTATCGTCAGTTCTCCATCACCATCGTCTCGGCCATGGCCCTGTCGGTGATGGTGGCGCTGATCTTCACGCCGTCCTTGTGCGCGACGCTCCTCAAGCGGCGGGTGGCGGAGGCGCACGAGCGCGAGCGAGGATTTTTCGGTTGGTTCAATCGCGGCTTCAACCGGATGAATCGCGGCTATGAGCGTGGGGTCACTCATGTCACGGGGCGCACGCGGCGCTACCTCTTGGTGTATGGGGTCATTGTCGTGGCGATGGGCCTGTTGTTCGTGCGCGTGCCGAGATCCTTCCTGCCGGATGAGGATCAAGGCATCTTGTTCGTCCAGGTCGTGGCGCCGCCGGGCGCAGCGAGCGAGCTTACGCAGCGAGCCCTCGATGAGGCGCGCGACTACTTTCTCAAGGATGAGAAAGATCTCGTGAGCGGCGTGTTCACCGTCAATGGCTTCAGCTTCGGCGGCCACGGGCAGAATGCCGGCCTCGTATTCGTCCGCCTGAAGGATTGGTCGGAGCGCAAAGGGAAGAAGAACTCGGTGTTTGCCCTGGCGGGGCGCGCCAATCAGCGCTTCCACCAGATCCGGGGAGCGTTCGTGGTCGCATTCGCACCGCCGGCCGCGCTCGAGCTCGGCAACGCCACAGGATTCGATTTCGAGCTGGAGGACCGCGGCAATGTCGGCCATGCGGCGCTGATGCAGGCGCGCGGTCAGCTCATGGGATTGGCGAGCAAGGACCCGGCGATCGGTTCGATACGGCCGAACGGCCTCGATGATGAGCCGCAGTACAAACTTGACATCGACTGGGAAAAAGCGAGCGCGCTCGGCGTGGCGATCGGCAACATCAACGATGCCCTCGGCGCCGGCTGGGGCTCGGCTTTCGTCAATCAGTTCGTCGACCGCAATCGCGTCAAGCGGGTATTCCTGCAAGGCGATTCTGACTCGCGCATGCTGCCGCAGGACTTGGGCCTCTGGTACGTGCGCAACGCCGCCGGTCAAATGGTGCCTTTCTCGACCTTCGCCACGGCACACTGGATCGCGGGTTCGCCCAAGTTGGAGCGCTATAACGGCACTCCTGCGCTGGAATTCCTGGGTGCCCCGGCGCCTGGCAGGAGCACCGGCGATGCGCTCGCCGCCATGGAGGCGGCGGTGACGAAGCTCCCCAAGGGCGTGAGCTACGAATGGACCGGTCTCTCCTACGAGGAGAAACGCTCAGGCTCGCAAGCGCCTGCGCTGTACGCCATCTCGCTCACCGTCGTGTTTCTGTGCCTCGCGGCGCTGTACGAGAGCTGGTCGATCCCTTTCTCGGTGATGTTGGTGGTGCCGCTCGGTATCATCGGCACCATCAGCGCCACGCTCTGGCGTGGACTGGGTAACGACGTCTTTTTTCAGGTGGGCCTGCTCACTACCGTGGGCCTGTCGGCCAAGAACGCCATCCTGATCGTGGAGTTCGCGTTGGAAAACTACGCGCGCGGCATGCATCTTATCGATGCGACGGTCGCGGCGGCCCGCCAGCGCCTGCGGCCGATCCTCATGACCTCGATGGCCTTCATCTTAGGCGTCCTGCCGCTGGCGATCGCCACCGGGGCGGGCGCCGGCGGGCGCATCGCCATCGGTACCGGTGTGATCGGGGGCATGGTGACGGCCACAGTGCTCGCCGTGTTCCTGGTGCCGGTGTTCTTCGTGAGCGTTCGCTCGCTGTTCGGCGATCGGCAAAGGCAGGAGTCTCCGCTCCCACCACAGTCCCCGCTGCCGGCTTCGGAGAGCCGAGGATGAATTGCAGAAGCATTGGTTTCCTCGCCGCGGCCGTGGCCGCATTCCTTGGTGCCTGCACCTTGGAGCCGCATTATCATCGGCCGCCCGCGCCGGTGCCGGCGCTCCCAGGTGCCACTGCGAGTGACACGGCCGCCGCCGACATCGGCTGGCGCGAGTTCTTTCCCGATCCGCAGCTTCAGCAGCTAATTGCGCTGGCGCTCTCCAACAATCGCGACCTGCGCGTCGCGGCTCTGAATGTGCAAAGCGCTCAGGCGCAATATCGCATCCAGCGCGCCGAACTGTTTCCAACCGTCGACGCGAGCGCCGTGGAACAGGTGCAGCACATTCCCCCCGGCGTGCTGGCGGCTGAATTTCCCAGTGCCGCTGCAGGGGGCGGCGCCGCCGCTCTGCCGAGCAACGGGGTTACGCTGCACACTTATGACGTCGGAATCGGCTTCACGAGTTACGAGCTAGACTTTTTCGGCCGCATTCGCAGTTTGAACCACGCAGCGCTGCAGCAGTACTTCAGCTCGGGCGAAACCAGACGCAGTGTAGAGCTTACGCTGGTGGCGGAAGTCGCCACCGCTTACCTCACTGTGCGCACGGATCAGACGTTTCTCGACATCACGCGTGATACGTTGAAGAGCCAGGAGGACTCGTACGCGTTGACTCAGAAGATGTTCAGCGGCGGCACGACGACGGAGCTAGCGCTGCGCCAGGCCGAGACCACAGTCGACACGGCACGCGCGAATCTCGCTCAGTACAACCGGCAGCTAGCTCAGGATCGCGATGCGTTGCAGCTTTTGCTGGGCGCGCCGATTCCGGACGGTATCAATTTTTCCGGCGGCCTTGACAGCGGAAATATGGTCGCCGAGCTCGAGGAGGGGATTCCCTCCGACGTGCTGGTGCGTCGGCCCGATGTGCTCGCCGCCGAACATCAGCTCATGGCTGCAAATGCAGAGATCGGCGCGGCGCGCGCGGCGTTCCTGCCCGCCATCTCGCTCACCGGCAATTTCGGCACTGAAAGCACGCAGCTGTCAGGCTTGTTCAAGGGCGGTACGCGGGCATGGACTTTTTCACCGCAGATCAGTGTCCCGATCTTCGCGGGTGGTGCCAACGTCGCCAATCTCCAGGCGACTAAGCTCGCTCGCGATACCGCGGTCGCCCAGTACGAGAAAGCGATTCAGACTGCCTTCCGTGAGGTAGCGGACGCGTTGGTCGCCCGCGGCGCACTCGATGAGCAGCTCGCGGCTCAGCAAGCTCTCGTCACCGCTTCGGCCGTAGCCTATCGGCTGGCCGACATGCGCTACCGCGGCGGCGTTGACAGCTACCTGACTGCGCTCGTTGCGCAGGTCTCGCTCTATAGCGCTCAGCAGCAATTGCAAACCGTGCGGCTGTTGCGGTTGCAAAATCTCGTGACGCTGTACAAGGCTCTGGGTGGAGGGCTGCGGGAGCACACCGCGACTGCTTCGAACTAGGCTCGTGTGCGTGCAATACTTAGCCGGGCAAGGGGGCAACTGGCATGACGGAGACACTAGCAGTGGGAGGCGGATCATCTACCACCGCTGCGCATCCGTGGATCGCGGAGCTGTTGCTACGTTTGCTAGGCGCGGCGCTCCAGATTCTGGCGACCTGGGCGGTGGTTCGCGCTCTGACACCGGAGGAGGCGGGGGTTTACTTTCGCGGGTTCGTGATCGCCCTGGGGTTGAGCACGCTCTTGCGGGGCAAGTACGAGATCTACATGGCGCAGCACATCATCGGGCGGCGCGCCATGACCACCGGTATTCCCAACGGCGTTCTGTTGATGCAGATCGCGCGGCGGATGCTGCTGCGGTCGAGTCTCCTGTGTGCAGTTCTCCTAGTCGTGATGGCCGACTTGGACATCCAGGCCCCGCAGTTGCAAACCATATTGCAGACCTATCTGCCCTTCGTGCTCGCCATTCCCTGCGTCAGTCTGTCCGGCCTGTTGGGCGAGGCGTTGCGGGCGGCCAATCGCACGCTCGGCATCGTCGTGGCGGCCTATGCCGTGAACCTCTCCATTCTCCTTGCGGTGGTGCTCGCACCCGCTGACGCGTCGCTCGCGCTGTACTCCTGGGCGTTCCTGCTGGGGAGCCTGGTTTCGGTAGGTGTAGCGGCGGCTCTTGCCTGGCGTGCCTTCCCGGTCGCGCGAGGCGACGGCTACTCCCTGCCGATTTGCCGAGTAGAACAACAAGGCGTGGACTCGCGGGAACTGATCGGCCTCGCGCGTGGGTTGCTGCTTTGGGGACCCCTATGCGTACTGGCCGTGTGGGCACCGCCGATTCAGATGGCGCAATATGCCGTGGCCGCGCGCACCGCCCTGATCGTCGATATGTTTTTGCCGGCATTGAACCTGACAGGGGGCCGCGAGACCTTGGTCGCCGCGCAGCCGATCCAAGCGCCGCGGCGCCTGCTGTTAAGGCAGCTCGCGACGGCGTTGGTTTACAGCTCGGCCTTCGTGGTGCCGCTCTTGGTGCTGGCGCCGGCAACCTTGGCGCTCTACGGGAAGCCTTACGATTCGCAGTTGCCGGTGTATGCGCTTCTTCTGGGGGTGCAGTGGGCAAACGGCGTCGGTCGTCCGGCGGTGCGGCATGCGGTGGTGGAGTGGGATGCACGGCGAATCGGCGTTGCTATCGGATCCGGCGCCGTCGCGGTCGTGCTGATTTGCGCGCTGGGCGTGAGCACCTACGGTGCCCTGGCCGCCGCCGTGGCCTCGCTGATCGGCGCCTTGATCTTCAATGGCCGGGCGATCGCCATGGCGCTTTCCATGAAGACACTTTCAAAAGCGCCCAGTTAGACGCCAGTTCAGGTTCTTGCCCGGGAGAGCATTTGCACCGCTCAACGATTTCGATGCCTATGACACCGGCCAGCCTTTCAGCGCTTTCGATACGGCCGGGATCGAGCCGCTGTGCAATCACCCATAGCTTCAATATCGTGTCATCGTAATCCTTTTCAGGTACCCCAAATGACAGGGCTGTGCGTACCCACGCATACGCGCGTCGAAAATCGACATGTCCTATGGCGCCGGTCTCGTAGAGCGTGCCGAGATTTGCCATCGCCGGCGTATAGCCTTGAATTGCCGACTGCAGAAAAAACCGCATCGCCAATCGCGGGTTTTTCTTGACTCCACGTCCCTTGGCGTAGCGGATGCCCAAGAGATTTAGCGCGCTCAGTTCTGCTTGATCGAAATCACGGCGCTCTGCCGTCAGCAAGGCTTGCCGGGGCGAAGCGGTGTAGCGCGACTCCGGTGCACGTTCTGCGACAGGTGAAGTGAGCACCCAAATGCATAAGCTCACACTCAATACGCTCATGGGTCGCTCCACTTGAGTTTAACTGAACATGATGCGTTGCCGATTCTGAGAGAAATGCCTCAATCGTGCTTGAAGAAAAATGCCCTTTCTTGGCGCCGTTTGCCTCGCGCTCGCTGCAGCGCAAGCGACCACGTGTGACCAACAAAGATCAACTGCGCACCAATCGTCTGAACTTCGATCTAGAGTGCGGGGCACCAAAAACGGCACCATCGCAGCTGAGGAAACATGACCGATTCCCGTTGTCCAAGCGGACGTCTGCTCGTGCTCGACTTGAGCGGCGGCCGCGTCTTCTCCCTCAAGCCCGATGGCTCGGATCCAAAAACGCTCGTTACCGGATGCCGGCTTCCCGATTGCCTCGCGGTCGATTCGACGGCAGGCCACATCTACTGGACCAATATGGGCGTTCCGCACAGAAATGATGGTTCGATCGAACGGGCGGACCTAGGCGGCGGCAATCGTCGATTCATCATTCCCGAAGGCGGCACGTTCACGCCGAAGCAGCTGCATCTCGAGAAAATGAGCGGCAAACTCTACTGGTCGGACCGCGAGGGTATGCGCGTGATGCGAGCCAACCGCGATGGCTCGCAGGTCGAGACACTGATCCAGACGGGCGAAGGCGAGGCCGATCGCCACAATCCATCGAACTGGTGTGTCGGAATCACCGTCGATCCGCTCCGCGGCCAGGTGTATTGGACTCAGAAGGGTGCGGACGATTCCGGGCATGGGCGCATCTTTCGCGCGGGCATCGATGTGCCCCGCGGCCAAACCCCGGCGAAGCGGCTCGACATTGAGCTACTGTTCGGAGGGCTGCCGGAGCCGATCGATTTGGAGCTCGATCTTAAGCACCGCGTCCTCTACTGGACGGGCCGCGGCGATCCTCCGCGCGGCAACACCGTGAGTCGCACGCCGCTCGACGGCCATCTTGAGCAGCAAATTGTACTATGTCACTTGGGGGAAGGCATCGGCCTCGCGCTGGATGTGCGAAGCGATCGGATGTTCGTCACCGATCTCGCAGGTTCAGTCCACTGCGCACACCTCGATGGATCGGAAAAGCGTCTCATCGCCGTGGCACAGGGAAATCTCTCGGGCATTGCCTACACCGACAATCTAAGAAGGCCCCAACTAGCGGCACCGCCACGAGTCATAAAATGCCGAGCGCCCTCGCGCGAGTCATCGCACCGGAACGATTCTTGACGTTGAGCTTGCCGTACACATTGTGAAGGTGCCACTTGAGCGTGCCTTCAGAGACGAATATCGCCTCGGCGATCTCCTTGTTGCTGAGGCCGGTCTCCAGGCGCTTCAGGATCGACAGTTCTCGTTTCGTCAGCTCTTCACCCATACCGATCGGAGCGCTACCCTGAACGTCATGCGTGTACAGCTCGCGCTGCAGGCGTCTCGCCAGGGGCGCAGCCTCGGTGCCACGCAGTTGATCCATGTCGAGTCGCTCGATGAGCGCGCCCAGTTCGCGGCCTTCATCAAGGAACACGCGGACATAACTTCTCGGGGCCGCGAGCGTGAGTGCGCGACGCACGTCCACCAAAGCGCCGTCCCAGTTCTCGTCCTCTGCTTTCGCTAGGGCGCGCAGCACTAGCAATTCCACCGAGCGGTGCGAGAGTCCGCGTCGTTCGCTATTGTCGATTGCGGTATCCAGTGCCGGGACGACGCCTCTCGACGATTGCTTGAGCAGGTAGCGCGAGGCTGCGCGCAAGGCCTTGTCGGAACTCAGCGGTGGATTGTCCTTGCGGGGCGGCAGCTCGTGAAAATCAAAACGCGTTGCCACGAGCCTAGCCTCTTCATACTGTCCTTCGCGGGCGAGACTTCGACACTCTTCAGCTGCCAGTGACAGGGTCACGCGCCGCCAGCCGCGCTGCTCACCGAGCTCCTGTCCCTCTCTAAGCATCGCTAGTGCGCCACTCGCATCGTGTCGCAGGCGCTGGATGCGGGCCTGCGTCAAATAGGCGACGATCACGGCGTCGGCATGGGCGTACTCGTTCACGCTGGTTGATGCCAGTTCGAGATGCGCAAGAGCCTGATCGATCTCGTCGAACTCGTAGCAGATGCCGGCAAGGAGTGTGTGAAGCAGGCAGATCTGCCCCGGATGTCCGTGGAGTTTTCGCTCGACGAGCTCGATTCCACGTGTACAGGCGAGCCTTGCGTCGAAGTAGCTCCCGCGTTTGAGATGCAACACAGCCTCGAGATAAGCCGTCCAACTCAGCGCGTAGTAACCTTCGCTTTGCTCGAGCCACTGACGCGTCTCGGCAATCATTTCCAGTCCCGGCTCGATGTGTCCGCGCGTCTTGTGTCCAAAACTCAAGACGTTGCCCATGACGCCTTTGCGCCGCAACGACGCGTCTGGCCAGCGAGAGAGCCATGCTGCCGCCAATTCGCCGCCTCGCATTCCCTCATCGCGCAAACCAGCCGACATGGCGACCTGCATTTCGACCGCGCAACGCAATTCCTCGATGCTGCGCTCGTCGTGACTGCCTTGCCCCTCGAGAGTCCGCAGCAGTTGCTGTAAGCGGTATATTTGCGCTTCATATTCCTGATTCAGAGGGTAAAACGAGAGCGCGAATGCATACTGGATACGGATGACCGGGTAACGATCGACGCAATCGTCAGGAAGAGCGTTCATCCAGCGCAGGATCGTCTGGTGGTACCCGCGGCGAAAGACGAGTTCCTCCACACTGTCGGCGACCCAATGCGTGGCCTGCTCCCACTCCTCTGCCCGGATCATGCAATTTACGGCTTCTTCAACATGGGCGTTGGCGTACAGCCAGCGTGCTCCCCGCACGAGGCACTCCCTGGCTTGCGCCGGCGTCCTTCGGTGATATGTCTCGCGGAAGAATTCGCCGACCAGATGATGAAAGCGCACCCACTCCCACGATCGATCCAGCGCAATCAGAAAGAGGTTTCGCGTTCGCAGACCCAACAACGCCTCTTCGGCGCCTTTGGTATCCGTAACGGCTCGAGCGAGCGGCGCGCAGATCCGATCGAACATCGAGATTCGAAATACGATGTCGCGCGTTTGTTCGTCCATCTGCGACAGGACCATGTCGCATAAATAGTCGACCACACTGGTGTCTGTGCCGGCGAAGTGCCGAATGAACGCCTTCGGCTCGCTCGACCCGGCAAGCACCAGAGCCGCGAGCTCGAGCGCCGCGGGCCAGCCCTCGGTTTTGCTCAGCAAGCTCTGCAAGTCAGGCGCCGGCAGGTCGCGACCGAGGCGGCTCTTGTAGAACTGAGCGGCTTCCGCGGCATCGAATTGCAGTTGCTCGGCTCCTAGCTCGAGCAACTGGCACCGCACGCGAAGACTGCTGAGACGCAGGCCGGGGTCCCGGCGAGTGCCGATGACATACTGCAGGCGTCGGGGCGCGTAGTTGATCAACCAATCGAGGATCCCGCGAACCTCAGATCCTTCGACAAGTTGCAAGTCATCCAGGAATAGCACGATGCGGTGTTCGACCTGCGCGAGGTCGCCCGCAATGGCCTCCAGCACCAGCTTTGAACCGGTCGCGAAGTCGGCGATGAGGTCCTTCGCGACATCTTTGCCGATGTGTGCATTGGTCTTCTGTAGTGCCGCGATCAAATGCCGCAGAAAGCGAGCCGCGTCGTTGTCGTCTCCATCCAGGGATAGCCAGGCGCAGGCAACTCCGCGCTCGATCAGCTTTGCGCGCCACCGAGCCATGAGAGTGGACTTACCGTAGCCAGCGGGCGCAGCCACGACAACGACTGGAAAGACGCCGTCCAGCACGTCGCTGGACGAGTCGAGCCTCGGCCGGGGTAACGGCTTCCTCGTGCCGGTGGCAGGAAACAGCTTACCCTGGACTATCGCGCGCTCGTTTCTTATGCCGGTCATTCGCTGAAGTCTGTTCTCGCGCCGTGGTGATCGAACCTATCTAACCCCTAACTTTGGATAGGTGCAACACGAACCGCCGCCGGGCAAGGTTGTTCCACACCGATCCATCCCGTGAGCTTGCCGTGAGCCGTGACGTTCTACCCTCGTTCCGAACCAAGCATGCTGAGTCTGTCAGCTGCCTGATTGACGAACGATCCATGTCTTCGGGAGGTTCAATTCAAGCGATGCGCCAGTCATCTCTCGCAGTCGTCCGGCGGCAGGATCCTATCAGCCAGAATTGGGACTTTCGCTCGGGCTTTACCGCGCTTCATGGTCCACACCGCATCTGCTCGAGCGGAAACCCAATTTTCAGAACACGCCCGGAGCTCAGCGCGCGGGAACCACGAAGTGCCCCACTTTCCCCAAATACGCTGCTCTTACGGGCTTGGCGATGCCTCATCGAACTGCGTATCGACGATGCCTTGGCGACTATCACGCAGTTCGAGGATGAGATCGCACGTGCCGACGCCCCGATTGCGTCCCGATCGCGGGAGTTTGCCGAGATATTGCGAGCCGTTCTGCTGGTGCTGAATAGCCGGGACTGTGCCACGGTGCGCGCGGCGCTTGTCGTTCTCGAAAGACGTGATCGGTCAGGCAGGAAGAGTCCCGCGCTGACGGTGGCGCTGCGAGTCGGCTACTGGAAGCTGCGAGACTTGGACCGATACTACGCGGTGCCTCGCCTCAATCACGCGGCGCCGCCTCATCGCAGTACGCACGGACTTGCGAGTATTATCGAGCCGACGTTCGAAGCGGTCGTGGAGGCTGAGCAGCTCCGGCTGGCCGTCGCGACGAGACTCGCGAGGAGAGCGCACGAACGCGCCCTCAGTCGCTTCGGGAAGCGATCGCTTGTGACCGCTCGGGCGGCGGTCGTGCTTGCAGAGTTACTTGACGAGGAAGGGCACTGCACCGGCCTGGATGCTCTGGTCATGGAGAGTCTCACAGCGCTGCGAACGTCAGGGGACGAGGAGAGCGCTTTGCGGGCATATCGTGTTCTGGCTCGCCTTGCCGCCCGACGAGGAGACGCGGAATTTGCCTTCCTCATCCTGACGGAGGCGGAGGCCCTGGCGGCGGCGCGCGACTGGACCGGGATGATGGCGGAAAGCTTGAGGCTGCGCACGCAGCTTCTGCTCAAGGATGGCCGCGCGCGCGACGCGGCGATCTGTGCTGAGCGCATCGAGGAACTCGCGCGCGACTTCACCTCAGACGAGACGTTGCATGCCAGCCATGCCTTGGCGCGTGCGCAGGTGTTGGTGGAGACCGGCGATGCCTACCGCGGAGCGACGATACTCCGCGAGCTTCAAGCGGTGAATTGCGGTAAGCGAAACAGCTACGGGGCACTGCGATTGTCCGTTCAGCTGGCCGACGCGCTGCTCGCGTGCGGGGACCATGCCGAGGGCCGCGCGATGCTCGTTCAAGCGCTTCAGGTTGGATCCCGCGCGGGCGTGTTTCAGACATTCGTCGATGCGGGAGTGCACGTAGCCGAGCTGCTGTTGTCCCTTTACCATGCCGTCCCACGGGACAGCCGCCTGCCCCCTGAACTCGGCCCTTACATCGGAAGCATTCTCGCGGAGCGCGCCCAGCAGTGCGGACGCACATCAGCGACTCGCGCTTCGCACGTCACGGAGTCCTTGAGTCCTCGCGAACAGAGCGTCCTGCGCGCGATGAGCCGTGGACTCTCCAACAAACGTATCGCTCAAGAGTTGCAAATTGCCCCTGAGACTGTGAAATCACACGTCAAAGGCATCTTCATCAAGCTAGCCGTGCAGACGCGCGCTCACGCTGTATCGACGGCCGGCGCTCTGGGACTACTCTGAATAGTGCGTTTAAGTGTCCGGTCCTTGCGCCCTGTTCGCACGTCTCCAAGCCGCGGGAGGCTGGCCCGCGGCCTGCCGAAAATGTTTGCACAGATGCGCCTGATCGGTGAAGCCGCATCGCAGCGCGATGTCGCTCAAAGACGCATAGGTCGTCAGCATGTATTGAGCCGCCAATTCCACGCGACGCCGCACGACGAATGAATGCGGCGAGTCCCCAAAGGTGCGCTTGAAGGAGCGCGAGAAGTGCGCTTCGCTGCGCTGAACCAGCGCGCAAAGATCCGCGACGAGTACCGGCCCGCTGATATGACTATCGATATAGTCACGAACCTTGCGCGCCTGCCAGGCCAGCAAGCGCTCCCTTCCGTCACGAACCTCTCGCGCGGCCGGCGGAACAATCTGCTGTCGCATGAGTGAGGTTGCCTCAAGCAGCGTACCCTGGGCTGGGTGTAATTGATCGTGAAGCTGACCGGCAGCTGCCTCGAGGAGCGAAATCACGCGGAGCATCCACTCGCGCGATCGGGTCGCACCTAGATTCGATACCGCCGGCGTCCCGTCGAGGTGACCATCCATTACCTGTGCCTTCGCTGTGCCAACTGTGCGTGTGTGATAGGGTTATCCTTGTTGGGAATTGCCGCGACCTCAGAGGCCGCAGTTGCTGCCCTGCAGTCTTATATAGGGATAAACCGGAAGTTCCCTTAGAATAAAATCCCAGAGGTCACGCCCTGAACTCCGCTGCGCCCATAAGAATCCTGTGCGTCGAAGACCACCCGGTTTTCCGGGAGGGTATGGCTACGGTTATCGCATCGCAGCCGGATATGCGGCTGATCGGATTTGCGGGTAATGGCGTGGAGGCTGTAGCTGAATTTCGCCGGCATCAGCCGGACGTGACGCTGATGGACCTACAACTTCCCGGCTCGAACGGCACCGACGTTCTCATCGCCATTCGCGGCGAGTTTCCTCGAGCTCGTATCGTCATGCTGACAACCTCGGACGGAGATGGCGAGATTCAGCGCGCCATGCGGGCCGGCGCGGCCGGTTACCTCTTGAAAAGCATGGCCAAAGACGATCTGTTGGCCGTGATTCGCGCAGTGAATACCGGGCGGCGGCACGTGCCGGCGGAAGTCGCCGCGCGCTTGGCCGAGCATCTAGGCGAGGACGATCTGACCGCGCGCGAATTGGAAGTGCTCGGGCTCATTCGCGATGGGTATCGCAACAAGCAGATAGCGGACCAATTGGCCATTGCCGAGACGACGGTGAACTTCCACGTCAAGAATCTCGTCGCCAAACTACAGGCGAAGGATAGAACGCATGCGGTGACGATCGCGCTTCGGCGCGGCCTGCTCCAGATGTAGGGATCGCACCTGTAGATAGCTACAGGATCGGCGCTCTACTTTCGTACGGGGCGGGCTTGGCGTGGCGGAATTACTGTCGAGCCGTTCTCAAGCCGGTGGGATATTCTGTACCCGAACACCTTTGCATGAAACACCACCGGGATTTTCCATCGCCTCGTCCGTGGTCGCGCCGCCGTACAGTCCTGGCGACCTGTAGCTTGCTGCTGCTGTTCCTCAGCGGGACTGCCTCGGCGCTCGATCCGCACAGGCTGATTTCACAATATGCGCATACAGTCTGGAGGACTCAGGACGGCTTCCCACGTGCGCCGCAAGCGATCACTCAGACAAATGATGGCTACATCTGGATTTCGGCGGGCGGCGGTCTGCTTCGATTCGATGGGGTGACGATGACCGCGCTGGCGCCACAGAAAGCCTTCCCATCGAACGCGGGCATCAACCAGCTCTTGGGTAGCCGCGACGGAAGCCTGTGGATGGCCACATATCGCGGGGGTTTGAGCCGCCTCAACAAGGACGGCGAGGGCTTCAGTTTCCCGCTCAAAAAGGGCGCTGTGCACAGCATTATTGAGGATCGCACCGGCACGGTTTGGATCACTCGCAATCACTTAAGTGGGAGCGAGGGCGCGCTTTGCAGAGTCAGCGGTGACGATTTTAAATGTTACGGGAGGGACAAGAGTGATGGCAATCCCGCCCAACTTGGGAGCTCGCTTGCCGCGAGCAGCTCGGGCGATATCTGGTTCGGATGCCAGATGCTATGTCGCTGGAACGGAAGTTCTATCAGCCACTACATGGAAGAGCAGATGGACCGTCCATCGGGCGATGGTGTCGTAGCGCTTGCTGCCGGCGCCGCGGGTCAAATTTGGGTGGCGATGGACGGTGTGGGGCCGGGGCTCGGGGTGCGCCAGTACAGTAATGAAAACTTCGTGAGCTATGTTGTGCCCGGATTCGACGGCGCGACTGTCCGCGCGGTAGCGCTGTTTGTAGATCGCCAGCAAACCCTCTGGGTCGGAACAGACTCAGAGGGTGTCTACCACATTCATGACGGCCATGCAGATCACTACGGCGCTGCGCAGGGACTGACTGGCAATGAGGTGCAATCAATTTTCGAAGATCGGGAGGGAGATATCTGGATCACGACTGACAAGGGCGTGGATCTACTTCGAGACATCCCCGTTGTCAGCTTCTCTTCGACCGAGGGTCTCAAAGGAGGCGATCCCAGTGCCGTAATCGCCCGTAAGGACAATTCTCTCTGGGTTGGGCTCAAAGGCGCCCTCGCCATCATTCGTGGGGACTCCGTTTCGCTGACTACGGCGGCGGACGGACGTCCCATTCTAAATGTGTATGCGCTGTTCGAGGACCACTCGGCTCAGGTTTGGATGGGAATCAACCGCACCGTGCTGGTAAACCAGCTCGGAAAGTTCTCCGAGGTCAAGGGGCGGGACGGGCGCTTTATAGGCCATATCGGAAAAGTCGTCGCGTTGACTGAAGACATTGAGGGAAATATCTGGGCCATCGCTTACGACGATCCGGGCCGCAAGGATCATCTGCTGCGTATCAGAGACCGACAGGTTCAGGAGGACATCGACCTCGCGTCTCTCGTGCCACGACGTGCTCATTTTCTCGGTGCGGATCCGGCCGGCGGAGTCTGGATCGGTACGGGGGACGGCAAGCTGGCC
>Ga0210398_10003701_pt1 | contig 14549 bp, 8 predicted proteins | sample IncBWC4OmetaG_FD_161047 | JGI IMG/M metagenome (GOLD analysis project Ga0210398, IMG submission 161047) | Forest soil microbial communities from Barre Woods Harvard Forest LTER site, Petersham, Massachusetts, United States - Inc-BW-C-4-O | ecosystem: Environmental > Terrestrial > Soil >...
TCCTCAACACCTCCACCGGATTCACCCTCGCCACCCTCACGGCCTGGAATCCCACCGTCACCAGCGCCAGCACCAGCGCCGCAGCCCCCGCCTCCACCAATACCCAGCCATCCATCTGCGTCCGGTACGCAAAACCTCCCAACCACGTACTCGCCAGCCACCACGCCACCGGCGACGTGATCGCAATCGCCGCCACCACCAGCAACAGAAACTCCCGCGTCAACAACACCGACACACTCGCCACCGTCGCGCCCAATACCTTGCGGATGCCAATCTCCTTCGCCCGCCGGCCCGCAGAGAATAACGCCAGCCCGAACAACCCCATACAGGAGATGAGAACCATGATCACCGACGCAGATTGCATCAACAGCGCCGACCGGTTCTCTTCCGTATACAACCGCTCGATCTCCGCATCCAGCGACCGACATAGGAAGGGCATCCGCGGATACATCGTCTTCCACTCCGCCTCCAGCGCCGCCACCACCCGCTTTGCCGAATCCCCCCCGACCCCAACCCGCACCGCCACACTCTTGGCGGAAGACAGCAAGGTCATAAGGATCATCGGTCGGATCGTCTCATGAAAAGATCCCTGATGATAATCCTTCACCACCCCATGGACCGAATACCATACATGGCCATCCCAATCGTACAATAGTTTTTGCAGCGCATCCGACGGATCGCGAAAACCCAGCAACCTCGCATACGTCTCGTTGATCACCACCGGCTTGTGTTTCTCGCCGACATCCACATTGCTGCCTGCCACCAACTCCATCTGATAAAAAGGGAGGAAACTGGTGTCCCCGATCTCCACTTCGACCATCATCTCGCGTATCACCCTGGTCTGCTGGTTACGATACACAAATCTCGCCATGGGATGTTCCCTGCCCATCGGCGGATTCCCCTCGAGGATCGCATCTTTCACCCCCGGCAGATCCTTCACCGCATCGGCGAATTGCTGCATCTGACCCCGACCGGCGCCGGGATAATCCACCGTATAGACACCTTCACTGTTGAATCCCTTGTCCATTTGCCGCATATACCGCGTCTGCCGGCCGATCACCAGAGACCCGATAATAAACAACAGAGAAATGGAAAATTGAAAGACGATTAACGCCCGTCTCAACCCCACTCCGCCGGTCCCAGTCTTGTCCAGCGACCCCTTCAGACTTAACACCGGCAGATACGAAGACATGAGCCGTGCCGGATAGAACCCCGCCACCAGCGTCGTAAACACCGTCATCGACAGCAGGAACAACCAATTCCCCGGATCGAATACCCGGAACCGTACCCCCGCGGGAATCCCGCTACCGAACAACCCCATCGCCGGCCGCACCAGCAGCAACGACGTGACCGTAGCCAATACCGTTAGCAGCAGGGTCTCGACCAGGAACTGCCCGATCAGCCCCCCACGACTGCTCCCCATCACCTTCCGGATGCCGACCTCCTTCATGCGTTGAAAGGATTGCGCGGTGGAGAGGTTGATAAAGTTAATGACGGCAAGCCCCAGGGTAAAAAGCGCCACCCACATCAGCGCATAGAGCAACGGCAGATAGGCCTTGTGAAAGTCATCACCCGTATCCGCCGGATGAAAGTCCGGCGTGTAGTGCATATCCTGCAGCGATTGCAGGTACAGCCGCAGATGGGTAGCCCCCGTGATCGGCACCGGCGGCGGCATCAACTTCCGGACATATTCAGCCAAGGCACTGTCCACATGCGAAGGATTGACCCCCTTCGCCAGTAGAACAAAGGCCTGCGATTGTCGCGGCCGCAGACTACTCCAATCGGTCGTGGGGATCCGCTCCCGCAGCCAGCTTTTTGGCGCCGTACTGATCGAAATGAAAGAAGTATAGTTGAGGTCGGAAGGCCGGTCCCAGTCCTGTACGATACCCGCCACCGTTAGTTGAAGACTGTCATCATAGATGACGGTCCGATTCAAATAGGCCCCTGCTGCCCCCGGCCCCCAATATTTCTTCGCGACACTCTCCGCCAGCACAATTCGGCCCGCCTGTCCCAACACCGCCGGGCTACCGGCCAGCCACACATGCGGAAAAAGCCGGAAGAATTCCGGCCCGGTCAGGATCGTCGACAACGCAAAATCATCTTCCTGCCGGGCGTCATAAGTCGTCTCAGTCCTGCCATCACTCGATGGAACACTGATCGCGGACCCGAAAAGATGAAATGCCGCCTTCGCCTCGAACCCCGGGATCAGGTGCTCGATCCCCGCCACCTCCTGGAATGGACTGTTCAGAAAAACCGTATTGCCATCCTTATCCCGGACTTCCCCTACCACGCGATAGATCCTGCCCGCGTCAGGATGAAACCGGTCAAAGCTGAGCTCATACCGCCCGATCAGGTAGATCACCACGCAGGCGCAAATGCCGATCGCCAGCCCTACGACATGGATAACCGAATACCCACGCTGCCGGAGGATGTTGCGCCAGGCCACCTTAATCGAAATAGCACTACCGGACATAAGCAATAGTTGTCCCGATTTTCCAGTTAATGCCATGCCAGACTTATAACTGTTTAATAACCACGACTATCGCTCAGCAAACCCCGAAGACCGCGTCCGCACCCGTACACTCTTTGTCCCATAAACGTACAACCCTTGCAACGTAAGCCCCGGTTTGACTGTCACGGCGAGTTTTGGCGAAAGGTCACCCTTACCCGCTAATCAGCGGTGAATCAGTAAAATTCAAGCGGGAATTTGACCTATCTTCCTATGACAAACGAAATAGCCGATGAGCGAAGATAAACCCGCCGCACAAGAGGGCCTCCGAAGGATCCTTGGGCTCCCCACCGCCATCCTCCTGGTCGCAGGCATCATGATCGGTTCGGGCGTGTTCAAGAAGATCGTCCCAATGGCCCAATCCCTGCCGAATGAAACCCTAATCATCGCCGCATGGATCGCCGCGGGAATCATTACGATGTTTGGAGCTTTTACCTACGCCGGATTATCCACGATGACTACCGAATCCGGCGGCATCTATGAATACCTTCGACTGATCTACGGCGACTTTATCTCTTTCCTGTTTGGCTGGTCCGTTTTTATGATCTTTGGCAGTGGTGCGCTGGCCGCGCTCTCCTTCGTTTTCGCGCAATCGGTGAACACGCTGACCCCCCTCCCATTCGCCGGCTGGGGGATCAAGATCCTCGCCGTCGGGACGATCACGCTCCTCACCTGGTTCAACACCCGCGGAATAAGAAAAGGCGGAATACTGAACAATATTGTGACTTCCGCGAAGATCGCCGGCATCCTCCTATTGATCATCGCCGCCCTCCTCTACTCCCACACTCCGGGATCAAATCCGACAACCCAAATCACCCGATCGCCCGCCACGCCCCTCCTCAACACCTGGTGGCTGAGCAGCTTCTTCGGCGCAATGTTAAGCGCCCTATGGGCGTATGACGGCTGGGCAAATATCACCTACATCACCGGCGAGATCAAAGACCCGCGACGCAACGTTCCGTACGCCATTATTGGCGGAGTGGGTATCGCCATGGCGCTCTATGTGCTTCTCAATTATGGGTATATGCGCGTGGAGTCGCTGGACCGCCTCGCCGGGCTGGGACAGGATCAAATCGCCGCGGCAGTCGTAGCTGGTACAATGATGGGTAAGACCGGCACCGTAATCATCAGCGTGCTCATCATGGTCTGCACCTTCAGCGCTCTCAACGGCTGTATAATATCTTACCCCCGCGTATACTTTCGCATGGCGCGGGAGAACGTCTTTTTCAAAAACGCGGGTAAGGTCCACCCCACCGCCCGGACACCGTATATCGCCCTCATTTATTCCGCTGTCTGGAGCATGGTATTGATCGCCACCGGCTCCTTCGATCTAATTACGAATATGATCGTCTTTGCATCTTATGGTTATTTCGGGCTGGCCGCCTTTGGTTTGGTGCGAATGAAACGTAAAGGACGCATCCAATCGAAAGTGATCGGCTACCCGGTCATTCCCTGGCTGATCATCGGCTTTTGCGCCGCGCTGATGATCAATACCATTCTCACCCAGCCCGGCCAATCATTGGTTGGATTATTGCTGATTTTGAGTGGGGTTCCTTTTTATCTCTATTTCAAACGCGACCGAACACCCAACCCCCTGTAACCCTTACATCTTTCACACGTTTCCCGCGGGTTATCCGCAGTTGTCATTTAATAGTCATACATTGGAGTATGACGGTGAATTGCTGGAGGAGCATGGCTGAAGGGGATAAAGGCTCTTTTCTTTTAATGTATAAGTCCTACTATCAGGCACTTTTCTGCTACGGATTCAGTCTGTCAGTGGACCGGGAACTTACAAAAGACTGCATCCAGGAGCTATTTGTCGAGATCTGGACCACCCGGTCTTCCCTCAATAAAGATGTCGAGAATGTCCGGTCCTATCTCTTTACCTGGCTTCGCAGAAAGATCAGCCGGGAATTATCCCGTCTCGCCAAAGAATCGGCCTTTAATGAGGCCGCCGAAGATTCCGCATCCATCCAGGCCTCCTATGAAGAATTGCTAATCGCATTCCAGCAATCGGATGAAAAAAAGGATCAGCTCCGGTTGGCGCTCTCCAAACTCACCCGCAAGCAACTCGAGATCATCCGCCTCAAATTCTTTGAGAACCTCTCCTATCGCGCCATTGCCGAGCGAAAGTCAATTACGCCCCGAACAGTTTACAACACCATTTATGAGTCCATCCGCCTGCTGCGCGAATCGATGAAACTTCTATTGATTCACCTGATGATCTAGCGCGCCCGATCCCCCCCAACGATCCTCCCTCCCAAAATATACTTTACAAAAACCCGGTAAATCCCGCCATTCCGCTGCACTAGTTGGTATACATCCTATTAACCACGCGGAAATCATTCAAACTTATGGCCGGAACCGGGAAACCCCTTGAGCAGTATCAGATCGAAGACTTTGTAACGGACGAATCTTTTATAAACTACTTTTTCCACCTCAATGCGGAGGATGTCGTCTTCTGGGAAAAATGGCTCCTGGCAAACCCGGCTCGTAAGCAATCGGTTGACACCGCAAAGGAAATGCTCAGGAGTTTGACCCTAACCCTTCCAGACCAGGAGATCATAGATGAAACCGCAAAATTAAAGCGAGCCCTCGGGTTCGAATCGCCTGAAGGTCTGACAAAGGAGCCCGCGGTCTTTCGCCTTTTGCAATTTGGGCCCCCAAACCAACGATTTGGCCCCGCGAAACGACGATTTTGGTCCGCAAGACAACGCAGAAATATCCTTATACCCGTTCTATTGATCCTGTTCGCCGCCGGATATTGGATTTTACGTTCGATGAACCCCGATCTGCCTATCGAGAAACTCAATAACAGCAATAACCCCATTGTCTTCTCCCTGGCCGATGGAACAACAGTAACACTGGCGCCCCGAAGTTCCCTGCGCTATGCTTCGGATTTCGGAGAAAAAGAAAGGTCGGTGTCGCTGGATGGAGAGGCCCAGTTCAACGTATCCCGGAAAACCGATCAGCCCTTTGAAGTGCGGGAGAATGAGCTAAAGGTCACCGTTTTGGGCACGATATTCAACGTTAAAAAGCAGTCAGGAGATTCAATAATGGTGGTGGAACTGCTCAAAGGAAAACTTAAGGTTGAAAATATCGATAGCACCGGGATGTCGTTGACATCGATCATCTTGAACCCCGATGAACGAGTTATTTATAACCGCCATGACCAACACCTTTATAAAGAGAGTTGGCAATCAAAGACCGAGAGCCCGGTCCAAATCGACCATATCCTTTTTCAGCGTAACAATTTTGATGAAATAGCCGCAAAGATGAAAGCGGCTTTCGCGATAACAGTGATCAACCAAAGCAACAAGAAGAACTGGATGTTCAGTGGTGAATTCGAAAATGCCACCGCCGAAGAGATCATAAAAAATATTTGCGTAGTTGAACGATTGAAATTCGAGACCACCGGAGATACCATCTTAATAAAATAAGACCGTACCTCTTCAAAACCTAACGCTGCCATGTGTATTTTCCATTCAGGGGCACTGAAAAGGCCCCTCACGATCGCCTGCGCCCTTTTATGCACAGCGATCCTGACTACCGCAGTCCGCGCGAACGGCGACATCCTGCCCCATGCCGGGAAACAACATATAACGGTCAAAACCGCCAATATATCCTTACAGCAGGCATTCCAGCTGATCGAGAAGCAGACCCGGCTGCAGTTTGCATACGACGAATACGAGATTGACCTGTCCCGGAAACTGGTACTGAAATCCGGCCACGTCTCGCTCGGCGAACTGCTGGATACGATCTCGATCCAGACAGGCTACAAATTCACCCAGGTTAAGAACACGATCCTTGTAAGCTCAGTCGCCCTGGCATTATCGAATGCAGAAAAAGCTCAATTCCCGCCTCCCGTCCGGGGCGTGATCACGGATTCAAGTGGCAGGCCCCTCCCAGGCGCCACCGTTCTGATCAAAGGAACTAAAATAAGCGTCCAGACCGACGTGGCCGGGAGATTTGCCATCAATGCGCAGCCTGACGCCATCCTGGTTGTCAGCTATGTCGGCTATAGGACGCTCGAAGTGGCCGTAAAAGGGCAACAGGAATTAATCGTTGCTATCCAGGAGATCAGAGAAGACCTTAACCAGGTGGTCGTAATGGGCTACCAAACCCAACGACGATCCGCCATCGCCGGCGCCGTTTCCGTCGTAAATGTCGACGATGTCGCCAGGATCCCGGTTGGATTTGCCGATCAGGCCCTGCAAGGCCAGGCCTCCGGCGTGCGCATAACGCAGTCAACCGGTCAACCCGGAGACGGTCTTGCACTGCGCATCAGAGGCGTCGGGTCTGTCAACAACAACGATCCGCTTTATATCATCGATGGCGTTCCGACAACAGACGGGATCAATTTCCTGCCGGCAGATGATATCGCCACGATAACCGTCCTCAAAGACGCCGCATCCGCTGCCATCTATGGCGCGAGATCTTCTAACGGTGTCGTGGTCATCACGACAAAAAACGGTAAATCAGGAAAAACCTCGATCCTTTATTCGGTATATGCCGGCGTTCAAACACATGGCTATCTCACACCCATGGCAAACGCCGCCGAATTTAAGACCCTCTATAATGAGATGGTGGTAAATGATAATGCAGGTCTCGCACCGGGCAATCCGTTAATTAAAATCCCTATTCCGGACTCCATCCCGATGGCCAATACCAACTGGATCGGCTCGATATTCCGGACGGCGCCCGAACAGGACCATGAGCTTTCAGTAAGCGGCGGCAGCGAAAAAACTCAATATTCCGTTTCGGGCAATTATTTCAATCAGGACGGGATCATCCTGAACTCCTGGTATAAGCGATATACCCTTCACACAAAATTAGTTTCGGAAATAACAGACCATCTAAGGATCGGCACCAACCTGAACTTCTCTTATTATTCTAAGAATTCCATCGGCAGTTCCGGCGATGGTTATGGCGGGAATGGCGGCAGCGTGATCCGTTATGCGCTTTTCCGCGACCCCGCGATCCCGATCTATAATGCCCCTGGCGTATATACCGATCTGCCGACCTATCCCGGCTTCTTCGGCGATGGCTATAACCCCGTCGGATTGGCCAACAATACAAATAATGTCGAGAAACAATTCCGGGGGTTCGGGGACGTCTTCGCGGAATATAAGCTTCTGCCCGGCCTGATTTTCAAATCGGACTTTGGCGGCGATGTGTTTTTGACCCAGGACAAGACCTTCTTCCTGAATTGGGGCACCAACGGCAGAATAAATGACCCGAATACCCTCACAGAGACGCAAACAACAAGCGAGAATATGATTTGGAACAACACCTTCCGTTACAACACGACGTTCAATAAGAAAAATAACCTCAATTTCCTGATCGGTACGGAAGCCGTAACGAATACTACCCTCTATACCTCAGAAACGCAACAAAATTTTCCGACACAGATCCCCTCCCTGGAATTCCTTGGGAACGGGATCTCGATGCCCATAACGACCGAGAGCGAGCAGCAATGGGCTTTGTTGTCCTTCCTGGCCAATGCCAATTATAGTTACGACAATGAATTTTTCGTAACCGGCAGCGCCAGAAGGGACGGATCCTCCCGCTTCGGCCCGTCAAACCGATGGGGCAATTTCTTTTCCGGCGCGGTCGCATGGAACATTACAAACGAACCATGGTTCATCGAAAAATTCCCCATTGTTTCAAGACTTAAATTAAGGGCCAGCTACGGTCAATTGGGCAACCAAAATATCGGTGGCGACTACCCCTGGGCTTCCATCGTCGGCACCTCGATCACTTCCTCCAACGTAAAAAATTATGTTTTTGGTTCCCCTTCCCTCGTTGTGCAGGGAAATACCATCTCCACATTGGGCAACGCGAATGTCAAATGGGAAACGTCAACCCAATCGGACGTTGGGATGGATCTCGCGATCTTAAGGGACAAACTGTCCTTAACAGTTGACTATTTCGACAAAGTGAACAGCAATATGCTCGTGGCGGTACCATTACCTATGATCGGCGGCACCGCATCGGCACCCTTCGTAAATGACGGCAGTGTCCAAAACAAGGGGTTTGAATTCGACCTGCAGTATAAGAATGCAGACCATCGCCTGAAATATAGTTTTGGCGCCAACCTCGCCACCATCCAAAATAAAGTGCTGTCGATCCCCGTCCCGATCCAGGGCGGAAGGATCGATAACGGCGTCTATGCAACACTGACAACCGCAGGTCATCCGATCGGCTCGTTCTACGGCTACCAAATGAACGGTATCTTTCAAAATGCAAACGACATCTTCACGTCGGCTTATCAGGGACCCGGCGTAAGACCAGGAGATGTGAAATACAAGGATATCAACGGGGATGGGAAAATAGACGCCAATGACCGGACTTTCCTCGGGAGCGCGATCCCTAAATTTACTTATGGCGCCACCTCGACGCTGAGCTATCAGAATTTCGACCTGTTCGTCCTTTTCCAGGGCGGATATGGCAACAAGATCTACCTGCAGGTCAACCAGGATATCGAAGGCTTCTACCGCCCCTTCAATCTAACCAAACGCGTATACGATACCCGCTGGCACGGAGAAGGCACCAGCAACACGATGCCATTGGTCTCCTGGCTGGATCAACCAAACAATATCAAGGAGCCTTCCAGCCGTTTCCTCGAAGACGCTTCCTACTGCCGGCTGAAGAACGTTCAGTTAGGCTACACCCTCCCCAAACAACTCACCAACCGACTTCACATAAAGGCCCTACGTCTCTACATGACCGGGACCAACCTCGTAACTATTACAAAATATACAGGGCTCGACCCGGAAATGTACATCAGCAATAACGTAAAAGCCGAGCAATACCAGAGCGATGTTGCGGCAGGCATCGATTGGGGGACATACCCCGCCGCCAGGAGTTATATCCTTGGCGCAAACCTTAATTTCTAAAGGCAACACAAATGAAGAAAAGAACCTTACTATACGGCTTCCTGATCGCCTCATTCTGTTTCGCGGGCATCAGTTGCACCAAATTCCTGAACAAGGACATTCAGGGCGTATATCCCGCCGATCAGTTCTATACCACTTCCGCCAATGCCGTACAGGCCACGAATGAAGCATACGCCGCATTGACCTTTACAAGCGCCACCACAAATCCGCTCTGGGTATTCGGCGACGTCGCATCCGATGACGCGGCTAGCGGCAACCCCGCGGCAAGTCAGGACGCAGCAACGATAGATAACTTTTCCTTTTCGACGACCAATTCGCATTTGTCCAATGAATGGGGCAATTTCTACGAAGGGATCACGAACTGTAACCTCGTGCTGGCGAACGTTCCCACCATCCAAATGGACACCGCACTCCGTTCCAGGTTATTGGGAGAGGCCAGATTTTTACGGGCCTGGTATTATTTTATGCTGGTGAATATCTATCAGAACGTCCCGATTGTCCTTACCCCTTTAACCCCGGCCCAAATGCAGATCACGCAGTCTCCCGCAAAGGTTATCTATGAGACCGTCATCGAGCCGGATCTGCTGGCCGCCCTCAACGTCCTGCCGGCCTCCTACACCGGCGCCGACATAGGCCGCGCCACAAGTGGCGCGGCCGCAGCCCTTCTGGCAAAAGTCTACCTCTACCAGGAAAAATGGGACTCATCCCTGACCTGGTCCAACCTCGTCGTCAATTCCGGAAAATACAGCCTGATGCCGCTCTACTCCCAGGACTTTGACGTGGCGCATAAGAACAATATCGAATCCATTTTTGAAGTCCAAATGCTGGGCGGTCAGGATCCGAACGTCGGTAACGCCCTCAACCAGTGGTTTGGCCCCCAGGTCGTCGGCGGGTATTATTGCGATGCGCCGGACTCGAATTTCGTGGCCGAATTTGAAGTGACCGATTCAGCGGTCGCCGACCCACGGTTGAATTATACGGTAGCCGCCGACAGTACCCTCTGGAACAACGGTGAGATCTATCTTAGTTCCTGGTCCCCGCAGACGGGATACCTCACCAGGAAATACCAGCAGCCACTCTCTCAGGCGCCGATCATCGGTCAGGGCAGCTGCGATTACCTCGCGATCCGGTATGCCGACGTTTTACTATTCAACGCAGAGGCCTTGAATGAGACGGGTCAGTTGGCCGCGTCCGTCATCCCGCTCAACGTGGTCCGGGCGAGAGCCCGCAACAGCTATTTGTACGATAGCACCTTAGCCGGATTTGGTGCCGTTCCGGCAGGCCTTCTGCCGCCCGTCCCCGCTGTCTCTCAAAATCAGGTCAGGCTCGCCATCATCCACGAACGAAGAGTGGAGCTGGGGTTCGAATTCCATCGCTATTTCGACCTGATGCGGTACGCCGCCAACTCAAACCTGGGCCCGTCCTATGTAAATCCACTGATCAACAGAGATGGAGTTACAGGGTTTTCCTATGCCGTGGACTATCCGTTCCCCATCCCGCAAAGCGAAATGGATATAGACAAGGCCCTCAAATAAAATCGTCTTTCAATTCTTAAAATTAAATAAATCATGAAATTTAAAATTCAAATGAAGTACCTGACCTTTACCATGGTATTGGGACTGTCCCTGGCATTGGTCATATCTTCCTGTAGTAAGAAAGGCAGTTCGTTTACGCCGCCTACCACCACCGCACTATCCGCGGCGATCGACTCCGCCCAGTGGTATATTGCGCATACCCACGAAGGCACACAACCCGGAGAATACGCAAAGGGCAGCCAGGCACCGCTATCGACTGCCATTACCGCTGCCGAGGCAGTCCTGACTGCTGCGGCCACTACCGGAACCCAGGCTGAGGTGACTGCCGCAACCCAAAATCTACTCGCCGCCCTCGCCGCCTATGAGGCCTTGTTAATCACGCCGATTGCGGAAGGGTCTCTTGTCGCCTATTGGAAATTCAACGGCAATCCAAACGATTCTTCCGGCAATGGCCATAATGGTACGCTGGAAGCTTGTCCCCCGGCTCAAGGCGGTATCGGACTTATCACAACCGCCGGCGTAACGCCCGGCCCTGTTCCCAACCTGACCAATGACCGCTTTGGTAACGCCAACTCAGCCTATCACTTTAGCAACGGCGGAAATATCGACGTCCCTTACAGCCCGGCATTTAACCCGGCAGCGATCAGCATCAGCTTGTGGTGCCGCCAGGATACCGCCGGCAGGATCGACGGTGCTAACAACTGCTACCTGATCTCCTTAAGCCGTTGGAATGGATGGAAATTCCAGACGCAGCCCGATAGACCGTTCTTCACTTATCAGTTGGACACGACAGCGGTTGGCACAACCTATTTCAACCAGGACGCGGGTGTAGCCATGACCATTGGCACAACCGTCGGCGCGGGCCCCTGGAACCACCTCGTAGTAACGTATGACGGTGTCGGTACGGAGAGCTTTTACATCAATGGTGTCCTCACCAAGACCTGGATAACGCCCAATGTCAGAGGCGCTATGATGCCGATCAGCCCGACTTATGACTTGGCCATCGGCAGCGATCTGACCAATTCTGCCTATTCCTATCTTTCCACCGCGCCGAATTATATCTCGTATGGCGGATACTGGACCGGCGATATGGATGACGTCATGATCTACAGTATTGCGTTGACCGGACAAAAGGTAACCCAGATCTACAATCAGCAGGTTACCCAATAAAACTTTAAGACTCACTACGGGGACGACTACCTGTGGTGAGTCTTTAATTCCTCTGACCATATGACCGCCGTCGCCAGGATAATCTACCTCGCCTTGCTATCACCCGCAATCTTTGCCTGTAGAAAAGGTCCGTCCCGCAACGCCGACGAACTACTGTTTTGGTGCTCCAACAACCCGCGCGAAATAGACCTTTGCGATTCCGCGACTCAAACCTGGAACCGTGATCACCCCGCGACCGCGATCCACCTCCAACCCGTCCCCGAAGGCCAATCCAGCGAAGAAGTGATCCTTGCCGCCGTTGTCGGGAAAACGACCCCCGATATCTATGCCAATATGTGGCAGGGTAACGTTGAAATGTACGCGCGCGCCGGCGTATTGATCCCACTCGACACGCTGTACGGATTTCTGCAATTTATCCGCGAGCGCTGCGACAGCGCTGTGATCCGGGAAATCACCTCCATTGACGGACATATCTACCAGGTTCCCTGGAAAGTCAACCCGTTCATGACGATCTATAATAAGGATCTTTTTGCCCGCAACGGCATTCCCGGCCTCCCTCAAACCTACAGCGCCTTTCTTCGCGCCGCGGAAGTCTTTAAAAAAAACAGCCGGCTCCCCGGCGCAACCCAGAAATGGTTTGGTTACACCGAAGTAAAAGAGATCTGGTACCAACGCCTTTTCAACTTCTACCCCCTCTACCTCGCGGCATCCGCCGGCGCCCCGCTGATCGTGGATAACAAAGCCGCATTTAACAATAAATATGCGATTGAAGTTTTCGCCTTCCTTCAAACCCTGTATAACGACGGTTATTTTTCGCGCGAAAACCTATCCGCCGCCGATGACCCCTTCGTCGCCCGCGAAATAGCGACCCAATGGACAGGGCCCTGGGAAATTGCCTATCTGAATACCATCCTCGACAGAGGTTTCAGCTACGGATATTTCCCGCCACAGGTACCCGATGACCACCAGGGACCGGTTTACACCTATGCGGACCCAAAAAATATTGTCCTCTTCAATACCTGCAAAAAACCGCAGCATGCATGGGACTTCATCCGAACGATGGTTGACAAGAGCGGCGACTTACAATTATTATCGGTCACCGGTCAACTGCCCAGAAGAAAAAATCTCGAATCCGATCCCTTTTATAGCGACTATTTCAAGCGGAATCCCCTCATGGTCCCCTTTGCAAAACAGCTGCCGTTTGTAAAGGGGGTCGACAACTGTGAGGTGATCGTGGAAGTGCTGGACATCATCTCGCAGGAATATGAGGAGTGCGTAGTTTATGGGCGAAAGACCCCGGCAAAAGCGATCCGGGATGCGGAAACCGCCGTGAACCTTCTCCTGGCCGCCAATAGCAAACACAGCTAGAATATGGGAACACAGGAATTACATCTCGGGGTCGTTGGTGCGGGCGGCTTTGCAAAATTCGCCGTAACAGCATTTCTGCGCGTACCCGGGGTTAAAGTGGTTGCCATTACCGACATCGATCCTGCGGCCGCCAAAGCTTTTAACTTCACCACCTACAACGATCTCGAAGACCTGCTAACCAATTCACCCGCCCAGCTCATTTATATCGCGACGCCGCCCTACCTGCATTATACCCAATCCCTCCTCGCACTTAACGCGGGCAAACATGTGATTTGCGAAAAACCCGCCGCCTTAACCGTCAGCGACGCCGAAACCCTGGTCGGGCTCGCCAAAGCCAATAACCTGCTTTACGTCGTCAATCTCATGCAACGGTACAACCCGCTGTTTAATATCGTAAAGACCATCGTCGATGACCGGCAGTTGGGCGATTTCCGGCATGGCTTCTTTGAGAATTATGCCAGTGACGAATTTCTCGGCCCCGGACACTGGTTCTGGGACCCGGCCAAAAGCGGCGGCATCTTTATCGAACATGGGGTCCACTTCTTCGACCTTTTCGCCGGCTGGCTGGGTGAGGGGCGCCTGTTGTCTGCTTTTCAAATCGGTCGCGATCGCGTCCAGGCTACCGTATTATATAAATCAGGTCCGGTCAATTTCTACCACGGCTTTGACCAGCCGAAAATCCTCGACCGCCAGGAAATGCGCCTCCTGTTCGAACGCGGGGATATCACGCTTTTCGATTGGGTACCCGTGAAAATGCGTCTCTACGGTCTGCTCGACGGCAGCGCCGAGCCCGTCACCAGTGAATACGAAAACCCCGCAGGCAAGCAGGAATTATATCAACAAATGCTGGCAGCCATGCTCACCGACCAGTGGGCCTGGATAAAAGACCGCACCCATATCCGCGTGATCGACGCCCACAACGCCGTCCAATCCCTGCGAGTAGCCGCGGAGGCCACCGCGATCGCCCAACATTTCTAACGAACAAAATGACTATCCTCCCCACCATAAAGCCCCGTCCCACGCCCAGTCCCGCGCCCAGTCGCATCCCCAGTCCCCCCCATCGCCGCC
>Ga0210398_10003702_pt1 | contig 14548 bp, 13 predicted proteins | sample IncBWC4OmetaG_FD_161047 | JGI IMG/M metagenome (GOLD analysis project Ga0210398, IMG submission 161047) | Forest soil microbial communities from Barre Woods Harvard Forest LTER site, Petersham, Massachusetts, United States - Inc-BW-C-4-O | ecosystem: Environmental > Terrestrial > Soil >...
CGCCGTATTGTACGCTGCAACTGGCCGCGATGGGCGCCGATATCATCAAGATCGAGCCGCCTATCACCGGCGAAGTGTTGCGGCGGCCGGAACTGCCGCCGGGCGGCGCCGGCTACTCGTTCCTGATGCTCAATGCGAACAAGCGCGCCGTCACTATCAACCTTAAGAGGCCCCGCGGGCAGGAAATCCTGCTCAAGCTGCTCGAGGACGCCGACGTGCTGGTCGAGAACTATCTCGACGGCGTGATGGAGTCGTTCGGGCTCGCCTACGATCAGATCGCCGCGCGATTCCCACGGCTGATTTACGCCTCAGGCAAGGGCTACGGCTCTGACAGCCGTTACGCCAAGCTCGGCTCGATGGACAATACGATCCAGGCGTCGTCGGGCTTCATCAGTATCACCGGATTTCCCGACCATCCGGTGAAAACCTCGGCGACCTTTATCGACATGGGAACCGGCAGTCATATGGTGAGCGGGATTCTGGCCGCGCTGATACATCGCGGGAAGACCGAGAGAGGACAGCACGTCGAGGTCGCGATGCTTGACGTGGCGATTCCCGCATTGACCAGCGCCGTCGCACCGGCGCTGCAAGGGATGAAGTTCAAGCGGCTCGGGAATCGTCATTGGGGCGCGTGCCCGACCAACGTCTATCCGGCGCGCGACGGCGAGATTCTGATCTTCTGCTTGACGGAAGCGCATTGGCGCACGCTGGCGAAATTGATGGGCCACGAAGAGTTGATCGCCGATCCGCGATGCAGGAATCACGGCGCGCGGCTGAAGATTGCCGACGAACTCGACGCGATCGTTTCCGAATGGACCAGCGCGCAGCCGCGCGACGCGATGGTCGAAGGACTGATCGAGGCGGGAATTCCATGCGCACCAGTGCGCACAGTTGAAGAAGTGATTGCCGATCCCGAAACCGCGCAGCGCCGAATGCTTATCGACAGCGACTATCCAACTCGCGGCAAGATCCGCGTCACGGGCACACCTATAAAGATGTCGGACGCGCCGGAAGGTGGCAGGCCGATGAGACGTCCGCCTGAACTGGGCGAGCATAACGCCGAAGTGCTCGCATCGATCGGAATCGGCGCAGACGAGTTAGAAAGTCTAAAGCGCGACGGAGTCATCTGACCGGATGCGGGTTGTGCGATTGGTGGTGGAGGGGGGTAGGCGCCTTCGCGCGGCAATTTGCCATGTATCGATACTCGGGTTCGCGCTTGCGCTTTCGGTTGTGCTGATCGGCTGCGAGACACAATCCACTTACACTCCTCAGAACAACACTGGTACTTCAGCCGAGGTTGGGAAGCGGCCGCTTGAGTTGTCGTCTTCGGAATTTGCGGCTGATTTGGTTACTGCCACTGGAATTCGGGTCAAGACCAACGGGCAGTACAAGACGGACGCGTCGAGGAATGCGGCGGCGAGTGCGATCGATCGTTACTGGGGCGAGGTTCGCGCGTGCGCGGTTGGCGTCGAGCCTTCGGGAGATACGGACGTCAGCGGTTTGATCGAGGAGTTCCCGCGTCATCTGGCGCTTGAGATCGCCAACAACTGGAAGGTCGTCGAAGGTCCCACGACACATCGCAGGATGCAGGCGTTTCCGTCGCTCGCGCATCCGGGGTCGTGGTCGACGGCGCGGCGGCAGGAGGACGCGCTCTACATTGTAGTTGTGCCTGAGCTGAACGGCCTCGGTCCGCAGATGGTTAATGAGCTCAATCTGTGGCTGATGAAGAATGCGAGCGTCGCGCCGACGGCGGATTTGATCGGTGCGTGCAGTTCGGTCGCTTGCGTTCGGTTCAACTACAACAATCTGCCTTCGCAGGCCTGGAATGAGTGTAAGGAATAATCACTTTATTTAATGTGAAACCCTCGCGGGTTTCACGCTTCCGCGGCAGGGGTGACCCCTGCACCCAGTGAAAGCGCAAAATGGCGAGGACGCCCTTTGCTCTGAGGTTCTTTTTCCTGTCGCATTCTTCTTGTGTCATCCCGAGCGAAGCCGAGGGACCCCGGATCTTTCTCGACGCCGGCCGATGCACTCTCAATCACGGATCAACCGCGGTGTATGAGACGCTCGCGCTTCATTCCGACTTTTGTGTCATCAGAGCAACGCGAAGAATCCCGGCTCCTTCCTGCCCACCGGGCTGAACGATGGTCTTGAACGATCGTTCTGGAGTGTTGGACTATCGGTTGGGTGTATTAGTAGAGTGGATAACGGGACAGGAGGCGCGGCTATGATACGCACTGGGGTCCATCATCTGGGGTTGGCCACTCTCGACATCGATCGCACGGTCGAGTTCTACACGACGAAATTGGGCTGGGAAGTCGCGTGGGCCGACATTATCGAGACGGCCGGGGAGGGCAAGATCAAGCACGTCTTCCTCAATACTGGCGACGGTAGCATGGTGGCATTCATGTGTCCGGAAAAAGTGCCGGGCGTGCCGACCGAATGGGCGACGGACATCAACAGCGCGCAGGGATTGCCGGGCGCTTTCTACCATTTCGCGTTCCATTGCGACGACGTGAAGGCGCTCGAGGCCAAGCGCGAGGAGCTCACCGCAAAGGGCGTCGAGGTGACGCCGGTGGTCGACCATGAATGGTGCCGCTCGATTTATTTCCGCGATCCCAACGGCCTGCTGCTCGAATACTGCGCGACAGTCCGGGCATTCACTGAAGACGACAAGGTGATGAGGCATCATCATCAGCCGGGGCCGATGGTGACCGATCCAGAGGACGCGAAGAAAGTCCACAAGATGCTGATGGGGCCGCAATCCTCGCAGAAGTTGAATCGTACGCCGGTGTGAACGCGAAAGAGTAGAGATTAAGTGAGCGGCTGGCGATTCGCCGGCCGCTTTTCTTTTTTCCTGGAGGAATGCCATTCTCGCGGCTGAGCACTAATCCAAAAGCAGGAGTTATGACGATGGCGGAAATGGGACTTTTCGAGGCGATTTATTCGGCGCGATCGCTCAGGCGATTCAAGCCCGATCCGGTTCCCGATGAGGTAATCACCAAGGTGCTCGATGCGGCGATTCGCGCACCGTCGGGCAGCAACCAACAGAGTTGGGAGTTCGTGATCGTCAAAGACGCGGCGCAGCGCAAAAAGATTGGCGCGGTCTATCAGAAGGGCGGCGCAATTCTGAAGGCGCTCTACACGGACCGGGTCAAACCCGAGCACATGACCGAGGACACCTACAAAAAACTCATGGCGTCGGCGTACTACCTGATTGATCACATGGCCGATGCGCCGGTGCTGTTGCTCGCATGCTTGAAGCAGGTGCCAATGGCGGGAGCGCCGCCCAAACTTCCACCCGAAGTGGCCGCGGCGATGAAGAGCCAGGCGCGGATCTCCGGCTCGAGCATCTACCCCGCCGTGCAGAATATTATTCTGGCATGCCGTGGGCTGGGACTCGGGACGGTACTCACGACGATTCACACGTTCTTCGAGGACGAGGTGAAACAGATATTGGGGTTGCCACCCGAAGTGATGACGTACGCGTTGATGCCGATCGGATATCCGCAGGGGAAGTTCGGACCGATCAAGCGCCGGCCCGTGAGCGAGGTCGCCTACCTGGACAATTACGGCAAGCATTGGAAGGGTTGAGCGCGGCGGAAAGTATCAGTCGGGCTCGTTCTTCAAATCTTCGGTGACTTTGCCGGCGAGGTGGCGGACTTGAGCGTGTTGCGAGAGCAATGACGCGAGTATCGCGGGGTCGGATTTGCCGCCGAGCCGGTATTCGTCGGCGGCGTGCGCGAATTTCTCGTACGCATTGAGCAGCTTTACGAAGTCGCGATGCGACGGCCGCGATGCCTCGCGCGGCGTCGATGACGAGAAGGCGTTGGCCTTGTTGAAGGCGTAATAGAACTCGCCCATCTCCTCGGATGACAGTTGGCGATCGTCGAGCTTGAAATAAGTGCGGCAGTAGTCGGCGAGCTTGTCCGACATATCGGACAGTAGCGACACGTTCGCCTTCATCGTGCGGTTATAGTCGGACGAGTAGCATCCGTTGGCCGCGACGATGGCTAGTGCGAGAAAAAAAACGGGCCGGCGAAGACCGGCCCGCCGCAGTAATTTCAACAAAACACGACCACGCAGGTTCAGCCTAAGTATTCTTTGAAGAATGCGATGGTGCGCGCCCACGCCTCTTTCGAATGTACAGGATGGAACGACGGACGATCGTCGCACATGAAGCCGTGGTCGGCGTCGGGATAGAAAACCACCTCGGCCGGCTTGCCGGCTTTCTTCAGCGCGTCGCGAAATTCGTCGACTTCAGTGATCGGAATGAAAGCGTCCTTGCCGCCGAAGAACGCCAGCACGGTCGCCTTGAGGCGGTCGACGTATTCGATCGGCGACCTGATACCCGCATGACGTGACTTCACCATTCCGCCGCCATAAAAAGGCACGGTCGCCTTAACCGCTGGATTGCGGCACGCGGTCAGGAACGCAACCAGGCCGCCCATGCAGAATCCGACCGTGCCGAACGCCGGCTTAACTTCCTTCATAGCTTTGAGGTGATCGATCGCGGCGCCCATGTCCGCGGCGAGTTGGTCGTCGTTGACCGTACCCATCAGGCGAAAAGCGCCGGGCAAATCGTTGTAGCCGACAACGTTGTTGGGTTGACGAAAATAAAGATTCGGCGAGATGGCGACGAAGCCTTCGGCCGCGAATTGATTGGTGATGCGTTTGATTTGATCGTTGAGGCCGAACGCTTCCATCACGACCACCAACGCGGGATACGGACCGCCGGACGCCGGACGGGCGAGATGCGCGGGCATGCGCTCGGCGCCGGTGCGAATCGATACTTCGCCAGAAACGACTTCCATGATCGAAACCTCCGTTTTAGAAGATCGGGTCCGCAAACGCGCCGGCCGCGATCGCGGATCGCGTGTTGAGGGGGACGAGCGACCCGGCCATCTTTGTCGCATACGATGAGGTCTCGCTCAAGCGAGAAAGTTCGGCGAACCGATCGCATAAGAAAGTTTCACGACCGACGGCTCTCCCGTCTCGCGCTGGCCTGCTGCGCGCCGCTAGTATAGCCGGCGGTCGATCGGCTCTGGGCCGGCCCTGATGTTTCGATGATCCCGCTTCGCGACAACGCCGCGCCGCGCCGCCTGACTCCAGTCAACGTCGCCCTTATTGCCATGAACCTCGCGGTGTTCGTTTACGAGCTGTCGCTCGGCGCACGCGTTGCGGCGTTCGTAGAGAAATTCGCACTGGTGCCGGCCGCGGTGACGCAAGCGTTCACGATCGGCACGCATCGCAACCTCGCGACGCTTGCGCCGCTGATGACGACCGTCACATCGATGTTCGTCCACGGCGGTTTCTGGCACATCGCGGGCAACATGCTGTACCTGTTCATCTTCGGCGCGGCTGTCGAGTATCGGATGGGCGCGGCGCGCTACCTGATTTTCTATTGCGCCGCGGGAATCGCCGCGGCGCTCGCGACGGTGTGGATCGCGCCCGAGTCGAGCGTGCCGGTGATTGGCGCGAGCGGCGCGATCGCCGGCGTGCTCGGCGCGTACTTCATTCTGTACCCGCGCGGGCGCATCCTGACGATTCTGCCGATTTTCGTTTTCATCCAGATTATCGAGATTCCGGCGGTCATCTACCTGTTCGTCTGGTTCGCGGTCCAGCTCTATGCGGGGGTCGAGCAAAGCGGTCGCGCGGCGGCGATGGGCGGGGTCGCGTGGTGGGCGCACGTCGGCGGATTCATGTTCGGCATCGCACTCGGACCCATGCTGGCGACAAACCGTCCGCGCCGGCGAGGCGCGCGCTAGCCGATCTGTGCATCGACTGTGGACGGGATGGTGACAACCGTTGGCCTGCGGCTGGAGTAATAGTTGTAAGCGATGATGCTATCGGAAATAATCGGCGCTCCAGAAAGTTCCGGACGCGCGGTTGGTTGAGGAGGTAGTGGCAGGTGGCGGTTTCGTCGGACGATATTCTAAAGCGCGTTCCCCCGCAAAATCTCGAGGCAGAACAGTCGGTGCTGGGCGCGATTCTGCTCGACAACGACGCGATTAACCATTCGCTCGAAATCCTTTCCGACGAAGATTTTTACCGCGAGTCGCATCGGCAGATCTTCCGCGCGATGGCCGAGCTCACCGACCACAGCCAGCCGGTCGATGCGATCACGCTGACCGACGCGCTGCGCACGCGGGGTGTGCTCGAACAGATCGGCGGCCCCGCGTACATCGCGGAGCTGGCGTCGATCGTGCCGACGGCCGCGAACGTAGCGCATTACGCACGGATCGTGCACGACAAGGCGGTGCTTCGCAGCCTCGGTTCGATCGCGACCGACATCGCGAGCTCGTCGTACGAGGCGCCGGCCGATGTGGACGGTTTCCTCGACGAAGCAGAGCATCGCATCTTCGAGATTTCCGAGAAGCGGATTAAGCCGTCCTTCCACACGATGCCTGAGTTGACGCGCGAGTCGCTGAAGATCCTCGAGCGACTGTACGAAAACCGCGAGATGATCACCGGCGTGCCGAGCGGGTTTATCGATCTCGATCGAATCACGGCGGGCTTTCAGCCGTCGGACCTGGTGATTATCGCGGCCCGTCCCAGCGTGGGCAAAACGGCGCTCGCGCTGAATATTGCGGCCTACGCGGCGATGGACGCGGACCCGCCCATGGGCGTCGCGTTTTTCTCGCTGGAAATGTCGAAAGAGCAGCTGGTGCTGCGCATGCTGTGCGCGGAGGCGCGGGTGGACAGCGCTCGCGCGCGGCAGGGATTTCTGGGCGAGCGTGATTTTCCGAAGCTGGCGCAGGCGGCCGCGAGGCTGTCGGAGTCGAACATCTATATAGATGACTCGTCGGACACGACGTCGATCACGCTCAAGGCGAAATGCCGCCGGCTCAAGCGCGAGCGCGCCAAGAACCTCGGCCTGATAATCGTCGACTATATTCAGTTGATGAGATCCGCGCGGCCCGGTGAAAATCGCGAAAAAGAAATCGCGGAAATCTCGCGCTCGCTCAAGGGGCTGGCGAAAGAGCTCAAGGTCCCGGTGATCGCGCTGTCGCAGCTCAATCGGCAGGTCGAGTCGCGCGAGAATCGGCGCCCGATGCTCGCCGACTTGCGCGAGTCAGGCGCGCTCGAGCAGGACGCCGACGTGATCGCGTTCATCTATCGCGAGGAAATGTACAAGGGCAAGGAGAGCAAGGAGCCGGGGGTCGCCGAAATTATCGTCGCCAAGCAGCGTAACGGTCCCACCGACACGGCGAAGCTCACGTACATCAACCACTACACGCGCTTCGAGAACTACACGCCGGAAACGGGAGTGTTCGAAGATACCGGAGTCTAGAACGAGTCGAGTTCGTCTTCCATCGGTTCCTGCTTGGTCATTGGATGCGACGACTTGACGGTCAGTGCCGGCTTTGGGGATTTATCGAGCTTGTAGTCCTCGAGCGTGTACTGATCGATCGCGAACGGCAGTCCCTCCGAGGCGGGGAACGACGGCGCGTCGCAGACCTGGAAATGCAAATGCGGCTCCGATGAATTGCCGGTGTTGCCGAGATGCGCGAGCACGTCGCCGGCGTGGACGGTGTCGCCCACCTTGACCTTAATCGTCCCGGGCCGCAGATGCGCGTACGCGGCATAGTGCCCTTCGCTCAGCTCCTGGATGATGTGATTGCCCGCGAGAGTGTCGCTTGTGATCTGCACCGCTAGCTTGCCGCTGTTGGGAATGTTTTCGGGGATCCCGTCCTTCACCTCGACGATCTTTCCGTCGGCCACCGCGTGAATCTCCTGATCCCAGGCGTGATAACTCTTGTTGTCGTGCTCGTCGCCGCTAAACGCCTTGCCATCGTCGCCGAGCTGAATCCAGTCGATCGCATAGCGCTGGCCGATGTGCGGCTGACCGTTAATCGGCAGCATCGCGCGTCGATGCGCCGAGGTGTTCGAGGGAGCATTGGCCGCGAGCCAATTTTTTCCGCGCAGCGGAGAATGGATCACGATCGGGTCGTCTTGATTCAAATCGAGCGCGGCGGCGTGAATGGTTCCGGAGCCGCTGCGCTCGCCGTGCTGCTCGATCGTAATCGCAGTATCGAAATTGTCCGGATCTCCCTGGTCGGGAAGCCAGTCGGTAAAGATAAAGAAGGCGCCGGTCTCGCCGGGCTTGAGGCTCGGATCGTTGGGCCTGGTGCCGTCGCCGTTCACCGGCACGAACATCGCGGCGAGTTGCTTGCCGGTGGAGGACTGATTGACGACCACCTTGTCGTCGTCCTTTCCGGTTACGTCGAGCTTGGTGATTTTGAGCGGCGTCTTACCCCAATTGGTGACGTACAATTCGTAGGCCGAATGGCGATGACCGGCGCCGTCGAGGATTTGCGCCTCGGGCGGATATGGCATCGCGACGACGCGCATGTAGAGCGGATCATTTTCCGGCGCCGCGGGCGGTGCCGCCTTTTCCTCAGCGCGCGACAGTCCCGCGCACGCCAGCGAAGTCATGGCCACGAAAATCAGCAGCCGCAATCGATGCATCGTTGTTGTGCTCCGTTCAGCGCGAGGTCTTGTCGTCGTCAGAAGTCTCAGGCGCGGGTTCGGCCGGCTCTTCCGCTGACGCCGGCGCAGTCTCAGCGGAATCCTCGGGATGAGTCTCGATGCCTTCGACCGGTCCGGTGTTCGCCTGCTCGACGGCGCGTTCGATTTCGCGGAACTCCGACAAGTCGGGCAGGCCTTCGAGGTCCTTCAGCCCGAACAATTCAAGGAACTCGCTCGTGGTCTCATAGACCATCGGGCGTCCCGGCGCTTCCTTGCGGCCGGCAATTTTGACGAGTCGTTTTTCGAGCAGCGTTTCGAGCACGCCGCCCGTATCGACGCCGCGTAACTGCTCAATCTCGGGCCGCGTGATTGGCTGTCGGTACGCGATTATCGCGACGGTCTCCATCAGCGGGCGGCTGAGTCGCGGCGGCCGTGCGGCGAGCAGCTTGCGCACGTAGCCGGCATAGTCCTTTGGCGTGCGCATCTGGTAGCCGCCGGCGACCTCGTCGATGACGATGCCGCGGTTTTCGGCGGCGAACTGCGCGGCCATCTCGGCGAGCGCTTTTTGCACGGTCGGACGCGGCACGTCGTCGAAGACGGCGGCCAGCCGCGCAATCGAGACAGGCTCGCCGGCCGCGAACAGCAGGCTCGCGAGAATTGATTTCAATCGCTCTTCTTCCACTCATCCTCCGTCGTTGCCGCGGCGCCGCGCTCGAGAAAAATCGCGCCGAAGCGCTCTTCCTGAAATGCGCGAACCTCGCGCCGCCGTATCAATTCGAGCAGCGCCATGAAAGTCGCAATTACCAGCGATCGATCGTTCGCGTCCTCGAACAGCGCGGCGAACTGTACTCGTCCCGCGCCTTCGAGCGCGCTCAGGATTCGCGGGATGCATTCCGCTACCGGGATGTCGCGCAGCTCGATTTTGCGCGGCGTCTTGTCGGCGACGCGCTTTAGCACCGCGCCAATCGCCTCGACCAGGTCGAAAATCGAAACCGTGTATTGCTTGGCGCTAGCGTCTTCGGGCGCGCTCTCGCCGGGCGTGGTGAAAACGTCGCGGCCAAGCAGCGCGCGCTCGGAGAGCTTCTCCGCCGCCTCGCGATAGCGCTGATATTCAAGCAAGCGCTCGACCAGGTCGCGCTTGAGCTCCTCGGCTTCCTCAGTGTCGGCCAGCTCGGGATGCGGCAGCATCGCGAACGACTTGATAAGGAGCAACGTCGCCGCCATCACCAGGTACTCGCCCGCGACGTCGAGGTTCAACTGATCGAGTAGCTCGAGCCACGCCAGGTACTGCTCGGTGATGACGCTGGCTGTTACTTCGTGCGGGTCGAGCTCGGCGCGCTTCAGCAGATGCAGCAGCAGATCGAGCGGGCCCTCGTAAATCGGCAGCCGGAAGCGGACGCCGGCGTCGGCCGCGAGCTTGGGCGCCGTGTTGGACTCGTCGCTCAAAGTTGCACCATCCAGGAGATCGCGCCCAGCGCCAAATTCATGACCGGGTAAATCGCGACATCCAGCCAATGCGTATACAGCAGCACCAGCAGTATAAGGAAGCCGTACCGCTCGGTTTGCGCGTAAACGCGCGCGGCGGCGATCGGCAGGATGCTGAACAGCACACGGCCACCGTCCAGTGGCAGCACGGGAAAAAGATTGAATACGCCCAGCTCGACGTTGACGATCACCGACGCTTGCAGCATCCGGGCAAGCGGTACGACCACCGTTGGAGCGAGCGAGCCGTGCAAGAAATAGGGTACCGCGCGGAGTAGAAGTCCGCTCACGATCGCCAGCACGAAGTTGGTCAGCGGGCCGGCCGCCGCCACTTTCAGCATGCCGCTGCGTCCGCCGCGCAACACGCGGAAATCCACCGGGACCGGCTTCGCATAGCCAATCACGGGCAGACCAAAGAGATAGAGCCCGAACGGCAAGATAATCGTCCCGAACAGATCGATGTGCGAAATCGGATTCAGCGTGAGGCGTCCTGCACGACGCGCGGTATCGTCGCCAAGGCGCAGCGCCACGACGCCGTGCATAACCTCGTGCGCGATGATCGCGAACATGATCGGCGGCGCGACGATACAGATGGTCGCGATGGTTCCGTTCAGATCGCCCAAGTCAGTCGGTACCCTCCGCCGCGCTCGCGCGAGTCGCGCGCGGATGAAACGTGCGATGCACCTTGCGCAGGTGGCTCTTGGAGAGATGCGTATAAATTTGCGTTGTCGAAATGTCGCTGTGGCCGAGCATCTCCTGCACGGCGCGCAAGTCGGCGCCGCCTTCGAGCAGATGCGTCGCGAAGCAATGGCGCAAGGTGTGCGGGCTGATCCATGCGAGTCGCGGATCGTTGGCGGCCCATCCTTTGAGCGCCTTGAAAAATCCTTGCCGGGTCATCGCGCGGCCGAGCCGAGTGATGAACACCGCAGAAACGCGACGCGGAACTCTTTTCTTGTCGCGCTTGGCGTCGCCGGCTGGATTGAGAATTTCGTCGCGGCGCTCGAGATATGCCTTCAGCGCGCGAATCGCTGCTCCGCCCATCGGCACCATCCGCTCCTTGCTGCCCTTGCCGAACACGACGACCGCGCCGGCCGCGAGATTCACCTGGTGCAATTGAAGGCCGACCAGCTCCGACACGCGCAGACCGCATCCGTAGGCCATCTCGAGCATCGCGCGATCGCGCAATCCGCGGGCGTCGTGCGCGTCGATCGCGGCGATGAGGTTTTCGACGTCGCCGGGCGACAGGGTACGCGGCAGTTTGCGCGGATGCGGCCTCAGTTTTACCGCTGGCGCGGGATCGCGCTCGAGGATCTTCTCGTCCACCAGCTCGCGCGCGAGTCCCCGTAGGCTGGCGAGATGGCGGCGCTGCGAACTGACGGCGAAGCCCTGGTCGGCGAGCGCTTCGAGGTACGCGGTCAGCGCAGCGGCGTCGAGCTGCGCCGGCTCCAGGCCGGAATCGCGACACCATGATTGAAAAAGGCTGAGGTCGTGCGCATAGGCCTCCATCGAATGGCGGCTGAGGCCGCGCTCGACGGCCTGGCGCGACAAATGCCGATCGATCAGCTCGTCCCAGCCGGCAATGCTCACGCGGCTGCTCCGGCGCGAGGATTCTGGTCGACCTTTTCGAGTAAAGCGGCGCGCAGCTCGCGCATCCGCTCGAGATCCTCGATTTTTTGTCCGCCCTCGCGATCGCTCACATAGAAAACGTCCAGCGCCTGATCGGCGTTGGTCGAAATGCGCGCGAGGTGAATCCGCAAGCCGAGCCGGAAAAGAGTGTGGGTGATCGCGAACAGCAGACCGACCCGGTCCTGGGTGAACACGTCGATGACCGTGAATTGCTCGGAGGTGCGATTGTCGACGGTGACTTCGGTCGGCACGTGGCGCACGAACTTGCGGCCGGCGCTCTGCACGTGATGCGCCGCGGCGACCAGCCCCGCGATATCCTGCTGGCCGGTGATGACCCGCTCGAGGTCGTGCTCGACACGCAGCCAGCGGTCGTCTTCCAGCGCCATCGAGGCTTCGCCCATCTGATGCGACACGCGGAACACGTCGATCGCGACACCGCTTCCGCGCGTGGTGATTCGGGCCGACAGGATGTTGAGATTGTTGGCGGTCAGCGCGCCCGCGATCATTGCGAAGAGTCCCGGCCGATCGCGCGTCACGACGATGAACTCGCTGAACTCCAGCTCGGGGAAATGCCGGATGCGGCAGACCAGCGGGCGGTCGTCGAGCGAGCGCATCAGGTCGAAGTGCAGCGGAATGTCATTTTCGGGCACGGTGAAGAAGTAGCGGTCAGGCATCTCGTCCAGGAAAGCGTTGATGTCGGCTTCAGGAGCCGACGCCGCGAGCAGTGTCTCGCGCACGGCCTCCTTGACGGTTGCCAGCCGGCGCGCGGGATCGACCGCCTCGCGATCGCCTTGCTCGAGCACCTTGAGCGCGCGCAGGTAGAGATCGCTCAGCAGCATGTCGCGCCAGTTGTTGTAGACCTTCGGCGCGACCGCGCGCATGTCGGCGTAGGTCAGCAGGTAGAGCGCCTTCAGGCGATCGATCGAGCCGACGGTGCGCGCAAATTCCGCAACGGTCGTCTGATCGTCGAGGTCACCCTTCTGCGCAACCTGCGACATCATCAGATGGTTACGGACCAGGAACACGACGAGATCAATCTCCTCGCTGTCCAGCCCGAGCCGCTGCGATACTTCCGCGGTCAGACTCGCGCCGCGCTCGTGATGGTCATGGCCGTGGCCCTTGCCGATGTCATGCAGCAGCAGCGCGAGGAACACGAGCGGCAGGTGAGGGAGCTCGCGCGCGACCTCGGTGAGCAAGGGTGTGGGATCCTTGAACTCTCCCGTGCGCAAGCGTTCGAGCTCGCGCACCGCAACCAGCGAATGCCGATCGACGGTGTAGATATGGTAGAGGTCGTGCAGCACGCGCGCGTAGAGGTTGCCGAATTCGGGGATGATCGCGCCGAGCACGCCCGACAGATGCATCGCCTCGAGCGTTTCGGCGACCCGTTGTCGCCCGGACAGAATCTTCATCAGCGCTTCGGCGACGCGCGGGTCCTTGCGCAGCGCATCGTCGATCAAACCGAGATTGTCGCGCACCAGTTGGTAGGTGCTGCCTGAAAGGCTTACGTCCTGCGCCTGGCAGTCGGCGTAGATCGTGATCAGGTTGAGCGGATCGCGCTGGAAGAAATCAGGTTGCGCGATGCTCATCAGATTGCCCATAACGATCACGCCGGGGCGAATCTTGCGGGTCGGCGTGCGATGAAAAAATCGCCCGCCCGAGCTGTTTTCCGTGACCCGCGCGATCAAGCCTTCGGCAAAGCGATGGATCGTCGACGCATGCTGATAGTACGCGCGCATCAGGGCTGAACCCGCCGCCTGTCCCTCTTCGGGCTTAAGGCCGAAGATCGGCTCGATCCTTTCCTGCAGCTCGAAGGTGATCTGATCGAAGTGGCGGCCGGTCAGAAAGTGCAGCGAGTTGCGCACGCGCCAGAGAAAGTCACGCGCCTCGATCACTTCCGCCGCCTCGGGCTCGGTGATCACGGCCTTCTGCACCAGCTCTTCGAGCGAATGGACTTTGTACTTGACCTTGGCCAGCCACATCGCGGTGTGAAGATCGCGCAGCCCGCCTTCTCCGTCCTTGATTTGAGGTTCGAGCAGGTAGATCGAATCGCCATACTGGGCGTGGCGTTTGCGGCTTTCCTCGAGCTTGGTGGCGAAGAACTTGTCCTGGTTGCGATTGAGGACGTCGGCGATGAGCAGCTTGTCGAGATCGGCGTAAAGCTTTTCGTCGCCGCACAAAAAGCGCGCGTCGAGGATCGCGGTTTTTTCCTTCAGGTCTTCGTTGGCGAGCCGCACGCATTCCTTGGCCGTGCGAACCCCGTGCCCGACTATCAGGCCCGCGTCCCACAGCGCGTGCAATATTATTTCGGTGACAATTTCTGCGTACGGGCCGCGCTTGTAGTCATGCAGAAACAGCAGATCGACATCGGATTGCGGATTCAGCTCGCCGCGTCCGTAACCGCCGCGCGCAACCACCGCAATCTTCTGGTTGAGCTTGGGCGAGCGCCGCCCGTGTTCCGCGTCCGCATAATGGAAGAGGGCACGCAGCAGATCGTCCATCGCCGACGTCAGCGCGGCGACTATTTCGCTGCCGCTCGCACCGGCAAAGTGTCGCTCGGCCAGCTCGGCGCGGACCGATTCGAGATAGGCGCGCGCATTGATGCCGGGAGTCTTGCTCGCGACGAATTGCGCGAGCAACGCGTCCTGGCCGCGCGGCGAAGATCCAGTAGATGCGACGGGGTCGGCGCGATTCGCGCCTGTCACGACGCTCACAAATTTCCCGCCGCCACGTCGGCGTCGAAGTAGTCCGCGACTGCGGTCGCGGTCGCGCGTGCGAGCACGTCCTGATATTGGGGCGATTGCAACCGTGTGGCTTCGGCGGCGTTCGACATGAAGCCGCATTCGACCAGCACGGCCGGCATATGCGCGCCGACCAGCACGTAAAATGGTCCCATCTTCGCTCCCAGCGCGTTCACGTTCAGTCCAAGTCCGGCATCGAGATCGGCAACCGTCTGCGCGTCGATCAACCT
>Ga0210398_10003704_pt1 | contig 14537 bp, 14 predicted proteins | sample IncBWC4OmetaG_FD_161047 | JGI IMG/M metagenome (GOLD analysis project Ga0210398, IMG submission 161047) | Forest soil microbial communities from Barre Woods Harvard Forest LTER site, Petersham, Massachusetts, United States - Inc-BW-C-4-O | ecosystem: Environmental > Terrestrial > Soil >...
CAACGATGGCGCCTACTCCGATGGCCGCCATCCTGACCACGTACGTTACTCGACCGATCCCAGGGAGGACGTGCAGCGCCGCGACTTCACCATCAACGGTCTGCTGATGGATCCACTGGACGGTGATCGCGTACTCGATTTTGTCGGCGGCCGCGACGATCTGAAGGCTGGCATCATTCGCGCTATTGGCGATCCCGATCTGCGCTTTCAGGAAGACAAGCTGCGCATGCTCCGGGCGGTTCGCTTTGCTGCTCGATTTCACTACGTAATCGAGCCGGGGACGTTGGCGGCAATTCGGCGGCTCGCTCCGCTGATCCATCAGGTCAGCAAAGAGCGGGTACGCGACGAGTTGACCAAGATGCTCACCGAAGGCAGCGCGCGGCAGGGCTTCGAGCTTCTCGACGCAACCGGACTGCTGAAACAGGTGCTGCCGGAAGTCGATCGCATGCACGGGGTGGAGCAACCACCGCAATATCATCCTGAAGGCGACGTGTGGATTCACACCATGCTTCTGTTGGAACAGCTGCCGCCGAAATGCTCGCGGACGTTGGCCTGGGGAACCCTATTGCATGATGTAGGCAAGCCTCCGACGTTCCGGATCGCGCCCGATCGCATCCGCTTCGATGGACATGTTGAAGTCGGCACGCGCATGGCCGAGGAGATCTGCCGCCGCCTGCATTTCTCCAACGAAGACACTAAGCAGATTATGGCTCTGGTGGCCAATCATATGCGTTTCGCGGATGCGGAAAAGATGAAGGAATCGACGCTGAAGCGCTTCATGCGCCTGCCGCGATTCGAGGAGCACCTGGAACTCCATCGCATGGACTGCCTGAGCAGTCATTGCAACTTGGCGCTCTACAATTTTGTTCGCGATCGCCTGGAACGCAGCTCGGCGGAGGAAATCAGGCCAGCTCCGCTTCTGACCGGCGAAGACCTGATGCAACTCGGCTATAAGCCGGGTCCGGAGTTTCGCCCAATTCTGTCGGCGGTGGAAGACGCGCAACTGGAAGGGTCATTGCGCAGCCGGGAAGAGGCGCTCGACTTCGTGCGGCGCGAGTTCCCGCTCGCTGGCTGAGAGGCATATGAAACCGGTGCTAGAATCGACACTTCGCCATGCAACATGCACGTGCAACCCTGAGAAAGATTTTCACCGACACCCTGCGCCGCGAAGGAACGAATGCGCCGATGTTGGCGTGGCCGCTGGCTTGTGGCGCGACTACGGCGGAACGCACGACGGCCGTCCGCTTCGCCGATGGAGTGCTCACGGTCACGGTGCCGGACAAGGGTTGGCAATATCAATTACAAGGGCTGAGCCGGCAATATCTCTCGGCGCTGAATCAGATCAGCTCAGAGCCGGTGAGCGCAATCCAGTTTGTCCCTAAAGATCGCTCGCAACGCTAATTCTCAAGAAGGTATTCGCGAATGGTTTCGGAAAAAGATGTTTCTTACGTAGCAGAATTGGCGAACCTCGAACTGACGGAAGAGGAACGCGCGCGCATGTTGAAGGACATGAACTCGATCCTTGGCTATATCGACCGGTTGAACCAGTTGGACACCAGCAATGTCGAACCCATGGCGCAAGTGGCCAGCCGCTACGGTGAGCTCAAAGATGAAATTGCGGCCAACCCGTTCGCGTACGCCTTACGCGCCGACGAGCCGCGGCCTTGCTTGCCGCACGATGAAGCGCTGCGAAATGCGCCAGTCACCGACGGAATGTTCTTCAAAGTGCCCAAGGTTATCGAGCGCTAGAAAGCGGCCTGCCCTACATCATGAATCTCGATCTGCTGACAGTTGACGCCGCCCGCACCGCAGTGCTGGAAAAGGAAACGACGGCTACCGCGCTCGTCGACGCCTTCTATGCCAAAATCGCAGCTGAAGACGACGCAATCGGCGCTTACCTCACTCTGTCTAAGGAACGCGCTTACGCCCAGGCGGCCCGCATCGACGCAATCGCCGACAAGGGCGACGCGCTGCCGCCACTGGCCGGAGTGCCGGTCGCCATCAAAGATGTCTTCACCACCAGAGATGTCCGCACCACGGCAGGTTCGAAAATCCTGGAAAACTTTATTGCTCCCTACGACGCGACCGTGGTAGCAAAGCTGGAACACGCCGGCGCCATCATCCTGGGCAAAACCAATTGCGATGAGTTTGCCATGGGATCGTCGAACGAGAATTCAGGCTTTCATCCGGTACACAATCCGCGCGATTTATCGCGAGTGCCCGGAGGCTCCTCGGGAGGCTCCGCTGCGGCTGTTGCTGCGGGAACGGCGGTAGCGTCGCTGGGCTCCGATACCGGCGGCTCGATCCGGCAGCCGGCGGCGTTTTGCGGCGTCGTCGGCCTGATGCCGACTTACGGACGCGTCTCGCGCTATGGCCTTATCGCTTTCGCCTCATCGCTCGACCATCCGGGCCCGTTCGGCAAGACGGTGAAAGACGCTGCCATTATGCTACAGGCGCTGGCCGGGCGCGATCCGCTAGACTCCACCACCGCTGAAGTGTCCGTGCCGAATTACTGTGGACAAATCGGCAAGCCGGTGACGGGCATGAAGATTGGCGCTCCACTCGAATATTTTGAAGATGGGCTAGACCCTGAAGTGCGGGCGGCGGTTGAGCTCGGCCTTCAGGAACTGGTGAACGCCGGAGCCGAGATTGTTCCGATCTCTCTGCCGCACACCGCCTATTCGATTCCGACGTACTACGTGATTGCTACGGCCGAGGCGTCGTCGAACCTGGCGCGCTTTGATGGCGTGCGCTATGGGCTGCGATCGAGCGAGGCCAAGACTTTAAGTGAGATGTATCGCCGCACTCGTGATGCGGGCTTCGGAGCTGAGGTGAAGCGCCGCATCATGTTGGGAACCTATGTGCTGAGCGCCGGATATTACGACGCGTATTACCTGAAGGCGCAGCGGGTACGCAGCTTGCTGGCGCGCGACTTCGACGAAGCGTTCGCCAAGGTTGATGTGATTGTGACTCCCACCACACCGACTCCGGCGTTCAAGCTGGGCGAAAAGACAGACGATCCCTTGGCGATGTACTTGGCTGACATCTTCACCGTGACGGCCGACTTGGCAGGCATTCCCGGAATCTCCATTCCCTGCGGCAAGAGCAAAGAAGGTTTGCCGATCGGCATGCAGATTCTGGGGAAGCACTTCGACGAGGCGACCATCCTGCGAGTCGCGCATGTGGCCGAACACGCGCTGGCGCCGCGGATGCTGTAGTCGTTTTGCGTAGCGCCGTTCGATAACCGGTTGGAGAATGTCTCCGGGTGGAGCAGTTTCCGAGAGACTACGAACAGCGGATCCCTCACCGACTGAAGTCGGTTCGTGACGACAACTTCGAAGGACTTACTACGGGGTAGCTGAAGCTACGCCCCTTCAAGCCTAATCACGAAATTTCTTCGTAGTACCGTTCGCCGGCGCAGCCCCGGCACAGAATCCTTCCGTCCCGCCGCACTTCGCGTTGGAAGTTGATTCCTTCTCCGCACTCGGCGCAGACAATGCGCTCGCCCTTGAAGCCCGGTAATTCTTCCGGCGGCAGCGCCACCTTCACCCACCGCTCGCTGAATAGGTCGTCAATCGACATTTCGCGATAGGCCAGCATCTGCTGCTGATTCTTGTTTTCGATCTCCGGATGCATCTGTCGGGCCAGACTCTTTGAGCTTTCCTTGGCGCAGATGCGCACCGCGCGGCCTGACTCGACATCGACAAAGGTTGCGGCCACTTTGCCCCAGTCGCGAAACTTGAGCGCGCGCTTGCCCAGGCGGCAGCCGGTTACGACGCCGACCGCGTCAGTAGCACAGCGATCGATCTCGACAAACGTGATCAGGTGCTTTCGGTCTTTACCATGAGGATCATCGATACCCAGCAACTCGAGTCCGCGCATTGCCAGACGCACACCCAAGACCTGACCTGCGCAGAGATGTCCGTGGGCTATTTCAGCATCGCGCAACAGTTCGTCAAATGTCTTCAAGGCACGTGCTCCGTTTACTGATCGTCGGAATCGTTATCAGGCGCCTCATCGGCAAAGCGTCCACTTACGTTGACGCTGAACTTATCGCCATCCTTCGGCAGGAACGTCACCCGCGCCGGCTGCCGGTCCCAGTGCGGCGCTGAGCAAATGCTGTTGGGCGAATCTCCCATGCTGGCCTTGCCCATTTCCTTTCGGAATAGCGGCTTCTTACCTCCGATTTCGCCGACTACCGCTGTCGCCCGCTCGCCGTTTGATGTGATGCCGCAATAGGCGGCATAGTCGCGATACCAGCTTACGTCAGAGTAGAAAGGATCGAAGTCCGTCAGTTTGACCAGCGAAATCTTTCCCGACACCCGATCCACAAGCAACCAGCCGCCGCGTTGCCATAGCCATTTCGCGGCTTTGCGAGGGTCGTCGGGCAAAGTGTCGTTAATGCGATAAGCGCGGCGCACCACGAACTCGCGATCGGTTACGTCATGGGAGTCGCCGCTGGTGAACTCCTTAAGCTTGGTGTCCACATACAGCGAACGGACGGTGATGTCCAACGTCTTGTCTTCCGACGGGCCGATCAGGAGCCTCACCGAGGTCGTTTTGCCGAATGCTACGACGTGGGGCTTCGAAACCGCTGGCGCGAATGTAGGAATCAGCAAGGTAATCGCAAACAGGGTAAGAGTTCGCATAATTAGTAGGGCTACTGTCTGGAAGGTTAATCCTGCCTGCGTGCGGGCCGCAAGTGCGGACGCGTTGCCCGGGCAACCTGTGGCAGAACATTTTTGAAAGTAAATGTTTACTGGCTTACAACTGCCATACAATGAATCTGTTTCTAACTCTGCGTGATGGATTTGATCTACAGCTTCATAATCCCGGCTTATAACGAAGGCGAGCGGCTGACGGTGTCGCTGCCCAAGGTGCTCGCCTACATCCGCCAACGGCAAATGCAGAGCGAGATCATCGTGGTGAACGACGGATCCACGGACGATACTGCCGTGGTCGTGCGCCAGTTGGCCGCAGGCAATCCTGATGTTCGTCTACTCGACAACCCGGGTAATCGCGGTAAAGGATACAGTGTTCGCAACGGGATGCTCCACGCACATGGCGACGTAATGCTGTTTACCGACGCTGATTTGTCGTCGCCCATATACGAAGCCGACAAGCTTTTCCGCGCCCTCGAACAGGGCGCCGATATTGCCATCGGATCGCGCTGGCTCGACGCCGGCCTGCAGACCGAGCGCCAACCTTGGTACCGGCAGCTTTATGGGCGCCTCTTTAACGGCGCTCTGCGCCTGGTATTGGGGCTCAGACATCGGGACACGCAGTGTGGATTCAAGGCTTTTTCCCGACGGGCCGCACAAACCGTCTTTAGCAGGCAGCGCATCGAACGCTGGGGCTTCGATCCTGAGCTATTGTTCCTGGCCGACAAGTTTAAACTGCGGACGGTCGAGGTACCAGTTGAATGGGCGCATGATCATCGCTCGAAGATCAACCCGCTGCGTGACGGCATCAAGATGGGCCTGGAAGTCCTTGGCATCCGCGGGAACGCCATCCGAGGACTTTACGAACGTCCTTCCACAATCTTAGAAGAGCCTTACACCGAGCCTGTGGCTCCCCAAATCGCAGAGTAATGTATCTGGTCCTTCCGCAATTTGTGGCTCATTTGTAACCTGAGGTCTGCCAGACAGAAGCCGTCGAGAAGGGGCAACCAGTCTCCGTCCGATAGCCGACCGCCAGCGCGCCATTGATTTCCTGCTACGAATTTTTGTACCCTTCTCAGGCTTTGGGCGTCTTCTGTTCAGTCGGCTTGGGGTCGGAGCAGTATTGGCCTGAAGCAGTGCGAGCCCGCATCTTCTGCATCTAACAGAAGCCATCCTTTGTCGTCGTCGGTGTCGATGAATCCGCGTCCGCCAATGAGTGGAGTGCCGAGCGTACGGAAAAGATCGGTAGTGACCGAACCCAGTTCAGCAATCGGCGCTTCTCCCGCTGTTGAGAGCCGTCTCTGCACCTTAAAGCTGCGGGCATTGCGCGCGCCTCCGAAAGGAGTGTTTCCTCCGCCAACACCGACCGCACTCACTCCTGGTAGATCGCTAAGGTGCAACCGCAGCAGGCTTCTGCAGAACTGAACAGCGCCAGCCATCGCGCTCCAACACCTGCCTCCAAGCGCGTCTTGAGCAACGGAATTAGCGCCTGCGACTTCAGTTCCGGCCACTAATTGCCCAGGAGCCAACCGTCAAATTGGGAGAAAGAGGAAAATCCAGATAAACTGCCGCTGTCGGTTGACGACGACAAATCACCGTCAGCAGTTTTGCTCATCATGGACTTCGATCAGCTGGAAACGTTTCTGGAGGTCGCGCGGCTCAGCAGCTTCTCGCGAGCGGCCGAGCGCCGCTTCCGTACGCAGCCGGCGATTTCGGCACAGATCCGGGCCCTGGAAGAAGAAGTTGGAGCTCGGCTGCTCGACCGCAGCGGAGGAAAAGTCGCCGTTACCGGCCCCGGCAAAGTCTTCCAGAAGTATGCCGAAGAAACTCTGGAGCAACGCCGCGTCGTCCTGATCGCCCTGGCAGAGATGCATCGGGTTCCACGAGGCGAGATCGTGGTCTCGGCCAATGAGGGCACCTGCCTGCACATCCTGCCCGAGGTCTTTGCTGACTTCAAGCGCCAATATCCGAGTGTCGCGGTCAGCGTGAAGCGACTGGAGCACAACAAGATTCTAGAGGCCATTGTCGACAACTCCTGCGACTTCGGAGTCGTCTCCATGCCGGTCAATGACAAGCGGCTCACCGTTGTTCCCATTCATCGCGACGAATTGGTGGTAATTGCGCCTCCCGACCATCCTTTAGCCGCCAAAGCCAGCGTTACAGTAGCCGATGTGGTGGAATATCCTTTGCTGCTGCCCAAGGTTGGCCGCACCCGCGACGCCTTGGAGCAGCTTTTCCACGATCGCCGCCTGAAACCGATCGTGTCGATGGAACTGGACTCCAGTGAACTCTTGAAGCGTTTCGTGGCCGTCGCGGTCGGCGTCGGGTTCATTCCGCGCTCGAATGTCATCGAGGATCTGCAGGCCAAGGCCCTCGTAGCCATGACTCTGGCCGACGCCAGTATCCAACGAGATCTGGCCCTGGTCTTCCGCAAAGACAAAGCGCTCAGCCGGGCTGCGCTCGCCTTCATCGATATTGCCGTCAAACTGAAGGCTGCACAAGCCGCCGAGAGCACGGCGCGCTAACCATTTCCGGAAACCGCTTCTGAGTAACACAGTTTTCACAATAGCTGGACGACACAATGTGTTATTTTTAAAAATCCGATTGCAATTATCTCCCGACCGGAGGCCCTCACAAATTGGCCAAGGACATGGTCCCCAAGCGCATCTTCCTCACCAAAGGCGTGGGGAAACATAAAGAACGGCTGACCTCATTCGAATTGGCTTTGCGCGACGCAGGAATCGCGGCGCAGAATCTCGTTCGCGTGTCTTCCATCTTTCCACCCAACTGCAAGCTGATCACTCGCAAGGAAGGGTTGAAATACCTCTCGCCTGGAGAAGTAGTTTTTGCTGTCGTGGCAGAGAACTCCACTCGCGAACCCCACCGCCTGACAGCTTCCAGCATCGGCCTGGCGATTCCCGCCGACCGCAGTACTTACGGCTATTTGAGCGAGCATCATTCCTTCGGCGAAACCGACGATCTTGCCGGCGACTACGCTGAGGAGCTTGCCGCAGAGATGCTGGCCACCACGCTCGACGTGGACTTTGACGCTGATAAGTCGTGGGACGAAAAGAAGGAAGTCTACCGTCTCTCGAACAAAATCGTTCGCACCGCCAACATCACCCAGAGTGCGGTGGGCGACAAACGAGGCCTGTGGACCACGGTAATCTCAGCCGCGATCCTGATCTTCGAATAATTTCAAGCGCTTTCTATCCCACTTTGTGGTACTACCCACTTGTGGGATACACGATTACTTCCTGATCCGCTCCAGCACCGCGCCTGCAATCAGGGGCAGCCCCACCGTCGCATCCAGCAACACCTCAGCAAAGCGCCCGCCCTCCTCGGAAGGAACGAATTTGCCCCACGACACGGCTTCGCTGTAGGTGCAACCTGACAGCCCGCCCCAGTTCACTGGCTCGGGACAAATTCGCACGCCATAGTGGAACCGCTTCAGCGGCAGTTCTTCCCCGCCCCGCCGATGGCGCAGCTCGATGAAGGGGCCGAACTGTTGCGCCCAATTCCGGGGCACGCCGCCCCCAATGGTAAAGATGCCCAACCGCTCCTGCTTCAGTAGCGTCTCGGCGTAATATTCCAGATCCTCGAACGGATCGAAGCGTAGCGCGGGAATATTGTTCTTGCGTCGCATGCGATTGTGTAGCGCCACGTCCAGCCCGATCTCCGAGTCGCTGAATGCGGGCACAAACACCGGCACATTCTTTTCGAACGCCGACTTCAAGATCCCGCGCTCCTCCACATGCTCGCTCAGATAGCGTCCGATCTCGCGATTTAACTTGTACGAACACAGCACTTCGCTGTGGTCCCACGCCTTCAGGATGCGAGCCACAATCGTCTCCACAAAATCGAGATTGGTCTCCGGCTCCAGCGTGTCGTACACCCGGTTGTAGCCGGCCTCGTAGAGCTCCATGTCGTCCATCTTCGGGTCGTACTTGAAGTGCGAGCGTCCGGCTGCCTCAACCAGGCCGTGCGCCATCAACGCCCCCGTCGACACCACTGCTTTGACGATCCCATTGTCGATCAGATCGGTGATGATCATCCCTTGTTTGGCGACGGTCATTGCACCCGCCAGCGTCATCACGACGAAGCACTCTTTGTCGCGAGCCATAGCCTCCAGAACCTCGGCGCCCTCACCCACTTGTCGTCCGGTAAAAGCGGTGCGGCCCATAGCGCGGACCAGATCGTCGACGCTGTGGACTTTCGACAGATCAAGCGGCTCCAGCGCTACCAGCTTGTCCGAAACTGGATCGTGAAGTACACGGTCGATGCCTTCACCATGACTTTTGTGATCGTCGCTCACAACTCACCTCGGGTCGGCTGTAGCCGGCGAACAGCAACTCTGTTTCGAGACTTCTCCAGCAGCCTGTTCAATCGGCCAGGCGAAGCAGTTGCTCTGTGCGAATACTCGAAACTACAGGCTGTCTACAGCTTCCGTCAATGCGCCGCGAGCGTCTGTTATCGTTTGTTAACAATCGCATCGCCCCGCAGGTTTGTTTGTCATCCCGAGCGAAGCCGAGGGATCTGCGGTTCGCAGACGGCGAGGACAACTCGAACGGAGTGGCAAGTACGATGCTTCACAATCTCGCCGCATCCAATGCTATCCTGAACCTCGCAAACATCACGATTGCCTGGAGTGACTGATCGTTGGACCGTAACTTTCAAATCGGCGTGGTGCAGATGTCGTGTACGCCAGACCCCGAACAGAATCTGGAACGCGCCATTGCACATATTCGCGATGCTGCCAGCACGGGCGCGGAGCTGATCTGCCTGCCTGAGCTTTTCCAGACGCAGTACTTCTGTCAGCGCGAGGACATAGCGCTTTTCGATTTGGCTGAGCCTATCCCCGGCCCTAGCACCAAGCGTCTTGGCGACCTAGCTCGCGAATTGAAGGTCACGATCATTGCTTCGCTATTCGAGCGGCGCGCCGCCGGTGTGTATCACAACACCGCCGCGATTCTCGATACCGGTGGCAAACTGGCCGGCATTTATCGCAAGATGCACATTCCCGACGATCCGCTCTACTACGAGAAGTTCTATTTCACGCCGGGCGATCTTGGGTTTAAGAGTTTCGCAACTGATTTCGGCAGGTTCGGTACGCTGGTTTGCTGGGACCAGTGGTATCCCGAGGGCGCACGACTGACGGCGCTGCAAGGCGCAAGTGTGTTGTTCTATCCCACGGCCATAGGCTGGCATCCGGACGAGAAGGCCCAATACGGCGAATCCCAATATGACGCCTGGCGCACTATTCAGCGAGCGCACGCCATCGCCAACGGCGTCTACGTTGCCGTGCCCAATCGCGTTGGCTTCGAGACTGGCAACATTCGGGGCAAGGAAGCGCCGGGAAAGGGCCTGGAGTTCTGGGGAGGCTCCTTCATTGCCGATCCCTTCGGACAGGTGATCGCGCAGGCCTCACACGACAAAGAAGAAATCTTGCTTGCCGAGGTCGACCTCCGCCGTATAGAAGATGTGCGGCGCAACTGGCCGTTCTGGCGCGACCGGCGCGTCGACGCTTATGGCCCAATAACCCAGCGGTTTCTTTTATGAATTGTCATCCATGCATTAGCCGAGGAAGGCAGGCCCAAATGAATTGTCATCCCGAGCGCAGTCGAGGGACCTGCTGTCTGTCGGAAGTGCAAGGATGTGCGCTTCACCAGTAGCAAGCCTGGCGCGCTAGCACCATCACATGAATGGCAAAGTACGCATAGATAGACGAATGCCCAAGAAACCCACCAAGCTCTCGCAAACGCCCGCCGCGCTCAGCTATCGCATGCCCGCCGAGTGGGAGCCACACGACGCTACCTGGATCGCATGGCCGCATAACCGCTCCGACTGGCCGGGCAAATTTGAAGGCATTCCGTGGATTTACGCCGAGATCGTGCGCCATCTGATGCGCGTCGAGCGGGTTAACATTTTGGTAGACGACGAGCCTGCCGAAGTCAAGGCTCGCGCCGTTCTGGTTCGCGCCCAAGTGATTCCTGAAAAATCATCGGCTCCCGGCAAGCCGGCCGGGAATATTCGCTTCTTCCAGATCCCGACCGACCGCGTTTGGACGCGTGACTACGGGCCGATCTTTGTTCGTCGCGACGCGGGTCGCGAAATTCGCCGCGACGCGAGTCGCGAGTTCCGCCGCGATTCGCGCAAAGGCGACTTCCCTGCTGTCGCGGCCACCGCCTGGCGATTCAATGCCTGGGCCAAGTACAACGATTGGAAACTGGACGCGCCCGCCGGCGCAGAGATTGCCAAGCGTCTGCGTGTTCCAGCGTGGCAGCCGGAGGTCCGAATCGACGGCGAACTCCACCATATAGTTCTGGAGGGAGGCAGCATCGACGTCAACGGCCGCGGCACACTTATTACCACCGAAGAGTGCTTGCTTAGCGAAGTGCAGCAACGTAACCCCGGCGTCTCGCGCGAACATTTGGAGGAAGTTTTCGCCGACTATCTTGGCATCGAGAAAACGATCTGGCTGGAACGCGGTATCGCTGGTGACGATACGCACGGGCATGTTGACGACATCGCTCGTTTTGCCGGACCGCGCACCGTGGTCGCCGCCTACGAACCCGATCCCGAGGATCCGAACTACGAACCCCTGGGCGACAATTTTCGTTGGCTCAAAAAGAGCACCGATCAGTCAGGCAAATCGCTGAAGGTTGTGAAGCTGCCCATGCCCGCTCCCGTCTACTTCGAGGGACAACGCCTGCCCGCCAGCTACGCCAATTTCTATATCGCCAACAAGCTTGTATTGGTGCCGGTATTCGGCGACCCCAACGATCGCGTTGCCCTGAACACCTTGGCGGAGGTGTTTCCAGAGCGCGAGGTGGTCGGCATTTATTGTCGAGACTTCATCTGGGGATTGGGCGCCCTGCACTGCATGACCCAGCAGCAGCCCTCGCCGTAGCTCACGACATAGCAAGAGCTAATCTGAACAATCCGGTTTGCCCTAGCGCAGAAATTGTTAGAGTCGTCCGGTTTGTTGCAATCGCTATCGTCGCCTTTCTCTTCGCAACGCCACCGTCATCGCGGCATAGATCCCGGCGGCCACTCCTGCATACAGAAACGCGTTAGCGAAAACGATCGTCCCCACGGCCAATCCCAATGCCAAATCCGAGTCCGGGGCCGGACCGACGGCGAACGACAATACAAACGGAGGACAAACCGACAAGGCAATCGCCGAGAACAAGCCGTAAAAGTCTGGTGGCACCGCGTGCAGCCTCCACGCAAAATACACGACTAAGGCGACGATCATTCCCAATCCAAAGCTGCCGAAGAGCACGCTCTTCAGGTGCTTGTCTTTCGGCTCCAACGGCTGCGCTACGTTCTCCAATGCGGTTCACCCTAATCAGTGTAGTGCCCTCAGCTGCTCAGTGCACATGCCGAACGAACGCCATCGTGCTATGCTGCCTCGAATCCTTTCCAGGAGAATCTTCATGAGCAGCGGCCCAACGATGCCCAACCCTCCTTTTGCACCGGCAGTTTCCCATAGCATGGTCACCACTGCCTTCATCCTCGACGGCTATCGCATCGTGCGCAATCTCGGATTGGTACGGGGCATCATCGTGCGCTCGCGCTCTATCGTCGGCACCATTGGCGCCAGCCTGCAAACGCTGATCGGCGGAAACATCACGCTGCTGACCAATCTGTGCGAGCAGACGCGCGAACACGCCTTCGACCTGATGCTGCAGCACGCTGCCGAGCTGGGTGCGAACGCCGTCGTCGGAATGCGCTACGACGCCACCGAAGTCATGCAAGGAGTGACCGAAGTGCTCGCCTACGGTACCGCAGTTTATGTGGAGAAGCAGGTGTAGTCGGATTCGGCGACGGCCGCAACCGCCTGGATCCTGAGGTATGCATGGTGAGCCCGGCAGGAATCGAACCTGCGACCCACGCATTAAAAGTGCGTTGCTCTACCAACTGAGCTACGGGCCCACGCATAGTTAATCTAACACAGCGGAAACGACGGATGGACGATCGCTTCCCTTTGGCCACCGCGATAGTGGCTTCAATTCATTCACTCTGAATTCGCATAGACACGCGCGCGAAACTGCCTTACGATCCCTTTGGAAATGCCAATCGATCAAGCCTCCTACGCTGTCGCACAGCCGGAACTGACTGCCGGCGAAACTCTACTGTGGGAAGGGCAACCGTCCGCCTCCATCATCTTTCGTAAGGAAGACGTGTTTCTCATCCCATTCAGCCTTTTATGGGGCGGCTTCGCCATATTCTGGGAGGCTGGAGTTTCCGGCTATTGGGGAAACGGTTTGAAACACAACGCGCCTTCCTACTTCGTGATGCTTTGGGGAATGCCGTTTGTCCTGATCGGCCAGTATCTGATCTGGGGCAGGTTCCTGTTTACCGCCTGGAAGAAGCGCCGCACACACTACGCCATAACAAATCGGCGGGCACTGGTCGTGCAAGATAGCTGGCGACGAAAAATGGCTTCCGCTTACCTCGACACGCTTCCTGCTCTGATCAAAGAGAACAGCTCAAACGGGATGGGCAGGCTTCGATTTGCCACTTCAGAACCCATCTGGTCACGACGCAACGGCTGGAGTGCGTGGGATGGGATGTCGGTTGAAAATGTCCCGGTGTTCCGCGACATTGAGGATGTTGATTCGGTGTATCGTCTCGTGTCCGAGCAGCGCGAGCGTCTGCGGGATGCCGACAAAATTCCAACCTGACCAAACGCGTTAGACTTCATGATTCCCGGCGCAGCGTTGTGGCATCTCATGAATGTACCGTCATGCATGAGAACACTCGTCCTCGGATCGTGATTGTCGGCGGCGGATTTGGCGGCCTCAAAGCTGCTGAGTCGCTGGCCCGGCTGCCCGTGCAGATCACACTCCTCGACCGCAAGAATCATCACACTTTCCAGCCTCTGCTGTATCAGGTGGCGACTGCAGGCATCTCGCCGGCTGAGATCGCGGCGCCCATCCGCGACATTCTCGCCAAACACGCCAATGTCGAAGTTCTGCTAGGCGACGTGGTCGGTTTCGATCTTGAACACCACACCGTTAAAGTGCATGGCTTTGATCTTGCTTACGACTACCTGATCGTCGCCGCCGGGGCGATGCACGCCTATTTCGGACACGATGAGTGGGAGCCGCTGGCTCCCGGCCTCAAGACGATTGAAGACGCGCTGGAAATTCGCCGTCGCATATTGCTGGCTTATGAGCTGGCCGAGCGTGAAGCGGCCCTCACCGGTAAACATCGGCCGCTAAATTTCATCGTGGTCGGCGCCGGTCCCACGGGCGTCGAATTAGCGGGAACGCTGGCTGAGATTTCGCGCAAATCTTTGGCCGAAAATTTTCGCAACATCGATCCCGCTAAAACCCGCGTTTTACTGGTCGAAGCTGGACCGTCAATCCTGACCGCTTATCCCGAGGATCTTCGCCGCAGCGCTGTCGAACAACTTCAGCATCTCGGCGTCGAAGTCCGTACCAACTCGCCGGTAACCGAAGTGCGCTCTGGCGAGGTCCGCATCGGCGATGACCAGCTGCCTGCGGAAGTAATCCTGTGGGCCGCCGGCGTCGCCGCTTCCCCGCTCGGTCGTGAGCTGGGCGCTCCGGTGGATCGTGCGGGACGGGTTTTTGTCGAGCCCGATCTCAGCATTCCCGGACATCGCGAAGTCTTTGTCATTGGCGATCTGGCCAGCATGAAAGACGCCGCTGGCAAGCCTCTTCCCGGCGTCGCGCCGGTCGCCCTGCAGCAAGGCAAGTGGGTGGCCCGTCAAATCGCTGCCGATCTCGCCGGCAAGCCTCGAGAGAAATTTCACTATCTTGATAAAGGTTCGTTGGCCACCATCGGGCGGGCGGCGGCGATCGCGCAATTCGGCAAGTTGCACATCTCCGGATTCATCGCCTGGTT
>Ga0210398_10003705_pt1 | contig 14535 bp, 15 predicted proteins | sample IncBWC4OmetaG_FD_161047 | JGI IMG/M metagenome (GOLD analysis project Ga0210398, IMG submission 161047) | Forest soil microbial communities from Barre Woods Harvard Forest LTER site, Petersham, Massachusetts, United States - Inc-BW-C-4-O | ecosystem: Environmental > Terrestrial > Soil >...
TTATAATGTTAACCCGCTCCACCATGGAGCAACGAAAGACCTAGCCCATGAGGCGACAATCGGGGAAGAGGATGTTGACTAAAGCACCCGCAGTTCTGTTCGGTCTTTTGCTCGCTGGATTGAGTTTACTGGCACAAGAAACTTCAACTTCAGGATGGATGCCGTGAGGTGCAAAGAGGGTAGTCACAGATATGGCAACGGGACGCTGAACGGAAAGTTTTTGACCGGGTTCTTGGCGGTTGATGCAGTGTTGGATTTCAGAGAGAGCGGAATGCCAGTTGAGTACCGCCTAGACGATGGCAAGCTGCAGTATCGAAACTGGGTGCAGAGTACGGACGGGTTGGGAGCCTTCTTCAATGATATTGAGTTCAATACATCGGTCTACGGCCACTTCATGCCGCACAAGAACAATACAAATCCGCCAGTTCGGAAGGTCGTGATAGGCATGCCAGAATACTTGGGAGCGCAAATCCAAGTTGAGTTTGAAATGCCCGAACCCGGCGTCGTAGGAGAAGTGTGCGGTGTAGTTCTCCACAAGAAATAAAGAATGCCGCCCCTCCGCGCATTCTTGCGCGAGCTATCGCAATCAGTTCGGCTTCGTTGACTTGCCTTCTGACACAACCTAAGATGAGCGCCAAATGACCGACTCCATCTCTCTAATCGGACAGACTATCTCCCATTACCGCATCCTCGAAAAAATCGGCGGTGGCGGCATGGGTGTGGTTTACAAGGCCGAAGACACCCGCCTCAATCGTTTTGTTGCCCTAAAATTCCTCCCGGACGATGTTGCGAATGACCCGCATGCACTTGCCCGTTTCAAAAGAGAAGCTCAAGCCGCTTCTGCTTTAAACCACCCGAACATTTGCACGATTCATGACATTGGCGAGGGAAATGGCCGCGCTTTCATCGCCATGGAGTATCTCGAAGGCCAAACGCTGAAGCATCTCATCCAGCAACATCCCCTGCCCACTGACCAAGTCCTCGACCTCTCCATACAGATCGCTGACGCACTCGATGCCGCTCATGCCAGGAGCATCATCCACCGGGACATAAAACCTGCGAACATCTTTGTCTCCGAACGTGGGCAAGTGAAAATCCTGGACTTCGGGCTGGCCAAAGTAGCGAGCAGGAACGTTATCGAGCCGCCAGATATGACTGCGGCCACAGCGGACGCCTCTGATGACCTTTTGACGAGTCCAGGTGCCGCCGTTGGTACTGTTGCGTATATGTCCCCCGAACAGGTACGTGGCGACAAACTTGATGCGAGAAGTGATTTGTTCTCATTCGGTGTGGTGTTGTATGAGATGGCCACGGGGCGCATGGCGTTCCCCGGCAATACTTCAGGGGTCATATTTGATGCCATCCTGAATCGTGCTCCCGTTTCTCCGATACGTTTGAAACCCGACTTGCCTCCCCGTTTGGAAGAGATCATCAACAAGGCTCTCGAAAAGGATTGCGACGTTCGCTACCAACATGCTTCAGAAATTCGCGCCGACCTCCAGCGTCTGAAACGGGACACCCATTCCGGAAGATTGGCTGCTTCGACGCAACCGCGAGGAGCAACGGCAGCCATCTCGACGGCGGCGGCAAACCGACGCAAAGCGCCTGCGCTAGTTAGTCTCACGGTCTTGGCATTGCTGATCGCCGGTATAGGCTACATCTTTCGCCTTCACTCAAAGGACTCGGAAACGCCATTCCAGAATTTCAGGATTACGAAACTAACGGACTCCGGAAATTTAGCTACGGCAGCGATTTCACCCGATGGCAAGTATGTCGTAAATGCCGTGAATGAGAACGGAATGGAGAGCTTATGGCTTCGAAATCTTGGGAATAACAGCAATACACAGGTGATTGCTCCCTCGCTGGATCGCTATATCTCCCTGCAGCTCTCTCCGGATGGAGACTATATCTACTTCCGTACCGTCGGAGGAGACCTCGATCTTGTGCCTGTCTTAGGCGGCAATCCCCGTCTCGCCATAAGAAACATCTTGAGCGGCGTTTCTTTCTCCCCGAATGGGCAGCGCATCTCCTTTATGAAATTCGGAACCGGGTCGAAAGATGGCAAGCCTCCCCCAATGAAGCTCGTAACTGCCAACCTAGAAGGGGGCGAAGAAAAGGAACTGCTTGCGTTTACGTTTGATTCCACCAGGTTTTCAGTACCTAACCTCACATGGTCATCCAATGGCGAAGTAATCGTGGCCAGTGTCGAGGAGGCCGACCGGAGGAGCAAGCTTATTGCAGTGGACCCCGCGAGTGGGAAACAAACAACTATCATCGCTTCAACCGAAATGCATTTTATAGACCCCGTGTGGTTGCCGTATGGGAGTGGCGTGGTAGTTCTTTATTCGGACAGAAAGCAGAGTACTGGGCAAAAGCAGATCGGATTCGTCTCCTATCCTGAAGGTAAGTTTCGAGCGATTACAAGGGATACCAGCAGCTACTCGGGGTTGAGTGTCTCCCATGATGGCAAGACACTGACCGCGATACAGAATGAAATGAGCTTCAAGTTTTATATAATGCCGTCACGCGAAAAGAGCGAAGACCACGGGACCGCGATAACTCCGCGAGGATTTGCGTACCAGTTCGCTTGGGCGGATGAAAAGAATCTGATTGTGGAAGACGATTCCCAAAGATTTTATCGAATATCTGATCGGGGGGAAGGAAAAACCCTTTTGCTTGACGGATCGCAGTACTCGGCGACTAATGTGGCATCGTGTCAAAGTGGCAGATACGTCGTGTTCACGGGTAGCGATCCGAAATCGTCAACTGGCGAAACGATCCTCTGGAGACTGGAAACGACAACCAACGAGGTTATTAAACTGACTGAAGGTCCGTTTGATTCGAGTCCAGTTTGTTCGCCTGACGGGAATTGGGTTTATTACATTCGTCCGCTCAATGAAAAAGAACTGCTCGATGAAGACAAACTTCAAAGAGTGTCCATTGATGGTGGTGATGCTAAGGCCGTCATTCCGATGAGCAATAGAATGAACATTTTTTCGGGCATCGACGTTTCTCGCGACGGGAAGCTGCTCGCATTCTGGGGGGACACATTGGGCGTGATCAACACCGAAACCCGCAAAGTGAGTAAGACGCTTCAAGCGGACCTTCGTATCGGAACATCGAGCGGGCAAATTACCTACCCTCACTTTACACCTGACGGCAAGGCTTTGGCGTATATCATTCGTATCAATGGTGTGGATAATATTTGGGCACAGCCAATTGATGGATCGCGCGGTTTTCAAGTCACGTCCTTTACGACCGACGAGATTGCTGACTTCCACTGGTCTCCAACCGGAGACAGGCTTGGCATAGTCCGTGGCCGCACGGACTCCAACGTCGTCTTGATACGTGAAACGAATCCTTAGCTCATCGTGCAAGAACGATTTTGAGCGCCAGTTCGCGCCGATCAGGGCTCGCATTTGGAATTTGACGTCAGCCGTGATCATCAAATCAAACATCGTAGAATTGAGATTCCTCATGTGCTGAAATTCTGAAGGCATCGAGGAAGACGGCGAATTCCTTGCGTCGGTCCCAGATTGCATTTTGGAGGGTCCGGCAAAAGTTCAGTAGAAGTAGGCGGACGCGGAGATCAAGCCGATGGCCCCGATCCTAGAGAGTTCATTCGCTTTACGCCACATTTCCAAACTTCGGGTCGAAGTTAGTTCCATCCGACCTAGAGCAGCATTTCCTGGATTAATCTCTGACAGCGCGACGACTTCTTCTGCCTTGATTGAACCTGTTTCAGACGCATTTGGTTCTTTTCATTCCGCAGAAGGATTTTTCGCAAAGCGGGCTCTTTTTGCTTAAGCCTATAAAGCCATTGATAGTCTCTGCCCTCGGCAACGGGGGCGCGCTGGCGATATTTTTCGGCCCGCGCCGAATCGGTGCAAACGGAACAGTAGGCCTTTCTGCCAGTGCGCTCAGGCATGACGAGCTTGTTGCAGCGTGGACAAACAAAAATTGGAACCACGGGCGGAGGGTTTTTGTCTCTCCTGGTTGGCTGTCGATTGAGATACTTCTGATACTCAGACATCAAGAAGTCGCAAATCGGATCGGCCCAGTCTCGGTATTCTCTGGTCGGCACCTTGATGCCGAGCGGCAACCAGTCCGTGCCAGCAGTTGTATGCTGACCACGAGGAGAGTATTGAGCGCTGTTCCAAATTCTGTCGGACTGTTCTTTAAAGGCCTCCCGTTCAGAAGGAGTGTAGCCGAAGTTCTGAAGCGATTTGTCGACTCGTTCGTTGTATACGATTTCCGTAAGGTCTATGGCTCCGATATGCTGACCATGTTCAAATAAGAAATTCTGGGCAGCTGGACGGAGGGATGCTCTTTCCGCGGATTTCGGACGACTGCATAGAAATCGAAGCAAAATGTCCACGCCAGACCGGTACTGCTCCGCTTGAGTAGTCAGATCTGTTGTTCCCATCCAGTCGAACAGCCCAAATGGCGCGACCGCTGAGACCCAACCCATACAAGCCGCCAGTGTGGACCCTATCTCGGCGTTGGTCGCATTGCCATTGGCATAGTTGACCAAACCAGTCCAAGCGCGCTTTTTCCTTGTGTCCATTGCCTGGTGTAAACACGCTATCGCACAGATATCGTACCACGTCTAAGACGTAAACACAGTAGCGCCTCTATATTGTGATGTAGAAAACAAAACACACTTAAGCAGTCCGGAGGCAGTAAGACCGACCGGGGCAGTCAGCCTGGAAGAGCGCGAGAGCGCGAACCGCTTAAAGGCGGAACGAAAGAAGGAAACTATGAGCACTGTTGACACTAACATCCCATGCCCGCTATGCGGCGAAACCGTGGATTTAGTTGCTGTTGGTAACACCTTTTTTGATTGCGGTACCCAGGAAATGGACTTCAGCTGTGGCAATCAGAATTGTCGTTTTTCATATTTTCACGAAATTAAACAATTCGGCGGACGGAATTGTTGGGTCGAAACGACTCATTATCGGATGGACGAAAGTGGAAAAGTGCTTCGTCTGACAAAACCACTTAAGCCGCCCGCCGTGAGCGGAAATCACGGTACGCAGTGCGCCGATACGGCAAGAATTTTCGCAGCAAAAACTGGTGGAGCAGCCGAGCGAACCAGTTCAAAGGAGAAAATATGAGACGACAAGTAATCAAGAAGCAGGACGCAGCAGATGTAGTCGGTACGGCATTGGACCATTTGTACGAGGCTAGAGTTCTTCGGCTGGCCGCAGAATTTATCCAAGAGAATCACGATGAAAACTGTGAACAAGCTCACGAGCAGGTCGATATTCTGAACAACGTCGCCGAAGAAAGATTAGACGGATTATTTGAGGCTCTCGATTTTACCGATAGCTACTTCCGTCAAAAGCCAAGAAACGTAAAAAGGGCGACGAAAAAGCTGGCGGTTGTTAAGAAAGCAGCATGACCTAAGTTTCACCAGCACAGAAGCGAATCACGGGCTTTTGAATTTAGAAAGACGCACCGCAGAGCGAAGTCGGCGGAGAAAGGAGGGAGTATGACCGATCAGAATAATGAAGACGCAAAGCGACAAACAATTGCCTTAGTTGCGGCAAACCTTATGGCGGCAGGGCAGTTCACCGACAATCAAATCCCACAGGCTGTCCAACGTGCGAAGAGTATCGTTGAAGAGACTTGGGCTTTGATTCTCAGGTAGATGACGACCACACCCATCAGAAAGGCGATGCAGAGAAAGCACGCTGAACTAGCGGCTTTCTCTGGCCTCGTCGGAAGGTGTCCGCGAACAAAATAGTTCGCCTATTGAAACACAGTTGTGGGAGGCAAAGAAAATAGTTGGCCCATGCCGGGTCCGGTGCTGGTGAATGGCATTCCGCAAAGGCCCGCGCATGGGGCAGAAAAGCAACAACAAGCCTGCTTTCAACACCTTGCAACCGTTTTCGGAGCACCCAACTTATTCAAACTACCCATACAGACACACCTTTGGGAGACAAAGGAAATAGTTCGCCTATTGAGACACAATTTGTGGAGCCGGAAAAATGATGTGCCTATACAGACTCCCTTCGGAGGCAGCCAATTGAAGCGTTGGCCGATAGCCTCACCGCAGAAGTACTTTAAAAACTCAGTAGTAACGGCCTAGCAGCCGTGAGGATGGTTATGTTTCAGCGAAAAAAGCCCGCCGTACGTTTATTCGACCGCTTGGTTGGAAGAGAAAGAGCGGTTAAAAGAATCGGCCACAACGAGTACACCGATGTAAAGGTGTCGAGCGCAGATTTAGACCCCGCTTTTATCCAACACAAGACTAAAAACCCAGAGCACTTTCAAGACAGTACATTCGATCCGGACCTAGGTAAAGGCCGAAACCCCCACGCCTTCGCAGGCGAGAGACGAGAGAAAGTAGACTGCCCGAGTCCGGCGCAGCTGCGTCTCAATGAAGTTGCACAAGCGTTCAACGGCTCCGGCTTCACGGTCGGAAAAATGCGAGAGTCAGATACGGCCGCGCGCAGGAAAACTCCTTGGTGGTTTAGAGATCAAGCTGCTTTGAAAGAGTTCATCAAGCATATCGGCAGCGGACGACCTCGTAATAGCGTTGCCCTCGATTATGTGATCCTTGAAGACTACTTCCTGCTGCGATTAAGCGATGAGGATATTTTTCTTAGATACAGAACAGAGTTGCAACAAGCGACAGCAGGGAAACGATGGACTAGCAGCGTCAACGCCTTAAAGAATCGTCGCATCCGGCTCATCCAGAGGGGTGAGGAGTTATTCGGGAAAACTCAAATAGAAGACCCTCATTCGCAAACAAAAACACTGCAAACGGCCCCGAGTGAAACCGAACGATTGAAAATGATCGTCGCAGGTAACTTCGTGGCGACACGCGGGGCCGAGGGCTGGACACGAGAGCGTTGTATCCAGGATGCGAAAGAAAAACTAAGGCAGCTGCACGACGTTGAAAATACAGCCGATACGAGCGTGGTCGCTTTCGCAAGCCCGCTGGAAACCGAGTCCGAGGTCCTAGTTTCGTGACTTTCTGCCGCAATATTGGGAAGGGTTTAACCCTGTCCCCGCCTTGTTAGAGGCGCTCGAATACCATCCGGGGCTTGCATCAGGCAGGCCCGTTTCTTTTTAAGCCGGGTGCTGTGCCTCGGCTTTTCTTTTATGCGGACAAAGTCCGCTATTTTTGTTTGTCGATTTTTGACGGCAGAAAATTTCCCTGGAGCATCATGGCGTTAGCAACACTCTCACCTGAATCGAGAATCAAAAACAGCCTGCGCGAACTGCACTGCGCTGAGTATAACTTTGCCAAGATCGCGGGCGTCGTTGGGAAAACGCGTCTTGCCGAGGGACTCGCCGGACAGAAAGATTTCGATTCGGCGACCGCCGATAGGCTGCTCGAAATCATTCAAGAGATGCGTGAACTACAAAAATCTGTGGGCATCATTAAAATCGACTGGAGCCACGTTGAACGAGTCCAGTTGGCATTAACCGTCAGGCGCGTCAATCGGATCGCCGACGAACTGAAGTTAACGGATTCGGAGTTCGCAAAACTGACCGAAATCAACTTTCCGTCGAAAGCCGTAATCGGAGGCGGAGCCTACGGATTGTGTCGAGAGTCGAAAGACATCCTCGAATGACGGGAGTCGGATTTTCTATTTGTGGTGCTTCTTGAATGCCGCCGCGAGATCGGCTTCGGATGGCGGATAGATGTCGTACCAATTGTGTTGGAAAACCTCTTCCCGCTTCTCATCGATCTTGACAGGGTCTACAGGTATCCGGTCTCCAGGTTTTCCAGCGGCTTTTCCAACCACTAAGTCCGTAAGCGGCGGGATTTTATTCTCGATGCAATAAAATGCGATGTGGCCGAGGATTTGCGACAGCACACCCGCCGCGTGCTTTCCGTACATTAGGTCGGAAAGCCCCTCGTAAGTTACCGTTTGGCGATTCATGGCTTTCCCGACAAGTATTTGCCACGCTTGGACAGCGCGTGCCGGGCGTTCCGACGATGGGTTGAACGTCCTCACTGCAGGAAGTCTACCAAAAAAAATGGGAGATAGAGCTTGTTGAGTGCGATGGCAGTTTCATCGTCCCCCTAAAGCGGAATTTCACCAAGGCTCGTTTTGCCAGTTAGGTCGGACACCATTTAGGTGCCTTTTGTCCATCACGCTTGGAGATTGTGTCCCCGTGTGCAGGGCGCTTGGTTCTCCAGAGTTAGGCAAGACACCCAAAGCAGAACAGTCTCTTACCCGAACGGTTGCCAGGGTTGGTAATTCCCGTCGCTGTTCGCGCAACTGCTCCGGGACGGAACAAAAATTTGAGCAAAATGGGCACTCCTTTTTGACCACCCAAGGTCGTCCCGGAGTTTAGCTGAAAAAGTAGTTTGCAGATCAATGACAATTGTAACGCCCGTAGGCTTCGGCCATCACGGGAAATGGAAACAAACCAACGGCTCAGAGAGTCGAGGTTCCTCGGGCAATCCGAGAATGGATAAGGTAAATGGAATCGCAAAGGATAACAGGTATCATTCAGAAGTTGTTCGTCAAGAAAGGGTACTGCTGGATTTTGTACAAACCGAACGATGGAACTCCGGTTGTGTTTTATTTCCTGCACCAAAGAAACTGCAACGGCGGTCTTCGTTTGGGCGCAGAGGTAAGCTTCGTGCCTAACTTTGGAGACAAGGGGCACTTCGCAACAAACGCAAGGATCGATAAGACCGCAACCAGGGTTACATTCAAAGTCATCGAAGGTGATATGACTCTGAGTGAGGTGGTTTCATGAGCCTAGCAATGGACCTCACAAGAGAGCAGTTCGAGGCGCAACAAGCAGCTTCACTTGCTAGCATGGCCGCTTACTATAGCTCTGCGCCAATTGCACCTGCTCAGACTACGGTCGTGGCTAACGCTGCGGAGCCTGAGCCGTCAAACGCCTTTCGTTCGACGGTCGAGAGCCAGGGCGTGAAAGCCGTCCAAAGTGAATTTGAAAAAGACGAATCTTCCGCAGTACAGACTCAGACTTCTGCGCTTGTCACCGATGAAGAAATCACCAGCACCATCGTAAAGAACTTGAAAGAAGGCAAGAGCGATCCAGAGATCACGGACATTCTTGAATTTTATGGCCTCGACGATGACGCCGAAAGATTGATCAAGAGGGGCCACGAAAGATTTGCTGCTGAAAATGCGGCAAATGAAAAAGAAATCGAGGCTGCTCACGAATCGGAAGACAGCGCAATACAGATGCGAGAGGAAGCAGGCAAACTGTACGCTGATACGGAATTCGAGCGAAAGAAACTGTGGCTTGAGAACTATTGCTTAAAGAAAGTTTGGAAGATGCCGGTTGGTTCTCAAGAAATTGAGAAGTACGCACGCTACTACGAACAAGTTGAAAGAGAGCAAGCCGAACGTGACGCGGAGCCGGAAGAGGAGTTCAACGATTCTAAAGAGGAGCCGTTTCCTGAGTCCCCGATTTTTCCAGGTGCGCTGACAGACCTAGCTCGTGCTCTGTATCCATCCCTTCCGCTCGAATTCAAACAGATTGGATTGATCGTGCGTTGGGGATTGATGCGCTCCGGACTAGACCTGCTCGAAAATGAGCCTCACTTGCAGCCGAGGTTCTATACCGTGCTCGTGTCTCCACCGAATCGCGGGAAGTCTGCCTGCATCAATGAATCCAGAAACGCAATGAAGTTGATTCAGGATATGGTCAACGCCGAGCACAATAAGAAAAATAGTACAGCTCCGCACGCCCGCATGTTTGCCGAGATCGAAAATCTAACTTCGGCAGACAGCGGACCTTTCCTTGTGCAAGAGTTCTATGACAAGGCGAAGGAAGCAAACAAGCAGTACATCGGTTCAGTATGCGCCGAGGACCGTGCGAAGATCTTGCTCGATCCAGACGAACTATCCGACGTATTCGAGAAGGCTCGCACGTCAAGCAGCAGAGTCAGCACGTTGTTTATCGAACTGCTGAAACTGCATTCGAACAATCGCACAGGTAACGGGACCAAGCAGAACGGGAACCGTCCGGTCGAGAATGCGCACTTAGCGATCCTCGCCGGAACCACGACAAAAAAGTATCCTATGCTCTGGATGGGGACAGGCGGCGGTGCCGATGGATTGGTGAGCCGATTCATCGCCATCGCTACGAACGCTGAACCCGTTCCTCCAGTGCCTTTGGCTACTCTTCATACGGTCACAGATTTATACAAGAGGCTGATCCGTTTGGCTCAGTTACCCGGACAGAAAATCTCGCTGTCCCGGGATGCCGCCGAGATGCTCGTGGAGTGGTGGAATTCATTCGACAGGACCCGAGACAGCGCGGCTCGTATCCTTGAAATGGTCAAACAACTGTTGATCGTCTTAGCCGTGACGAACGCGCCGGAGGATTACACGGGGACAGAGTTGACGGTCGGCCCGGACTTGATGCAGCACGCTATAAAGTTCGGCGATTATGAAATCTCCCTCCGTGAAAGGTTGAATCCTGGTGACTCGTGGGGCCTGGTACAGGCTCAGGAACAAGCCATCATTAAGTGGGCTCAGAAGCATGCCAGCCGGAAGTCGCCGAAGTCCAAGAACGAATTCCGCCGTGGTATCGCTCCTCATCGTCTGCCGGGTGGTCTAGGGACGTTCCTATTCGCTTGGAAGAACTGTGTCGGAGCCGATGTCATAAAGCTTCGAGACAAACAAGGCAGAGCCGAGCGGTACAGCTTATAAGCGGGTAAATCAATCGTAGATTTATTCGTAGACACATCGTAGACGCATCGTAGACAGAAACGCCGAAAGGGCCGATTTGTCTACGATTGGTGTCTACGATTGATCTCCGTAAGTCGTTGAAAAATATAGAAATGCAAATCGTAGACAGTGGAGTAAACCCTAAGTGACAGGTAGTAGGAGGTATAAAAAACACATATAGAGCTTGTCTACGATTCGTTTTGGATAGGTTAGATCACTTGATCATGAGACAGCCCGACCTTTGGCAAGTCGTGCCCGGCATTTTGCTAGAGATCGTCTTTCGAGACACAAATTTGTCAATTGTTGGCTATTTTTACCCTAAAGTAAACTATAAATCGCGGGTTTCCAATGGGTTATCAGAAACAAGCACGTACGAACCTGCTACAAGCAGCGTTACAGGGTGTCAGGGGGATCATCGAAGGGCAGGAATAAAGCTCGCCAGCGACCGCTGTACTCGCAACGTTCGGCATCACAGGAAGCGTCTGGAAACAGCAAACCCTCAGTGGTTAACCGAGGGCTTGTGAAGGGTAAATTGTGAATCGGTCCGAGTGCTTACCACGGTACTAAGCGAAGACTTGAACCGAATTGGGCGTCTCGGGCCGCGTAACAATCGTCCGTTTTTGACGCACTTACTGTTAAACAAAAACCCCGCCGAGTCTAAAGGACTTAGCGGGGCTTTCGGAAGGACGTTTTTTACGCACTAAGCAGCGACGAGCCGACGCACCGAACCTTCGGAGATGCTGAGTTCGCGTCCAATGGCTCGCAGGGAAAGACCGGAAGCCCGTAGCCGGGCGATCTCTGAGGATTGCACACTGAGCCGAGGCCGTCCGATCTGACGGCCCTTAGACCGTGCAATGGCGAGCCCTGCCTTTGTACGCTCAGACAGCCTGACACGTTCTTGCTTGGCGACCACGGCCAGAATGCCGATAACGGCGTCTTTGAAGATGCCGCACGAATCGAGGTATTGCTCGGTGAAACTCTTATAGCCGACGCCGCAAGCTGTAAGCCGATTGAGATGTTGTAGCGTTTCGAGGACGCCTTCGCGTGACAGCCGATCCAGGGACCAAAACAAGAGAAGATCGAACCTGTGTTTCGAGGCATCAGCAAACATCGCTTGAAACTGTTCGCGGTCGCTCCTAGTGCCAGTCTCGCGGTCAATATACTCGCGTGAGATCGTCCAGTCTTGTTTCGCGGCGAATTGGCGAAGCTGGACCAACTGATTCTCTGTGTCTTGGCCTTTGTCTTTCGTACTGACACGAGCATAGACAGCGATTTTCATTTCTCACCTCGCAAGTCGAGTTTGATGCGGATGTAATTGCTAACACTCAGCTTAGACTTTGCAGCCGCTTGTTCTAGAGCCTGGTGTTCCGCAGGAGTTAGTCGCAAAGCGATCAGATGGCTTGAGCGTTCTTTGGCTGGCTTCTTCGGTCTGCCCATCTTCGACATAGTTTGTGTATAACAAATAGTCGTGGAGTTGTCAAGAGGAATCTGCAAACAACGAGGTGTCGCCGCATTTCTTGCAACGAATCACGTAACGGCAAGCGGCTTGATCGGCGTCAAGCAAGCCATGCAAGCGAATGTAAAACGGTGTAACGCGCCTCCAAAATGTCAAAAGCAGTGATGTTGTTTGGGTTGAAATTCAATTTCCAAATGTGGTCAAAGGAAGTTAGCCCGAGTTTCGAGGGCGTCGCGGACCGCCCCCCACGGGTGTCTCCGCCGGAATTTGAACGCGTGGTTCGTCCACACAATTGGCGTACGCGGTCAAACAACTACCCACCCGGTTACGGCATGCGAGTGCTTGCATCGCCTATGCAAAAAAGGGAGTAGGGTACCCGCCCGGCACCGCCAGGGCGGACTCTCCACCCCACCCGGCCTTGCCGTAGGCGGACGTATCCACCCAGGCCGTCATAGCCCGGGCGGCTATCACCTGTATGGGCAGTCAACGCAATCGCAGCGCAATTTATCAGCGCAAGCGAGGGCTGCGTCGATTGGTCAAGCTCAGAGCGATAACGAGAATTGAAGCAGAACAAGTCTTGGAGATTCATAGAGCATTTCGATGGAGCGGATATGGACGAGAACACAGTAACGCCGGAAGTCGCGGCACCTAAGCGCACGAAGAAGGTGCCCGCTCGCAACACGCCGGAGTACCGCGAGTACATGAGGAAGGCCAAGCGTGAGCAGAGAGCCCGTGACAAGGTTGCCCGAGATGCTGAACGTGCGAAGCAGAAACAAGACGACTGCGAAAGTTCCGAGCACGGCAATGAGAACGAAATTCGTGTCAAGCACATTATCGTCTACTTTGGCGACACGGCTCCCGGAGTACCAGCGAGGACTTTTGATGAGGAGTTGGCCGTGGCCCGCGAGTTCGCAAGAGCGCTGGAGCAGCCAGATGTAATCGCGGGTGAGTCTCTTCGTTCGTTTTGCAAAAGAGTGTTTCTTGCATGGCCGAACCATTCACTCTCTTCAAAAAACCTTGGCTACGATCCGAATGCCGACGTCTATGTCCCTGGTCTTGCACGCCGGAGCCAGCGCATGCACGAGGATTATGGCTTCTCGTTGAGCGGAAGGTCGTTCGAGGAAACGTGGGTCCCTCCCGCAGATGGCAACACTGGCGACGAAGTAATCGACATCGCATCGCTTGCAGCTCTCCCGAGGCAGCATATGAGCGCCTGGAAACGAATTGAGAGTCGTCCCGCATTCGCGGGAAAGGAGTCAGCGGTATGAATAAGGAACAGTTAACGGAGAAAATAACCGAACTTGAGGGCGCTCGAAAGGCACTCGCCGAGACAAAGGCCGCCCGTGATCGTGCATTTCAGCTAATGCAGATTTTCAAGCTCAGCGGACTCGCCGGGGGGACAGCGGAAGCACACAATGAAGCCTTGCTGGACCATTATTTTCCGGCAGGACGTTCATCACTTTCCTTAGAGAACTTCCGTTCTTTGGTTCAAAACGAGAGCATTCGCGCAAAGTTCGTCTGGGCATCACAGCCTTTCGCGGCAGTCACGCAGGCCGAGCAGGAGACAACCCGACAAGCGACAGCGATCCGCCAAAGCTTCGATGATGCCTGCCGCACGCTAGCCGTTGCCGGAGTCGCGGATGTCCGCCCATCAGATGCCAATTTCGGAATGGTTATGGCGAACATCACCCCACCATTTAGTCTGGACAAGTTGAACAGCGCGATTAGAACGGTCACGGGGCTTTACCCGAACAGCCCGCAGCAAATCTTTGTGTGGCGACAGAGTGCCGATGCCGCTGAGCGCCACGCTCTTGTGGAAGAAATAATTCTGGACCATAGCCGGGACGCGAACTCCAGGGCAACCGAACGAAAGAGACTGTTGAGCAGAGTACCTACTGAAGAAATGAGACAGAAAGTTGCGACGATCAGAGAACGCCAGAGACTACGCTCATTGAGCGTGGACGACATCAGGAAAGAAAATATCTTCTCACAGCCTCCGGCAGATAACTCAGGCTCGGGGTTCAGGTCCCTCCCGGACACAATAACAAAGCTTCAAATCCACCAGGCCAATCCTGAGCAGCTTCGCCGCTGGCTCAAATTTTATGGTCCTGACAATCTAAATGCCCGCCTGGCGGGAAACCAAGGAGAATAGATGAGAAACATAAGTGAAGTTGAAATGAAAACACTGGATGCCTTCGAGGCGCAGGAGTTACCGAAAGGATTTATCAATAGCGTGGAGGTCGGCCAGGCCATGCTTACGTACATAGGGGACAACGCCGTCACCGTCCAGTCGTTGGCCCAGGCTACCCAGGCCTTGATCCAGGCGGGCTGGAAAGTGTACAGGTCACAGGCGCAAACTTTATATGACCAGTTATTTTCAGCCCTCGATGCCGAGAAACA
>Ga0210398_10003707_pt1 | contig 14529 bp, 12 predicted proteins | sample IncBWC4OmetaG_FD_161047 | JGI IMG/M metagenome (GOLD analysis project Ga0210398, IMG submission 161047) | Forest soil microbial communities from Barre Woods Harvard Forest LTER site, Petersham, Massachusetts, United States - Inc-BW-C-4-O | ecosystem: Environmental > Terrestrial > Soil >...
GGAGGTCATATAGTCAGAGCTTCCGAGTCTTTGCGGCTGAGGCATTTCGGGATCGACCTGTGGCACGACATCCGGGCCGGGTTCGTCCGGGTTCGGTCGGGGAATAGGGGGACCATCCGGTGGTTCTGGATCGGGATCAGGGGGCGGTAGCTTAGGGTCTGGGTCGCGCATTACGGCTCGGTTTCTCCTGCTCATAGATTGCAAAGGCCCTCGTCGCGTTTCAGAGGGACAGTAGGCCCAGGTCTGGGAATCTATAATGCGGGCCCACGGCGAGCACGAGAAGCGCGCCAGGCAGCACGACCAGGATTGGCGCGGCAGGCAAGAAAGCAGCCCGGATCAGAGCACTTCTAAGATTTGGTTGTTTTACTGGCCCCCGGTGCCCGCTACTAGAATCGCAGTGTACGTTATCCCGGTTGCTCCGTTTGGTGCAAACCCCAATTCTGCCACGAACGACTTTCCAGGCTTCAACCACAACGGCGCGCGAGATAGGTTGATGTAGGTATCCCCTGCGGGTGCGATACAGGAGGTTGTTCCGCTACTGCCTCCCAATTTCACTTGGGGCGAGAGCCCACTCAATATCAACGTGAACGGCCCGCCGATGGCCTGAGTCCCAGTGTTCGACATGGTTACCAGTTGCGTGTAGTTAGAGGTGCCCGGTACCGAAGTGAGTGTCCCAGGCGTGATAGTGACTTCCGATCCCACAGGCTGTTGGCACAGCAGGCCATAAACCGGCAATACGTTTGATTGGGTATTCACGTACACTTTCCCGTTCGCCACGACCGGGGTGGACATTTTGACGAACGTACCCATCGCGTCCCTGGTCGGGATCTGGTCGGAGTTGTAAAGCTCCGTGGTAATATTTTTGGCATCGAACGCATGAATGGCTCCTGGGACGGCGGAAGAATATGGGTCCTGGAGCGCGGTTGTAGCCCATACAATGCCTGTCCCACTCTCCGCTCCATTGGAGCTGACTGTCATCCCTCCAGCCCTGGATGGGAGGAAAGTTCCGACTGTCGCATAATCTGTCAGGAATCGCTGCGTAAGGAGATCGAACGGGTAAGCTCTCAGATAATCCCCAACATCCCAAACATACAGATATGGATACTTCGCGTGCGGCCAGAATGCCGTCGGCAAGTGCTGCGCGCAATCGGTAAGGCCACAACCATGAGAAGCTTGGAAGGTTTGCAAGGCCTGAGTTCCCGAGGCGGTTGCCAATCCCCCTAGATTCGTTTGATCCAATAAATAGATCACCCCGGTCTTTCCACCGGCAAAAGCCAGATTCGTATTGGGTATCAGTGTGACGCCATTCGCGCTTAGGTCCAGATTTTGGGGGTAAAGGTACGCCCAACGTTCGGGCGTAAACCAGCTTATGGGTGAAAGAGTTCCCGCGCTGAACTTGATTACGGAAACGGCAAGCGAGATCACAGGATCGTAATCTCCGCTGTCCACTGCTACGAAAACGTTGCCGGACGAATCGGCGGCAATGCCACGCCCGGCCTGCCAGAAGCCACCGCCTTCTCCATCGGGATTGGTCTCAAAACTGGCCATCTGTACGCTGAGGTCGTCTGCCTGGAATGTTTGAATGAACCCCTCTTGACTATGCCAATCGAGAGGATTCTCCAAGACGTTGGCGGTCCCAATATACAAGACATTATTAAAAAGCAGTAGACCGGCCCTTTGTAGCCAGGTACCGGCATCCGTCGTGGTGAGCCCGGAAGCAAAGGTGTACGTGATCATTTGCGGGGAATTGTACTTCATGGCGCCTGTCGCGAGGTCCAGCGCGTAGACGTATAGATTGGGTTCCGTTGCATTTTGCACGATGGCTGTCAGATAGATGGTCTGGGTGGCTCGGTCGATGACTGGTGTGCTCAGAATGCCCTCGGTGGGGTTGGGGTAACCGGGACCCGTAGCCTGGGGCGTACCGAGATTGACGGCCCAATACGGATTATTGGCGTTTGGATCATCAGCGTCGAAAGCATACACGCTATTTCCGAGCGTTGCTATGATCACCAGGTCGCGCAGGCCAATTCCAGGTACGTCGAAATCTGTGACGATTAATGGAAACGCATAGAAGGGAGCATCCACCGTTCTCGAAAATATCTTGCCAAACTGAGAACTGTTCACATTCGCTTGGGTGAGTATCGTTTCCTCACCGTTGCTGCTGGTCCTGTAGATGTTATATTGCGCCGTTAAGACATCTACCTGTGCGCGAACCGTGGTGGCTTCAAGAACAAGTATTGCTACGACGGTCGCAAGTCTCACGGTTATGCCTCTTCCGAACACGCCAACAATCGAGAACATCTCCGTATCGTGGCGGTCTATGCCCAAGCAGTATAAGCCACCGTCCCACAGTTATCAAACGTTCTTCCTGAAGATTTCGTTGGTCCCGCAAGATTTGTGGCCTAATCCACTCAGCCCTATCCAGCTGGACGTACCGGCACGCGTTGTGCGTGGCCTTGTAGAACGTCTCTAGTTCGTGCGGCGCGGCATGGCGATGCGCCTCGCGCTGGATCGCTTCGAGTTCCGCGCGGCTCCATGGCAGTGGCTCAAATTCTTTGATGCGCGCTAACCTCTCGCCACGTCCGGCCAAGAGAACCTTCACCTATGTCGGCTGCGCGATGAGTCGGCGGTGTCCGCGCAGGCGAAATGCTAGAGCCAACAGAAAGACTCCGAACACCAGCGCGTAGGCTCCGATCCACAACATGATCGCCAGTGCCCCGGCGCCAGGAGCAAACAGAATCAGGAAACCGAATAGGAGAGAGAGAACACCCATCATAAGCAGTAACCATTCGTTTGCAATGGCCTTGCGAAGGCGGATGCCAGCGACAATCTCAAAGATCCCCGTAAGGATCGCCCAGAACGCGATCAGATAGAGCAAAGCGATCGCAGTAATAGCGGGCATCGCGAACGTTATCACGCCCGCAACAATCCCGACCACGCCCTCAATGAGCAGCGCCCACTGATGCGAAGCGACCCTAAAGAACGCGATAACGTTGAAGACGCCGTCAACCAGGGCATAGGCTCCAAACAACAGGACGAGGGTTACGAGCGTTATGCCCGGAAGGAACAAAGTCAGCAATCCAAACAGAACGGCCACGAGCCCACGAATAGCCAGCGCCCACCAGTTCGCCGTCAAGGTGTGAAGCATGGGAACCTCCACGGGATAAGATACCGCCGGCCGCTACCGGGCGCTAGAGTTTTTCGGTTAGCCCTCTGCGGGTTGCAGGCGCTGCCCCTTCGCCTTATCTTCGCCTATACTATCTTAGTGCCCTCCCGCTCCTGTCGCGTTTCATTCACGGATTCTGAAGGCGTCCGAGCACTCCGTTCAGGTTCCGGCCGAAAGTCTCTACGAAGCCGCCGTAGAAGCCATGGCCGCATTTCGCCGGAGTGTTCTCGCGGAAATGCCGCTTGGGTCCGGCACGCGGCTGACGATCCGCGTCAAGGCGCCAGAGGAAGAACACACGATCACAATCGGCAAAGTGCTCGCCTGGCTTGACGGCGTGACAACGAGTCCAAGCGAGAAGCTGAAAAAGAATCGTCTGAAAGAGAGGCTCAGGATGTAAAGTTGGTTCAGCCTCGGTCACGTATTTATGGGCACGTGCGAAGTGCCGTACTGTGGTTAAAGCAGCTAATCGACGATCATGAGCCTCTTTGGAAAAAAACAAAAAGACACCGCCTCTGTGACGTACATCTCGTACGCGGGCGATACTCGTCAAGTCTCCGTGCCGATCGGCGACTCAGTTATGGAAGGCGCCATCAAGAATGGAATCGACGGCATTGTTGCCGAGTGTGGCGGCGCTTGCCAGTGTGCGACCTGTCACATTTATGTCGACGAAGCGTTTCTCAGTCTGTTGAATCCGATCCAGGAAGACGAGGACCAGATGCTCACCACTACGGCTTCTGAGCGGCGGAAGAACAGCCGTCTGGGCTGCCAAATACCGGTCACCAAGGAGCTTGACGGTCTGATCGTGCGGACGCCTGAGGCCCAGCAATGATGGCTTTTGCATAAAAGCAATGAAGTCGGATGGTGTGGTTATCGTCGGAGCCGGGCAAGCTGGCTTCCAAGTTGCCTCGTCGTTGCGCCTGGAAGGTTATGACGAACCGATCGCCCTGATTGGCGATGAGCCCAATCTCCCTTATCAGCGCCCGCCTCTCTCCAAGGGCTTCATGGTCGGCGAGCAGGATATTGAGGGAACTGCCTTGCGACCCCTCGCCTTCTATCAGAGCCATCGTATCGACCTGGTGACTGGCGCAAAGGTAATCAAGATCGATCCGATGAGTCGCTCGGTGAGCCTCGCATCAGGCCGGTGTCTTCCCTATGAAGCGCTGGTGCTCGCAGTCGGAGCGCGCAATCGGAAGTTGCCCATAAAGGGAGCAGAGTTGGATGGTGTTTGCTATTTGCGTACCGATGCCGAGGCCATTGAAATCCAGCAACGCCTGGAATACGCACGCAATATCGTCGTGATCGGCGGAGGATTCATAGGCCTCGAACTTGCGGCGGCGGCCGGCACGCTGGGGAAATCGGTTCGCGTGCTGGAGCTTCAGTCGAGGCTGATGCCGCGCGTCGTCTCCCCAATACTCTCTGATTTCTATCGCGACCTTCACATCAGCAAGGGTGTAGAGATCTCCCTTGATGTAGCACTGTCGGAGATCTCCGGCCTTCAAGGGAGGGTCACCGAGCTGGTCCTCAGCGACGGCTCGGTATGCCCAGCCGATCTGGTGCTGGTTGGTATTGGGGTTGTTCCGAACGTCGAGCTGGCTGGCAATGCCGGGCTCAGCGTCTCGGACGGCATCGTCGTCGACGAGCATCTGCGGACGCAGGACGAGAGCATCTATGCAATTGGTGATTGCGCCGATCATCCTAATCCATTTGCAGGCGGGCGCGTGCGCATCGAATCGGTGCAGAACGCTGTTGACCAGGCCAAATGTGTCGCAGCGGCTATCGTGGGCCGATCTGATAACTACCGTGCCGTGCCCTGGTTCTGGACAGACCAATTTGACATCAAGCTTCAAATGGCTGGGCTATCACGTGGCTACGGCCGGATAGTAACCCGTGGCGAACCCGAGAGTCGTAAATTTTCGGTGTTCTATTTCAGGGACGATCGATTGGCCGCCGTTGATTCTGTCAATCGTCCCGGTGACCACTTGGCTGGGCGAAAGCTAATCGGAGCCGGGACGCAGATAACGCCAGAACAGGCTGCCGATCTGAGTGTGGACCTCAAGGCAATCCAATGAGATCTCCGGGACAGGTGCCATCGGAATTTCAGGGGAATCGTTCCTTGCGCTTACCATTTTCGTGAGGCCGCATTCGGCCGGCGCCTCGCCTGATCATCCGCGTCAAGCAGCCTTGAGACCGAGCATGTGGTCAGCGTCGGCAAGCTCCAGAGGTGGCTCGATAGCGGCGGAATGAGCCAGAATGCGCAGGTGCTGAAAGGACCGGCTGCGCGAGATGCTTTGACTAGATTCCCCACCTACGCTCACACCCACCCGGTTCGCGAACCGCGCTTCGAATTGAAAACAACTGCCGAGTTGCTCCTCAATCACTCGCCCTCAGGATGGTGACGGGCGACGGGCCAACAATGCGGGAAGTTCTGGCAGGGGAGGCAACGAGCGCTGATTCGTTAAAGGAACCTTCCCGACGCGGTCAGTTGTGCTCGCTGGCCGGATCGATGAGAGCCTGCATGACGGCATTCTCGAAATCCGGGTTCATTAAACGATTCGGGCCGGCAGCCTGCACCATGAATAGCCCGACGATCTTCTCTTTAGGGTCCACCCAAAAGTGCGTCCCGAATGCGCCGTCCCAGCCGAAGCTTCCGTTGGAGATCGGCGTGTTCGCCGCGACGCGGTCGGTGATCACCTGCACGCTCAAGCCGAAGCCGCGACCTTTCGCGCGGCCGGGCAGCGTGTCGGGTACGAACACCGACGACATCAGTTCCACGGTATTAGCCCCAAGCAAACGTTTGCCGTTCAGTTCGCCGCGATTGGCGAGCATCTGGGCGAACTGCAAGTAGTCCTCGGCGCTGCTCTCAAGTCCTCCGCCCCCTGACAAATAGGTTGGGCTGTTCAAGAAAATCAACTTGTTGTCGACCTTGGTAAGCGCTCCATCGGCTCCACGATACTCGGTGGCGATCCGCGAGAGCTGTTCCGGCGATGGACGGAAGCCTGTGTCCTTCATGCCCAACGGATCGAAGATGCGCTCGCGAGCAAAGCGGTCGAATGGCTCTCCGGATGCAACTTCTACCACTCGCACCAACGTGTCAAATGCCGCCGTCGGACTATATTGCCACCTCGTGCCGGGCTGAAAATCGAGCGGGGTCGCACCCAGGCGCGGGATATAGTCTGCGTTGCTCTCGCCGGCTTTTAGGGCCACCTTCGCCACTTCCGCATTGCTTGCCGGTCCGCCGCTGTTGAGACCCGAAACATGCGTGAGCAGGTCTTGGATGGTGATCTCGCGTGTCGCGGGAACGGTGTAGAACAGTGGCGGCGTGCCGGGAGCGGGTGCTCGCGCCCCAGCCGGAGGGTCTTGCATCACCGCCACTTTCAGGCCTTTAAATTCCGGAATGAACCTCGACACCGGATCTGTCAGCCGCAGTTTGCCTTCTTCCATCATCATCAGCGTTGCCGTGCCAACTACTGGCTTGGTCATAGACATGATCCAGAACAGAGAGTCTTTGGACATGGGCTTCTTGGTTTCAATGTCCGCGAGGCCGTGCGCTTCAAGATGAACCACCTTGCCGTTACGAGCGACGAGCGTCACTGCGCCCGAGATGTCGTGCGCGTCTATATGGCGCTGAACCATCCCGTGGATGCGCTCCAGACGTTCCGACGAGAATCCCGTCTGTTCGGGCTTCGCGGTCTGGATTGACGCCGCCAGCGCAGATAGGGTGGCGGCGAAGATCACGCAGAGAATAGATGTGGCACGCTTCATTGGCAGCTCCTAAACGAGGCCGAGTCTATCACAAAAGTTGGACCTCGGCCGGTATGTCAGCGATCCTGTATGTCAGCGATCCTGTATCCCGGGCAACTGCTGGCGCTGGACGAAGCTTTGACCCGTCTTGAAGCGATGTCACCTCGCCAAGCGCGTGTGGTAGAACTTCGATACTTTGCGGGCTTGAACCTAAAGGACACAGCTGCCGCGTTGGGAGTGACACCCCGAACCGTAGATCGTGACTGGACCGTGGCCCGCGCCTGGTTACGGCGCGAGTTGCAGGGATGAGTGATTCCTGGGATCGCGTAACGGCGCTGTTTGAAGCGGCACGGCTGCTGGAGCCTTCTACCCGTGGGCCATTTCTTGACGCCGCATGCGGCACCGATGGAGGGATTCGCAGTGAGATCGAATCCTTACTCGCCCAGGTCCCCGCAACAGATGGCTTCCTCTCCGACCCTCCTACAGATTTGATCGAGGCAGCGCTCCGAGACAGCTTTGTCGTTCTTGTAGCAGGACAGATCCTCAACGAGCGATATTGCGTTGAGGAGCAGATGGCCCAAGGTGGTCAAGCCGTGGTTTATCGCGCTCGAGATCAATTGCTTTCCAGGCTTGTAGTCATCAAGGTATTGAACTCGGAAGGCCGGCGCAACGAATGGCTGCGCTCAAGGTTGCGTCAGGAGATGGATGCTCTGGCCAGGATTGACCATCCAGGCGTCGTCGGAATTCTGGACACTGGGCAACTGAGAGACGGCAGTCAGTTTCTGGCAATACAGTACATTGATGGCGTAAGCCTGCGCGAGGCCCTGCGGTCCGGCCCCATGGAGCCTAGGCGAGCTGCCGCCATATTGCAGCAGGCCGGATCCGCTTTAGCGGCGGCGCATATCCAGGGGATTTCTCACCGGGATCTCAAGCCCGAAAACATCATGTTGCAGCGGTTGAGCGATGGTACAGAGATCGTCAAATTGATCGACTTTGGAATCGCCAAGATTGAACGCTCCGAGTTTGAACCAGGAACAACGACCGTCATGCTGGCCGGCACCGTTCGCTACATGGCGCCTGAGCAGTTTGATGGCGACAACTCCCCGGCCTCCGACGGTTATTCCCTTGGTCTGGTGGTCTGCGAAATGCTTTCCGGTTTTCCCGACCCTCGGGCGCTGCCACCGGCGGTCGGACGCAAGGTGCGGCGCGCACTCGAAATGGCTCTTGCCTTCAGGCCCCAAGAGAGGCCCATGGACGTCGCAAAGTGGTCTGCGGACGTGGCGAAGGAGATTGGCCAAATAGGGCGACGCCGACCATTGCTGTGGTTCGCAGCGCCAGCCTGTGTGCTGATAATCGCGGGCCTTATGTTGGCCATCATTGGCCGGACGCCGCGCGCCACCGAGGATACGGCGCGCATTATCGAAAAAGTTGGAGCATTCGATCCGCTGGTGGAGGGGTTTCAAATCCACAACGAGCTCAGTAGCACGGTTGTCAGTAATCCGGAACGAACCGGCTACGACGCTTGGCGAGCTTCCACGTCGTCCTTGGGATACTATTACCGACATCTGAGCGAAATGCAGAAACATCGTGCACTGGAGCATGGTTGGAAGCTCTTTGCGCTCGTTCGAGCCGAGGAGGGCGCGACCACCGTCGGAATCGATTTTGCCCCCTTCGGCAAGCGATTCGATATCAACGACGATGTTGAGTCTAATGCCGATGTCGTCCGTTTGCTAACGCAGATCGTGCCAGTATTTCAAGGGTTGGAATACCGGTTGTCGCGACGATCCGCAGAGTATCACCAGTATGAAATGCGGTACGACGCGGGACTACAATCAGCCGAACTGTGGGTCGATGGCAAGAGAGTGTTAAGCGGTTATCGTGGTCACAGCCAATTTCAGGATGACTTTGGGCTGGCATTTGGTGTAGCGGTATATAAGAGCAATCGAGGGTCGGCTTCGTTTCAGTCGGTTCGTTTTGAAATTAACCCCTGATCGCGCAGAGAACAGCTGCCGATAATGACCCTTATCGGGGCTGATCCACTTAGCGGTCGACGTGTCAACCGAGGCGTGATGACTCCTCCTAAAACGGCGAAGGATAGTTCTATCAACCGCTAAACCGCACCTCGTGGTTTCGTCGGTTCGCTTACAACAGCCGGAAGTTGACTTCAATCTGCGCCTGCACTGCTACGGGCTTGCCGTCCTTTTTGCCGGGGCTGAATTTCCACTTTTCAACCGCCTCTACGGCCTTCTGATCCAGTCCCAAACCGAGCGGGCGAAGAATCTTGATGTCGCGCGGCAGGCCCTTCTCATCCACTACTACAAAAAGCAGAACCGTGCCTTGGAACTTGGCTTTGCGCGCCTCTTCGGAATACTCGGGCTCAACTTTGTAAAGGATGCTGGGCGGAGAAACTCCACCGCCGATGCGATAAGCGCCGCCCCCGATGCCGCCGCCCGACCCCGGACCATATCCTGGTCCCGAGCCCGGCCCAATACCGCCGCCGCGTCCACTACCCATGCCGCCGCCGGCGCCGAAACCGTTGGATGCCAGCCCGGACTTCGACAGCGGATCGCCCAAGTCGGGTGAGTTGATCTTGGGAATATTCGCGTCGGGTGGAATGATCAGCGTTGGATCCATCACCAGCTTGGGATTTTCCACATGGCTGATCATGGGAGGTACGAACTGTCGCTTGGCGAGCTTAGGCAGATTGCCTTTGCTGACGGGCGTGGGAGACCGGTCGCCACCGCCGCCCCCGTGCATTTGGTCTGGCTTCACGGTCGGTTTGTAAGGCGCGATATCGGGAGCGATCAATTCGATCTGCTTCTTCACCACTTGCTGCACTGCTTTGTTGGTCCCAACCACAAACAAAAGAGCAATCACGCCGGCGTGGATCAGAATGGAAGTGGCGCCTGCCCGCTTTTTCTGGCCTCCATAAAATCCCCAAATCTCCCGCACCGGCACAGGCCTCGAGGTTAATTGCAACGGCGGAAGCTGGCGCTGAAGAATGGTTTGTTGAATGGCCACGATAATGCCTGAATACCATGGGCGATCCAGAGACACAGTAGCGAAAAGAAGAACGGGTTCGGTTGCGAAGGCATAATGCGTTCCGCGCTCACTGGCATGCCGGAAGGAAGCTTGGAACCAAGCGAGTGGCTTAGCCATGCTCTCCACTTCGGATCGGCAAGCGGCGCAATCACGTGCGTGTCGTTGCCGGTCCAAATCGCCAGCGTCGATCAGGCATTCAAGAATCTGCTGTGCAGTTAGGTGTTGGCTCATTTCCCTTGCCCCTCAAGCGCGGTCCGCACCGACTTTAATGCGCGGAACAGGTGCGTTTTGACCGTTCCTTCTTTCATCCCTGTGATCGCGGCGATTTCCAACAATTCCAGATCCTCCCCGAATCGGAGCAAGAATACGGTTCGTTGTTTCCCCGATAATCGGCCCGCAACTCTCCAGATCTTCTCTACCTGCTGCTTGGCTGCCGCCATGTCTTCTGGCGACATCTGTCGGTCAGGAATCCAATCGCCGGCGTCCGACAGATCCACGTCCGCTCGAAGGGTTCGCCTCCAGAACTTCAGGCGGCCGCTCGCTTCGTGGCTGCGAACCAAGTTCGCGGCGATCTGCATCAGCCATGTCCCGGCGCTCGAAGCGCCGCGGAGCTGGTCGCGAGCCTTGTAGGCCCTGATGAAACAATCCTGCGTCAGGTTTTCGGCCGATTCCTGGTTCCGAATTGAGGCCAGGATAAAGCGAAAGATCCTCGGACGATGCTGCTCGAACAACCCTTCAAAGTTGTCCAGAGGACCACCGCTTACCATGGCTACCTGGGCCACCTCGGATGAAAGAGCTCTGTCCATCCACCCCGTTAGACCGATCCGACTGCCAAAGGGTTTACGGTCAATTATTCAGAACGTACCCCAACTCTTCGTTTTCGTGCCTCCTGGCAGTCAAGTTGCCGACTATTCGCGATTTATCACGGCGGGGAACGATTGAGCTGACATCCTCGGCGGATATCGATCGCAGAACGCCTCAAAGAAGCTTCCGATAATTGTTCATAACGGGGCTCCTTCCTCAACCGGCGTTTCATGGGATCTGTCCGAGCATCGGGGAACGGGCCGTTATCGAACAAGCCATCCGCACTTTCGAGATCAGTCGGCGTGAGCACTGCCGATAGAATTCATTGGACTGAGCGTACCCAGGGTTTGGCAGGGCAATTGCCCTGTTGGTATCGGGTCGACTTTTTTGGAAATCAGCACCGATGCCGCCCAGACTCGCGTTCCGACCGTCGTCTGTAAGGGCCTTTCCTTGCATGTGCCCGGCCCAGTTGGCTGGATGGCAGTGAGGGCAATGTGAACCTCTACGCGAGAATTACATTTTTGTCACAAGCTACTTCAGCCGGCGACTCAAACGCCTGGCTCAGCAAAGTGACTCGCGTCCCTTTCCCCAACTCACTTGCGATTTGCACTTGGCCCCCATGGAGCAGCATGATGCCGCGCACAATCGACAGTCCCAGGCCGAATCCGCCGGATTGTTGCTGTGATCTCGCTTGATCAACCCGGTAGAACCGGTCAAACAAACGTGGCAGCGACTCCTGGGGAATACCGCAGCCGCTGTCGCTAACACAAATCTCCACTCCGGCGCTGCTTTGTCCGGCACTCAAATCAATCCGCCCGCCGCTCGGCGTATGGGCCAATGCATTGCTCACCAAGTTTCCAAGCGCGCGTTGCATCAAAGAGCGGTCCAGCATAGCCCGCAGGTCATGCGGTGCACTTACAGCGAGCGCCACGCCCGCCTGATCCGCCGGGCCTTCATAGTAATCTCTGACTGTCTCCAGCAATTCGCTCATACTGATAACCTCGCGCTTAATGTGTGTGCCGGGGCTCTCGGTCCTCGCCAGGAACAAAAGGCTGCCTATCAATTCGGAAAGCCGTACGGTCTCTTCCAGGTTCGATACCAGCACTTCGCGATACTCCTGGGTTGTCCGAGATCTGGCCAGCGCTACTTCAATCTCGCCGCGGATGTTGTTCACGGGGGTTCGCAGTTCATGCGCCAGATCCGCTGAAAATCGCGTCAGCCTTTCAAAGCTCTCCTTGAGCCGGTCGAGCATGGCATTGAAGGTCAGCGCCAGGTCCGCCAATTCAATCGGATAACCCTCGGACTGAATGCGTTCGTTCAACGTGCTTGATCCGATTCGCTTAGCGGTCTCGGCTACATAGCGAACGGGTCTGATCCCTCGTCTTGCAATCTGGTATCCCACCAGGGGACAACATATAAAGGATGCCGACAGAATGGCCCAAAGCCACTGCCGATAGCGAGCAAGCACTTGCTGCTGTTGCGCCAGGCTGACCCCAATCTGGATCTTCCAATTAACGCCCTGTGTCCCACCAACTGGCGCAATGACTTCCGTTGCCTGGTAGACCGATGCCCGAGTAGATTTAATCTGCGTTGCGCCTTTCGACAACCTTTCGAAGCTGGCAGCGGGCAAAGCCAGACTCATTTGCGGCGTCTCCAGAAGAGTATTCCCGTGTGCATCGAGTAGCCGGATGTAGAACTGGTTGTAGCGCCGGGCTGCCGACTCTAACTGGATCTCTTCCTTGAGCCCTTCCCAATCGTTCGGGCGCTCACGCAGGAGTGTCGTTATGACGTTCACCTTGTCGGCCAGAAACAAAGTGGAGTCCCGCTCCAAATTCACCACTAACGCCCAATACAAAGTTCCAGTCGACGCCAGGAGCAGCAGCAGCGAGGCAATGGTGTACCAAGCGGTAAGCCGGAATGCCAGCGACCAACTAGTCTTCGGCATTGATCACATATCCTCGGCATTGATTACATATCCAACGCCGCGAACTGTTTTGATCAGTTTGCGCGGAAAGGGATCATCCACTTTACTGCGCAGCCGCCTTACATTCACATCCACGACATTTGTATCGCTGTCGAAATTCATATCCCAAACTTCTTCGGCAATCATGGTGCGCGAAAGCACTTCGCTCGCCCGCCTCACCAGGAAGGTGAGCAAGACAAATTCCTTGGCGGTTAAGTCCACGCGATGCCCCGAGCGCGCCGCCCGATGCCGCACCAGATCAATCTCCAAATCCGCCACGCGCAACACCTCTTGCTGCCGGACGGGAGACCGTTTGAGCAACGATCTAACCCTGGCTAACAACTCTGAAAACGCGAAGGGCTTCACCAGGTAATCGTCGGCGCCCAATTCAAAGCCCTTAACCCGGTCCGCGACCGCATCTTTCGCGGTCAGCAGAAGAATCGGCGTTTCGATGCCATGGCCACGCAACGTGACTAACACCTGCCAGCCATCCGCTCTTGGAATCATCACGTCCAGCACGATCAGATCGAAAGGAAGCTCCCCCACCAGGTGAATCGCTTCTTCGCCATCTTCCGCCACATCCACCACGAATCCAGCTTCACGAAGCCCTTTTCGAAGAAAGCGCGCCGTTTTTGCTTCGTCTTCTACTACCAGGATTTTCAATGATCAACCTCTGAAAGAATTGCGTTTGCAGAACGTACTTGCCGGAAACCGGTTGTCAAACATCTCACCGCATCGATATCTAAAACAGGATCTTCGCGGACAATTGCAATTCGCGCGGCGTGCCTCGCCCTGTCGCATAGTTGCTGATGGTGGTCGTGATGACTCCGAAGTTACTCTGGGACAGATCGGAATTCGGCGCTCCATATTGGGCCCGGTTGAACACGTTGAACAAATCTGCGCGCAAGCGGATGGTCACCCGCTCCTTGATGCTGACGTACCGCGACAGGCCCAGATCCAATTGAGAAATCGCCGGCGCGCGGAAAGCATTGCGCCCCAGATTGCCGAACGTTTGGTTAGCAGGCGTGGAGAACGCCAGGGGATTGATCCACAGGTTAGGGTTAGATCCTCCCGGAAGAGTCAGCGAGACACCAGCATTATAATTCGGCCGTTCCTCGCCGCTAATCGCGTAATCGCCTGGAACAGCGCCATTCGAACGGTCTATCGTGATGTTCACCGGCAGGCCGGTTTGCGCAGTCCCGATCGCGCTCAATTCCCAACCGCCCAAGAGAGCCCGTGCAGCGCCAGGGCTGCTGTAGTATCGCTTCCCGGCTCCGAAGGGCAACTGGTAAACAGCGGAGAGATTGAACAACAGCCGCACATCGTCATCGCTACTGGCCTTGTCGCAAGATCTGCAAAAGGAATCCTGCGGCGTATCGGACTCGCCTCCACCGATGCTGCCGTCATTGATGGAGTGCGACCACATAAAATTGGACGAAAGCAAAAACCCGCCTTGGAAAGCTCGGCGAGCATTCAATTGCAAGGCTTCAAAAGTGGAGTTGCCGACGTCTCCGCGCCAGGAGACGGGACCAAAGGCCGGGTACGGCGCCACGCCAGTGACCGGATTCACCAGGTTAGTGTAGGTTGTCGTCAGAACATCAGTGCCTTTATTACCCAAATAAGTGGCGGTTCCGACAATGTTAAAGGGCAGCTTCTGCTGAACGGATGCCGTCCAGGCCGCGACGTAATCGTCTTTGCGATTGCGGTCCAGGTCGCGAGGCGAGACCACTCCCAAACCTCCGTTTTCCGCGTAGATGAGGTACGGCGTCAAAGGAAAAGAAAGCCCCGGGAAAGCCGTGTTGCTGAACGAGTA
>Ga0210398_10003711_pt1 | contig 14517 bp, 16 predicted proteins | sample IncBWC4OmetaG_FD_161047 | JGI IMG/M metagenome (GOLD analysis project Ga0210398, IMG submission 161047) | Forest soil microbial communities from Barre Woods Harvard Forest LTER site, Petersham, Massachusetts, United States - Inc-BW-C-4-O | ecosystem: Environmental > Terrestrial > Soil >...
CGGAAAAAATCTGCGCCACCATGCCGACGTAAGCCATGATGGTTCCGAACATCACCATCATGGCGAGCGTGTAGAAAATCGACGCGCGGGTGCCGAGCACGAGTTTGGCGGCGTTCAGCACGTGCTCGAGCGTCAGCGTCATGCGGTATTCGGGGTGCAGAGTCTCCGGCAGGCGCAAGAACCCCCAAGCCGCGACCATCGCGGCAAACAGGGCGAACACCACGAAAATATACCGCCAGGGGGCGACAATCAAGATCAGTTGGCCCAAGCTCGGCGCGAGAATCGGCACCGTCAGGAATACCACGAAGGTCAGCGACATCACCCGCGCCATTTGCCGCCCGGAATACAGATCCCGCACCACCGAGCGCGTCACGGTGACGCAGGCAGCCGCCAGGCCATGCACGAAACGCCACGCCAGCAACACCTCAAAGCTGCCGCTCAAACTGCACAGCAGCGCGGCAATGACGTAGAGCGTCAAGCCGCCGAGCAAGATCGGCCTGCGCCCGAATCGATCGGAGAGCATGCCCCAGAACAATTGACCGATGCCCATCCCCGTCATGTAAGCGGTGACGATCCATTGACCGTGATTCGGGTCGCCGACATTCAGCGCACTGACGATCGTCGGAAAGGCCGGCAGCATGGCATCGATGGCGATGGCCTGCGTCGACATGGTCGCCGCCGCCAGCACCACGAATTCAAGAAACCCAATCGAATGGGCGCCGCGCTTCTCAGCCATGGATATCGACTAGCTCCTGGCGATGCCAGGCGCGCCGGTAGTGGGCGGCAGCGAGCCCGCAGGCGGCTTGCGCGCGATGCTGGTCGCCATCGTCACGATCGAGGCCAAGTCCGTGAGATTCGCCGGCACCACCAGCGTGGTGCCCGCCTGGGCCAGCTTACCGAACTGCTTCACGTATTCTTCGCCGATGCGCAGCTGCATGGCCTCGATGCCGCCGCGATCGGAAAGCGCGATGCCGACCTGCCGCAAGCCCTCGGCTGTCGCGGTGGCCACCGCCAGAATGGCCTGAGCCTGGCCTTCGGCTTCATTGATCTGCTGCTGCTTGTTGGCTTCGGATTGCTTGATCACGCGCTGCTTGTCGCCTTCCGCCGCGTTGATCTTGGCGTCGCGCTCGCCTTCGGAGGTCAGGATGACCGCGCGCTTTTCGCGCTCGGCACGCATCTGCTTCTCCATCGCCGATAACACGTCCTTCGGCGGCGTGATGTTCTTGATCTCGTAGCGCAGGACTTTGACGCCCCACGGCGAGGACGCCTTGTCCAGTTCGCTGACGACATTGGTGTTGATCTGCCCGCGGGCCTCGAAGGTCCGATCCAATTCGATCTTGCCGATCTCGCTGCGCAGTGTGGTCTGAGCCAGCTGCGAAATCGCAAAACCGTAGTTGGTGATTCCGTAGGAAGCCAGATGCGGATCCATCACCTGCATGTACAGCACCGCATCGACCCCCACCTGCACGTTGTCGCGCGTGATGCAGATCTGCTCGGCGATATCGATCGCGATTTCCTTCAGGCTGTGCCGGTAGGCAATCACTTCCATGAACGGCACGAGAATATGAAACCCCGCCGACAAGGTGCGGCTGTACTTGCCCAGGTGTTCGATCACGTAAGCGCTTTGCTGCGGCACCACCACGGCGGTCTTGGCAATCACCACCACGATCAGTATGGCGATGATGATGGCTCCGTAGCCGAAGGTCATATTCAAGGGTTTTCTCCATGTACGACGAGGGTCAGGCCATTGACCCGATCGATACGGGCGCGCTGACCGGCGGCGATCAGGGACTTTCCGCCGTTGAGCGCGTTCCACGAGCTCCCGCAGTACTCCAGGCGGCAGGATTCGCCCGGCTGCAACGCGGCGGGCAGCACGACGCTTTCGCCGGCCGGCCCCTGCTTCATGGCGGGCAATTTACGGCGCATGCGCTCGTAGATCCGCTGCCGGAAGGTGACCATCGAAAATATCGCCAGGACGGCGAACAGCAGCCACTGCATCCAAACGGCCGGCAGCAATCCGGACAGGTCCAATAATCCGACCACGAGCGCGGATGCGCCGACGAATACCAGATAAAACTGCGCATCGACGAAAGCCATCTCGGAAACCAACAGTATGGCGCCGACCGCAATCCACGCCCACCACTCCATGTCTGACTCCCGGGCTTAAATCCCTACTAACGCTTCATGGCGTCGAAGAAATCCGCGTTGGTCTTCGTGTCTTTCATCTTGTCGAGCAGGAACTCAATGGCCGCCAACTCGTCCATGGGGTGCAGGAGCTTTCGCAGAATCCACATCTTGGACAGTTCCGAAGGCTCGGTAATGAGCTCTTCCTTGCGGGTGCCGGAACGGTTGATGTTGATGGACGGGAAGGTGCGCTTTTCGGCTATACGGCGATCCAAATGGATTTCCGAATTGCCGGTACCTTTGAATTCTTCGAAAATCACGTCGTCCATCTTCGAGCCCGTATCGACCAGTGCGGTGGCAAGAATGGTCAAGCTGCCGCCCTCTTCGATATTGCGCGCCGCACCGAAGAAGCGCTTCGGCCGCTGCAAGGCATTCGCGTCCACGCCGCCGGTGAGCACCTTGCCTGAACTCGGCACCACGGTGTTATAGGCGCGCGCCAGACGCGTGATGGAATCGAGCAGAATCACCACGTCCTTCTTGTGTTCGACCAGGCGTTTGGCCTTTTCGATCACCATCTCCGCCACTTGCACGTGACGGCTGGCCGGTTCATCGAACGTCGAGGACACGACCTCGCCTTTCACCGTACGCGCCATTTCAGTCACTTCTTCCGGCCGCTCATCGATGAGCAGCACGATGAGAATGACCTCAGGATGATTGGCGGTAATGGCCGTGGCGATGTTCTGCAGCAGCATGGTCTTGCCGGCTTTCGGCGGGGAGACGATCAGGCCGCGCTGACCCTTGCCGATGGGCGCGACCAGATCGATCGCGCGCGCGGTCAGATCTTCGGTCGAGCCATTGCCGCGTTCGAGCTTCAGCCGCTCCGTGGGATGCAGCGGCGTGAGATTTTCGAACAGCACCTTGCCGCGCGAGCTCTCGGGCGAATCGAAGTTGATTTCGCCGACCTTCAGCAGCGCGAAATAGCGTTCGCCGTCCTTCGGAGGCCGGATCAAGCCGGAGATCGAATCGCCGGTGCGCAGGTTGAAGCGCCGGATCTGGCTCGGAGAGACATAGATATCATCCGGGCCCGCCAGGTAGCTGGAGTCGGAGGACCGCAGGAAGCCGAAGCCGTCCTGCAGAATCTCCAGAACGCCGTCGCCGTAGATGTCTTCGCCCTTGCGGGCATGCGCCTTCAGCACACCGAAAATGATGTCCTGCTTGCGCGAGCGGCCCATGTTCTCGAGACCCATGGTCTCGGCGAGCGTCACCAAGGCGCTGATCGGCCGCTTCTTCAGCTCCGTCAGATTCATCGAGCTGCGGCTGCGTGCCAGGTCGGTCGGTGCAATGATTTCTAGATCATCGCCGCCCTCCGGCAGGTCGCCGTAGTCCTCGTGCATCGGCCGGCCACCGTTGGTATTGCCGTTGCGGTTGTCGTTGCGTGGTCCCCGGTTGGAACGATTGGATCGGCCGCCGCCCCCTTGCCCGCCGCCGCCCTGCTGTCCGCCGCCCTGGCCCCCGCCCCGCGATTGATTCCCTAGGTAGCCTCTCACAGGTTGCTGTCCAGAAAGGCGGCGAGCTGTGACTTGGTCACCGCACCGACCTTTTGGGCCTCGACCGTCCCGTTCTTGAACAGGATCAGTGTGGGGATGCCGCGGATGTTGAATTTGGGGGGGGTGTGGGGATTTTCGTCGATGTTGAGCTTGGCGATGCGAATTTTGTCTTTGTACGTATCGGCAATCTCATCGAGGATCGGCGCGATCATTTTGCAAGGACCGCACCATTCTGCCCAAAAATCTAACAGTACGGGTTTGTCGGACTTGAGCACGTCCTTGTCGAACGTCGCGTCGCTGGTATGAACGATACTTGGGTTACTCACTGCGGATACAGCTCCATAAGGGATTTATTGATGTAAAGGACGGGTTATTTGTGAAGAGCGGTCCCAAAACGGTTACCGCGAAGTGACGATGCGCGGCCGTTCGGGCACAATACAGGGGTTTAGCGGTCTTGATTACCTTAAAAGGGTACCGATGATACGGTTGGGGAGCGGATAGACCAGCTCCTGGTTGGCCGTATTGTTATCCGGTCCCCATCAATTTGCAAGTTTCTGCAACTCACAAAGCGAAAATGTCAGACGCCCATCTCAGTCAGCTTACGTTCGATTCCTTAAACATCCCCGAATCCGTGAAGCGCGGTATTGCCGAGCAAGGCTTTACCCGCGCGACGCCGATTCAGGCGCAAACGTTGCCGATAGCCCTGGCGGGGCGCGACGTCGCCGGCCAGGCGCAAACCGGCACGGGCAAGACAGCGGCATTTCTCATCGCACTGTTCAATCGCTTGCTCACCGACCCTGGCGCGCACAACCGCCCGGTGAACGCGCCGCGTGCCATCGTCATCGCGCCCACGCGCGAACTCGCGGTTCAGATCCACTCCGACGCCGTAGGGATAGGCAAGTACACCGGACTGAAGCTCGCCATCGTTTTCGGCGGCGTGGACTATGAGAAACAGCGGCGCATTCTCGAGGAAGGCGTGGACGTGCTGATCGGCACTCCGGGCCGCATCATCGATTATTTCAAACAGCATGTATTTGATCTGCGGCACATCCAGGTGGCGGTCATGGATGAAGCCGATCGTATGTTCGATTTGGGATTTATCAAGGACATTCGCTTCATATTGCGGCGCATGCCCCACCCTACCGAACGGCTCACCATGATGTTTTCGGCCACCTTGTCGCACCGGGTGATGGAGCTCGCCTACGAGCACATGAACAACCCGGAGCTGATCCGCATCGAGCCGGACAAGATGACGGTCGATCGGGTGACGCAGGTTCTGTACTTCCCTTCGACCGAGGAAAAAATCCCGCTGCTGATGGGCCTCCTGCGGCGCATCGATGCACGGCGCACCATGGTCTTCGTGAACACCAAGCGCGTGGCCGAGGTGCTGGAGAGAACGTTGACGGCAAACGGCTTCGTCGCCCAGGCGTTGTCGGGCGATGTGCCGCAGACCAAGCGCCTGAAGATGATGCGCGATTTTCACAATGGCGACATCGCGGTATTGATCGCGACCGATGTGGCATCGCGCGGCCTGCACATTCCTGACGTCAGCCACGTGTTCAATTTCGACCTGCCGAACGATGCGGAGGACTATGTGCACCGCATCGGCCGCACCGCGCGTGCCGGCGCCGAGGGCGACGCCATCAGCTTCGGGTGCGAGGAATACGCCATCTCGCTGCCCGACATCGAGCGCTACATCGGCCACCAGATTCCGCGTGCCGCCATCGACACGGTGGATCTGGCCGCGGTGACGGCGCCGCCGCCGGCCGTATGGCGCGAGCGTGCACCGCGTCAAGGTCAATCCCGCGGCGGCGGCCGCCCGGGCGGTGGTCGCTCCGGCGGTTCAGGCGCCCGCTCCGGCGGCCCAAACCGTTCGGGCGGCTCCGGCCGATCCGGCGCCGGCCCGCGCCGCGCCCCGCCCGCCCGGCCTGCTCACCAGGCTACCCCTGCGGCAGCGGCCACGGCGCCGAATCCCGCCAATGCCCCAAGGGAGGGGGACTCCCAGCCCAAGGAACCCGGCCGCCGTAGGCGGCGGCGTGGACGCGGCGGCGGCCCGGCCGGGGGCGCGCCCAATCCGGCCGGGAGCACGCCCCTATAACAGCTCGTGCAGATCTGGCTGACTTGGCCGAATCCTTGATGGGCATTGCCGAGCACGCCGGCGCGGCCATCATGCGGATCTATGACGCCGGCTTCACGGTGCAGCACAAGGATGACGACTCGCCGCTCACCCAGGCGGATCTGGAATCGCAGCGGGTCATCCTGGAGGGCTTGAAGCGCCTGACGCCGGACATTCCCATTCTCTCGGAAGAATCGGCGGCAGCACCTTGGGATGCGCGGCAAAGCTGGCGCGAATTGTGGGTGGTCGATCCGCTCGATGGCACGCGCGAGTTCATCAAGCGCAACGGTGAATTCACGGTCAATATCGCGCTCGTGGTGGAGCACGAGCCCATACTGGGGCTGGTGGCGGCACCCGCCCAGGGAATCACTTTTTGGGGCATTGCCGGTGTCGGAGCATTCAGCCGCCGGCACGGCGGCGAGGCGCAGCGCATTCAAACCACGGCTCCGCAGCAGCCGCTGCGCGTGATCGGAAGCCGTTCGCATCCGAGTCCGCAGACAGCCGCCTATCTGGCCCGACTGGGCCCTCATGTGATCTCGGCTGTCGGCAGCTCATTGAAGTTTTGTCTGGTGGCCGAAGGCAAAGCGGATCTGTATCCGCGCTTCGGGCCCACCTCGGAATGGGACACCGCCGCCGGACAAGCGGTGCTGGAAGCCGCCGGCGGACATGTCACCCGCATGGACGGCCATCCCATGCGCTACAACTGCCGGGAGAGCCTGATCAACGGCGACTTCGTGGCCTTCAGCGACCCCGGCGTTCTGCCGCGCTGACAGGTGTCATGCGTCGGCTCAGGCGTGTCCGACGGGCTCGCATAATTGCAATGTGGCATCCAACAGGGTCGGGATATCGAACACCACTTCGTCCTCCGCCATCGTCAGCTTGGCGACGCCTGCGGCGGCGATGAGAGCCGCCGGCACATGAATCTGATCGCGCCGCTGCGGACTGGTCCAGGGCGTGACGCGCGCATCGGCGAAGGCGCGATTCAGCGCACTCCAGCGCAGCTGAGCGGCACGTGCCAAAGCCGTGTTGTCGCCCCATTGACGCCGGGCCACGGCCATCGAAGCATCGCCCGTCGGTGAGGGCGGCATCATCATCAGATCGTGCACGTAGCGCACCATCTCGTTGGGATCCACGCGCGCGGCCAGCGACGGCTGATGATCATGGGTCAGATTGCTGCTCCTCGCTTCCATGTCCTTCGATTTGGGGGGGAAGTCCTAAAAACCAAGGGGGCGGCTCCGGGGACGAAAGGTTAAGATTCAAGCCATGGATGGTGACTTCATTATGCTCGTGGCGGCAGCAGGCGCTCTGGCGGGCATCTACAAGCTCTGGCAGACCTCCCTGGATGCCCGCGAGGCTGCCAATCGGATCGCCAAGGACACCTGCTCCCGTGCTGTGGTGCAGTTTCTGGACGGTACCGTCGCATTTGCCGGGTTCCGGCTGACCCGGGATGCCCGCGGAAAACGCCGGCTGTTGCGCACCTATACCTTCGATTACACCAGTGACGGCTTCGAGCGCGCGCAGGGCTTCATCGTGCTCGCCGGAAGCCGGCTCGAGGCGGTGGGTCTTGCGGGCAGCCCCACGTGAGCGCCGCGCTCAATATTGATCTGCACACCCATTCGAATTGCTCCGATGGCTCCCTGACGCCCGCCGAACTCATCGAGCGCGCGGCGGGGGCCGGGGTTGAAGTGTTGGCACTGACCGATCACGACACCGTGGCCGGGCTCGAGGAGGCGCAGGCGTCCGCGCATACCCAGGGACTGAAGCTCGTGCCCGGGGTGGAGATCTCGGCTTCCTGGCGCGCCCAGGCTATTCATGTGCTCGGCTTGTGGATAGATCCCGCAGCACCTGCGCTGCTCGGCATGCTGCATGCGCAAGGCGAGCTGCGCCGCGTCCGGATGCGCCGGATCTGCGCGCGGCTCGCCAAACTCAAACTGCCCGGCGCCGACTTGCTGGCCACCGTCGAGAGTCATCCGGGATTGCCGACTCGCGCACACTTGGCGCAGGCGTTGGTTGCCGGCGGCCACGTCAGCACCGCCGAGGCGGCATTTCGCAAGTACTTGGGCAGGGGCAAGGCGGCACACATCGCCGCAGAATGGCCCGCGCTCGAGGTGGTCGTGGGCTGGATCCGCGCTGCCGGCGGCGTGGCCAGCCTCGCCCATCCTGCGCGCTACGCGCTGTCTTCGGGTGCACGCCGGCGGCTGCTCAGCGATTTCACCGCCGCAGGCGGCACGGCGCTGGAAGTGGTCAGCGGCGGCAATGCGGCCCAGCATGTCGACACTTGCGCGGCTCTCGCGCTCGCCTTCGGCCTCTCAGGATCGGTGGGCTCGGATTTTCACAACAGCCAGGCGGCTTGGAATCCGCTGGGCCGCTCCCTTAAGCTACCGGATCGCGTCACGCCGGTGTGGCGCAGCTTCGGTCTATAAACGTGAGTGACGAAAAGAACAACGTCAATACGGATCTGTTCAAGAATATCGAGCGCCTGCGCCAGCTGCGCATCGAGCATCGCGATCTTGACGACGTCATTTCCCGCCTCAGCATGGATTTCAAGGTGGACGAGCTGCAAATGAAACGCCTCAAGCGACGCAAACTGATGCTCAAAGATCAGATCGCGAGACTGGAAAGCCAGCTCATACCGGACTTGAACGCATGAGCGAGATCTGGCGCCGCCTCGAGGCGTTGTTGGACATCGTGTCGACCCGCAATGTACTGATCGAACTCGGCGTGCTCGGCGTGTGTTTGTTGGTCGGCGGCTTGGTGGGCTTGGAGCTGAACAGGCGCAATCAGCGGCAGAAGAACGATCTGCCGGTGGCATTGGCGTGGAGGTATTTCGCCACGCAGGGCAATGCGGTGGTCACACCCATCATCGTGGTGTTCGCGCTGGTGATGGTGGCCAACAGCTCGCTGTTGGCGGCGCACTTCGACGTGACCTTGCTGGGCGCTGCGGCGCGCCTGATCCTCGCCTACATCGTGGTGCGCATCGGCGTGCTGCTGTTTGCCGCGAGCCTGGGCAGCAGGGCCTGGATCCAAAACTGGGAAACGCGCGTCGCGCTGCTGATCTGGCTGGCCATCGCGGCGGAATACCTAGGCTGGCTCGCTCCCATCATCGCCACCCTGGACAGTGTCGGCATCGCCGTCGGCAAGAGCCGCATCACGGTGTGGTCGGTGCTGAAGCTGCTGTTCACCCTGACGCTGTTCATGCTGGTGGCCGCCTGGATCAGCCGCTGGGTGGAACGGCGGGTGAAAAAGCTGACCAGCGTCGCGATGTCCACGCGCATCGGCATCGCAAAATTCGCCAACGCATTCCTGATCGCGCTCAGCATTCTGATCGGCCTCAACGAGGCCGGCGTCGACCTCACGGCATTGACGGTGTTGACCGGGGCCGTGGGCTTGGGATTGGGATTCGGCCTGCAATCCATTGCGGCGAATTTCGTCTCGGGCTTCGTGCTGCTCATGGATCGCTCGATCAAGCCCGGAGATGTCATCAGCTTGTCGGGCCAGGCAGGCACCAGCACCGAGAATTTCGGCTGGGTGCAGGAATTGCGCGGCCGCTATGTCGTCGTGCGCGATCGCGATGGCGTGGAAATGCTGGTACCGAATCAGCAGCTCATCTCCAATGCAGTGATCAATTGGAGCTACACGGACCCGCGCATCCGGCTGAAGCTGCCGATCCGCGTCAGTTACAAGGATGATCCGGAAATCGCCCTGAAAATATTGCTCGAAGCTTGCGAAGGTCAGGCGCGCGTGCTGCGCGATCCGCCGCCGGTGTCGCGATTGATGCACTTCAGCGACAGCGGCATCGAGCTGGAGCTGCGATTTTGGATTTCCGATCCCCAGGAAGGCGTGAACAACGTCCGCTCAGAGGTGAATCGGGCGATATGGCGGTTGTTCAAGCTGCATCAGATCACCATTCCCATGGCGCAGCGCGAAATCATCGTGCACAGCGCGCCCTCGGGACTGGATTAGTGCCGATCGAGATAACACCGGGTATTGCCATCCCCGATGAAGAATTGGAGTGGAAATTCATCCGTGCGTCGGGCCCCGGCGGTCAAAACGTCAACAAGGTGTCGAGCGCCGTGCAGCTGCGATTCCTCCTGCCGCTCAATACGAGCTTGCCGGTTTCCGCCCGGAACCGGCTGCGCGCCATCGCCGGACAGAAGCTGGTGGACGATGGCAGCATTTTATTCAGCGCGCGCAGCGAACGCAGCCAGGAGCAGAATCGCCGCGCCGCGGCCGAGCGCCTCGCGGCGTTGATCCGCACCGCCCTGATCGAACCGAAGATTCGCCGCAAGACGCGCCCGACCAAGGGCTCGCAAGAACGGCGCATCGAGACCAAGAAGCGGCGCGGCGCCACCAAGTCGCAGCGCGGCCGGCAGGGCTGGGACTAGATCGCCGGTCATAGGGTTACTGGCCCAGCGTCACCTGCAGGATGCTGTGCCGGATCTGTTCGGACAGCACGCGCTGAGCGTCGGCGGCAACCCCCAGCAAGGGTTCGCCGAACAGCAATTTCTTGTCGTCGGACATCTGGATGACGTTACGCCGGCGCAACAGGTCGATGAAATTGCGAAACAGGCTCTTATCGACGAACTCGGGCGAGTTCAGCCCGTAGAGTACCGTCATGCGCTGCGCCATCAGATGGCAGCGTTCTTCGAGCGCCTCGGGGGTGATTGCACCGCTCCCCGCCTGCAACAGCAGGGCGATCGCCAGGTAATAACGCTCGAGGGTTTGAATGGTGGCCTGGGCCAGTACCGAGAGCCGGATGGCGTCGAGCGATGTGGGCGGCGGCCGCTGCCATTCGCTGCGGTCTTCATTGGCCTCGAGCAGGTTCAGGCGCACGAAAGTCTCGAGCAGCGCATCCGCCGCGGCACCGACCTCCGATTCCTCCCAGCGCAGAAACAGCTCGGCGGAAATGTAGGGATACACCCGCCAGACCAGCCGATGAATGTCGGCCGTGCGCATCGTGGCGTTGCTCACGAAGGCACAGGCCAGGAGCGATGGCAGCGCGAACAAATGCAGGATGTTGTTGCGGTAATAAGTGGCCAGTACGGCGTTTTCGGCGGTCATCCGCATGATGTCGCCGAGAGGATGCTTCTGCCGTTCCAGCAGGCCGAAGGCTTCGGCGTAGGCAACCATTTGCTGCCCGCTGTCCGGGGTCACGGTCACCAGCGGCGAGTACGGGGCATCATGCTGCAGCCGCTGATACAGCTCCAGCTGGCGGATGAGATCGAGTTCCGGCAGCGCCTGCCGCGGGGTCGCGAGGATCGCCATGGCCACCAGATTGATCGGCGTCACTGCGGCCGCCGCGTTGATTTCCGTGTTGATCCGCACCGCCAGTTCTGAGATCGCCTCGGCAATCCAGCCTGCGCGCGGATCTTCAGTCCCGGGCGTACGGGCGCGCCAGTTCGGAGCGTGCTTCTGCAGCAGGTCGTCCAGTGCAATGGGCCGGCCTAGATTCACATGGACCTTGCCGAACTTGCTGCGCAATACCGAAACGATGGATCGGAGCAGGACGAAAACGCTTTCCTTCTGCTTCGGCTGTCCCGACAACTCGCCGATGTAGGTCCTGCCCTCCACGATGCGCTCGTAGCCGAAGTAGACCGGCATGAACATCACCGGACGCTTCGGGTCGCGCAGATAACTGCGCACCGTCATCGACAGCATGCCGGTGCGCGGCGAGAGCAGCCGGCCGGTGCGGCTGCGTCCGCCCTCGATGAAATATTCCAGAGGATGGCCGCGCGCCATCATGAAGCCCAGGTACTTCGCAAATACCACCGGGTACAGTGCATCGCCCTTGAAGCTTCGCCGCAGGAAAAAGGCGCCGCCCTTGCGCAGAAAGCGTCCGATCAGCGGCATGTTGAGATTCGCGCCGGCGGCGACGTGCGGAACGGCAAACCCTTTGCGGTAAATGATGTACGACAGCAGCAAATAATCCATGTGGCTGCGGTGGCAGGGTACGTAGATGATTTCCGCCCCGTCGGCCACGCCGCTCAGGTTCTCGAGGTGCTCGAGTTCCACCCCGTCGTACAGCGAATTCCACAGGCGGCCCAATGCCATGGCCATGAAAGTGACGAAGGCCTGGGAATAGTTCGCGGCGATTTCCACGGCGTACTTGCGCGCCAGCAACAGAGCCTCCCGGCGCTGCAGCTGGCGCGCCTGCATCTCGTTGCGCACCGCTTGTCGTACCGCCTGAGTCTTCAGGATCTGCAGCACCATGGTGCGCCGGTGCGACAGGTCCGGGCCGATGCTCGAGGCTCGCTGCGCACGCAGCACCATGCGCAGCGAACGCAGGATCCACCGCACGCTGCGAGGCTCGCTCAGGCCTTGTTCCATGGCATCGCGCAGGCGGATTGGCTCGCCGAAGTACACCAAGGTATTGCGGCCGTTGAATATCAAGCTCAAGAATTTGCGGAAGCGACCGACCAAGATCCAGTCTTCGGAAAAAAGCAGGCGCCACCAGCTCACCTCCTTATGCGGTGCGCGGCCCCAGAAAATCGCCACGGGCACCAGATCGACGTCGAACTGGGGATGAGCGGCGGCGGCGGCGATGAGCTGCACCAGGTAGCGCGGCGCGCGCGCCGCATTGCGGGTGAACAGGCTTGGCCGCCTCATCAGCTCGAAATATGCGCGGTCGGCGCGACGCGCTCCCATCATCAAGCGCCTCGCCGGGCGCGGCAGATTGTGCTGCGCACAGACGCTGTTGAGCACGGCGAAATCCGTCTGGCTCTCCCGTTCCAGGACATAGCACACCGGCCGCGGTCGCGCGGCGATCGCCGCAACCGCGTCATCAGGCTTGATGGTCGCGCGCACCCACAAGCCCAATACCTTGCGCACACTCCAACGCCACGCCTGGCCCAAGCCGACAAAAGGATTCATAGTCGCTGGGAGCCCATCCTAGGGACGGTTCTCGCCCTGCTCTTGATGGTCGATCTCTTTGCGCGTCTTTTCCGCTTCCTCGTCGACGGTTTTCTGTACCTCGCGCGCCCGATCCACCTGGGCTTTCAATGGATCGAACACTGTCTTTGCTGGAGGCGGCGGTTCTTTTGCCGGCGGCGGCGGTTCCTGTGAAGAACAACTTGCGGTGAACAAAACAGCCAGCGCCATGGTCGAATACTTAACGTAACGCATAAGCACCTAGTAATGCCGGCCAGTCAGGAGGTTGAGTGTACAATACGCGGATGTTTCGCCTTGCATTCCTCTTGATGTTGGCTGCGACGGCGCATGCCGCAATCGTACCGGTCGATATCGACACTGCCGCGCAGCTCTACCAGGCGGCCGCCATCCGCGAGCAAGTACGCGCGTCCTTGGGTTCGATGCCGGGCCACATTCGCAAGCTGTTTCAGGGAAATACCTCAACGCCGCTTTCCGACAAGCAGCTGGACGCCGTGAATGTGGCGGCGATCCGGGCCTTCCGGATCGATGTGTTCGAAGCGCCGGCCTTGAGTGCCTTCGCGGCAAATCTCGATGCCGACACGGTCCGCAAGTCCGAGGCCTTTCTCGCCAGCGAAGCCGGCAAGCGCTGGGTCGCCGCCGATCTCGCTCTCGCGTCGCTCAGCGATGAGGAAACGGACAAAATCATGAATGGCGATATCACGACGCCGCTCACGGCGCAGCGCAATGTTCTTTTCGAGAAACTGGAACGCGCCGAGCGCTCATCCGAATCCACGGTACAGATTCTCTTGACCATGGGCAGGGCCGTGGCCTTGGGAACAGCGGTCGGCTCCGGCATGGATCCTGGACCTGTGGAAGAGCGCGCCCGCAAATCCGGAGAGGCCAGCCGCCAGACTCTGGAAGACGGCATGCGTGAGGGCATGCGGCACTACATGGCTTACGGCTACCGTGAGCTGAGCGATGCCGACTTGAAACGGGTGCTGTCGTTTCTGCAATCATCGCCGGGCAAGCAATACATCTCCGCATACCTGGCTTCCTTGGGTGCCGGCTTCTATGCCATGGGCAGGCGCTGCGGCGAACAGTTGGGCGAGAGCTTGCGCGAAATGGCCATGGCGCAGCTCTCCAACGAGGGCGCGGACCACGAGCCGCCGGCGCCGGTCGAACCTCTAAAGCGCCAGTAAAAACTCCCGCAGCAGGATGCAGATCGGCCCGATCTGATCTTCCAATCGATGATCGGAATCGAGCACGTGAAGTGCCGCGCGATGCTCCCGGGACCAGCGGATGCTGTTTTCAACCGGGACGATCTCGTCGCGCCAGCCGTGCACGATGGCGGTGGGAACGGCGACGTCTTGCGGCGTGTAGTTCTCGAAGCCGGCCATATAAAAGGCCGGCGCCAGCAGAAACAAGGCGCGTGCGCTCAAGCGGCCGGCGGCGGCGGCGGACACATGTCCCCCCATGCTGGAGCCCACGAGGACCAGCGGTCCCCCGAGATTCCCACCGACGTCGAGCAACTTCTCCACCCGCCGGCCCGGATCATCCATACCGCGGTAATCCACCGATTCGACGCCTAAATTCAGATCGCGGACCACCGCCGCCATGGCCGTTATCTTGCTACCCCAGGGGCCGCTCTCCTTGCCATGCGAAAACACCACGGTATTGACAGGTCGACTCAAGAAACACCCCTCGGCAGCCGTTACAGACGCATGGACGAAATGTACCGCGCCATCGATTGGCTGCGCGATTGCACCGACCTGGCCGGCGTCGACTTAAGCGCGCTCGAAGCTCTGAGCATGGGGGCCGTGCATTTCTCTCTGCCCGCCGGACACCTGCTGTTCGAAGCGGGTT
>Ga0210398_10003713_pt1 | contig 14514 bp, 12 predicted proteins | sample IncBWC4OmetaG_FD_161047 | JGI IMG/M metagenome (GOLD analysis project Ga0210398, IMG submission 161047) | Forest soil microbial communities from Barre Woods Harvard Forest LTER site, Petersham, Massachusetts, United States - Inc-BW-C-4-O | ecosystem: Environmental > Terrestrial > Soil >...
GCAACATCAGCCATGACGAGGTCTACAAGGCGGTGATCCGCGGCTACAACGACTGGCTCGCCGAGGAATATTGCGCGGTGGCGCCCGATCGCCTGATCGGCATGGGCGTCATCCCGATCACCAATGTCGACGACGCGATCGCCGAGATGGCGCATTGCAAAAAGCTCGGGCTGAAAGGAATTTTGCTGGGCGCGTTGCCCGGCGCCAAGGGCTACCCGACACCGGAAGACGACAAGTTCTGGGCCGCCGCGGTCGATATGGACATGCCGGTCACCGTGCACGTCCAGTTCTATCGCACCGGCGCCCGTGCCTCGCAGCCGACCTTCAAATACCCGAAGGAAGACCCGGTCATCATGCAGCGGCTGCGCCGGCCGTTTCTCGAATGGCTGTGCAATTTCGGGCTGGCGCCGTCGGTCAGCATTGCGCAATTGGTGTTGGCCGGGGTGTTCGAGCGCCACCCGAAATTGAAGGTGTTCTTTGCCGAGACCCGGCTCGGCTGGGTCCCGTTCTGGCTCGAGCATATGGATTTGTGGTACCAGCGCCATCTCGGCTGGGCGCAGGAATATCTGGGCTTCCAGCCATTAAAGGAATTGCCGAGCCACTACGTGCGCGACCACGTCTATTTCAGCGTGCAGTACGAGCGGGTCGCGATCGAGGAGCGCCAGCATGTCGGGGTCGACCGGATCATGTTCGCCACCGACTTCCCGCACATCGAATGCGAGTGGCCCAACTCGCGCCCATTGATCGACAAGATCTACGCCGACATCCCCGAAGCCGACAAACGCCGGATCTGGGCCGACAACTGCGTCGAATTCTTCCGGCTGGATCGGCGCCCGGCGCATTAGGTCGCTCGGGGCGCGGCTCTGTTAGCGCAGCACCGGCCAGGGTCCGGGACCGAGAAAATCCTCGCGCTTGACCGCGGCGAAGGCGACCTCGACGCGCCCATCGTCGACGCCGGCGGCGGCCGTGACCTGCATCGCACAGGCGCGGCGACGATCTCCGGTTCTTGCGGTTCCACCTGCTATCGCCTCCGCAACCGACGGCTTATGCTGGCTGCGGCATCATGGCACAGGAGAAGAAGAGGGTGGTGGACCTGCCTCCCGGATTTCGGCTTACCATTGAGGATCGGCCCTCAGCTCAAGATTGGGAAAGGCTCGGCCTCTCTCTCGACGCGTACAACCGCGAGTTTCTCGGCGAGACCGGCTTCTCCAGAATGGGCTTCTTCGTGCGCGCCGACGACGGCGAGATCATGGCCGGCCTCGTCGGCACGACATACGCCGGCTGGCTGTTTGTCGCCGAGCTTTGGGTGCATGCAGATTTGCGTCGTCGCGGCATCGGTAGCCAGCTGTTGACCTTGGCTGAGCGACGCGCGGTAGAGCTCGGCTGCCACTCGGCGATGCTCGACACGTTTTCGTTTCAGGGTCCGGAGTTTTATCCGCGCTTCGGGTACGAGGTCTACGGCTCGCTCGACTACCCGCCTGATCACAAACGCTTGTTCCTGAAAAAGAGACTCTTGCCGGAGACCCGATGAGCCGCCCTCTCGACCGATTGCTGGCGATCATGGCGCGGCTGCGCGACCCCGAGCGTGGCTGCCCGTGGGACCGCGAGCAGGATTTCGCGACCATCGCCCCCTATACGATCGAGGAGGCCTATGAGGTCGCCGACGCGATCGCCCGCGGCGACATGGCGGGGCTGAAGGACGAGCTCGGCGACCTGTTGTTTCAGGTCGTCTTTCACGCCCGCATCGCCGAAGAGGCCGGGCATTTCGCCTTTGACGACGTCGCCGCGGCGATCGCCGACAAGATGGTGCGCCGCCACCCGCATGTGTTCGGCGATGCGCAGATTGCTTCGGCCGCGGCGCAGAGCGAGGCTTGGGAAACTTACAAGGCCACGGAGCGCCAGGCCCGCGCCGCGGCCGCCGGCACGCGCGAGAGCGTGCTCGACGGCGTGGCGTTGGCGCTCCCTGCCCTGCTGCGCGCCGCCAAGATCCAGAGCCGTGCAGCGCGGATCGGCTTCGACTGGCCCGGTTCCGGTTGGGCTGGGGCGCGCCCGGTCATCGCCAAGCTCGCCGAGGAGATCGCCGAGCTCGAAGCCGAGCTGGCGCCCGGCGCCGATGGGGACTCCGATCCCGAAAAAATCGAGGACGAGATGGGCGACGTCCTGTTCGCCGCCGCCAACCTCGCGCGCAAGCTCGATCTCGACCCGGAAGCGGCATTGCGCCGCGCCATCGCCAAGTTCGAGCGCCGCTTTCGCCAGGTCGAGACGCTCGCCGCCGAGCGCGGCACAGGCCGCGACCTCGACGCGCTGGAGGCTCTGTGGCAACTGGTCAAGCGACGCGAGACATCGCTTCGGCTCGAGTCGGTGATCGACGCCCTACCCGCCGAGTTCGAGGCGATGCGGGAGGAAGCTCGCGCTGAAGGACATCGCATGCTCGATGCTCTTGCTACCGAGTGGGCCTCTGGCGTCCAGCGGTTCGACCGGCAAGGCGAAGCGCTAATTGCCGCCTATATGGATGGCGCGCTGGCCGGCATCGGGGGGATTACGCTCGAACCGGCAATCCCCGGCGCGCTGCGCATGCGCCGGTTTTACATCCGAGCCCCGTTTCGACGCAGCGGCGTCGCCCGTAAGCTCGCCACCGTCCTGCTTGAACCTCATGCCGCAAAGCGGCTCACCGCCAATGCTGCCGCCGGCAGCGAAGCGTTCTGGGAAGCGCTCGGCTTTGTTCCGGATCGGCGCGACGGGCGCACGCATATCCGAACCCGCTGAAGCGCGTCGTTAGTGCAGCCGCTGCTGGTGGCGCAGGCGGGCGAGGTCGGCGTCGCTGAGGCGGACCGAGAGGTGGGCGGCCTCGCCGTCGTCGCGGCGGCCGAGGACCTCGCCATGGCGATAGATCCACGCCAGGGTCTTGCCGTCGCTCAACGGGATATCGAGCCGCACCCGGTGAATCTCGCTTTGCAGCCGGCGGTCGAGCAGCGCCAGCAGCGCCTCGCAGCCCTCCCCGGTCGCCGCCGACAACGCCACGGTCTGAGAATTTCGCAAGGCGTGGTTTTCGAGGCTGGCGCGCTGGGCGGGGTCGAGCAGGTCGATCTTGTTCATCGCCTCGATCAGCGGGTCCTCGGCCGCCCCATCTAATCCAGAATCCGCGAGCGCCGGGTCGGCGAGCCCCAGATCGCCCAGCACTGCCAGCACGTCCTGGGCCTGGGCCTCGCTGTCGGGATGATGGGCGTCGCGGACGTGGATGATGATGTCGGCCTCGGTAACCTCTTCGAGGGTGGCGCGGAAGGCAGCGACCAGATGGGTCGGCAATTCGGAGATAAAGCCGACCGTGTCCGACAGGATCGCGGTACGGCCCGACGGCAGCTCGAGCCGCCGCATGGTCGGGTCGAGGGTGGCGAACAGCATGTCGCCGGCGGTCACCGCCGACCGGGTCAGCCGGTTGAACAGGGTCGATTTGCCGGCATTGGTGTAGCCGACCAGCGCCACCACCGGATAAGGCACCCGGCGGCGCGCTTCGCGGTGCAAGGCGCGGGTCCGCCGGGTCGCGTCGAGCTCGCGTTTCAGCCGCGCGATGCGCTCGCCGATCAGCCGCCGGTCGATTTCGAGCTGGCTCTCGCCGGGACCGCCGAGAAAACCGAACCCGCCGCGCTGGCGCTCGAGATGGGTCCAGGAACGCACCAGCCGCGAGCGCTGATAGGACAGCGCCGCCAATTCGACCTGCAGGCGGCCCTCATGGGTGCGCGCCCGCGCGCCGAAGATCTCCAGGATCAGGCCGGTGCGGTCGATCACCTTGGCCTGCCAGCTTTTCTCGAGATTGCGCTGCTGCACCGGCGACAAGGTGCCGTCGATGACGACGAGCCCGATCTCGTTTTCGCTGATCAGTTCGCGGAAATTGGCAACCGTCCCGCTGCCGAGCAGGCTCGCCGGGCGCGGACGGGCGATGCGCGCGATCTCGGCGCGGACGACGTCGAGGTGGATCGCCTGGGCGAGGCCGACCGCCTCCTCCAGGCGCGCTTCGATCGATCGGGCCTGGGCTTGGGCCACGCCGTGACCAGGTGCTGATTTCGACGCCGGATGAACGACGAGCGCGCGGCCGGTCGAGCCGCCGTTGGCGAGCGAAACCTTGTCCTCTACCCGGTTCAGGATTCTTCGCTCTCCCTGCCCGGCTCGAACAGCTGGATCGGCTGCGCCGGCATCACTGTCGATATCGCGTGCTTGTAGACGAGCTGCGAATGTGCGTCGCGCCGCAGCAGCACGCAAAAATTGTCGAACCAGGTGATGATCCCTTGCAGCTTAACGCCGTTGACGAGAAAGACGGTAACGGGTGTCTTGTTCTTGCGGACGTGGTTCAGAAACACATCCTGCACATTTTGTGATTTCTCCGCAGACATGGGTATCCCCCATTCGCTTTTTGGAGCCGAGTTGGGCCCGACTCACGCCAAACCGGCCAGCACCGGGTGAAGCCGCCGGGCCGCCGGTACGAAGATGGGCTCGCCAAGGTAAATCACAAGCCCCGCATAAAGTGAAACAGCGCCGCGGGATCGGCAAACGCCAGGCGCGGCGTGCACTCACGCATTTCCTCCGAGGTTGGCTCGCCCCCCAGCAGAACCGGCACGCAGCCGCTGTTGCCGGCGCATTCCATGTCGACGCCGGTATCGCCGACAAACCACACCGCTTCCCCGGCGGCAATCCCGCTCGGCCCCAGCGCCAGCCGGACCGGGGCGGCGTCGGGCTTGTCGACCACGGCGTCCCCGGCGCCGACGATCTTGCCGAAATGGCGCGACCAGCCGAGGTGATCGGCCTCGCGCCGCAACAGGGTGCCGGTCTTGTTGCTGACGACCCCGAGAAAGATGCCCTCGCCGGCGAGCCGGCCGAGCAACTCGCCGCGGCCCGGCAACGGCGCCAGGCGTTCGAGGTGGATCGCGCGAAAGCGGTCGAGATAGATGTCTCTGGCCTCCTCCCAGCGCGCGCCGAAATGCACCGGAAAGCTTTCGCGCAGGCTGAGGCGCACCCGGGCCTTGGTCTCGGCCAGCGTCCACGCCGGCTTGCCCATCGCCGCCATGACCAGGTTCAGCGCTTCGTGAATTGTCGCCCAGCTGTCGACGAGCGTGTTGTCCCAGTCGAACAGGATGGCGCGCGGGCGCACGAGATCCGGCAGCGGCGCAACCGTCATGCCGCCGCCGTATGCGCGAGGTAGGCCCTGCGCGGCGCCCGGCTGAGCGGCCCGGGGGTGCCGTCGCCAACGGGCTCGCCGGCGATGCCCACGACCTCGAAATACACCCCGGCCGCGCGGTGCGGCAGGTACTGGCCGTTTACATCGGCGACGCGCGACATTGGTCCTGGGCCTTATATGACGAGCAGTCCATCCGGGTGATTGACATTGTACGATTCATAGGGCCCGACATTGCCGTCGATTACCAGCGTATCCCCATTCCCAAATCCAAGCGTTAGGGTACCATTTCGTTTCACTGCAACTTGGGTTATTCGCTGCAGAAGCAGTCGCATCAGCTGCGACCCCGACAGTGGAAAGTGGGATCCCTCGGGCGCGACGCGGTGCTCTTTGGTAATGTGCGTAAACGACCCTTCGATTTGTTGACGGATTAATGGCCTGCCATCCGCTATTTGCCATCGGCTTCTCCAGCCGCCAATAGCCATTGGGATAATAGGGCGATGGCGGCATCACACGAACGCGCCAACCCGCAGGAATGGCGCTCGGCGGCGGCTGGGGCGGGTTCGTGGGCGCCCGGAAATCAGCTGGACGGCCTCCGCGTGCGCCAGCAGCCATGCGCCGGCGCTCATGTTCCGACCTTGAGCGGGCGGTCGTTGCCGAACAGGCCGAGCGATTTCAATTTGCGGTGCAGTGCCGAGCGCTCCATCCCGACAAAGGCCGCGGTGCGGGAGATGTTGCCGCCAAAGCGGGTCACCTGGGCCAACAGATATTCGCGCTCGAACACCTCGCGCGCGTCGCGCAGCGGCAAGGTCATGATTTCGCTGCCGCGGTCCAGCTTGACGACGGTCGGGGCGATCGCGGTGATCTCGTTCGGCAGCATGTCGGCGCGAACCGGCTCGTGCACTTCGCCCGGCGCCATGATCAGGAGCCAATCGACGACGTTGCGCAGCTGGCGCACGTTGCCGGGCCAGGAATAGGCCTGCAACGCCGCCATCGCATCCTCGCCCAATTCGCGCGGGGTCAGCCGCGCGGCTTCCGAGGAGCGCGCCATGAAATGGCGGGCCATCAGTGGGATGTCCTCGCGCCGGTCGCGCAGCGGCGGCACTTTGATCGGCACGACGTTGAGCCGATAGAACAGATCTTCTCGGAACCGGCCGCCGCCGATCTCGGCGGGGAACTCGCGATTGGACGAGGCGACGACCCGGACATCGACCTCGACCCGGCTCGACCCCCCGATTCGCTCGAAAGTCTGCTCCTGCAGCACGCGCACGATCTTGCCCTGGGTTTCGAGCGGCATGTCGGCGACCTCGTCGAGGAACAGGGTCCCGCCATGCGCGCGCTCGAAGGTGCCGACCTTGCGCGGCGCGCCGTCGACGCCGGTCTCGGCGCCGAACAGCTCGATCTCCAGCCGCTCCGGCCGCATCGTCGCGCAATTGACCGGGACGAACGGCCCCTTGGCCCGGCGCGAGCGCAGATGCAGCAGCCGACCCACGACCTCCTTGCCGGCGCCCGGCGGTCCGGTGATCAGCACCCGGCTGCCGGTCGGCGCCGCCTTGTCGATCTGCTGGCGCAATTGGTTGGCCAAGGGCGAGGCGCCGATCAGGTCGAGATCACCGCCGGCGCGCAGCCGCAACTCCTCGTTCTCGCGCCGCAGCAGCGCCGCCTCGATGGCGCGCTCGACGACCAGCAGCAGGCGATCGGATTTGAACGGCTTCTCGATAAAATCGTAGGCGCCGATCTTGATCGCCTCGACCGCGGTTTCGATCGTCCCATGCCCGCTGATCATCACCACCGGCACCGCGGGCATCTCGGCGCGCAGCAGCCGGAGAATCTCGATCCCGTCGAGATCGCTACCTTGCAACCAAATGTCGAGGATGACCAGGGTGGGCTGCCGGGCGTGGATCACCGCCAGCGCCTGGGCGCTGTCCGCCGCCTCGCGCGTGGCGTAGCCCTCATCCTTGAGCACGCCCGCGATCAGCATGCGGATGTCGGCTTCATCGTCGACGATCAGGATGTCATGCGCCATGGCCGACCGCACTCAACTCCAGCTTCTGGTCGGCGCCGTCCGGACCTTCCGCCGCGCGCGCCTCGGCGGCGAACACCAGCTTGACCCGCGCCCCGTCCGGTTCCCCATCTTCCAGCACCAGCTCTCCGCCGTGATCTTCCATGATCTTCTTGACGATGGCGAGGCCCAAACCGGTCCCCTTCGCCCGCGTCGTCACATAGGGCTCGGTCAGCCGCTCGCGGCCCTGGCGCGGCAGGCCCTTGCCGTTGTCCTCGACGATCACCGCGGCTTGGCCCGCGGCCTCGATCACCGACACGCGGATCTGTCCGGCGGCCCCGCCGCCGTGCTCGGCGATTCGCGCCTCGATCGCCTCGATAGCATTCTTGACGATGTTGACCACCGCCTGCCCAACCAGGCGAGAATCGCAGCTGACCGCGACCGGGCCATCCGGAAAGCTCGTCTCGAACGCGATCTCGCGGTGCGCTGTGCGCTGCAGGAATACCGCGCGATGCACGATTTCGGCCAGATTCTCCGGCTTGAGGACCGGCGCCGGCATCCGCGCGAACGACGAAAATTCGTCGATCATCCGGCCGATGTCGCCGACGTGGCGGATGATCGTGTCGGTGCAGATGGTAAAAGTCTCGGGGTCCTGCTTAATCTCTTTGAGGTAGCGGCGGCGCAGCCGTTCCGCCGCCAGCTGGATCGGGGTCAGCGGGTTCTTGATCTCATGGGCGATGCGCCGGGCGATGTCGGCCCAGGCCGCCTTGCGCTGCGCCGACAGCAGTTCGGTGATGTCGTCAAAGGTCACAACAAAGCCGCTGATCTCATGGTCGCCGTGCTCGGCGGCGATGCGCACCAGCAGCGTGCGGGTGCTGTTGCCGCGGGCGAGCTGAACCTGCGACTGCGCCAGGCGGTCGGGGCGGCGCTCGGCCTCGCCCAGCAGCACCGCCATCTCGGGCGCAACTTCGGCGAGGTCCTGCCCGATCGACAGTTCGAGATCGACCCCGAGCAGCGCCGAAGCCGAGCGGTTGGGCAGGTTGACCCGGCCGTTGCGATCGAGCCCGATCACCCCGGCCGAGACGCCGGTCAGCACCGTTTCGGTGAAGCGGCGCCGCTCGTCGAGCTGCCGATTGGCCTCCCGCAGCTCGCGCTGCTGGCTTTCGATCTGGTTGGTCATCCGGTTGAAGGCCCGGCTCAACGAGGCGAGCTCGTCGTCCTTCTCGCCTTCGGGCACCCGGGCCGCGAGATCGCCGGCGCGCACCTGTTCGGCGGCGACCGCGAGGCGGCTGATCGGGACCGCGAGCTGGGTCGCGAAATGGATCCCGACCGCCACCGCGGCGACCAGGAACAGCATCGCCACCATCAGGAAAATCAGGGCGAAAGTCACCTGGAACCCTGATCGCCGACTTTCCATCTTCTGGTATTGCGCTGCGGCGCGCTGCGTCTCCTCGATGTGGTTCAGCACCCGCGCCTCGATATAACGGCCGACATAGAGATAGACATGGCCGAACCCATCGAGACGAACCAGCGCGCGCACCCGGTCATCGTTGTCGTTGGTCATGATCGCGACGTCGCCCTGGTCGGCGACGTGCATCGCATCGCTCGGGACCGGCTCGAAGCCGAGCGCGAATGACAGGCTCGAACGCGCCAGCACATGGCCGGCCCGGTCAAAGACCATCGCTTCGGTCAGCCCGCGCAGGGCCGCCTGCGCCGACACCACCTGCTCCAGGCGGCGCGGGTCGAGCTCGAGCTCGGCGGCGTTGCGATTGAGGTCGTTGGCCATCGCCAGGGCATCGGCGCGAATCGCCTGCTGGTGCTCGTGCAGATAGGCTTCAGCGACAACCACCGATTCGGAGATTGCCGTGCGCACCTTGTCGCTGAACCAGGATTCGACGCCGTAGCTGAAGAACAGATACGAGAACACCGCGACGATGATCGTCGGCAGCACCGCGATCAGGCTGAACAGCACCACCAGTCGGATCTGCAACCGCGAACCGGCGAGGCCGCGCCGCCGCTCGGCCCACACCTGCAAGAGCCGCTTGGCGATCAGCGCGCCCAGCGCCAGCAGCAGGACGAGGTCGAGGTTGAGCAGGGTAAGGACGGCATTGGGGTGCGGACCGAACGGCAGGGTCCCGGTCAACGCCAGATATGTCGCAACGCCAGAGCCCAGCGCCGCCGTCGACAGGCCAAAGGCGAGTGTGTGCCGCAGGCCGATACGGCCGGCCCATCTCCGAACCCGCCGCATCGCTTTCATGCAAAACCTCGACCCGGAAATCGCCGCGAGGCGCTCAGGATCGCAGGCCCGCCGCCTCTGCCGGTCCCGGCAAAGCGCCCGGGCGAAGGCCAAGCGGCCCACGAACCGCGGGCGCAGCAGGGCTACTTTAGTCCGCGTACGACTGGAATGTCCAACTCGCGGATCTTTTTGCGCAAGGTGTTGCGGTTGAGGCCCAAGAGATGGGCGGCCTTGATCTGGTTGCCGCGGGTCGCACCCAAGGTCAGGACGATCAGCGGCCGCTCGACTTCGCGCAATATCCGGTCATAGAGCCCGGCCGCCGGCAAGCCGCCTTTATGCGCGGCAAAGTAGCCGCGGATATGGCGCTCGACCGCGCCGCCGAGCCCCTCGCCGGCTTGTGTGTCGACTGCATCGGCGCCGGCCGGCGCATCGCCGAGCTCGGCATCGATGATCGCCGCGCCGATCACCTCTTGCGAGTAGAGGGCGGCCAATCGCCGGATCAGATTTTCGAGCTCGCGCACATTGCCGGGCCAGCGATAGGCCCGCAGCCGCTCCATCGCGACCTCGTCGAGCCGCTTCGGCGGCAGCCCTTCGCGCACCGCCAATGCCGAAAAATGCCGCACCAGCGCCGGGATGTCGGCGCTGCGCTCGCGCAGTGGCGGCAGGCGAATCGGCGCCACGTTCAGGCGATAGAACAGGTCTTCGCGGAACAGCCCCTGGCGGATCAGGTGGCGCAGATCATGATGGGTCGCGGCGATGACCCGGACATCTGCCCGGATCGGGACCCGCCCGCCGACGGCGCTGAACTCGCCCTCCTGCAGCACCCGCAACAGCCGGGTTTGCGCCTCGAGCGGCATGTCGCCGATCTCGTCGAGAAACAAGGTCCCGCCCTGCGCCTGCTCGAAGCGGCCCATGCTGCGCGCGGTAGCGCCGGTGAACGCGCCCTTTTCGTGGCCGAACAGCTCGCTTTCGATCAGCTCGCGCGGGATCGCCGCCATGTTGATCGCAACAAACGGACCGTTGCGGCGCTTGCCGTAATTGTGCAGGGCGCGGGCGACCAGCTCTTTGCCGGTGCCGCTCTCGCCCATGATCGTCACCGTCAGATCGGTGCCCATCAGCCGGGCGACGAGACGATAGATATCCTGCATCGCCGGCGACCGGCCGATCAGCGGCAGCTGCTCCTCGATATCGTCCTCGCCGCCGTTCGGCGCCCCGTCATGCGGGGCGGTCAGCGCGCGCTCGACGACCATGACGAGCTCGCGCAGGTCGAACGGCTTGGGCAGGTATTCGAAGGCGCCGCGCTCGGTCGCCTTGACCGCGGTCAACAGAGTATTCTGCGCGCTCATCACGATGATCCGCAATTCGGGGCGAATCTTCTTGATGCGCGGGATCAGATCGAGGCCGTTTTCGTCCGGCATGATCACGTCGGTGATGACGAGATCGCCATCGCCGTCGGCGATCCAGCGCCACAGGGTGGCGGCGTTGCCGGTCATCCGCACCTCGTGCCCGAGCCGGAGCAGCGCCTGGTTCAGCACCATCCGGATCGCGCGATCGTCGTCGGCCACCAGGATCGTCGAGGTCATCACCCGATACCGTCTTGCGCGACCACCGGCAGAAACACCCGGAACACGGTTCGGCGGGGCTGGCTGTCAAATTCAATGACGCCGCCGTGGTCACCGATAACCTTGGCCACCAATGCAAGACCAAGGCCAGTTCCGTTGCGCTTGGTCGTCACAAACGGATCAAACAGATAGGGGCGCATGTCCTCGGGAATGCCGGACCCGTTGTCGCTGACCGCCACCATCAGCGGCAGATGCCGGCGGCCTTCTCCGGCCGGGCCGGCGAGGCGCAGCCCGTGGCGGTAGCCGGTGCTCAGCACGATCTCGCCCTCAGCCCCCGATACCGCCTCGGCGGCGTTTTTGACAACGTTCAAAAACACCTGGACCAACAGGTCGCGATTGCCGTGCACCGCCGGCAATGACGGGTCGTACTCCTCGACAAAGCGCACATGGCGGGCAAAGCCGGACTGGGCCAGCTTGCGCACCCGTTCGAGCACCTCGTGGATATTGACCGCTTCGCGCTCGATCGGGCGATGGTCGGAAAACGCTTCCACCCGATCGACGAGCGCGACGATGCGGTCGGTCTCGTCGCAGATCAGGCGGGTCAGCTCGCGCCCGGCCGCGTCGGCGTCCTGCTCCAGCAGCTGGGCCGCGCCGCGGATCCCGGATAGCGGGTTTTTGACCTCGTGCGCCAGCATTGCCGCCATCGCCGTCATCGAGCGGGCGGCGTTGCGGTGGGTCAGCTGGCGGTCGACCTTGTCGACCATCGTGCGCTCGTGCAGGGTCAGCACCAAGAGGTCCGCGGCTTCCCCGGCCAACGCCCCCTGGATCGTCAGCGAGCGGCTGCCGAACCGCGCGCCTTCGAGCGGCATGTCGTATTCCGAGATCGTGTTGCCGCTGCGCCAGACCGCGTCGACCAGCCCCAACAGCGGGCTGTGCGGGGCAACGAGATCGGCGAGCGCGCTCCCCCGCAGTGCCGCAGCGCCCAGGCCGAAGAACTGCTCGGCCGCGGGGTTGACCAGGCGGATGTCGCCGGTGCGGTCGATGACGATCACCGGGTCGGCAAGCGCGGCGAGCACTGCGGCGGCCTCCGGCTGGGTCTCGGCAACCGGGCGCGCAGGGCCGCCACGCCGCCGGAAAGGCGCCTTGATCATGCCGCCTGCCGGGCCAAAAGCGGGTCGTAGAACGCACCGATCAGCGCCCTCACCCGCGTCGGGTCGACCGTCTGGTTGACCGCCGCGCGGAACTCGGCCGAGCCCGGCAGGCCTTTCGAATACCAGGCGACATGCTTGCGGGCGATGCGCGAGCCGACCTCGCTGCCGTAATGGACCAGCATCTCCTCGTAATGCTCGAGCACGATGTCGCGCTGGGCCGCGAGCGCCGGGTCGGGGACATGCCGGCGGCTTTGCAGCCAGGCGATCACCTGATGCACGAACCACGGCCGGCCATAGGCGCCGCGGCCGATCATCAACCCGTCGGCGCCCGATTGCTCGAGCGCCTGCTCGGCGTCATCGAGGGTGACGATGTCGCCATTGGCGACGACCGGGATCGTCACCGCTTCCTTGACCCGGCGGATAAAGGCCCAATCGGCCGACCCGGCGTAGAGCTGGCAGCGGGTGCGCCCGTGCACGGTAATCATGCGAATGCCGCAGGCTTGCGCAATCCGGGCGAGATTTGGCGCGTTGCGGCTCGTCTCGTCCCAGCCGGTGCGCATCTTCAAGGTGACCGGCAGGTCGACCGCGCCGACCGTGGCTTCAAGAATGCGTGCGGCCTGGCGCTCGTCGCGCATCAAGGCCGAGCCGGCGTGGCCGCCCACCACTTTCTTGACCGGGCAGCCGAAATTGATGTCGATGACCCGGGCGCCGCGATCGGCGTTGAGCTTTGCCGCCTCGGCCATGACCCGCGGCTCGCAGCCGGCGAGCTGCACCGCCATCGGCTGCTCCTCGGCGCAGCTTTTCGCCATGATCATCGACTGCCGGGTCTGGCGGATCATTGCCTCGCTGGCGATCATCTCGGAGACGACTAGACCGGCGCCCAGGCGCTTGACCAGCCGGCGAAACGGCAGGTCGGTGACGCCCGACATCGGCGCCAGGATCACCGGGGCTTCAAGGGTCAACGAGCCAAGCTGAATGCCCATGATTTGAGCAGAGACTATACATGCCTATAGATTAGGCAGATAGTAATCCGTTTCCTTTTGCGGTGCAACATAAACCGAAGCCGCGCCCGGACGTGGCGGAAACGCCGCCGATGCGCTAGTTTTGCGCATGGCTTCCGTCTATGCGCTCGTCGTCGCGGCCGGCCGGGGCAGCCGGTTCGGCGGCGCCCTGCCGAAGCAATATTTGCCGTTGGCCGGGGCCACGGTGCTGCGCCACGCGGTGGCGGCTCTGGCCCGGCACCCGCGGGTGACAGGCGTGCTGGCGGCGATCCGGCCCGAGGACCGGGCGTTGTTTGATGCTGCGGTCGCCGGCCTGCCGATGTTGCCGCCGGTCGCCGGCGGCGCCACCCGACAGGATTCGGTGCGGCTCGGGCTCGAGGCGCTGGCGGCACATCGGCCGGTCTGTGTGCTGATCCATGACGGGGCGCGGCCCTTTCCCGACGCCGCGCTGATCGACCGGGTCATCGACGGGCTCGAGCGCGGCCCGGCGGCGATCCCATGCCTGCCGTTGCGCGACACGATCAAGCGTGCTGAAAGCGGAGCCATCCGGGCCACCGTCGACCGCGCCGAATTGTGGCGCGCGCAGACGCCGCAGGGCTTCCATTTCGGGGCGATCCTCGCTGCCCACCGCGCCGCCGCGGGGCATCAGCTGACCGACGATTCGGCGGTCGCCGAGGCGGCCGGCATGACCCCGCTGCTGGTCGCCGGCAGCGCGGACAATCTGAAGCTGACGACGGCGGAGGATCTCGCCGCCGCCGAACGGCTGATCGCGACGCGGCAGGGCGATGTTCGCGTCGGTCAGGGGTTTGACGCGCACGCGTTCGGGCCGGGCGACCGGGTCTTCGTCTGCGGCGTCGAAATCCCGCACGGCGCCGCGCTCGTCGGCCATTCCGATGCCGATGTCGGGCTTCATGCGTTGACCGACGCAGTGCTGGGCGCCATCGGCGCCGGCGATATCGGCATGCATTTCCCGCCGAGCGACCCTCGCTGGCGCGGCGCCGCCTCCGACCGGTTCCTGCGCCACGCCGCCGATCTGGTGCAGGCGCGCGGCGGCATCGTCGCCGCGGTCGACGTCACGATCATATGCGAACGGCCGAAGATCGGCCCGTATCGCGCGGCGATGGTCGAGCGGGTCGCGGCAATCCTCGGCATCGCCGCCGAGCGCGTCAGCGTCAAGGCGACGACCACCGACCGCCTCGGCTTCACCGGCCGCGGCGAAGGCATCGCCGCGCAAGCCGTCGCCACAATCCGCCTGCCGCTGTAGATGCCTGCGGACCCATCGACCTTCGTCATGGCCGGACGTGATCCGGCCATCCACGAGGCGCTTCGTTGCCGCTCGATGGATGACCGGGACAAGCCCGGTCATGACGACCAAGAAAGCTGAAACCGGCGATC
>Ga0210398_10003716_pt1 | contig 14506 bp, 10 predicted proteins | sample IncBWC4OmetaG_FD_161047 | JGI IMG/M metagenome (GOLD analysis project Ga0210398, IMG submission 161047) | Forest soil microbial communities from Barre Woods Harvard Forest LTER site, Petersham, Massachusetts, United States - Inc-BW-C-4-O | ecosystem: Environmental > Terrestrial > Soil >...
ACCTGGTCCTGATGGACGTACAAATGCCGGAAATGGACGGAATGGAAGCCATTGCAAGGATTCGAGAAAAAGAAGTGCGCACCGGCGGACATCAGCCCGTGGTTGCATTGACTGCACACGCTATGAAAGGAGATATGGAGCGCGGCCTGTCTGCTGGAATGGACGGTTATCTGACCAAACCCATCCGCCCGAAAGAACTCGACGATGTCCTCGATAAGTATGCAGCTAAGGCGACGGCAGCGCGCACTCTTCCAGCTTGAACAGAATCGTCAAGTTTTTTCACTGTTTCATCCGGTAGATCACCGTCTGCTGCCCATCAATCACCTTAAAATCCGCCGGCACCGTGAACAACGAAGCATCCGGCTCCGCGCGCACGATATTCGTCAGTCGAAACGTCTGCTCGCCCATCCGCGGATCGCTTCGCTTGCTCATCACCACTGTCTTCAGCTCTGGCGAAGTCCAGATTTCGATCACGATACTGATCGGCTTTTCATTTCCAATTTGTCCCGCCGGAATCGTCTTCGTCGTGCGTGTCCCCGTGACGAGCACGCCCTCCATTGTCTGCGTACCTAAATCTTCCGTGTTCACCTCCGTGGCTTCCTCCAAGGTCTCCGCCTTGACCTTGTCCATCATGGTCAAGTTTTTTTGCGTTGCAATTTCAGCCGTTTGCCCTGATGCGCTGGCCTCCGCCTCCTGCTTTAGCTTGAGGAAAAGCGTATTCACTTCCACAGATCCACCAGTGCCAACTCCCACTCCGGTGCCACTGCCGGTCCGCGGCATCGCGAAACTCTGGGCCGTTTTTTCCGTCAAGTTCAATGTGTAGGTTTTTTCCCCCACGGGATCATTGATGAACACGAAGTGCGGTGCGTTCGCAGCTGCCATGTTGCCAATGGCGGGCAGCGGCGCGTCCTGCCTGGTGCGTCCTTGCGAATCGCGCGCCATAGTTCCGCTGCTGCTCTGCGTGATACGATTTCCATCCGCCAAAAGCTGCGAGGATTCGTTGGTTATCATGGCGCTGTACGGGGCTCCCAATACCGGGGTTCGTGAGATCTTTTCGCCGATACCGGCCCCAACCGCGCCGCCGGTTCGGAAGAACACGTCACCTTTCTCCTGCGCGACTGCACACGATGCAGTCGCCGCTCCCAGCATCAGAACGACCGCCAATTTAATTCTCATGGTTGATCCGTTCTCCTTTCGAATCGAGCCGGTCGCAGGCGGAGTTGTTCCACCCTCCCGTCCGCTCCAATGCATAGGTCCGCAACAAAACTCACTCCCTCCGGCACCGCGCCCGGCGGGAACATCGCCTCCGCGGGAATCGCAATCTGGATTGCCGGTTCCTCCGCCACCCAGTTCGCACTCTGACCTTGCACCTTTCGAAGGGCACAGCCCTGTCCCGAGCAGAGTCCCGGGGATAATGTGCCCTTGGCAATACGATCTGCCGCCTGTCGCCGCGCCGCGTGGTGGTCCGCCTTGGAAGGCGCGCGTACATTTTCAGCCGCTTTCACCGTCAAAGATGGCGACGAATCCATCTCCCGAACCACCGTCATGCTCGGTTGCTGCATCGGCGATGCAACTTGCCCCCACGGATATCGAAACATCACTGCCAGCACAATCGCCGCCGCTGCCGCCCAGAAAATCGGTGCCACGCGACTTGCCTTGCGCTCCTCTTTCGTTTGCGCCAAAGCCTCGCAGTAGTCTTCGAACGCGCCACTCATTCTGTCCACGTCCGCCGCCCAATTCCGGCATTCCGCGCACGCGGCAACATGTCGTTCCATTTCCGATGCTTCGTCCGCCTGCATCTCGCGGTCCAGCCAGGCCACCAGTCTTCCCGTATAGTCACACATTGCACTGCTCCGCTAATTTCTTGATCGCGCGCTCCACGGTATCACCCACAGTGGACGTCGAAATCCCCATCACTTCGCCAATCTCCCGATAACGCAATCCTCCGGCCCGCAGCAACAGACACTCGCGTTCGCTCTCCGTCAACAACCGAATCGCTTTGCCCAGCCGCTCGAATTTCTCTTTTTTCAGAACCGCCCGTTCCGGCGTCTCTTGGTCCGCAATGGACTCAACTCCCGCATCCAGGGGCGCTGCAAAACGCCGCCCGTAGCTCTTTTGCCGATTCCTTGCCTGATTGTGTGCCACTCGGTACAGCCAGCTTCGTATGCTCTCTTTCGACCCATGCGCCGCAAAATGCCGCTGCAAACTCAAGAACGCGTCCTGCACCACGTCCTGCGCTTCATCCCTCGAAAGCCCCAGGCACACCAGATAGCGCAGTAGCGGCTTCTGCAATTCGCGATACAGGTTGGTGGCCTCGCACATGTCCGTTGTAAAGCGCGAAAGCGGCAAGGCCAACGGCACGGATTCGTCACTCATCAGTTCCCCGCATCGCCTCTCTATCTATAAAACAAGCCAGGGTGCCGATTTTCCGGTTCCCGACCGCACTAGATTGTCAGACCATGAAACCCTTGTTTTGGCTCTTGAACCCCTCCTTTGTGAGATCGAGGAACGCTTCCTCCCCCCAGCTTTGGCTGCCAGCGTCCTCCTGACGCTTCCCTTCGCTCCGCACAGAATCTTACTGCTCCGCGTCTCGATCAGGACCATTCGTCGCACTTTGCGCGGGCAGGACAAATGCCTCCAATGCACGGTCCCCTTCGGCGTGCGGCTGTTGTGCTCGCAGGTCTGGCACTCTTCACCACGGCCGAGCCTAGAAACGTTCTCTCCGTTATCCCCGCCCAGAACCTCCGCCGATGGCGTCAAGCTTGGTGAGCATTTCGGAAGGAATTCGTAGCGTTGCCGCATTGAGATTCTCACGAAGGTGCTCGGCTGTTTCCGCGGGTGTCTCTCGTATTCTCCTCGGAAAACAACCTAGAAATCAGCCAAGGCAGGCGGAGTTTCGCCAACCGCTCTGCACATTGCCCAGGGCGCGCTCGAACGGAAACTCCAAGAATGAAATCTGCACGAAGAACCGCGCCGCCAGCGGTGCAGGCTGGCGACGCGGTGGATACCGTCTCTTTCGTGTTGTTGGGATGCGCGGCGTTTTTACTCCGCGCTACCGGTTACGGTTAACGACGAACTCTGAGGCTGATTGTCGTCGTATGGCTCAGGGAACCCGAAACACCGCTAATGGTTACGGTTCGCGTTCCTGTCGTCGCCGAGCTGCTGGCCGTCAAGGTCAGTGTGCTTGTACCAGTCGTCGGGTTCGGGCTGAAGGACGCCGTAACGCCAGTGCCCAGACCGGTCGCTGACAGGGTGACGCCGCCGGCAAAGCCGTTGGACGGATCGATTGTGATCGTCGTGGTTCCGTGCGATGACCTAGTGATGGTCAAGCTGGTTGGTGACGCGGAGAGGGTAAAATTGCCAGAAACCACGGCGGTCACCGTCAGAGAAACCGTAGCGGTCTGCGTAGTGCTTCCGCCCGTGCCGGCGACGGTGATCGTGTACGTGCCGATCGCGGTCGTTGAGGCCACGGCAATGGTCATGGTCGAGCTTCCGGAGCCTGGCGCGGCGATAGACGTGGGACTGAAGCTAACGGTGACGCCTGCCGGCTGGCCGCTCGCACTCAAGGCGATGGCCGAGTTAAAGCCTCCGGAAACGGCAGTCGTGATTGTGGATGTGCCGTTGCCGCCCTGGACCACCGAGACCGAACCGGGCGACGTCGAGATGGTGAAATTAGGACTGCTCGACGTTGGGGCAAGGGCATTGATCAGGCCGGTTCCGTTTGGACTGCCCCAACCGGTCACCAGATCATAACCGGCCACAGCCGAAAAACTGCCGGACGTGCCACTCGTGATGTCGTGGAATTCCGTGCCATAGCTGGACGTTACGCTTTGCGAGTAGATCGTTGGGTTGATGAATCCGATGGTTGGTTCTCCATTGGCAGCCAATTGCTCGTTGACCAGCGCAATGTAACCGGCCCACATGGGCGTCGCAAAGCTGGTGCCGCCAAATTCGTTTGCGGTGCAGGTGGTTTGGTCGGCGCAGACGTAGAAGGTAAAATTAGCGTTTGCCGAGACGTCCGGGCCGTTGCGAAGGGTTGTCGAACCCCGGTTGGTGGAGTTGATCACGCCGGCGAGCTGCTGCCACGAGGGGATGGCGATAGAGTCCGGCGAGATACCTCCGCCGCTGTCTACCCAGGCGGTCTCTGACTTCCAGGCCCCACCGGCGCTGGCGGTTATCAGGTCCGTTCCGCCGACAGAAACGACAAACGCATTGTCCGCGGGCCAAGCCTCATTCCTTGACGACCACGTGGAAGCGTCGCCGGAGGCCGCAAAGAAGTTCTGGCCTTGAGCTGCCATCTTCTGGAAGTACGGGTTAAGCGTGCTGGGATCCGCGGGTGTCCAACCCCAGGAACAGCCTATCGTGGTAGGCAACGGGTTGTGCGTGGTCATGGCGCTGATCATTGCGGTATCGGTGGACCCGACGTACATCACAAGACTTGCCAGCCCAGGAGCCATGCCGATGGCCTGGGTCATGTCGAGGGTCTGTTCGGTGTCATCACAGCTGCCACCCGCTCTCGTATCTAGGCAGGATGTGCTGGTCCCGTCCGTGGAGAGCAACGTTATCGGCACGTTGTTGGTTTGACCTACATTGTTGAAATAGGTGTCCAAGTCGGCCAAGTCGGTGCCTAAAAACTCAAGCAAGCCGAGGTTTTGGCCGGCGCCGCTGAGGGTCGTTCCCCCGTAATAGGCCGCGCGCATGTCGCTACCCAAAAAGGAAGCGGAAGGCCCGGAGCCGGTGGTGGCATGAGACACGACGGCGTTCGCATTGATACCGTGTGCGCTGGCGAAGTCGCTCTTCTTGACAAACATGGGATGCGGGATCGAAAAGTTGTCCAGGCCCGAGATATGCCACAACGGGAACGGCAGGTCCACCATAGGCTCCCGGTCCGGAGCAAAGTATGTGCGGTTTTCCGTAGGATGCTGATAGATGCCCATGCTCACATGGAAGGCTGTCTCGATGCTTGCCACCGAGCCCTCGATCTGCACGTCCATGCCATCGCGGGAGCCGCCGACCACTACAAAGCCGTTCGTTTTCGCGTAACGAATTACGGCATCATAGTCTTCCTGGCTGGGACCGAACCGCGCGGTAAATTCCGGTACCGTAAGGAAATGCCGGTAGGAGGAACTCGAAGGATCGTAGAGCTCTTGCAAAAGGTTGTTCAAGTCTGCCTGATTGCGCAGCGGCAGAACAATGTCGAGCCGCATGGCCTGTGTTGCGGGGAGTCGGCCGATGGACTGCGCCTTCCCTTTGAGAGTCGCTTCACGCACGTGACGCGTCAATAGGGACTGCGCCTGGGACTGGCCCTCCACCACGAAGAGCAAGATCGCTGCGCACAGCACCGCATACATGACACGTCCAAACACCACCGCATAGTTCTTTTCAGATTGGTTCATAGGTTGGCTCCATTGATCTCGATATCGGGGATCTCCTTTTGGGAGCGGGGATTGCCACGGTACTTCCTTGGAACGCTACTTCCGAGTTAGACCCCGGTTGTGCGCATAGTACCCTGCTGCTGCGCGGGACGCAACGAATTCACCACCAGCCTCACCAGCCGAACACCGGCAGGATCAACGCTGAGTTCACGCACAAGGCTGCCGTGGCAACGGCAGTCCTAAGCCCTACCGACGGTGAGTCGGATTACGGGCAACGTAGCTGACGCATAAAGAGCCCGGAGGGAAGGCCTTGTCCGCGGTTATGGAGGCGGAAAGGGCAGAATTGTCAGCCGCCGTAAGAAGTCTGCATTAGAATCAAAAACTAGGAAGACGAGGATGGCTTTGGATTGGAGTGAGAGTGCGGTGGTGGAAACTATGCCGGGAAAAATCAGCGGAGCGCAGACGATAAGCATTCATGCTCCGCTTGAACTGGTCCGTTTCCGAAAACGTGGAACACACAGCGCCGGAGTCGGCCGACTCCGCAGCCACCCTGCCGCCACATCCCTCGCAATGATGCTGGGTTCACAATCGATACGTACTATCACTTGGGAAGATCAACGAGGTTGAGACAGCAGTGAAAGCCTGGCTCCGCAAGAGAATCCAAGAGCTCGAGCAACATCAAAACGGCTCTATCCAGGCTAAGATCTAGCCGAGGGAGATACCATCATGCCTTCTCTGCCCACTACGGGTTCGACCAAAACTGCGAAGCTCAAAGAACCCCTCTCGGCTGAGGAGTTGCGCAAAGTTCACGCTTATTGGTGCGCGGCCAACTATCTCTCCGTGGGGCAAATCTATCTGCACTCCAACCCGCTCCTTCGCGAACCCTTGCTCCTCAAACATATCAAGCCTCGTCTTCTCGGACATTGGGGCACAACCCCCGGGCAAAACCTCATCTACGCCCACCTCAATCGCGTGATCAAGAAGCGCGACCTAAACGTGATCTACGTCGCCGGCCCCGGACACGGCGGCCCGGCACTTGTCGCGAACACTTATTTGGAAGGGACGTACAGCGAGTTCTATCCGCACATCCCTCAAACCGAAGACGGCATGCGGAAATTGTTCAAGCAATTCTCCTTTCCCGGCGGAATTCCGAGCCATGTTGCGCCGGAAACTCCCGGCTCGATTCATGAAGGAGGCGAACTCGGGTACTCCCTAACGCACGCCAATGGAGCGGTGTTTGATAGTCCGGACTTGCTGGTATGCTGCGTCGTCGGAGACGGCGAAGCGGAGACAGGACCGCTGGCCGGCAGCTGGCATTGCAACAAATTTCTCAATCCCGCGCGCGACGGCGCCGTTCTACCCATCCTGCATTTGAACGGCTACAAAATCGCCAACCCGACCGTGCTCGCCCGTCTGACCGACGAAAAACTGACCCAGCTGTTTTCCGGCTACGGCTACAAGCCTTTTTTCGTCGAAGGCCACGATCCGCTTGTGGTGCATCAGCTTATGGCGCACACGATGGACACGGTACTCGACGAGATCCATGCCATCCAGGAGGCCGCACGAAACGGCAAGGTCAGCACGCTCCCCGTCTGGCCGATGATCATCCTGCGCACGCCCAAAGGCTGGACAGGACCCAAGATCGTCGATGGCAAACCAGTAGAAGGCACGTGGAGGGCGCACCAAGTTCCGATTGCGGACTTCGCTAAAAGGCCGGAGCACCTGACTCAACTTGAAGAGTGGATGAAAAGTTACAAACCGGAAGAGCTCTTCGACGAAAACGGCAAGCTTGTGATCAAGCTTGCCGAGCTCGCGCCATCGGGCATCCGGCGAATGGGGGCTAATCCGCACGCGAACGGCGGTCTTTTGCTCCAGGATCTCGCGATGCCGAATTTTCGCGATTATGCCGTCGAAGTGAGCAAGCCAGGAACAGAAAACGCCGAAGCGACGCGCATCCTCGGACATCTCCTGCGCGACGTGATGCGGCTAAATGCGGGCGCGCAAAACTTCCGCGTCTTCGGCCCGGACGAAACGGCCTCGAACCGGCTCGAGGATTTGTACCAGGCGACCGACAAAATCTTCATGGAACCGAGACTCGAGACCGATGAGTTCTTGTCTCCAACCGGCCGCGTGATGGAAGTGCTTAGCGAACACATGTGCCAGGGATGGCTCGAAGGTTATCTTTTGACCGGCCGGCACGGGCTCCTCTCCTGCTATGAAGCGTTCATTCATATCGTGGATTCTATGTTCAACCAGCACGCGAAATGGCTGAAGGTCACTCGCCACATTCCCTGGCGGCGTCCGATCGCCTCGTTGAACTATCTTCTGACCTCGCACGTCTGGCGGCAGGACCACAACGGCTTCACGCATCAAGATCCCGGATTCATCGACCTTGTAGTGAACAAAAAGGCTGACATTGTGCGAGTCTACTTGCCGCCCGACGCCAATACGCTGCTCTCCGTAGCGGATCACTGCCTGCGCAGCCGTAATTATGTGAACGTAATCGTTGCCGGAAAACAACCGGCGTTGCAGTGGCTGGATATGAAATCCGCTATCGAACACTGCAGCGCAGGGCTCGGGATTTGGGAGTGGGCTTCGACGGACAAAAGAAGCGACCCGGATGTCGTCATGGCATGCGCGGGAGACGTTCCCACGCTCGAGACGCTCGCCGCCGTCGACCTGCTGCGGCAGAATTTTCCGGACCTCAAAATCCGCGTCGTCAATGTGGTTGATTTGATGACGATTCAGCCAGCAAGCGAGCATCCTCACGGGCTTTCCGATGCTGATTTTGACTCCGTCTTCACAGCCGACAAGCCGGTGATCTTTGCCTACCACGGCTATCCTTGGCTGATTCATCGTCTAACCTACCGGCGCACCAACCATGGCAACTTCCATGTGCGCGGATACAAGGAGGAAGGCACAACAACCACGCCGTTCGATATGACTGTGCTGAACGATTTGGATCGATTTCACCTTGCGGGTGACGTTGTGGACCGCGTCGAGCGGCTGCGCCCTGTGAATGGGCATTTCAAACAAATGTTGCGAAACAAACTGGTGGACCACAAGCAGTACATCTGCGAACACGGCGACGATCTTCCGGAGATCCGCGATTGGAAATGGCCCTACTGAATGAAGATTTTGGTTCTTAACTCCGGATCGAGCAGCCAGAAATCGTGTCTCTACGAACTGGGCGCTTCCCTCCCGGACTCTCCTCCGGCTCCACTGTGGGAAACCAAGATCGAGTGGCACGATGGCGGCGCCACCCTCAAGGTGCGCACACGCTCCGGAAAGGGCCGTGACGAACAGCTCAATCAAGCCAAGCGCAGCGAGACCATTGCGCAGATGTTGCAGGCGTTGGTGTCCGGCGAGACCCAGGTGCTCGCGGAACTTCGGGAAATCGATGTCGTCGGCCACCGGGTTGTGAATGGAGGGCGCGAGTTTACGAGTCCAACCTTGATCAGGCCTGAAGTTACGGCGGCGATTGAAAAGATGGCCGTCTTTGCGCCGCTGCACAATCGCGCGGAGCTCGAAGGGATCGCGCAAATCGAAAAGCTGTGCGGAGCCGTGCCACAAGTGGCCGTGTTTGATACTGGCTTCCATGCAACTTTGTCCGATGCGGCGGCCGTTTACCCGGGGCCGTATGATTGGCTTCAGCGCGGAATCCGCAAATTTGGCTTTCACGGGATCAACCACCAGTATTGCGCCGGACGAGCGGCAGAATTGCTCGGACGAAATCTCGCCGATCTGAAACTGGTGACCTGCCACCTGGGCAACGGATGTTCGCTCGCGGCGATTCGCGGCAGCGTGAGCATCGACACCACCATGGGATTCACTCCGCTCGATGGACTTATGATGGGCACTCGCTCGGGCTCGGTTGATCCCGGGATCCTCACCTACCTTCTCCAGCAAGCCCATCTTGACGGAAAAATGCTAGACGACATGTTGAATGCACAATCCGGATTGCTCGGCATCTCCGGAGTCTCCAGCGACATGCGCGAGATTACGGCTGCGATAAAACAAGGAAACGAGCGGGCGAAACTCGCATTCGACATCTTCGTGCATCGTCTGCGCTCCGGCATCGGCTCCATGATTGCCGCCTTGAATGGGATCGATATCTTGCTGTTTACGGCGGGGATTGGCGAGAATTCGCCGGAAATCCGAGACGCGGCGTGCGCCAAGTTCGGATTTCTCGGATTGACGCTCGATCCCACAAAGAATTCTGCCGCGCGTCCGGATCAGGACATTTCTGCACCAGGATCCGCCGTTTGCGTCCTGGTCGTGCGGGCCCAAGAAGATTGGGCAATTGCCCGCGACTGTTGGAAACTCCTGTGGTCGTCGAGGCTCGCGGCAAACAGTTCAAGCGGCAGGGACAACTTCCCTGAATAGACGCCCGGACTCAATAGCGTGCCCCTCGACGGAGAACGCGCAACGCGCCTTCAAGGTAGCGCATCGGCGCTTCTCATAACGCCGGCAACTGTGTGGTCTTCCGAATGGGCTCGCCCTCTTTGATCTCGTAGATCGCGTCGGCCTGAATTTCGCGGAACTCCTGCCGCAAACCACTTGGCCAAAGGACTTCTAATTTGTTTATCGTCGCTTCGCTTCCGAGTCCGAAGTGTAGTCGCGTGTCGTTGGTCGAGTTGTAGCTACCACCCCCGCGGACCTCGTCGATTTGGGTCATTTTGGAAGTGATTACACGCACACGAGCGCCGATGGCGAGGCGGTTGCTCTTCGTCCCGATCAGTCGAAAAAGCACGCGGTGGTTTGAGTTCGTCGTTTCGTTTAGAAACACAGACGGCGGAGCGTTAGCATTGAAGACCACGACATCCAGCTTCCCATCGTTATTTATGTCCCCGAAGGCCGTTCCTCGTCGGGAATAGAGTCGCCCGGTATTGAGCCCCGCTTCGTCGGCTACTTCTTCAAAAGTGAGATTGCCTCGGTTGCGAAAGAGTTGAATCCGCTCGGCAAACCGAGCCTCCTTCGGGAGCGTGTCCAGCAACGACGAAAAGTTGCCGTTGGCCACGAGTATGTCAAGCCATCCGTCATTGTCAAAATCGCCAAAGCCGGTTCCCCATTTCACGGGAGCCATGGTCAGGCTAGCTATACCGGCTTTGCGGGCGATGTCTAGGAAATAGTCGCCCTGATTCCAATAAAGGCTGGCAGGCTGATTGTCAGCGCGGGTAACAAATAGGTCGAGTTTGCCATCCCGATCAAAATCGCCGAAATCGCCTGCCATGTTTCCGTAGCCCTGGCCGTTTGGCCCCAGGCCCGTCCCCGAGGGACTCCCTACTTCTTCAAAAGTGCCGTTATGCCGATTGTGGTAGAGGAAGGTCCGCCCGAAATCGTTGGTCACATAGAGGTCGGGCCAGCCGTCTCCATCATAATCGCCCCATACCACCCCCATCCCATGAAGTTTGTCGGGATTGTTCACTCCCGCTTTTTCGGATACTTCTTCGAACGTGCCATCCCCTCGATTCCGAAATAAGAGGTCGGTTTCTCCTTCCATGGTGTCAGGCAATTCGAACAGCACTCCACGGTAGCCACGAAAACTCCGCGCCGGATCTGGAAGATGATTCACATCCATCTTGACGTACCGCGCCACGAATAAGTCTAGATTCCCATCGCGGTCATAATCAGCCCAAGCCGCGCCAGTGCTAAAACCTCCGCCTTCTACCCCGGCCTTCGCGGTCACGTCCTCGAATTTGCAGTTTCCGAGATTGTGATAGAGAACGTTATGGCCATAGCCCGTCACATACAGATCCGGAAGTCCGTCGTTGTCGTAATCTCCAACCGCGATCGCCATTCCCCACCCACGCGTGGTCAAACCGGATGCTTTTGTTACATCGGTGAAATGTATCGCGGAAGAGTTGCCGTCCTGATGGTACAGCGTGATCATCAAGTCTCCACCTTTACGGTATTGCTCAATGGTCGAGTCATTGACTACCGCTAGATCCAACTTGCCATCATTATCACAGTCAAACAGGGCGATTCCGCCGCCCCCCACGGTCTCCAAAACATAACGCCTGTCAGTCTGGGAATTGGGCATGGTTGTGACTCCAACCTCAGACGCAACGTCTCGGAAGGACATGTGGCCATTCGGCGCGGCCTCCGCTTTGTCGGTCGGCCCTCTCGCGGCATCGCCAGACTGGGCCGTGGGACGGGAGTTTTGCGCGGTTAGGCCAGCTATAAATGGAGAGCAAAAGAGGATTGCCAATACGATCAGAACGACCGTGCGCTCTCTGCCCATGAGATGTTCGGAATTCTAGCAGCTTTCTCCGCCATGGGTCTCCGGGAAAGTTCAGCCTCCGAGTCATTAGTATCTCGCACTACACTACGACTCGGTAGCTTCCTGGCGGCTCGCCAGAATCCGAGCTCACGACTTGCCGGAAGGACTGGCGTGTGGAGTTTCAACCCTACAATGGACAGCCCGATGAATGCTTGCGTCGTTCGGGATGTTCCAGCCGAAATGTTTCGGCGATGTGGCAGTTCCAACAAACGAGCCGGTGTGTCCCAACGCTTCCTGCAGCTTTTTGGGTTCGGCGCTTCTTGGATTCGTGCCAAACACTCTTGCCCGTGCGCTTCCTTTTCTGGCCAACGCGAGTATTCGTGATGTCGGAAGCGAGAATCACCGGAATCGCAGACATTACTTCCTCACTTGACTCGGGTCTTGTGACGAAACCTGCCCGTCTAGTTCGAGGATGGCGACGAGGGAGCTCGGGTCTCCTCCTTCTAGAGAGATCTCGAACTGAAAGTGCCTTGCCAACTTGAGCATCGTCCGGTTCTCGGACAAGATTCGCGCAACAATGCGCACCAGTTTCTCGCTGCGGGCCAAGTCGATCAGCCGACGGACCAACTCCGTTCCCAACCCCGCTCCCTGGCAACGATCCGTGACCAGGACTGCGAGTTCGGCTTCTTCGGGCGCCCGTTGCCTTGTCAATCGGCCCACACCCAGAAGCTCGTGCTGGCCGGTTCCGGGATCAATTCCGTCTGCCACCAGCGCCATTTCACGGTCGTAGTCGATGAAACATTTTCGGATAAGCCGGTCGTGGGCAACTCGGGAATCGAGTTTCTCCATGTAAAAGTAACGCAAGTACACAGTGCTGTCCGAAAGTGTCTTGTGAAACTGGACCATCAGAAGTTCATCTTCTGGGCGGATCGGCCGAATCACCACCTCTCGTCCGTCCTTCATCGTCCAGGGGGAAACGTACTGCACGGGATACGGCCGGATCGCCGGCCGCGGAAGAGATTCGTCTTCCACTTCGGAGCCAAACAGGACCATGCGTGCGTCCAGTGCAAGCAGTTGTTCGCTGGAGGCGAGAAGCGGATTGATGTCGATTTCACGGATGCGCGGCTGCTCGACAACCAGCTCGCTGAAACGAACGAGCAATGTCTCGAGCGCCGCCAAATCGACACTCGCTCGTCCGCGAATTCCTTTCAGCGCCATGTGGATTCGCGTCTGTTCGAGGAGCCGCCGCGCCAAGGTTGTATTGAGCGGAGGAAGAGCAAGTGCGCGATCGCGGTACACTTCCACGAGTTGCCCGCCGGAACCGAACAGAATCACCGGACCGAATTGCAGGTCCACGCTGCTCCCGAGAATAAGCTCGTAGCCCTGCGACCGAATCATGGGCTGAACACTCACGCCGAGAAAAGCATCCCGGCCAACCTTCGCGACCACTGAAGATTCAATCGTCCGGTAGGCTTCGCGGACTTCTTCCGCGCCCGCCAGGTTCAACTTCACGCCATCGACCTCCGTCTTGTGCGTGATCGTCTCGGAATGGATCTTCAGCACGACGGGATAGCCTATTTCTTCCGCCCGCGCGACCGCCTCTTCGGCACTTTTCGCACGCTGCGTACGAACCGTGGGAATTCCATAAAACGCGAGTATTTCTTTGGATTCAATTTCTGTAAGCAAGGTCCTGCCGCTGGCGCATACGTCATGAACGAGTGAGTTGGCCTTCTCGCGCCTTGCGTTGAGACCCGCAGCGTCGTCCGCCACAAATGGAGTTTCGTATAGACCGCGAAGGTTGTAAGTGTACTGCCACATTGTTTCGAATGCGCGCGCGGCTGTGTCGGGATAGGAGAACGTCGGAATTCCCGAAGCGTTTAGAATCTCGATTCCTTGGGCGACGCTCCTCCCTCCCATCCAACTGGCCAGCAGTGGCTTTCCGTGGCGCTTAGCATGCGGAATCATTCGTTCAGCCACCTTCGCCGGGTCCGTCATGCCTTGAGGCGCAAGGGTCGCCAGCAGTCCGTCGCTGTTGGGATCTCGTATCGCGATTTCAAGAGCACGCGCATAACGCTCCGGGTCGGCGTCGCCCAGAATGTCAATGGGATTGCCATGACTCCAGTGGGGCGGGAGAAACGAATTGAGCGCCTGCTGCGAATCCTCGGACAGCGTTGCGAGTTCCCCGCCACTGGCCATTAAGGCGTCGGTCGCAAGAACTCCAGGGCCTCCGGCATTGGTGAGAATCATAAGCCGACGCCCGCGGGGCCGTGGTTGTTTGCCGAGCACCTCAGCCATGTGAAAGATGTCCGCAATGTTTTGCACGCGAAGCACCCCGCTTCGCCTAAACGCGGCATCGTAGACTTCGTCGCTCCCCGTCATAGCGCCAGTGTGCGAGGCCGCCGCCCGCGACGCCGCTTCCGTGCGACCCGCCTTGATGACGATAATCGGTTTGCGGAAGGCGACCTCGCGCGCAGCGGACAAGAATGCCCGGGCGTCGCCGATCGATTCCATGTACAGAAGAACGCTTTCCGTTTTCGAGTCTTCCCCGAAAAACGACAGCAGGTCGCCCCATCCGACGTCGAGCATCGAGCCCGTGGAAACGATCGCGCTGAAGCCCACCTGCTCCACGAGACTCCAGTCGAGTATGGCAGTGAGCAGTGCGCCACTCTGGCTGAGGAAAGCAACTCTACCGGGTCGGACAATGTCTCGCGCGAATGTAGCATTCAGGCCAATCCAAGGATTCATCAACCCGAGACAGTTCGGGCCTAGCAGGCGAACTGGGCCTCGACTCAACTCTGATTGGATTTGCTGTTCTAACGCGACCCCTTCCGGACCTCTCTCCTTGAAACCCGCGGAGATCACCACTACCGCCTTCGCGTTGGCTTTCACGCATTCGGCGACGACCGCG
>Ga0210398_10003717_pt1 | contig 14501 bp, 14 predicted proteins | sample IncBWC4OmetaG_FD_161047 | JGI IMG/M metagenome (GOLD analysis project Ga0210398, IMG submission 161047) | Forest soil microbial communities from Barre Woods Harvard Forest LTER site, Petersham, Massachusetts, United States - Inc-BW-C-4-O | ecosystem: Environmental > Terrestrial > Soil >...
CGGAATTTACGCCGGCCCGGGATGGTGGAACGCGCTCGTCGCCGCCGCGCGGGAGGCTGTTCCCGACACCTGCTTCGCGACATTGCTCGATTGCGGCGACCGTGCGAGCGCGGCGCTCGCGGCGATCCGCGCCGGGGTCGAGCAAGTGGTCTTTACCGGCCGCGCCGACGTCGCCTGCCGCCTCGCCGAAATCGCGGCGCAGCACGGCGTGCGCCTCCTCACCGAGCGCCCCACCGCCGCCCTCGACCTCGATGACGCGTTCTTCGCGTCGGAAACCGAGAGCGAACGGCGCTGCGCCGATTTTCTCGCGTCGTGGAGCAGGTTTAGGCGGGGCGACTCCGGTTAGCCGCTCCCTCGCCGGGCGACCCGTGATCCGCGCGTCTAGGCGACGCGCTCGTACGGGAAGCGCTGCACCTTTTCCATGTTCTGGCCTTCGATGCGGATCAAGCGGGTGGTGCCCTCGCGCCGCGGCGAATGCAGGTCGCCCTCGTTGTAGAGGTAGGCCATGCCGGGGATCAGCGTATAATCCTTGACCGGTCGCGCCTTGCCGGGCTTGCCTTCGCCTGGGCGGGCGACCGGCTCATAGTCGGTCATCACCGTCTCGCCGCGCGCCTGGCCGTAGATCGCCCAGGACGGGCCATGGTCGTGCGGCTTGCTCTCGTTCGCGCCGTGATTGACATGCCCGAGGATGCAAAAGCCGAGTTCGGGGTCCTCGTACAGCACCTTGCGCGCCGGCACGTCGTCGCCAAGGTTGGCGGCGACAAAGCTGTCGTCCTTCAGCACCTCGCGGACCAGCGCGCAGACCTGCTTGCGCCCTTCGATCCCCGGATCCTGTTTCAGGATGCGGCAGCATTCCGCCGAGAACTGCTCGAGGCTGTATCCCATTTCCCTTACCTCCTTCACGGGTCCAGCAAGGCGACAGCCGTCGCCGCCACGCAAGCCGGCTTCAATCGCGTCATGAACCGATCACGATTTACCAGGGATCGGAACCCGCGAACAGCAGAAGTTTGGCTCGCCAAATCAACGGCATGCCGTGTCAAAGCGGCTATTTTCACCTGATTTATATGCGGAATATCTTCGCCGGCTGCGCGCCACGCAACGTCAACGGTGAGGCCAACCCTGGCGGGTGGCGTAATCGGTGAAGCTCAGGCCATAGAGAAACAACAGCCAGAAAAAGCCGCTGCCGGCGAATACCCATTTGAGCGAGGGCGGCCCCTTCAGCCGCATGAACAGGATAAACAGGATCGCAGCCTGGGTCGCGGCAATGCCGAACTGCACTGCCGGCGCAAACACGCCGAGGCCGAGGAAGGCAGTCCAAATGCTGATGCCTGTCAGCAGCACCAACACTAGCCAGGCCACGACAAAGAGCAAGGCGGGGTCACGGCCGGCGGCGCGCTTCATGACCGCCCAACCAGATAGATCGCTGGAAACAGAAAGAGCCAGACCGTGTCGACAAAGCTCCAATAGAGGCCGACAACCTCGAGTGGGGCATAATAAACGGAGGTGATCTCCCCTCGCCGCACCCGCCACAGCAGAATGTAAAGGACAAGCCCAACCCCGATCGTCAGATGAATCGCATGCAAACCGGTCGCGACGAAATAGAATACCCAAAACAGCTCCCCTGCCGGCGCTTCTCCGGGTTTTGCGATGAAATTCACCGCCGGAACGACATGGTCGCCATAGTCGAGATAGTATTCGAACCCCTTGACGGCGAGAAAGCAGACGCCGAGAAACGCGGTCGCGAGGAGCCAATTGGCAAGCGCGCGCCGCCGCCCGTCGGCCGCGGCGTTGATCGCCAGCACCATCGTCAGGCTGCTGGTCATGATCAGTCCGATATTGACGCTGCCGCACCACAAGACCGCGTCCCTGGCGGCCAACGCGAATTGGTGGGGATAGGCATTGCGGTACAGGAAGTAGGTGAACAGCAGCGCCCCGAAAAACAGCGTCTCGGTCGTGATGAACACCCACATCCCGAGCTGCGCGGTGTCGCCCTGCTGGGCGAGGTCGGCATATTGCAGCTCCGGCGCGATGGTCCGGCTAGGCATGCCTGACCCCGTCCTGGGTGATGTAGCTGCCGCGCTCGGGGTCGTACGAATAAGGGCCAAGCTTGACGACCGGGGTGCGCTCAAAATTCTCCTTGGGCGGCGGCGACGAGGTGGTCCATTCGAGCCCGGTCGCCCCCCAGGGGTTGGGTCCGGCCCGCCGACCCCAGACGAGCGACCAGCCGAGATAAAACAACGGCAGCAAATAGGCGACGGCGAGGATCGAGGCGCCGGCCGAAGACAGCACATTCCAGGCCTGCCATTCGGGCGGGTAGGTGTACGACCGCCGCGGCATGCCGAGATATCCAAGGATGAATTGCGGGAAAAACGTCAAGTTGAAGCCGACAAAGGTCAGGATCGCGGCAAACCGCGCCCACATTTCCGGGTAGAACCGGCCGGTCATCTTCGGCCACCAGTAGTGCAGCCCGCCAAAGAAGGCGCTGACCGTGGCGCCCACCATGATGTAGTGGAAATGCGCAATGACGAAATAGGTGGCGTGCACGTCGACGTCGATTGCCAACGTCGCCAGCATCAACCCAGTCAAGCCGCCGATCGTAAATAACAGGACAAAGCCGAGGGCGTAGATCATCGGCGCGTCAAAAATGATCCGACCCTTATGCAGGCTCACCGTCCAGTTGAACACTTTGATCGCCGAGGGCACCGCGACAAAATACGTCATCAGCGAAAACACCACCGCCGAATAGATTGAAATCCCGGCGACAAACATGTGGTGCGCCCAGACAAAAAAGCTGAGGATCGCGATCGACATCATTGCGATTGTCATGCCGGCGTAGCCGAAGATCGGCCGACGGGCATAGCAGGCGATCAGCTCGCTGACGACACCCATCGCGGGCAGGATCATGATGTAGACTGCGGGATGCGAGTAGAACCAGAACATGTGCTGCCACAGCAGCGGGTCGCCGCCGCGCCTCGGGTCGAACAATCCGACGCCGATAAACCGCTCGACCGCCAACAGAACCGTGTCCATCGCCAGCACCGGCGTCGCCGTCAGCATGACGAGGCTGACCGAGTAAATCCCCCAGACGAACAGCGGCAGCCGAACCCAGGTCATGCCGGGGGCGCGCAAGCGGTGAATGGTCACGACGAAATTGAGCCCGGTCATGATCGACGAAAAACCGTTGATGAACACCGCCATCGCCGCCGCGAACACATAGCTGTTCGAATAAAGAGTGGAAAAAGGCGTGTAAAAGGTCCATCCCGTGTCGACCCCGCCCATCACCAGCGCATACAGCAACACGAGACCCGACAGGTTGAAGACGTACCAGCTGGCGAGATTGATCCTGGGGAAGGCGAGGTCGTGCGCCCCGATCATCATCGGGATAAAGAAATTTCCGAGCGTCGTCGGGATCGACGGGATCAGAAAAAACCACACCATGACGACGCCGTGCATCGTGAACATGCGGTTGTACACCGAGGGCTGCAAAAGGCCCTGCGGCGTCGCCAAATGCAGCCGCATCAGGGTCGCGGCAAACCCGCCGACGAAAAAGAAGACTGTTATCGAGGCGAAAAACAACAGCGCGATGCGCTTGTGGTCCCGCGTCAGCAGCCAGGAGCCGATCGTGTGTTCTTCGTTCGCGTAGTTGGGCGGCAGTTCGACGGCGACCGAGCTCATCGCGATACCCTCTGGCTGCCGATGGACTGGATGTAGGCGACCAGCTTCATCAAGTCGTCCTCGCCGATCTGGCCGGAAAAATCCGGCATGACTGGCGGGTAGCCGGCGACCGTGAAGGTCCGCGGCGCGAGTATGCAGTCGCGGATGTAGCGCTCGTCCGCCCGCCGCACCGAGCCGTCCTGCAAATGCACGAGGCTGCCGTAAAGGCCGTCGAGGGTCGGCGCGTGCACCGTGCTGTTCAAGCCATGGCAGCCGCTGCAGCCATGCTCGCGGAACAGCGCCTCGCCCTGTTGCGCCAGCGACTGGTTGACGCCCTGCGCGCTGAGCCAACCGGCGTAATCCGGCGGCGTCATGACGACGACCTCGCCCTTCATCGTCGCGTGCTGCAGACCGCAATATTGGGTGCATTCGAGCTTGTAGGTGCCGGGCTCGGTCGCCTTGAACCACAGGGTCTCGTATGTGCCGGGCACCACGTCGTGCTTGATGCGGAAGGCCGGGACAAAAAAGCTGTGGATCACGTCCTGCGAGGCCATGACGAGGCGGATCGTCTTGTCGACTGGAACGTGCAGCGCGTTGATCTCGCGCTGGCCCCCGGGGTGTTGGATTTTCCACATCCATTGCTTGGCGACGACGTAAACCTCGATGTCGCCCGGCGGCGACTTGTAGAGCCAGATGTAGATCGACGCGCCCCAGACGAAGAGCACGAGAAAGGCGACCAAGGTGGCGGTCGTCCAGCCGATTTCGAAGTGCCACGTCTTCTGCGCCAAGCCGGCGCGCGAGGCGGCGCTGCCGTTGCGATAGCGGATGCAGAAGGTCACCATCATGCCGACGACCATCGCCATGATCAGGCCGCAGACGCCGAGCTCGGCAATATAGAGGTTGTTGACGACGACGGCGTTGAGCGCGGCGGTGCGCGGCCAGAACGGAACCCATTGATACATTGCCGCTCAGCCGTGACGGCGGCGCCGGATGCCGGCGAAAATGAGGATCAGAGCTGCGCCCGCCGAAATATTGCCGATCATCAAGGCGCCCATTACCGGCACCGTATAGCGGCCGAGCGGCGCTCCTTCGATATGGCACAGCAAAAAGAGCCGGGTCAGCGGGCCCGCGGCCTCGCCGTGCGCCGCCGCGACAAGCCCGGCCCGTAGCTCGGCGGAGTTTTCGCCGATGCCGAAGACATAGCGGCTGATCCGGCCGTCGGGGGCGGCGATAATAAAGCCGGCCGGGTGGACGTATTGGCCGGTGTCGGCGTCGTATTGGTAGAGAAAACCGATCGTGTCGGCGATCCGGCGCACCGAGGCGGCCGTGCCGGCCAAAAAATGGATGCCGCGGCCGCCCCCTTGATGGCGGTAGCCGGCAAGGTATTTCTCCTTGGCGCGCGCAATGTCGGCCGGCGTGTCGCGCGGGTCGATGCTGATCGCCAGCATCTCGAAATCGCGCCCGGCCGCGAGCGGCAACGCGTCGAGCGCCGCGACGACGTTCTCGAGGGTCAGCCCGCATAGCGACTTGCAGCGCAAATATTCGAGGACCAGCACGACCGGCTTGCCGACAAAGAAGTCGCCGAGCGCCACCGCCCTGCCCTCTTCGTCGACGAGCACCGCCGAAAGCGGCAGCCGCGCGCCCGGATGCGGCCGAAACGCGAACGCCGAGAGCCCGGACGTCGCCCAGGCCGACACCCCCGCCACCGGCAGGGCGAGCATGACAGCGGCGAGCGCGAGCGCGGCCCGCCTCATGGCTGGGCCTTCGGGAAGCCGGCGATGCCTTGCTTGGCGAGCTTCTTCATCGCCTGCTCGATCGGGATGTGAACGATCCCTTTCTGCTTGTCGACCCAGTAATAGCTGTTGAGGCGCTGGTCCTCGCCGGCGCAGAACTTCGCGAGATCCTGCGCCGGGTCGACCTGCAGCCGTGGCGCCGGCGGCTCGACCGCGAGCCGGCGGCTGACGTCCGACAAGGTGCTCGGATAGGCCCACATCAGAACCAGCGGCGCCGTCACCAGAAAGATGAAGGTCCCGGCGTAAACGAGGCCAACCGTCGCGATCCGCCAATCCTCGCGCTCGTAGGCGGTTTTGGGATTGTCCTCGCGGACCTTGGCCGCCTCAGCCATGGTCGGCCGCCTTGCGGGCCGGCCACACGCCGGGGTTCGACAGATGGCCGCGGCGCACCGCCCAGCCGAACAGCAGCACCATCGGCCCGCCCAAGGCCAGGATCGCCGCGGCGTCGAGCCAGAACCCGCCGGCACCGGGAAATTCCGGCAACACCAGCCACCATTTGTCGGCCACCCGGCTCAGCGCGATCAGCAGACAGACGGCGGCGACCACCCCGCGGTTGCGCTTGCTCGGACGCCACAGCAGCACAAAGAACGGCACGACAAAGCCAAACCCGATCGAGACGTAAAGCGCCGCTTGCCAGACGCCGCCGATCCGCAAGAGGTACCAAGGGATCTCCGATTTGAGGTTTTCCTCCCAGATGATCAGGAACTGCATGAACTCGACATAGGCCCAGAAGATCGTCGTCGCGAGCAGGATCGCGGCGAGATCGGCCATGTGGTCGCGGCGCTGGGCGACTGCCGGCCCGCCGACGGCAATGACGAAGAGGACGATTGCCAAACCGGTGTTGAACCAGCCGGCGCCCACCGAATACGAAAAAATCGACGACCAGAAGGTGGGTTCCAGCGACATAATCCAGTCGATCGAGGCAAACCCGACGGAAAAGGCCAGCACGATAAGCCCCAACCCGCTGAGCCAGGACAGGCTGGGCGGGATCGGGGCAGCCTCGCCGCGCGGCGCCCACAGCGCGAACGCGGCGAGCCCGTTCCACAGCACAACGTCGAGCGCGTAGCGCAGGTAGAACCCGGCGCTGTTCAAATAGAACGTGTTGCCGAGGCTCGCCGCCGGATGGGTCCAGCTGTAGAGCGAATGGATACCGAGAAAAGCCGGGATGCCGGCCAAGGTGGCGAGCGGCATCGTCATGATCGCGCCGTCGAGCACCGGGCGGGCAGTCGCCATCCAATTGCCGCCGCTCAAATCGTGCACCATCACCAGGCTCACGCCGGCAAGCGGCAGGCCGAGCCAGAAGAGATAGGTGCACAGCCACGCACGGAAAAAGCCAGCCGGGTCGGCCGCAGCGCCGACGGCGCAGCCAATGACCCCGAGCAACAACGCGGCAACTGCCGCGAGGTTGGCGCGGGCCCAGGCCTGGCTCTCGGTCATTGCAGCGATTTCTGCCGGTCGGGCGGCACGTCGGCGAGCCGCGCCGTCTCGCTGGCTTGCAATGCCCGGATGTACGCGATAATCGCCCAGCGGTCGGCCGGGGTCACCCGCGCCGCGTAGGGGAACATCGCGCCGTAGCCGTGGGTGATCACGTCGTAGAAATGCTGGTTCGGGGCTTTGACCAGGTAGTCGGCGAAATAGGAGGGCGGATGCGGAAACCCGCGCTCTACGATCATGCCGTTGCCGTCGCCTACCCGGCTGTGGCAGGGCGAGCAATAAATGTCGAACCGTTGCCGGCCGCGTTCGAGCAATGCCAAGGTGACCGGCGGCGGTGCGGGCTGCGCAAAGTGCTGGTCGCGCGCGACGACGCCGGGCGGCGGCAGCGCCGGCCAATTCGCTTTGGCGCCGTAGGGCAGCTCGTAAGGCAACCGCTTTGGCTGGTTCGCCATGTTGTCGCAGCCCGCCGCGGCGAGACAGAACGCTGCTGTCGCCATCAGCGCTCGCAGTCTCACGCCGCCGGCACCTCGGCGACCTGCTCGGCGCCGAACCGCTCGAAGATGCGGCGCAGGTGGTCCACCTCAAAGCTCGGATCGCGCGCCTCGACGCACAGCACAAAGCGGTCGATCGACGCCCGGTCGAACTCCACCGCATTGAACAGCGGATGGTAAAGGCGCGGCAGGCGGCACGACGCCAATAACGCGAACAAGCCGGCGGCAACCGCTACCAGCAGCATGAACTCGACGGTCCCGACAATAAAGGCCGGCCAGCTGTTGTGCGGTCGCCCGCCCACATTGATCGGATAATCGAGCGCCTCGTCCCAGTATTGGATGAAATAGCCCCAAGCGCCGCCGAGCACCGCACCGGCAAACATGATCAAAGGCAGCGCCACCTGGCGCCGCGCTGGGCGCAGCAACTGATCGAGCCCGTCGATCGGGTAAGGGGTATGGGCTTCGACGGCGCGAAACCCTAGCGACCGCAGCTGCCGTGCCGCGTCCTTGAGCGCATCCGGCGTCGTAAACACACCGATGATGCCAAAAGGCGGGCTCACTTCGATCTCTCGTTCTCGACGATCGCGCGCACTTCCGCCATCGCGACGATCGGCACCAGCCGCAGGAACAAAAAGAACAACGTCAGGAACAGCCCGATTGTGCCCGCCAGTATCGCCCAGTCCCAAAAGGTCGGAAAATAGACCCCCCAGTAGGACGGCATGTAATTGTGGCTAAGGCTCGGGATGACGATGACGAAGCGCTCGAACCACATGCCGACGATGACGCCGGCCGAGATCAAGAACAGTAGAGTCTCGCTGCGCCGCACCACCGGCAGCCACAGCAATTGGGGGATTACGACGTTGAGAGCAATCTTTGCCCAGTAGGCCGCGCCGTAGAAACCGAAGATGCGGTAGAGAAATGCGCCGCGTTCGGCGGAATCGCTGCCGTAGAGCGGGCCGAAAGCCTCCCATAAATAGGCATAGCCGAGCATCACGCTGCCGACCAGCATGATTTTGGCCATCGCATTCAAATGGTATCCGGTGATGACGTCTTGCAGGCGATAGCCGTGGCGCACGACGATCGTCAGCATGATGATCAGCGCAGTCCCGGAAATCACCGCGCCGAAAAAGAAATACGGCGGGAACTGGGTCGAGTGCCAGCCGAGGGTAAGCCCGGCGGCAAAATCCAGCCCGACAACGCTGTGCACCGAGATCACCATCGGCGCCATGATCGCCGACATGATCGCGTAGACGGTCTGCTGGTTGCGCCAGTGCCGGGCCGAGCCGCGCCAGCCGAGCGCCAGAATTCCGTAGAAGATCTGCTTGGAGCGGGTCGTCGCCAGATCGCGCACCGTCGCGAGATCAGGCAGCAGCCCCGCGTAATAGTACATGACCGACATCAGGATGTAGCAAAGCAGGCAGATGAAGTCCCACCATAGCGGGCTGCGCACCTGCGGCCACACCCCCATGACAGTCGAATACGGGAACAGCCAATAAAACAAGCCCTGGCGGCCGAGATGCATGACCGGCATCAGCCCGGCGCAGGGCGCCGCCGACAGCAGCATCGACTCGGCAATTCGGTTGGTCGCCGAGCGCCACGGCGAGCGGGTCAAAAAAAACAGCGCCGAGACGATCGTGCCGCCGCTCGCCAGCGCGATCCACCACACGTATTCGGCGATCGCGAGGCCCCAGGCAACCGGGATGTCGACCCCCCAGACGCCGATGCCGTTGATGAACAGCCATGCCATCGCGACGACGAGCGTCAGCAGCAGCGCGAGCGAGACCCCGAAGCCGATCCACCACCACGGCGGCGCACCCGGGCGTAGGACGCGATTGGACACTTCCTCGCTGAGCGAGCGGAGGGTGACGCCCGGTGCCACGACCGGCGCATGCGGGGGCAGGTCGACGAGGACGCTCACGAGCGTTCGTCCCCGATTTTCGGATTGGGGTTGCGGATCAGCGCGGCATAGCTGGTGCGTGGTCGCGTGTTCAACTCGTCGAGCAGCACATAGTCGAGCGCGCTGGCCTTGCGCCGGGCGACGGCGCTCCCGCGGTCGTTGCGGTTGCCAAAGACGATCGCCTGCGTCGGGCAGCTCTGCTGACAGGCGGTGACGATTTCGCCGTCATGAACCAGGCGGTTGTCGCGGTCGGCGTCGATTTCCGCCTGGCGGATCCGCTGGATGCAATAGGTGCATTTCTCCATGACGCCGCGGCCGCGCACCGTCACCTCGGGGTTCCACGACTGTGGCGGGCGCTCGTCGGCGTCGGCGTAGTCGAAGAAGTTGAACCGCCGGACCTTGTACGGGCAGTTGTTGGAGCAAAAGCGGGTGCCGACGCAGCGGTTGTAGACCATGACATTGAGGCCGGAATGGTCGTGCACCGTCGCATGCACCGGGCAGACGACCTCGCAGGGTGCGTTCTCGCAGTGCATGCACGGCATCGGCTCAAAGGCGATGCGCGGCTCGTCAGGCGAGCCCGCGTAATACCGGTCGATGCGCAGCCAGTGCATGACGCGCCCGTCGAGCACCTGGTCCTTGCCGACCACCGGCACGTTGTTCTCCGCCTGGCAGGCCGCGACACAGGCCTGGCAGCCGATGCAGGAGTTCAGGTCGACCGTCATCGCCCAGGCGTAACGCGGGTATTTGTATGGCGGGTAGAGCGACGCGTTGTCCTCTTCCGCGTGCAGGAAATGCGGGTTTTCCTGGTATTGGGCGAGCGTCCCCTCGTGGATCAAACCGCGCCCGGCGACGCGGTCGTGACCTTGCGTCGTGGCGAGCCTCAGCGTCTCGCCGGTCTTGGCGACGGTGGCCGCCGTGCCGAGCCACGGGTCGGCCGCTGTGCGCAGCCGGTAGGCGTCAAAGCCGACGCCGACGGCGAGCCCGCCGGCGCTGCGGCCAAAGCCGAGCGGCAGGGTGACGCAGTCGGGCGCCTGCCCCGGCAGGACAAATACCGGCGCCCTGACCTTGCGGCCGGCAACCGCGATCTCGACGACATCCTCCGTGTCGACGCCGAGCCGCTTCGCCGTCGCCGGCGCGATCAACGCCGCGTTGTCCCAGGTGAGCCGGGTGAACGGGCGCGGCATCTCCAACAGCCACGGATTGTCGACGTAGCGCCCGTCGGCGACGAGCGGGTCGGGCCGGAAGAGCACGTCGATGCCGGCGCTCTGGCCGGCCGCTGGAATGGACGGGTTGACCGAAGGATTGGGGCGCGGCGTCGCCGCGATAGGCGGTGCCGCGGTGTTTTCGACAACCCCGGCACGCAGCGATTCGTGCCAGAAATGCTCGAAGTCGGCGGTGCCTTGCTGCTGCGCTCGGCCCTGCCAGAAGGCGCGCAGCAGAGCGTAGTCCTGCGGCAATGTGTTCCCTTGCAGCAGCGCCAGCAGCTCCTGCGCCGAGTGGCCGTCATAGAGGCGCCGGACCTGCGGCTGCTGGATCGTGACCGTGCCGTCAAAGGCGCGGGCGTCGCTCCAGGCCTCGAATTCGTGGGTCGCCGGAACATGCCAGCTGGTGGCGAGCGCGGTTTCATCGGCGTAGAGCGCGATGCTGACCGACAGCGGCACGCGGTGCAGCGCGCCGGCAAAGTCGAGATCGGCGGGTGCGGTGTAAACCGGGTTAACGTCGAGCATCAGCAAGGTGTCGACCTTGCCAGCCGCCATGTCGCCGACCAGTTCTTGCAGCGACTGGCGCTGCGGCTGCGGCGAAGCCGCGATCGGCTCGATCAGCCGAATCGTCGCGCCGAACGCGCCGAGGGCGCCGTTGACCGCGTCGGCGAGCAGATGGATTTCGACCGGCTGCTCGCGGCCGGCATGGACCAGAACCCGCCCCTTATGCTCGGCCAGGTCCTGCGCCGCCGCGTCGAGCCAGGCCTTGTCCTTGACCGATGCCGCTTTCCAGCCCTGCGGGCCGGCGCCGGTGGCCGCGGCGAGGTAGCGCATCGCGGCGACGAGTTCGGCCGGGTGCCGCGGCAAGCGATGGTCGGCCTTGGCGCCGATCAGGGTCGGCGTGCTTTCGATCGCGTAGACCCGGCTCATCCGGCCGCCGGTCTCGTCGGGGCGGCGCCGGCCGGCGAAATGGCGGGCGTTCGCGAGCCATCCCGGCGCCGCCGAGATCAAGTCGCTTTCGACGGCGAATATGATGTCGGCGGCGGCGAGATCGAACGTCCGGTCGAGCGGCCGTCCGAACGACTGCTCGCCGGCGGCCCGCTCGTTGTCGCGGTGCAGCGGCTCCCACTGGTGCCAGCGCATCTCTGGGAACTGCTGTTGCAATGCCGCGATTTGCGCGGCGAGCGACGGCGAGGTCACTGTCCCGGTCAACAGCCGCAACCCCGCCCCGTGCTTTGGCAACAGCCGCTCGCGGCGCGCGAACATCGCGGTGGTGAAGCTCTCCCAGGTGTCGATCTGGCCGCGGCCGAGGATGCTCTGGGCGCGCCGCGGGTCGTAGAGCCCGAGGATGCTCGCCTGCATCGCGGCGCTCGCGGCACCAAGGCTCGCCGGGTGGTCGGGGTTGCCCTCGACCTTGACCGGGCGGGCCATCTGATGCGCCACCATGACGCCGGTCGCGTAGCCCTCGGTGGTCGTCGCGGTGGCGTAATATTGCGAGCGCCCGGGCACGATGCCGGGCGGCTGGACGACATAGGGCAAAAGCTGGCGCGGGTTGGTCTCGGGGCCGCAGGCGGAGAGCCCGCCGAGCGCCATCGACGCCGCCATCAGCCGCAGAAAGTTGCGGCGGTCGAGGGGCCCCAGCATCTCGCGGAAGCGCGGCGCCTCCTGCTCGACGAGCTCGGCAAAGCCCGGCTCCTCCGCCAGCTCCTGAAGGCTGCGCCAATAATCGCGCGGCGCGGCGCTCATCGGTGGCACACCGAGCAGTCGTCCAGGGTTTCGGGATGAATGTGGTAGGCCGCCATCAACTCTTTGCCGGAAGGCGTGTCCGGGGTCCGCTGCCAGTGCGGGTTGAACACCTGGTCGAGCGGCCGCAGATGCGGTGCTGGATCGCGATGGCAGGACAGGCACCAGCCCATGTAAAGCGTCGTCGCCTTCCAGGTCATCGCCATGTCGCCGATCGGGCCGTGGCACTCGGTGCAGCCGACCCCCTTCGCGATGTGGATGCTGTGGTCGAAATAGACGTAGTCGGGCAGCCGGTAGACCTCGGTCCAGCGTAACGGCCGGTTGTCGGCGAAGCTTTCCCGGACCGGCGCCAGGATTCCCGCATTCGTCCAAATCTGCGAGTGGCAGGTCATGCAGGTCTCGGTCGGCGGGATGCCCGCGTTCTGGGAAATCTCGACGGTCGTGTGGCAATAGCGGCAGTCGAGACCGAGCCCGCTGACGTGGTGCTTATGGCTGAACGGGACCGGTTGCGGCGGACTGTAGCGGTCCTCTGTGTTGTACCCCATCACCGGCACCACCCAGATCGCCAGCAGCAAGGCTGCGAACAAACCCGCCGTCGAGAGCAGCGCCACGTTCATAAGCAGGTTGGCTCTCGGTCCGAAGATCGCCACCCGAGACCTCCGCGGCGCGGCCTTGTCGACCGCGGAGCTTAAACGAAGGGGTCCGGTGTCGGTTCCCGCTGCGCGTTACTCTATTTGCCGCGCCAGGGGTTTTGCCCCGACCAGCATGGTCGCGACGACCCCGGCTGCGGTCAGGGCGGCGGCGATCAGCGCCCCGCGATGCTCTGTCGCCCACAATTGCGGGCAGACGCTCGCCGCACGGCTGTCGAACCGGCCGTGGGTGTCGGGGTCGCCCGGCACCGGATCGAAGAGATTGTCCGGCTGGCCGGGCTCGGCCGGTTCCTCGGTGAGCTGGCTCGTGTAGCCGCTCTTGGCGAGATAGCGGTCGAGCAACCCGGGAAAGAACTTGTTCGCGACGATCGCCTGCACGCTGGAGCGTCCGACCCAAACCTCCCGGCGCCGCGAACCGGCGGCATAGACGATCGCCTGAGCGGCAACCTCGGGCTGAAAGATTGGCGGCACCGGCTGCGGCCGGCGGCTCATCTTGTTGCGCGCCCAGTTGAATTGCGGCGTGTTCAGCGCCGGCATCTGAACCATGACGAGCCGCACGTCGACCCCGTCGTGCAGCAATTCGGTGCGCACGCTGTCGGTAAAGCCGCGGATCGCGAACTTGGCGCCGCAATAGGCCGACTGCAGCGGTATTGCGCGGTAGGCGAGGGCGGAGCCGACTTGGACGATGGCGCCGCGGTTGCGCGGCCGCATTCGCTTCAAAGCCGCCATCGTGCCGTAGACAAAACCGAGATAGGTCACCTCGGTGGCACGGCGATACTCCTCCGGCGAAATCCGGTGAAACGGGGCAAAGATCGTCGCCATCGCGCAATTGACCCAGATGTCGATCGCGCCGAACTGGTCTTCGACGCGCTGGGCCGCGGCCTCGACGGCATCCGGGTCAGCCATGTCAAGCGGCAGGGCCAGCGCCTTCGCCCCACGCTCCTCGACTTCCGCCGCGGCGGCCTGCAGCCCCTGGGTTCCGCGGGCGATCAGCCCGACCCGCGCGCCGCGCTCGGCAAAGGCATGCGCCGTGGCGCGCCCGACCCCGGCCGATGCCCCGGTAATAACGACGGTTTGCGGCATGCTGATCTCCTGAAAGCGAGGCCGAGGCAAAACGGCGGCGATTGCCGATTGTTCCGCGGGCGGCGCGTGGCAACTGCCCGTGGGCAACTCGCGGCGAGCCCTGTTGTTAGAAGGACAGCGAAGGAGCGCCAGGCGACGGCCGGGCCGAGGTAACAGCTTTGCGTCTGGACAATACGGATTGCGCCACCCGTTATGGCGGCGAGGTTATCGAAGCGCGACGCGGCTAGTCATGGCGCCTTCTTCAAAGTCGCGCTTTGCCGCGCCGGCCGCGATGCCGACCGCCTCCAAACGACAGATCTGGCGCCCCGACATGCGCCGGCTGGCGCCGGAGGCGAGCGTCGCGCGGGCGCTGACCAACCTCGCCCTCGTGGCGCTCGCCGTCTTGTTCCTGTGGCTGACGGTCAAGGTCGACCTGGTGATCTTCGCCGGGGTGCTGTTCGGCATCTGCCTGCGGCGCGCCGCTGACGGGCTGAGCCGCCTCACCCGGCTCCCGGCCGGCTGGGCGTTGCTCGTCGTGGTGCTGCTGATCGTAGGGTTTTTCGCCCGCGGCGGCT
>Ga0210398_10003718_pt1 | contig 14500 bp, 14 predicted proteins | sample IncBWC4OmetaG_FD_161047 | JGI IMG/M metagenome (GOLD analysis project Ga0210398, IMG submission 161047) | Forest soil microbial communities from Barre Woods Harvard Forest LTER site, Petersham, Massachusetts, United States - Inc-BW-C-4-O | ecosystem: Environmental > Terrestrial > Soil >...
GTGCGGTCCAACATTCGCACCTTCGTACCGATCTACTACGACAACGAACAAAAGGCCATGGAAGACGTCCGCAACGGGAAGCTCGACGGCGCGGTGATCATTCCGCCGCAGTTTTCGCGGCGCGTTTACCAAGACAACCACCCGCAGGTCGCACTGGTCGTGGATAACAGCGACAACTTCATGAGCTCGGCGCTGGAGTCGGAGATGACCGACCTCGTCAACTCCCTGAATCAGCCCACGGTCGAGCCCCGCATCCTGCAGCAGACCGCCCTCGGTATTGTCGAACTCTATCCTTATATCGAATACATGAAGTATCTGCTGCCGGGCTCGCTCACGCTGGCGATGTTTGTCTCGGTAATGATTGGCGGCGGAATGTTGTATATCGATGACAAGGCGCGGGGCGTGCACGAAGGCTACCTGGTCACGCCCATTACCAAGCTCGAACTGGTGCTCGGCCTTAACCTGGCAGGCGCGATCAAAGCGGTGATGACGGGGGTGATCATTTGTGTGATCGGCGCGCTGATTTCAGGAGTGAGTACGATCTTCAATCCGCTCACCATGCTGGGCCTGTTAATCATGATCGTACTGACGTCGCTGGCCTTTAATACCATGATGTTCCTGTTGATGGTGCGCATCGAAGATCCGCTGGTGCCGCGCGCCATGTTCGGCATTCTGAATACGCTGCTGTTTTTTCCCAGCGGATCGATTTATCCCATCCAGGCGTTTCCGCCGTGGTTGCGGGCCATCGCCAAAGTCGATCCCTTCACCTACGCAGTGGATGGATTCAAATGTTTGCTGTTGAAACAGACCAGCCTGGCCGCGGTGTGGGGAGACATGCTGTTTCTGTCCATCTTCGCCGTCCTGACTCTTGGAATCGCGATTCCGCTATTCAAGCGCACGCTGTAAGAACAATCGGGCCGTCGAAAAATCACTCGATGACTCGCGCGCCGATCGCCCCGTTTCTCCTGGAACTTTTGATTTATCGGCCGCGTCCGTTATTCTAGAGACTCATGACTCTACTGGACGCCAAAGAGTACCATCCGGAAAAAGAGCGCAAGAAAAGGGCGCGGATCATTTCGATCATCGTCTTGGTTCTGATCTTGGCTTTTGTGGGATGGTGGAATCGCTTCTGGCCGGAGGAGCACGTTGCCCATAAATTCTTTTCGGCGCTCGAAAAACAGGATTTCGAGACTGCCTACGGCATCTACTACGCCGATCCGGGATGGAAGCAGCATCCGCAAAATCACGCGCAGTATCCCTTCAACGAATTCTGGCAGGATTGGGGACCGGGCGGCCAGTGGGGCGTGGTCAAGAGCTTCAAGATTTATGGCACCAGCAATTGTCCCGGCGGCGGAACTGGCGTGGTGATTGATCTGATCGTGAACGACCGTGCGCAACACGCTCAGCTATACGTGGACAAGACGGATAAGACGATCAGCTCGGCGCCGTGTGATCTGGAGTTTCACTGAGTTCGGGCCATCCGTGCCTGTCGGCGGCGTCGCTGCATCGAGTGAACCTGCACGAGAAAGTTCAACTTGAAAGCCTAGGCTCGAGCTTGTCCGAAGACATGATGTGGTCCTCCTCGAAAGGTCCAACAAAAAGCACGATTGCCCCGCTTTGCTATCCGGTCGTCCTTCGAGGAAGCCTCGACTACAACCCCCCCGGGTCATTGGGGTCAACATTGGGATCAACAAGGTGTGGTGTGGAAACCATGACGTGGCCCATTCCGTCGGTCCTCAATGTCGGCAGGTGTCGCTTCAACCTGGCCCTAGCTTTCGAACCGCGCCAGAGTTGTGGACAGCGAGGCCTCATCCCCAACATTCATACACGTCTTCGAGCGATCAATCTGCCGCAGCAGACCACATAGGACTTTCCCCGGGCCGATCTCAATGAACGTTGCCACTCCTTTTTCAATCAGGAGACGCATGCCGGGCTCCCACTTCACAGCGCCGGTCACTTGAGCCACCAGGGTTTCGCGCGTCCGCTCTTCATCGCAAACCAAAGATGCTTCCACGTTGCAGACGACGGGGTACGCGGGTCTCTGCATTTTCAGCGCATTCAGATTCACTTCCAGACGGTCTTGCGCGGGCTTCATGAGCGAACAGTGGAAGGGTGCGCTTACGGGCAACAACTTGGCGCGTTTGGCTCCGCGCTCGTCGGCGAGCCTGGTCCCCCGCTCGACCGCCGCCGTGTTGCCGGAGATTACGATCTGCTCGGGAGAGTTGATATTCGCGGGAGAGCAGACCTCGCCTTGTGCCGCATCGTGGCAGATGGCGGAAACCTTTTCCAATTCCATGCCCAGGATGGCAGCCATTGCTCCGACCCCGACCGGAACCGCCTCCTGCATATACTTCCCGCGATGGCGCACGGTGCGTACCGCGTCTCGAAAGGTCATCGTCCCCGAGGCGACATGCGCCGAATACTCGCCCAGGCTGTGGCCGGCCACAAAGCAGGGCTTGGGCACGTGTCCCTCGAGAACCCGCAGCGCCGCGATCGATACCGTGAGAATCGCCGGCTGGGTGATCTCGGTCAGGCGCAACTGCTCTTCCGGTCCGTCGAAGCAGAGTTGCGACAATTTATAGCCGAGCGCTTCATCGGCCTCTTCAAAAGTCTGCCGCGCGATGGCATAGTTTTCCGCCAGCTCTTTGCCCATGCCCACGGCCTGGGAACCCTGGCCGGGAAAAATGAAGGCGATCTTTTCTGCGGCGGTCTTTGCTGGGTTGATCTGGGGAGCGTCTTTCGATTCCATGGTGATGTGCTCGAAAAGCTATTGCGCCGGAGCAGCTTCGGCTTCCGCCATGGCAGGACGAAGCGCGGCTAATCCCTGCTCAATCGACTCATTGATGCGCCGCTCGGAGAACTCGGCCGCAACCCGCACCGCATTCTTGATGGCGTTCGCGTTCGAAGAGCCGTGCGTGATAATGCAAACCCCTTTGAGTCCTAACAGCGGCGCCCCGCCATATTCGGTGTGGTCGATGCGCTTCTTGAAATCGGAGAAAGCGCTGCGCGAAAGCAGATAGCCGACCTGCCGCGTGATCGTAGTTTTCAGCGACTCCTTCAGAACGGTGCGCACCAGGTTGGCTACACCTTCGGAAATCTTAAGCGCCACGTTCCCCACAAAGCCGTCGGCAACAATCACGTCGACGTGGCCGTTGAACAGGTCGCCTCCCTCCACATTGCCCACAAAGTTCAAAGGCAGGCGCTTTAACAACTGGAACGACTCGCGCGTAAGTTCGTTCCCCTTGCTTTCCTCTTCACCGATGGACAGCAGACCCACGCGCGGTGATCTGCCTGCGCCGAAGCCGGAACGGCCGAGCCTGGGGTTGCCAAACATGGCGCGGAAATAAATCTCGCCCATCACGGCAAACTGCTCGAGATTGTGCGGCTTGCAATCCACGTTGGCGCCGACGTCGAGCAGAATCGCGGCCGTACCCGGAGCCGTAGGAAAAACCGCCGCCAGCGCCGGACGGTCCACGCCCTGCAAGGCACCGAGCACCATCTTTGCCGAAGCCATGGCGGCGCCGGTATTGCCCGCCGTCACAAAGCCCGCCGCCTGTCCCTCGCGCACCAGCCGCAGCCCTACGTGCATGGAGGAATCGCGCTTGGAGCGCACCGCCTGTACCGCCTTATCTTCCATGGTAATGACTTCGCTGGCGGGGACGATTTCAAGGGGCAGCCGCAAGGCGGAGGGATGACGGTCGAGTTCGGCTTTGATCGTGGCTTCCGGTCCGACGAGCAGGACGCGCACGCCGTAATTGCGAGCAGCATGAATAGCGCCTTCGATTTCAGGCTTGGGAGCCCGATCCGAACCCATCGCATCCAGCGCGATCACGCTAGGCATGGTGGCAGGCTTAGCTGGCTTCCTCAACTTCCAAAACTTCGCGGCCTTTGTAATAACCGCATTTGGGGCAGGCGCGATGCGGCATCTTCTTTTCGTGGCAGTTCGGACACTCGGAGAGCGAATGGCTCTTCAGGGCATCATGGGCTCGCCGGGTCGAGGTGCGTTTCTGAGAATGTCTGCGTTTCGGATTCGGCATGGTCTAAAAATTCCTCTCGAGATTCGAATCTTAGTGTGCCAGCTTGCCACGGATTTCCTTCAGCGCGGCCCAGCGCGGTTCTTCCTGAGTTACCGCGCACGAACACTGTTCCTGGTTCAGGTTCTTGCCGCAGTGCGGGCACAGCCCCTTGCAATCCTCGCGGCACGTGACTTTCAACGGGACGGTCAGCAATATCTGCTCGCGGATCACATCGTCCAGAAGAATTCCCTTGCCTTCATAATAGCTGATCTCGGCCTCGGCGTCGGTGACGGAGATTTCGTCCCGGCCGGCGTCGGCCCCCAGCGGTCGATAGAGCAGATCGAACTCGCGCTTCACATCTTCGGTCAGCGCGTCCAGGCAGCGCGCGCAATTCGACTCCAGGCTGGTGGTCAACCGGCCCCGAATGCGGATATCTTTGATGATCTTATGCTTGCCGTGATGCTCTTCGACCAGGTCCGCCCGCCCGCTGCTCTCGACCGGAGAAATCTGTCGGTAATCCGACCCCAGATCAATGGCGCCCGGCTCAAACTTCTCCGCAAATTCAATCGGATGAAGTTCCAAGTCTTTGATTTCGAAGAACACCGGAAACCTCCGCGACGCGTTCTGTGGCCGCATCAAGCCCGCGGAAGCACGCCCAGACGGCGCAAGTACCGCAAGGAACCAGCGTCAAGGATAAAGGGAGAGAGAAACAGGTGTCAAGGCGGGCACGTTTCAGAGCATCGACTCCGCGCTCGCCCGTAGAATGGCCGGGCGGATGGTTGACGGAGCGGGATGAACGGTGACCTCACAAGAAAACAAGAGCGAATGGTTTGAGAGCCATGCCCGCGTGGCCGCAGTCGGCGTCACCCTGCTCGGATTCCTCGCCCGGCTTTGGAGCGCCTCGGGAACCTTCCTCAATCCTGACGAGGCGCTGCATTTCCGCTTGGCCAATCAGCCTTCCCTGCTCCTCGCTTACCAGCAAAGCCTTACCGCTTCGCATCCTCCGCTTCTCACCGTGGTGCTCTATTTTTGGCGTGGGCTCGGCACCTCGGAACTCTGGCTGCGCCTGCCTTTAGGGCTTGCGAGCGTGGCTTTCTGTTGGATGTTTTACAAATGGTTAAGCCACGCTGCGGGTTCCCGGGCTGGCTTCATCGGACTTTTATTCGTGGCCTTCCTTCCGCCGATCGTCCGGCTCTCGACGGAAATACGGCAATACCCTCTGCTGCTGGCCTTTCTCGCGAGCGCTCTATATTTTCTGGATGAAGCCCTGGCGAAAAACTCTGCCGCGCGGATGGCGGCTTTTGCCCTCTGCCTGTATCTCGCGATGCTGTCGCATTACTCGGCCTTCTTGTTCGCCGCTGCCCTGGGGATATATGCGCTACTGAGGTTCTCGAGTGTGCGCCCCGGCTTTCCGCTCATTTCAGTTTGGGCCGTCGGGCAGGTCGGCGCATTGGCGCTCGCGATGGTTCTGTACAAAACGCACCTTTCAAAACTGGGCGTGGGCGAATCAAGAACGGTGTTCGAAGGCTGGATGAGCGAATTTTTCCTTCGCCGATCCTATTTCGATTCCAGTCGCGACAATCCAGTCCTGTTCCTGGTGGGACACTCCTTTGGAGTCTTTCAATATTTCTTCGGGCAGCTTGCCGTGGGCGACCTGGTCGGAATGGTGTTCGTAGTGGGAGTGATCCTGGTTCTGCGCGGGAAGGGCCTGCCGGACGATCGCAGGTACTCGCCCCATTTCGGGATACTCCTACTGCTGCCGTTTGCAATTGCTGGCGGCGCCAGCCTGGCCCATGTTTATCCTTACGGGGGCACGCGGCATGTAGCCTTCCTGATCATCCCGGGCGTGGCCGGCGTCAGTGTGGCAATGGCGTGTCTGGCGGCTGGGAGATGGGTTCGGGGAGTTGCGGTCGCCTCTGTCGTGCTCCTGGCCTGCCTCGCCTTCGGCAAGACCCGGCCGCCGAAGATGGAGCGCGCCGATCAAAGCCGCGTCCACATGGCGGCCGCCATCGATTTTGTCCGGCGCAATGTGGATCGGTCCAACCTCATCTTTGTCGACTACCAGACCGATCTCATTCTTGGTCACTATCTCTGCCAACAGCGACCGATTACCCTTGATCCCGCTCCCGCCGACTTCGAACAGTTTTCCTGCGCCGGCTACCGCGTGGTTTCCGCAGACTACAAAACGGAATGGCAATTCTGGGCGAACAATTTCCCCAGGCACTGGCTGCGACTGGTTGAAGCCTACAAACTCAAGCCCGGAGATACGGTCTGGATTTTTCAGTCGGGATGGGGAGTGGCGCTCCCCGAAGACTTACGCAAGCACTACGCCGAGTTTCAAGGTCTGCACTTCGAATCGTTCGGCGATAACATCAAAATCTTCAAGCTGACGGTAGGACAGCCGATGCCCAAAGCCGCTCCGGAAACACAACTCACTTCGCGGCCGCAGGTTTCAGCCCCAGCGCGCGCAGAGTGATTTCATCAGGCACGCTCCGGCCATCTTTTTTCGTGACCACGCCGAAGCTGCCGGAATAATCCCACATCGCCCATCCCATACCATGCCGTTCGAGCGCGGTGCGCACATCGTGAAGCCAGGCCGCACGATCTTGCGGGTCAGCGTAATCGCGGTAGACGCCGAACTCGTTCGCGACCACCGGAACGCCGTGCTGGCGGGCCCATTCCGCGACCTGCGTAATTTCAGCATCAATGCGCGCCGCATCCCAATGATCCTGGCCGTAGCGGATCACCGTCAGCCGATCCACCGCATCCGGCATGGCGGCCGCAACCTTGGCCGCTGACTCCGGCGACGACGGATAATGCAGCCCCTTCACCCAGTGCCATGAATAGGCGCCCCAGGTTGCGCCCTGGTGGGTAAAGATATGAGGCGCGTAGAAATGGAAGTTGTAAATCACGTTGGCATCGCGCAGCGGCTCGAGGAAGACCAGTTCATCATCGTCGGACCAGCGCGCCCCCGCGGCAATCACGGTGTTCTGGGGAGCGCCTTCACGAATCGCGGTCGCCAACTTCGCCTGCACCCCGTACCAGCGATAGCGATCGGAAAATTCCGGCTCGTTCAGAATTTCAAAAAACACGCGCTCCGCATCCCAGGAGGAATAATGCCGCGCCAGCGCGCGCCAGAAATCGGCGAACTCCTCGACCAAGCTGTCATCCTTGGCCAGCATCGCCTTAAAGTCGCTTTCCGGATGCAGATCGATCACCACCGCCATCCCTTGATCCAAAACCATCTTCACTGCGGAGTCGAGATAGCCGAGGTATTCCACGGGAATCTCGTCGGGCCGGTGGTGGATCATCATGGGTTGGGGATTCACGCTCAGCCGCACATGATCGAAGCCCACCGATTTGATCAGAGCGACATCGTCGGCGGTGGTCCAGTCCTGAAAGTGTTCCTTGGTGTAGCCGCGCTTGTCATAAACCTGCGCGAACCAGTTACTGGCGTTGATGCCATGCCGCAAGCGCGCCGCCCGTGCGACGGTAACGGAGGAGATGGTGGAGGTAGTTGCAGAAGTCTGGGCGTCGAGAGCACTTGCGCTGAAGACGCTGAGAACCACCATGAGCAGCGCAACCCAGGGCACGGTCCTGAAATATTGCATGTTGTCCTCAGAGCAGAATCGCCGAGAGTGACGCTCGGCCATAGGCTTTCCAGAATGCGATTGCAACTTGGCCATTCATCCTACTGAACCAGAGGGAAAAGTGAAATGGGCCCCACGAAAACGTGCCGATTAAAGCTTTGAGGCCGCGCTGCCGATAAGCCTGATTGAGGAACGAAGTTTGGAAGCTCAAAATCAGCGCGCAGAAGCTTTTTGCCAGGGCATGGCCGACGCCCGTCGCGAACCTCGCTTCCGGCTGGATGTTGATATAAGAATTGATTCCCGGGTGGCCGGCGTGCTGAAGGGACGGACCGTGGACATCAGTGAATGCGGAATCGCTGCCATGCTGATGCTCGAGGTACCCCTCGGCGAGTTTGTGGACCTGCAGTTTAGCCTTCCCCTCGGCTCAGTGAGGGTGTATGCCACAGTTCGTCAACGAAACGCTTTTCGCTATGGCTTCCAGTTCGTTGAATCTCATTCCGCGCACAAGATTATTCAGGCCACCTGCCGGGACCTTAAAGTTGAACAGTGGCTGAAACGTGCGCCGTGAAACTTTAGGTTCTCCGGTTCGCTGCCTGCGGCAGAGCCTCGCGGAAATTCGGTGAGCGCCTGGCCTCTCGATTCATCGCTTCCGCGGTCCGTTCGCCAATCTGATCCGCAAAGGCTCGGAACGCCGGGAGTTCCAACGTCCCAACCACTTCGATCCTATCTCTTCTTCCGGCAAACTCTGCCCCTGCACTCCGCCCGCTCCATCCCGCAGGGCCGGACCTAGCCTGGCTGCGGTCGCCGGATCTAAGCTTTCCGAGACCGCCACACGTTTATCTTTTCCGATGCTCCACGATCCCGAGACCCTCCTCAGCCTCAGTCAGGACGATCGATACCGGGCAGTCGGCTCCTCACATGCGGGCACAAATTGAGCGGTTGCACGGCGAGCCGGGGACTGCAACCCACGGTAAAAGTGTGGGATTGAACTTATCGAGGTAAGGGGACAGGAGGGGACGAGGGATTGCTGATCCCTACCCGGAAGGGGTTGATCCGGCTACTTCAGCTCTGCCAGCTTTTGTGTCGCCATCTGCCCCGCTTCTGTGCTGGGGTTTTCCTTCTTGATCTGCTCGTAGAGGCGCTTGGCATCGAGCGGCTGGTTGCTGGTGTGGTAAAGGTCGGCCAGTTGGAGCTGCGCCGTGACCTTACTCACCGTGGTGGTTGGCCTGTTGATTAATTCCTGGTAGAGAGCGATTGCGTCCTTGGTGCGGTTGGTATTGCCGTACAGCGAGGCCAGCGCGAGTTTCGCCACGGCGGCCATGTCCTTGTTGCCCGCGGAGGCTGCGGCCTTGAAATCGGCTTGCGCAGCCGCGTCATCCCCCTCGGTCGCCGAAGTTACTCCTAGAAAGTAGCGAGCCATGTCCGCCGAGCGCGTGTGAGGATACTTGTCGATGATCGCCTGGAATTGCTTCTTGGCAGTTTCGGCGCGGTCCTTAGCGGAAGCAAAACTCGGAAGCCCCGGCTGCGGGGGAGCCCCGGCAGGACGAAGCTGGGCCTGAAGAGTCCGTACCGCCTGAGTCATATCGAGGCTCGCCTTCTCATTCTGCGCGCTCAGGTAAAACCATCCCCCAGCTCCAAGGGCGATGATGGCTGCGGCCACGATGCCAGCGATGGCCAGAGTGTTCCTGTGTTCCACACTCCAGTGAGCGGTCTTCTCGGCAGCCCCGATGGTTACCCGGCTGAATGTATCCTGCTTAAGCTGATGGCGTGTCTCTGCGCGCACAACTACCTTCCAATCTCGTTTTCGATGAGCTTCAGTCTCGGTGGGACGAACTCCTAGTTTATCAGCCGGAAAATGAGACCGTCAAAGGCGAATCGTCTCGGCTTAGCGGGGAGCTTCCTCCAGCAATCCCTGCTCGAGCTTCTCTTGGCACTCGATGCAATGGCGCGTCCAAGGCACCGCTTCGAGACGCTTGGCGTTGATCTCTTTGCCGCAGTGGATACAGTCGCCGAAACTGCCTTCACGGATGCGCGCCAGCGCCCTGTCCACCATTTGTAGCAGCTGCCGCTCGTTGTTGCTCTGGCTGAAGAGGAATTCTTTCGTGTAGGAACTCGCGGCACGGTCGGCAATATCCTGTGCCGTGTCTTCGTCGGCCGAACGGCCGTCGGCCTGCGTGCGGGAGACCGTGCGGCGCAATTCCTGCTGCCGGGTCTCAAGCCGCTTTTTGAATGTTTCTAACTTCTTCTTATCCATAGTGTCACTTCTAAAGTCCTGCGGCAACGGAGCCGCCCGTAGGGTAAAAGCCAAACGAAGATGATAAGCGTCAAAATTGAGATGCGTCAACAGGCCCGGGCGGCTGTCCGGCTGTGGCGGGCACTTTCAAGGCAACCCTTCCTTTCTGGCGCAACTCTAAGGCTCGCCACTTCAGTCCTGCCCTGAAGTGTCTATCTGAAATTCGCTGAACGAACTGGGAGCGCTGCGGTGCTCGAAATTTTTGTCGCCCTGAATCCGGTGACGGGATGGGCTTTACGTTGGACGATTTCGGCGCGGATTTGGTTCACGTTATTTCGGAATAGAAAGCCAGCGGGATGCGGGGGAGGGCTTGTCATGTCGTGGGCCCATCTCGCGACCTGGACAAGGACGCTCGGGGGGGCGTCCTTTCCACGGTCAATGCTTCCAGCCGGGACCAGTTCGAGGCAAGTCAAGTGTTTCGCAGAGAGCTTCAGAAATGGGCAGGTCGCAGGAAGCAGGAAGGAAGATTGAGTCCCTCTAACGGCTATGGGAGTCCCAAGGTCTTAACCAGTGCGAGACCTGCCCAATTACCTGGTCCGTGCGGTCTTTCACTTCAGGATGCTTTCTTCAGAACCCCTGCAGGTTGCAAATTTTCGGGGACGGCTCACTTGCCAGAAAAAGGCCCCATCCAAGTTTCGCGAAAATCGCGAAGCGGACGAGGCCTTTTTCCGGAGAAAACTCGAGTTTTTGGCTTCTAGGATTTGAGCTTAGTGGTGATCGTGTTCGTTGTCCCAGTTCTGCTCGGTCTCCCAACGATGCTCTTTTCCGTTCCACCACTGATGGTGCTGTTCCCAACAGTGTTGGCGTTCGGCGTTCAGATCCCGGCGGCGGCTCTCGGCCTGAGGGCTGTGATCGCCATGGTCGTGGATGGCTCGGTCGAGGTTCGCCTCCGCTTTTTCAACGGCATGCTGGCAGTGCGACCTGTCATCGGCGTGCGCTCGCGGCGCGGTTACGAAGAACAAAAGTGCCCATACCACTAACCCCGCGACGGCTGCTTTTCCGAATCGTGGATTCAAGACTATCTCCTTTCAGTTTCGGTGGTTCGAAATGGCCGCCGACTTCTGAACCTCCCACTTAAGGCGGGGAGCCTGCGGCCAGGACTTAGCGGATTCTATGGGCGTCAGTGCCGCAGCTCTATACAGTTCATGCTGTATTGAGCTCTGGCGAACCAGCCTCGGGCGAACCAGCCTCTGGCGAACCAGCAAAGACCAAAGACGGGAGGGGCGGCCGCCATTTTGCTGTCTAGCGCGGCAGAGGCGCTTTCATGTTGGCCAGGGCGTAGGCTAGAACTGCCATGGCGGCAGCGTTTTCGCGGAGCTCGACGGGAACGACCTTGTCCAAGGTGTCGGCCGCGGAGTGATGATAGTGGAAATAGGTGCGGCCATCTTGCATTACGCCAAAGGCCGGGACTCCAGCCTCGGACATTTCCGCAATGTCGGCGCCGGGAGGATAGGTGCTGGGGGCAAAGACGGTGGCACCGATGCTGAAGAGAATGGATTGCAGGGGACGTAGAGCGTCGATGGCGGCGGGAGAGACCTTGACATCAAAGCCGAGAGGATGGGCTGCGCCGGCGTCGCTCTCGATGGCGGCGATGTGATGGACGAGCTCGGAGGCATTTTCGGTGGAATAGGCTTTGCTGCCGGCGCCTCCCGTTTCTTCATCCATCCACGCGATAACCCTTAGGGTGCGTGAGGGTCGAAGGTGCAGGCGCTGGAGAATCTCGGCTGTTTCCATTGCGATCACGACCCCGGCTCCGTCGTCGATGGCTCCGGTGCCGAGGTCCCAGGAATCCAGATGGCCTGAGACAATGACGATCTGCTCGGGCCGGTCGGAGCCTTTGAGGTCGGCGATGACGTTGTAGCCGGTTTCGTCGGGCAGCTTCTGCGGAGTAAGTGTGAGGCGCATGCGGACCTTACCCTGTGAGGCCAAGTGGACGATGAGATCGGCGTCTTCAGCGGTCACGGCACCAGCGGGAATTCCGGCGGGAAAACTGAATCCAGTGTGAGGAAGACGGTAATCGGCGCTCGCCACTGAACGGACCAGGGCAGCGACTGCGCCCAGCTCGGCGGCGGCTTTAGGTCCGGCGCCCCGATAACGGACGGCATCACCATAGGCGGCGAAGCCGAGTCCGGCTGCGGCCTTCTGCTTGTCGAACAGTTCGTTGAACAGGACGATCTTCCCGGCAACCTTATCGCGGCCAAGCGCCTGCAGCTCTTCGAAGGTGTTGACGGTTAAGACGTCTGCGGTTAAACCTTCGACCGGAGTGGAGGAGCTGCCGCCGAGAGCGGTGAGCACGATCTTTTGCGTGGCGCCGGGAACCATTCCGGGGTACTCGACAAGGGCGGCGGTTTCGGCGCCGCGGACCCAGTGTGGGACGGTCACGGGCTGGAGGCGAACCTCGAGGCCGAGCTGACGAAGTTCACTGGCAACGTATTCAGCGGCCGCATGAGCCTGTGGTGAGCCGCTCGGCCGTGGTCCGATGTTCTCGGTCAGGTGGGAGAGCTCGCGATAGGCATAATCGTCATTCAGCGCCGCGGCTTTGATGGCGGAGAGTTGCTCGAGAAGTAGCGGCGGGAAATTTTGCTGGTCGCCCTTGGAGGCTTGCGGCGCGGCGGCCCAGGAAGGAATGGTCTGCGGCGGCTGCGGTGGGTTCTGAGCTCCGGCGAGGGCACATAGCAGGAAAAATTCGGTGCAGGATGCGATGGAGAAGCCGAGGACCTTGGTCATAGATGCAGGCAAGTGTATCGAGATAGACCCTCCCTGGCAAAATTGGCCTTATTTCCGGTCTACCGTGCGTACCGGATGTGTTCCTCTTCCCGAGGGGACTAGCTTGAGACATGGACAAGAAACAGATTAACGATCCCAAGATGACGTTGAACTTCCTGATCTGGGTGGGTGGAGTGTTTATGCTATCGCTGGCAGCGCTGCTGGCTCATTTTGTGTGGAGGATTTTCTAGGTTGGTTCCGCGAAAAAAATGGCCCCATTTCTGGGGCCACGTTCAAAGAGGCAAAAGGTGGGCGATTTCAGGAAAGGCTAAGCAAGTGGTCGTCCCGCCAGCGGGAACGGCACTTCGGGAAATGTTTCGAAGAGAAGAGAGTGAGGGTCATACTTTTAGGTGCGGCCTCTTTCGTTACTGGAGCAAGAAGCATTTGCGGAGCCAAAGCGGCGCCCGGGCGCGTTGCCAAAGAGTTCTAGGTAAACGATTGACTGGCATACGTTTAGAATGCCAGGCGACGGGCAACCGAGAATGCGGAGCGGGGGACGGGACACTTCATGTGCAGCCCCCTGCACATTCGCTGCAGGTCGGCGGGCTCAAGCGGCGGGTTGGGATGAGCCGCCGGGTGAACCCCGGCGGCCCATAAGCACTTAATAGCTAGCTGTTTCCGGCCACGGTACGGAGCTTCCCCGGCAGGAAGTGGTAAGGCGGCCATGGTCCGCTGATGGCTACCTGGCAGTTTTTTAGCTGTTTGGCGGCCGTGGTGTAACGGTTCTGGTATTTCTCCACCGACTTCGAATCGATGAGATGGGCGATGTCGATGAGCATGCCTTGGGGAGCAACCTTTTTGCAGCTCACTTCTTCTTCCAGGGGGTTGAACAGTTTGTGGACCTGCACAGAAAGTGCACGGGCCTTGGTCTGTCGCTCCCGCTCTCGGGACGCCTTGACGCGCAGCTTCGAAAGATAGTCTCCCCCGACGGTGTCGGGCAGGACGACATCGATCATCGCCTCGCGCAACGAGCCATCGCTGACCGTCAGCTTGATGTGCATTTCGGACTTGCCTCTGAGCCTGGCCACGCTCACCCCGAAGGCGCGCCGGTTGACCCGGACGGCCTGACGGAGGGCGTCGTCGCTTTCAAAGATGGTTCCGAAGCGAAAGGGCAAAACGGTGGAGTTTCGGAAGCAGCCGCTGACCACGCGGGCGTGGTCGATGGCCGCTTTCTGATCAAGTTCTGCACTATTAGGGTCGTATTCGCTCACGATCACAGCAAACTCACCGCTGGGATAGCTGAGGACTGGGGCCCCGTTCACGCCTTGGACGTTTTCGATTACAAAAGGGCGTCGGGAACGGGTGCCGTTGGGAAGCGTCTGGTGCTCGGTAAGGCAGTAAGCGTACCAAGACATATTGAACTCTCCGAACCGGGACGGAGGCGGACCAGCCACCTCTTTTATGTTGTTTTCTAAAAGCTGAACTGCAAGTCTGGAAGTTTACTTAGCGGTACAGGGTCCGACAACTTTTGGGAAGCCAACAGTCAAGCCCCGTGAGCCATATTACTTCGGTTTCAATGGAAAATGCAACTTTATTGTGGCAAGCAGCATCGCTGAGGAAAAATTAGCCGAGGTGGGGGCCCAGCCGGTGGCCGATCGAACGGCGGGTACGCTTGGTGGGCTCCGACTTTCTACTCATAGCGCAGACTCTCCACCGGATCCAGGTGGGCGGCGCGGGCGGCGGGGACGGTCCCGAAGATTACGCCTACTACCGAGGAGACGACGATGGCAACCACGCCCGACAGGCCGTTGATTGGAATGCGGTATTCGGTAAGGAAGCGCACCGAGTAAGGGATGGCATAACCGATGACGATGCCGGCGAAGCCTCCGATGAGG
>Ga0210398_10003723_pt1 | contig 14490 bp, 15 predicted proteins | sample IncBWC4OmetaG_FD_161047 | JGI IMG/M metagenome (GOLD analysis project Ga0210398, IMG submission 161047) | Forest soil microbial communities from Barre Woods Harvard Forest LTER site, Petersham, Massachusetts, United States - Inc-BW-C-4-O | ecosystem: Environmental > Terrestrial > Soil >...
CCAATCGCCGAACTAGCGACAGAGATTGAGCCGCTGCTCGAACTGGCAGCAGCCACGGTCACCGCCTCTTCAGTAGACGCCTCTCCGTCAGTTGCAGCTCTGGCATACGAAGCCGAACTCCTGGAACGTGTAGATGACTTGACCGACGCTGAAGTCAGCGCTGCTCTTGCTAACTTACTCGCGGAAAACACGGGGCCATGAAACGGCTCTTGTCGAATTATCCCGCTGTGTTTGTTGTGATATTCACACTTTCCTGGGCGGTCATCGAGCGCATTAGTACAGCCGCGGGCGTGTCGATATACCAGGTCGTGTGGACCCGGTATGCGGTCCATCTCGCATTCCTAGCATTAGTGTTCGGTCCACGCCATAGATTGGGGCTAGTACGGTCGTCACATCTTGGCCGCCAAATTGTCCGGTCTCTGCTCATGCTGGGAATGCCACTTTGCTTTATCTGGGCAATCGCGCGAATGTCATTTCAAGATCTCTTCGGAGTATTTTGGATAGCCCCTCTATTGGTCATCGTGATCGCCACAGTGATAGGGGAACAATCTGGTGGTATTCTGACCTTCGCGGCGGCGGTGATCGGTTTCTTGGGGGCCATATTGATCTGCAGGCCCGATACCGACGTCTTTCACCCTGCTACGCTGTTTGCCCTAGGTATGGCGGCCTCTCTCGCCTGCTATCTGGTCATGTCGCGGACGATGCGACATGAGGCAGAGCTCCCTAAATTGTTTCATACAGCGCTCTGGGTGTTTGTGCCATTGAGTTTCGTTCTGCCGTTTTTCTGGCAAACGCCCACCCTACAAGGCTTCGTGGTGATGAGCGCGATCGGTGTAATTGGGTGCGGCGCTTTGTACGCACTCGACCGGTCGGTCGAGATCGCTCCTCCAGCACTCATGGCGCCAGTCCTGTACACACAACTCGCTTGGGATGCGCTACTCCACTGGCCCTTGCACGCAGCAACATCGATGGTGAGAACCCTCGCCGGAATAGTCCTCATATTCACGGCAGCCGCGCCGGCGTTCGTCTGGCGTGCGAGTCAAGGTATCCCCTCTCGACCATATCGGGAGACGCACGGAGTATCCACATGAAGGCCGATTCGCTGACGCAACTCAATCCAGAAGAAAAACGTGCTTTGCTCAAGCGTTTGCTCGCGGAGAAGTCCGCGAATGGCGCCGGTACGTACCCGCTGGCCCATGGCCAGCGAGCGCTTTGGTTTCTTCAGAAGCTGCGTCCAGAAATGTATGCATACAATGTCGCGTTTGCGGCTCGGCTGCACCCATCACTCGATCTCACTGTTTTCCAGAGATCGGTAGATCGTCTTGTTGCTCGTCATGCAAGTCTTCGCACCATATTTCCGGAGCAGGAGGGGCAGCCAGTGCAGCGGGTCCTCTCGGAGATCGGGTCACCACTTCGCGTCATCATGATGGAAGACCAAACGGACGCCGAGGTACAAGCAGCGGTGTATGCTGACTATCAACGTCCGTTTCGCCTGGAAGAATCGCTGGTGTCGATCTTTGTATATCGGAGACGACACGAAGACATTCTGCTCATCAATGTTCACCATCTCGTCTTCGACGCTAAGTCGCTCCAGGTTCTTTTCGAAGATCTGCGCATCATCTACGAAGCCGAATTGTTGGGCGTCGAGCCAGCGCTCACTCTGGTGGCCACTCGATACCAGGACTTCGTTGCATGGCAAACAACCATGCTCGCGGGGCCGCAAGGGAAACAGCTGTGGGACTATTGGGCTAATATCTTCACCACCGCCCCACCTCCATTGGAAATCGCGGCAGCGCGTCCACGTCCACCGATGTTTTCCTTTCGTGGCACGTTCATCCCTTTTGTGATAGCCCCCAAGCTTGCTAGCGGCCTCTCGGCTTTGGCAAAGAGCCAGCAGACGACGTTATACACCATCTTACTAGCCGCAATGCAGGTGATGCTATATCAGTTCAGCGGCCAAACCGACATTACTATTGGCACGCCAGTGTCGCTCCGCACTCGGCGCGAATGGTCGGATGTGATCGGGTATTTCATCAACATGGTGCCAATCCGAAGCACCATCAGCACAGATGCATCGTTTACCGACTGGCTAGCGCGCACTCGAGAGGTCGTCCTTGGCGCTTTGGACCACCAGGACTTTCCGTTCTCGCTCATGGTAGACCAACTCAAGATCCGCCGTGAGCCGAATCGGAGTCCGGTGTTTCAAGCCATGTTAAACGCCCTTGTCTCCACACAGAGTACCAATAATCTCTCCCGCCTGTTTCATCCAGGTCAGCAAGGAGGGGTGCCATTTGGGCAGGTAACATTGACGCCATATATCATTCCTCAGCAAGAAGGCCAGTTCGAGATTGTCGTCGAAGTGGTGGATCTGGAGGAAACGTTATATGGAAGCCTGAAATATCAGACCGATTTGTACAGTTCGGAAACCGCCCAGCGGATGGCGGACGCCTATTGTGCGATCCTTGAAGCCGTGGTCGCGAATCCCCATGCTCGGATCGCCGAATTGGTGGGCGCTGACCGGGATGACTTCGAGATCTGAGCCAATGATTCGGTGGGAGGTGAGACCAGCTGAACAGCTAGAGACAGCGCCATGAAACGACTCTTCTCGACATATCCAGCGCTGCTCATTGCGGTCTACACCATCTTCTGGGAAGTGATGGAGCACCTGAGTGCAACCGCTGGTGTCTCGATATACCAAGTCGTATGGACCCGGTACGCCATCCATCTCGCTTTCCTGGCGGTGGTATTCGGTCCGCGCTATGGGTTGCGACTGGTACGGTCGTCACATCTCGGACGACAAATCATCCGGTCGCTGTTCATGCTGGGCATGCCACTTTGCTTTATCTGGGTGCTCCCGCGGATGTCTGGTCAAGATATGTTGGCGGTATTTTGGACTGCCCCTGTATTGGTCATCGCGATTGCCATAATGACCCGTGGTCAATCTGGCGGTGTCCTGACCTTCGCGGCCGCGGCAATCGGTTTCGTGGGGATCATCTTGATTTGCAAGCCCGATACCGGGGTCTTTCACCCTGCCGCACTGCTCGCTCTGGGTATGGCGCTCTGCCTCGCGTTTTATATAGTCATGTCGCGAACCATGCGACACGAGGCAGAGCTTACTAAGCTAGTGCATACGGCTCTTTGGGTGTTTGTGCCATTGACCTTCGTCTTACCGTTCTTCTGGCAAACACCTACCCTGCAAGGCTTCGTCGCCATGAGCGTCATCGGCGTGATGAGTTGCGGCATGTTGTACGCACTCGACCTGGCGGTCGAGCGCGTCCCTCCGGCATTCTTGGCACCGGTGCTCTACACGCAATTCGCCTGGGACATGGTGCTGCGCTGGTCTTTACACACGGCCACACCAGATACGAGAACGATCATCGGGACCTTACTCGTGTTCGTAGCCGCGGGTTCAGCCATTCTTTGGAGCGCACGTCAAGTCCCCCTTCCCCAACTTTCTCGCTCCTCACCGCTATAAGCGCATACACCGTCGGAACACCGCATTCATAATGCGTGCTGTCTGAGCCAGACAGCCCCTATTTTTTAGCGGTTAGGAAATCATTGAGCTTATTTAATTGCTGAGTAAAGCCAGCTTGCATCCCTTGGACAGCCATTCCAGCTTTAGGTCCGGTTTTGTGTATAACTGCTGTCAATTTTACTTGAGTTTTGCCGTTTTCAGCAGTTAATGTGAGTTCCGTGGTTTGGTCAATGGTAGTTTCCTCTTTTTGTCCTTCAGTCCAAGCCTTTGCGTTATAAGAAAGCTTTGCATTTGGTTCAACAACAGTAAACTCTCCCAGCATTGGCCACTTGGTGCCTTTGTAAGGCCCCATGGCCTCACCGGCTTCCATGACTATGTAAAATTTACCGCCAACCCGTAGGTCAACTTCACACTCGGGAATTGTGACATTATTTGGGCCCCACCATTGCTTTAACAGCTCCGGCGTGGTCCAAGCTTGCCAGACCGTTTCTGGCGAGGCATCATAGGTTCTTTCAAACGCGACTTCTTTAATTAACTCCATTATTTCTCCCCTTTCTTGTTGGTTACTTGTAAGTGTCTATCCAGTGAATCGAGTCGATTCTCCCAAAGCTGTTTATACTCCTCCAGATAATTACTAGCTACAGCTAGGGTATTTGGAGAAATACTAACAATCTGCTCTTTGCCACGCCTTGTTTTACTGATCAGTTTAGCGCGGTGGAGGACATCCAGATGCTTAGCAATAGCAGCAAAAGTCAGTTGATAGTGTGCTGCTATCTCGCCCACACTCATACTTTTTTTGCTGACTTTTTTTAGGATGCCCCGCCTGGTAGGATCACTTAATGATCCAAATACAGAATCGAGTTCATCTGAATGTTCAACCATATGGTTGAATGATATATAAAGATGAAATACCTGTCAAGAGAGAAGGCTGAGCAGTGCGATGATCACAGGCTTGAGACTCATAAGTACTTCGCCCGCACAACTCCTCAATGGTGCCGTTCGTGGCCCAACATGATATAGCCCAATGCCCGTGCTGTTATCGACAGGTCTCCCACCATACCCCGCCGATCCCAAGCATCCTCTGGCAGATGCTGTACCAGCGAGATGTGTGACCGACGTACCCACTCGAATTCCCGAGACAATCACTCAGAGTATACCTGCGAAATTCCGCATTTCGAACACATGTATTCTCTTCTGCTACCGCGTGTTTAACAGGATCGCCGCGTGCAATACAGAAAAGCCGGAATCCAAAGAGACGCTCCGTGTCAAGCACATGGCCGGCCACTTCACGGAGCGTCCACTTGCCAGGCGCATAGCGGTGGTCAAGCCTCGACGAAGGAAGCTGGCGGATAAACCCGAGCGTCTTCTCAAGTTGGTCAGACAGCGCTATCGCCAAATCGGTTTCCTGGACCAATGCAACGTAACGCGTATAGCGATCATCGTATTCAGAGCGCTCCGGACGCCGAATCAACATAGACCAGCATCCTCACGAATTGTGATCGTATTCATGGCTCATCACTGTGTGATACGGATAAACAAGTGATTTTTGTCGTCATTTACTCTTTTTTTGTGATCCACCCGGGAGTTACCCCCCCTGAGCGGTGTCTTTATAGATAGAGGGACAACACTAAAAAAAGTGGCGTCCCATATCCTCGAACCCAACGACAATGGCGACATCCTCAAAACTATCCAACACCTCACCGTCGACTACCGCCACTTCACCACGGACACGCGGCTGGAGTGGACGACCATCAGACACCACAGAGCGACCGCCGGAATTCCCAGCCCGACCCTGGAGCATGACCAAGAAGCCAGCCGGCACAATCGCACAGCTGGACGGCAGCACACCAGAACCATCGAGCTCTACAGCACGGCGGCGGGTTTCGGTCGCGCAACGGTCCGCCACCACGCCGCGACCTTCCGCCAGCATATTACGGACAACCGTTCGTACTGAACGGCATCGCTCCACCGGTACGCGGCTTCTCGACAGCACCGTAAGGTCTTCCAGACGCTCACTCCGACCTTGCGATAGCACTGAGGTGCCGTCTGCTTCTGCTGGCCGACCCGAATGCAGCTCCATACGACCCACAAATATTCGACAGCTGCCAGGCGACATCACGACGCCACCAAAGTACTCCAGTGCCTACGGATGTGTCCGATGAACGCCAAGCAACGGAAAAAGATCGAGACCTTCAAGAAAGCCATCACCTTCCTAGACGTTCTCCCACCCGTCCTAGCGAACGCGCCACCCGGCTTTGCCAAACAGGTGCAGATCCTGAAAAACGCCGTCGCGACCATCAGCCAGGTAGCCCCAGACCGGGGTTCCGGGAAGCCGGCCAAGACGGCTGCCCAACGCGCCACTCTGCGAGAGGCCCTGCGGATTGGCCAGCTACAGCCCCTCCGCAAGGTGGCACGGGTGCTCGGCAAGCAGGTAGCGGGGATGCCGAAGTTGGTAAACGTGAAGAAGTCGGCGGGGACGCAATCGCTATTGGATAGCGCCAAGGCCGTCCTGCGTGATCTCGAACCCTATCAGGAGCAGTTCATCGACAAGGGGGTGGCGGTCGATTTCCTGGACCAGCTTGACGCCGGGATCCGAGCGTTAGAGATGGTCGGTCAAGCGAATGTGACGGCCAATATGGCCCGGACGCGCGCCCGAGGGACGCTGCGGCAAGTGTTCGAAGAGGGGGGAGACGCATTGATGTTGATCGATAGCGTAGTCCGGCATTCGTGCAACGCGGATCCGGCGCGTGGGGCGGCCACGCTCATGGCGTGGAATACGATCATATCGCCGCGCGGGAAGGCGCATCGCACCGCGAGTAACGTGGCGAGTGAAACGGCGGCGGACGTGACGGGTGGTGGTGATGAGACGAGTACTACGGTAGACGGGGTACCAGAAGGAAGTTCGACGTAGGGATTAGACCGCCAAGAGTCGCTCGATGCGCTGGGCGATCGTGCCGGCGTCCGGCACGACGACGGTGAGGAGTGCGGGATGATAGGGGATCGGAATATCCTCGACCGCGAACCGCTCCACCGGCGTATCGAGCGACCAGAAGCAGTCTGACGCGACGGTCGCCGCGATCTCGGCCCCAAAGCCAGCGGTCATCATGTCTTCGTGGACGATGAGACAGCGGCCGGTCTTCTTGACGGACGCCAGAACGCAGGCTTTGTCCCACGGGGCCACGGTGCGCAGGTCGATCAGCTCGACGCGATCGCCGAACTGTTGTACCGCCTCAGCGCACCGATGGGTGAGCGCTCCCCAGGTGATCAGCGAGAGGTCCGTCCCTTGGCGGAGGACATTCGCCTTGCCGAGTGGGAGGACATAGTCATCACCAGGATAGCGAGCGCTGCCATCGCTCGTCATCAACAGAGACCGGTGCTCGAAGAAGATGGTGGGGTTGGCGCTCCGCATCGCCGCGCGTAACAGTCCAACGGCGTCAGCGGCGTTGGATGGGATGCACACCTGCCAGCCAACAGCATGCACCCAGGTGACTTCACCGGATACACTGTGCCAGGGGTCGCCGACGTCTTTCCCAAATCCGCCGGGCATCCGGACGACCATCGGCGCGGCGAAGCGGTTGGCCGTACGCCAACGTAGTGTGCCAGTGTTATTGAGCTGTTCGGTCGCCGGGTCGGCGTATTTACGGAACTGGATCTCGGCGACAGGCATAAGTCCAGAGATGGCCATCCCGACAGAGCGGCCGATGATGCCTTCTTCCGATAAACTGGTATCGAAGACACGCGCTTCACCGAAGCGCTTTTGTAATCCTTCGGAGACGAGATGGACGCCGCCTTTCCGGCCGACGTCTTCTCCGAACACCAGGACTTTCGGATTCACCTCCAACTCATGCGCGAGTGTGCGCCGGACCGCCTCGGCGAAGCGGACCATCTCTCCTTCTGAAGCCGCTTGTTCGGTTCCGCCAAGCTTGCGCCGCTCTTCACGCGTCAATCCACCGAGTGCCTGCGTGCCGGTCGTGTCAGCTTCTTCGTAGACATACTTCTTGATCGTGGCCGGATCTGGATTGGGCCGCGCACGCGCCGCTGCCAGCGCCGTTTCAACGTCCTGTTGGACTTCGGCTTCGAGCGCGGTCCACTCCTGCTCCGACATCATGCTCGGCACAAGATGCTTCCGGAGCCGCGGAAGCGGATCCCGCAGTTCGTCGGCAGCGATCTCTTGTTCCGTGCGATAGCCACGTTGATTGTCGGGTCCGGAGTGGCTGCACAAACGTGGCACCGTGAGACGGCACAGCGCGGGACCAGCGCCACTCCGAACGTGACGGACACACTCTTGTAGAACTGCTGCTGAGCCAGCTGGGTCGCACCCGTCGCCGTCGCGAACGAGCAAATTGCTGAACGACGCAAGATTCTTGGCGATGTCGCCACCCGGCGTCTGCATTTCTCCCTTCACGGAGATGCCGAGTCCGTTGTCTTCGATATAGAAGAGCATCGGCAACTTGAGTGTCGTCGCCATCGTGAGCGCGGACCAGAAGCCATTCGTGGCCACCGACCCTTCGCCACCTAACACCACACTGAGACTGCCACGATACGAATCATCGCCCAACACATCCCGATGATAGAGCACGGACTGCGCCCAACCAGCAGCGGGCGTGTACTGCGACCCCACATCGCCAGACATCGGCAACACGATGGGCCCATTCGTGGATGGGAGATTGCAGACGACACCAATATCGCGGCCATCGCTGAATCCACCCGCGCGTCCGAGTGGGCTGCCGAGCGCATCTTCGAAGGAGAGACCAAGCGCCAAGAGCAGGGGCCGGGACCGATAGTAGGCACCCGCCGCATCATACCGATGGTCGATGAGTGAAGCAAGAATCGCCTGAGCAACGTCGTGGCCACGCGCGGAGAACTGATAGAGCACCAGATGCTCTTTCGGGACCGTTGTCCGGTTCTTGTTGGTCGCCTCTTCGACGTCGTCCATCGCGCGAGACGCTAGCGCTACATAGGCGATGCGGCGCCAATCCAGTGGACGCTCAGCGGTTTTGTCGGTATCGCGTTTCTTCCCCGCGCTCTTGCCACCTTTACCGTTGCCGCGCGCGTCCGCGCGAAGGGTTGATTCAGTCATGCTCATCTTTGGGAACGAGAGGTTTGTTCGTGCGATACACCGTGCCGGTGAAGTGCCCCACAGCGACGCCGGATTGGTTGGTGATATTCACCTGATAAAACGCGATGCGATTGGCGGCACTCTGCTCTGTCGCCACGGCCGTTAGGACATCACCCTCAAAGGCGGGTGCTGGATAGCTGATACTGTTGTGCACACCGACCGTCACGTGGCCGTGTGTATTGGACGCAAACGCGAGTGCGCTGTCGGCCAATGAATAAGGAATGCCGCCATGGCAGACGCCGAAGCCATTGAGCATGTCTTTGCGCACGGTCATCCGTAGGGTAGCCGCTGTTGGTTTGATCTCGACGAGCTCGATGCCAAGCCACGTGCTGAACCCGTCGTGTGAGACCATCGCGTCCACAAGACGCTCGGCGCGGTGCTGTGCATCCTGTGTCGTGGTGCTCATTGATGAAACTGCTTTCCCTCGCGGACCATGCGCTTGAGCAGCACACTGGGACGATATCGTGCGCCACCGTACTCGCGTTGGAGCTCTTCGAGTGTATCGAGGACCGCGCTCAAGCCGAGGTCATTCCCCCACTGGAGCAGCCCTTTGGGATAGTTCACTCCTTTGGTCATCGCGAGATCCACGTCGGCGGGTGAGCCGATCCCTGTCGCTACCGCGTCGGCGGCTTCGTTGATGAGCATGGCGAGGATTCGCGCGACGATGGATTTGCCGAGTGCCTGATCGGTGGTGGGCTGTAGTGCCGGAGCATCAACGCTGTAATCGTAGTGTCCGCGGCCGGTCTTTTTACCAAAGCGTCCTGCTTCGACCAATCGCTGTTGCGTCACGAACGGCAAATAGCGAGGATCGTAGAACGTCCCCTCGAACACCGCTGACGTGGCGGCAAAGTTTATGTCGTTCCCGATGAAATCCATCAGCTCGAATGGTCCCATCCGGAATCCGCCAACTTCGCGCATCGCCCAGTCGATGGTAGGACGGTCAGCGATCCCCTCTTCAAACATCTTGAGCGCTTCGCCGTAAAAGGGCCGGGCGATCCGATTCACGATGAATCCTGGTGTATCCGACGCGATGACGGTGGTCTTCCCCCACGCATCGACGAGGGCGCGAACGGTGTGGACCAACGATTCCGATGTCGCGAGACCTGGGACAATCTCCACCAGCGGTAACACGGGCGCCGGATTGAAGAAGTGGATGCCGATGACGCGCTCGGGATGGGCACAGGTGCCCGCGATCGCCGTTACCGACAGCGACGACGTGTTGGTCCCCAACACACACTCGGCGCTGACGAGACGCTCCAACGTCGTGAAGAGATCGCGCTTGACGTCCAGCTGCTCGACGATCGCCTCGATCACGATCCCGCAATCAGCAAACGCCGAGAGTGCCGTCCTCCCACTTTCGCCAGCGTCCACGACACGCATCCGGCTAACAATCGCGCGTGCATCGTCGCTGGAGAGCTTCTGTTTTTCTACCTGTCGGTTCAGCGCTTTCGTGATTCCATCGATCGCGCGGCTGGCCGCACCTGCACGTGTGTCATACAGCAGCACCTGATGTCCAGCCGTGGAGGCGACTTGCGCGATTCCGCCCCCCATCGCCCCGGCGCCGACGATCCCGACCGCAGTCTCACGCCCGAGTGGCGACACGTTACTCTCCAAGAAAGACTGGCTTCCGCTTCTCGAGGAACGCCGTGACCCCTTCCGTGAAATCCTTCGTGCGACCGGCAAGGCGTTGGAGCTCCTCTTCTAAGTCAAGCTGCGTATCCAGGTTGTTGCTGAAGGATTCATTCAGGCCGCGTTTGGTCAACCAGAGCCCTCGTGTTGGCATCGCGGCGAGTGTTCTTGCCGCGCCCACGGCGGTTTCCATCAACACACCAGGCTCGCACACCTGATAGATCATCCCGACTTCGAACGCCTTTGCCGTGGAGACTTTTTCCGCGAACATCATCATCGCGGTGGCGCGTGCTAACCCGACTAGTCGTGGAAGGAAAAACGTCCCGCCGCTATCCGGCACCAGACCAATCTTGGAGAAGGCCTGCACGAACGACGCCTCGCTCGACGCGAAGACGATGTCGCATGCCAGGGCGAGATTCGCCCCAGCCCCGACCGCCGGACCATTCACGGCGCAAATCACAGGTTTTTCCAGGCTCCGAATCGTACGGATGAGCGGGTTATAGCTCTCCCGCACGGCATCACCCAGATCGAGCTGCGCTCCGTCCGTCGTCGGCATGGCCTCGCCGAGGTCTTGCCCGGCGCAGAAGGCGCGGCCGGTCCCCGTTAACAGCACCGCGCGCACCGCCGGGTCCCGGCCCGCCGCTTCGAAGGCGTCGCGCAATGAGAGGAGCATCGACCGGTTGAAGCTGTTCAGAACGTCTGGCCGATTGAGGATAATCTGCGTGACGCCCTGCTCGGTCTGGGAAAGGATGAATTGAACGCTCATAGCCGCCGAGTAATCTACATATCCCCAGGGGCATTCACTAGATTTTGTACACTATGCCGAACGCCTACATCGTAGACGGGATTCGCACGCCAATCGGTAATTTTGGCGGATCGCTCAGCCAGCTCCGCGCGGACGATCTCGCCGCGCATGTTATCACAAAGCTGGTGGAGCGGAACCCCAAGATCGATCCGGCCCGGGTGGCGGATGTCATTCTCGGGTGCGCGAATCAGGCGGGGGAGGATAACCGGAATGTGGCCCGGATGGCGCTCTTGCTGGCGGGGCTTCCGGTGACGGTTCCGGGTGAGACGGTGAACCGGCTGTGCGCCTCTGGGATGTCGGCGGTCGCCCACGCAGCCCGAGCCGCGCGTATGGGGGAAGGGGATCTGTTCATCGCGGGCGGGGTGGAGCAGATGACGCGCGCGCCGTATGTGGTCTCGAAGTCGGCACAGCCGTTTGCGCGGAATGTTGAGATGTTCGATACGACGATGGGGTGGCGTTTCGTCAATCCGAAGATGCGGGAGCAGTACGGTGTCGATTCGATGGGTGAGACGGCGGAAAATGTCGCGGAGCAGTTTGGTGTTTCACGGGTGGATCAGGACGTCTTCGCGTTAGCGTCGCAACGGAAAGCCGCCGCCGCGTGTGACGCAGGTCGGTTCACGAGCGAGATCGTCGAGGTACCGCTCCCCGCAGGCCGGAGCAAGACACCACCGCCACCGTTCGCGAAGGATGAGTTCATTCGCCGCGACAGTTCGGCGGAAGGGCTCGCGAAACTCAAGCCTGTCTTCCGGACTGGTGGATCGGTAACCGCAGGCAATTCGTCTGGGATCAATGATGGTGCTTGCGCGTTGTATATCGCATCCGAAACAGCGGTCAAGGAGTTCGGCGTACAACCGCTCGCGCGTATCGTTGGGAGTGTCGCTGTCGGTGTCGAGCCACGGATCATGGGGATGGGCCCAGTTCCAGCGGTTCGACAAGTACTGGCGTTGACGAAGCTCACGCTCGATCAGATCGACATCATTGAACTGAACGAGGCGTTCGCGTCACAAGGGCTCGCGTGCTTGCGCGAACTCGGCATCGCCGATGATGACCCACGCGTCAACCCGAACGGCGGCGCGATCGCGATCGGGCATCCACTCGGTATGACAGGCGCTCGGCTGTTGCTCACCGCAGCTAGAGAGCTAGAAAAAACCGGCAAGCGCTACGCCCTCTGCACCATGTGTGTCGGCGTTGGACAGGGGATGGCGACGGTCATCGAGCGCTCGTGAGCGGTTCCACGAAGGGCCCGTCAGAGGACATTCCGGCGGGTAACATCTTCGAGTTCGAGGGGTTCCAGCCAGTCGTTCACGAGAGTGCCTTCGTGCATCCCAACGCGACTGTCACCGGCAATGTCATCATTGGCCGTGATGTCTATATCGGCCCTGGCGCCGCGATTCGTGGTGATTGGGGCGGGATCGTCATTGAAGATGGTTGCAACGTGCAGGAAAACTGCACTGTGCATATGTTCCCCGGTGTCACTGTCGTCCTCGAACAGAGCGCGCATATTGGGCACGGCGCTATCATCCATGGCGCGCGCATTGGCCGGAACACCCTCGTCGGTATGAACGCGGTGGTCATGGACAACGCGGTCGTCGGCCCGGAGTGTATCGTGGGCGCTTTATGCTTCGTGCCAGCGGAGATGCAAATTCCAGCCCGGAAAGTCGTCGTCGGGAACCCCGCCAAGATTGTGAAGGACGTGAGCGACGAGATGATCGCTTGGAAAACCGATGGGACCACTCTGTATCAAGCGCTCCCCACGCAGCTGCATCAGTCGTTGCGCGCGTGCCACCCCTTACGTGAAGTCCCCGCCGATCGCCCATCACAGCAGACGTCGTACCAGACGTGGCATGATACACGATCGCGAACACCAGAGAGATAAGACAGATGAAGCTAGCAAGCTACGCTCAAGGCGAGTGGATCACAGGCACAGGAACGCCTACGCAACTCTTCCACGCTGTGACCGGCGAAAAAGTCGCCGAAGCCACTAGCGAAGGGGTCGACTTCAAAGGGATGCTCGAGTACGGCCGGACGGTTGGTGGGCCCGTGCTCCGGAAGATGACGTTCCACGAGCGCGCGGCTATGCTCAAGCAGATGGCGAAGTACCTGACGGATCGGAAAGAAGAATTCTATCTCGCGTCCAACGCCACTGGTGCCACTAAAGCCGACTGCTGGATCGACGTCGATGGGGGGATCGGGACATTCTTTGCTTATTCCAGCAAAGGGAGACGCGAGCTTCCCAATGAAACATTCCAGATCGACGGTGCCGTCGAAGGGCTCTCCAAAGACGGGAGCTTCGTCGGACGCCACATCTGTGTTCCGCTCGAAGGGGTCGCGATCCATATCAACGCGTTCAACTTCCCCTGCTGGGGGATGCTGGAAAAGCTCGCGCCAACGTTCCTCGCTGGGATGCCCGCGATTGTGAAACCGGCGACCGTGACGTCATTCGTCACGGAGAAGATGGTCCGCGCGATGATCGAATCGGGGATTCTTCCGAAAGGCGCGTTACAGCTCATCGTTGGTGGCGTTGGCGATCTGCTCGATCATGTGACATGCCAGGATGTCGTGACGTTCACCGGGTCGGCGTCGACCGGGCGGAAGCTCAAGACGCACCCTGCTATTGTAGAGCACTCCGTTCGTTTCAACATGGAAGCGGACTCGCTCAACTTCTCCATGCTCGCCCCGGATGCTACACCTGGGAGTGAAGAGTTCGACCTCTTCATCAAAGAGGTCACTCGGGAGATGACGGCCAAGGCAGGACAGAAGTGTACCGCCATTCGGCGTACGCTCGTGTCGCAGCCTCTGGTCAGCGACGTCATCGCCGCGCTCCAGAAGCGACTCGCTGGCGTCAAGATTGGCGATCCGCACGTCGATGGTGTGAAGATGGGGCCACTCGCGGGCCGAGGACAAGTGGGCGAAGTGGGACGGAGCGTTGAGCTGTTATTGAAAGCCAGTGAGCGCGTCTATGGCGATCCTAACACGTTCGAAGTTATTGGGGCGGATCGAGAGAAAGGTGCATTCTTCCCAACGACACTCCTGTACTGCGACGGCCCCATGACACACTCGGAGCCACACGCCATCGAAGCGTTTGGCCCGGTCAACACGGTGATGCCGTATAGCTCAGTTGACGAAGGGATCGAACTGGCCAGGATGGGGCGTGGCAGTCTCGTGGGATCGCTCTTCACTGCCAACGACGATACGGCTCGCACCGTTGCTCTTGGTGTCGCTCCGTATCATGGACGCTTGATGATTCTCAACCGTCATAGTGCCAAGGGGTCGACTGGTCACGGCTCACCACTGCCGCAGCTGGTCCACGGCGGTCCGGGACGCGCTGGTGGTGGCGAAGAGATGGGTGGCATCCGTGGTGTCTGGCACTATATGCAGCGTACCGCCCTGCAAGGCTCTCCGACGACACTAACACGGATCTCCAACGAATGGATCAAAGGAGCCGCGCAGCCTTCGGATCGT
>Ga0210398_10003725_pt1 | contig 14488 bp, 15 predicted proteins | sample IncBWC4OmetaG_FD_161047 | JGI IMG/M metagenome (GOLD analysis project Ga0210398, IMG submission 161047) | Forest soil microbial communities from Barre Woods Harvard Forest LTER site, Petersham, Massachusetts, United States - Inc-BW-C-4-O | ecosystem: Environmental > Terrestrial > Soil >...
CCGGCCTCGAGAAGACGACGTTCGTTCTCGTTGAGCCTAGCCAGTTGCAGCTCGATCATGCCCAGAAGCCCATCCGGGATACCCAATTCAATCTCTGCCAGCGGTACGCTGAGTTGCCACTTATTGCCCTTGCTTACGATCAGGCTCTGGCTGCGGAGATGCTCAAATGTGGCGGCCATGAAGAGCGGATTGCCTTCGGAATGCTGATGGACGAAGCTCGCCAGCCCCGCCGGAAGGACGCTCGCATTGAGTTGCTGCAGCAGGTATTCCGAGACCGAGGCGCGGTTCAATGGGCCCAGCGTTATCTCGCAACAGAGTCGCCTCGTGAAGAGATCTTCCTTCAGACCTTTCAAGGGATGCTGTCCATCGATCTCTACAGGCCGGTAGCTGGCCAGCACCATGAGTTTGGGGCTGCCGCGTCTGCGCGCCAAAGCGGAGAGGAAATCGAGCGTCGACGCATCGGCCCAATGCAAATCCTCGAGGACCAGCAGAAGCGGCTCATTCTGAGCGAAAGCCTCCACGGCCTCGCAAATTTCGCCGAGCCCAGGGGTCTTCGTTTCGGCCTCTGACTTCTTCCCGAACCACGCGGGCAGCAGCCTCCCCAGAAGCTGGCTCATCTTCTCGTGCTCATTGAGCTGGGCCAATGCCTCGCGCACGGGGTAGAAAACCTCCTTGCCGCCAAAACCCTCCACACTCTGGCCGCGAGCCATGCGGACGCCGTCGTCACTGCATGCGCGGTTGCAGAAAGCGTCAACGAGCGCGGTCTTGCCGGATCCTGCGTCTCCAGTAATGAAAATCAACTGGCGGATGCCTTTTGCCGCCCGCTCTAGATCACTATCCAGTTTTTCGAGCTCCATGTCGCGACCCACGATGCGAAATCCAGCAACCTCAGCGGTGTCCTGTTTGACGGTCGTTACTTTGGAGACGAAGCGGTAGCCACGCTTTGGGACGGTCTGAATAAACAGCGGTTCGTCGGGATCATCCCCGAGCAGCTTGCGCAATTCAAGGACATAGGTACGCAGCACCTGCGGCTGTACGTAGGTCTCCGGCCACAGCGCATCGAGCAGCTCATCATGGGTGACGAGCCGCTGCGGATTTTCCACCAGATAGCGCAGCACAGCAAACGGCTTTGGCGCGAGCGGAAGTTGTTTCGCGTCTCGCCATAGGCTCTCGTTTGCAGCATCAAGCTGGAAGCAACTAAACCGCTTCATAGGAAAGTGTGGCCTTTGTCACCTGTAGACTTGTTCTACCTGGTATCTGTTAGCAACCCGCGGGCCAGTTAGAATCCCAAAAAGTACATGACTCTATTCGGTTTTCCTTGAACAACCCACCCGCAAATGTCCGAATTCGAACAATTGTGTCCGGATCCGGACTCCTCACTCACTATTGATTCAGCATTCCCATCATCTGGGGCGAATATCGTTCCCCTTTTGCCGCGCCCCGAGGGGCAATCGCATCAAGAGCTGCCAGCTCTTCTTGTGTCAGTTTGATTTCAGCCGCGGCCGCATTTTCTTCAAGATAGCTGCGCCGCTTTGTGCCGGGAATGGGAACGATGTCATCGCCCTGCGCCAGTACCCACGCCAATGCGAGTTGCGATGCCTTCACCTTCTTCTTTTCGGCAAGCTCTTCAATTGTCGTCACCAGATCGAGGTTCAGCTGGAAGTTTTCACCCTGAAAGCGTGGGGAAGAGTGGCGCCAGTCATCGGCGGCAAGATCGGTGGGTTTGCGAATCTGTCCTGTCAGAAATCCACGCCCCAGTGGAGAATATGCAACAAATCCGATGCCCAGTTCCCGCACCGTAGGAAGTATTTCATCTTCCGGGTCCCGACTCCAAAGAGAATATTCCGTCTGCAAGGCCGAAATGGGATGCACGGCATGCGCTTTGCGAATCGTCTGGATGCCTGCTTCCGAAAGTCCGAGGTAGCGCACTTTTCCCGCCTTTACCAGCTCTGCCATGGCGCCCACTGTCTCCTCAATCGGAGTTTTCGGATCGACGCGATGCTGGTAATACAAATCGATGGTGTCAATACCTAACCGTTTCAAGCTGGCATCGCATGCTGCCTGGACATACTCTGGGCGTCCGCTCACGCTTCTTGTGCCGTCCGGATAGCGCTGGATGCCGAATTTTGTTGCGATGATGACTTTGTTCCGATGCGGCGCGAGAGCGCGGCCCACCAGTTCCTCATTCGTGTGCGGCCCGTATACGTCAGAGGTATCCAAAAAATTGATGCCCAGATCAAGAGCCCGATGAAGCGTGGCCATCGATTCTATTTCATCAAGAGGACCATAAAGACCGGACATCCCCATACATCCCAGTCCGATGGCGGAAACCGTAAGCCCCTGCGTTCCTAATTTACGCTGCTGCATGCGCTTCTCCTTGGTGTATCAGATTCAGCGTGCCGGAAGAGGATGCGAATGGGTGAAACGCCGAAGTAACGCGGTGAAAGCTGCTTTTTTTCGGACGAACGGTTTCTGGAACAATTTCAGGACCAGCAAGAAGGGCTGGACTGCATCCTGGCAGCCCAGCCCTTGGCATGAGATGGAGCTGGCTACTTCAAACCCTTATCCAGCCGGTAGATCAGACCGACGGAGAGCGCAAATTGATCCTTGAGGCCGGCACTGCCGAAATCGGTGAACGTCGCATCCGACGAGATACGGAAGGCGAGCCGAGGAGAACGGTTCAGATCGATCGATCCACCAAAGGCGCTGCCAAAAGCAAACTGATTGCTGAACAGGCCAAGCGCAGCTGGTGGAACGCCGCTGAGATCACGCTCGAAATCTCCATAGGCGCCCCCGACGAGAGCATGCAGCGTCATCGATGCGTGTTCGTTGCTCAAAGCGCGGAATTCGGGCCCTGCGAGGAACATGTTCTCACTCACAAACGGCCCTCGTATCCCATACGCGTTCGGAACGGTACCGGAGGTGCCGTAATATCCGCGCACATTTCCCACCGCTGCCCAGCGCTGATTCAAAAAACGTGCGGCCTGCACGTCGAAACCGCCCAGATTTGCACCCTGTAACAAGTTCGGCCCCGCATTGAAGTGCGAATAGGCAAAACCGCCGTAGAGTTCCCACTTGTAGTCGTATTTGACACCGGCGAGGGCAGAGTTTGGAGCGACTGCAGGCTGCGGGTTTGAAGACTGCGCCCTGCCACTAGCGCAGGAAATTAAAAAAACGATCGCAACAAAAGTCAGGCAAGAAAAACGCGTGCTTCTCAACAGAAAAAAACCTCCAACAAGTCCGGGGAGCGCGAGTGTCCGTAAATTTCCCCATAAATTTTAAAGATACATGGCCGAGCGCCATTCTGTCAGATCATCAGGCTGCAATTCCTATGGAATACGACTAGTCTAAGCAAAGAAATGTCAGCAAAAGAACGTCTCACCAACACCAGTTTTGATTCGCTCGACGCGATGATGCAGGCCTACGCCGCAGAGGCCGTCCGCATCGCTGCTTCTGAACACCGCGTGAAGCTCGATTACTCGACGACCTCGATCGATGCGCTGGAAGGCATTTTGAGTACGTTGGTTCAGCCGCCGGCGGACGACCTTGAATGGCTCACGAAATTATGGGGTAGCTACTTCGGCGAGGTCTTCCGCCGCCGCTACTCATCGACATGGACCATGAGCGAATATCCGGGCGGCCAGCTTGCCATTCCTACGGTCGAGATCGGCGGCTCACGCATTTATCCTCTGCTCAAGGTCCACCGCCGTCTGACCCTGGGCGAGACGGAAAATCTGGTCGCTTTTACGCAGATGGCACGCAAACGTCTGGACGGTCTGCATCCACTTCCAAATTGATGACGTACTGAAACTGTGGTTTTACATCAATACGCTGCTCTGTGCGACAATACTTGAAACGGAGGAAATTCCCTCGCGCGTGCGCCCGGGAGGCATCCATATGCTGGATAACCTGTTTACACCCACACATTTAATTATCATTCTCGTCATCGCGCTGTTGATCTTCGGTCCGCGCAAACTGCCTGAGCTTGGCAAAGGCCTGGGCGAGGGACTTCGTGGCTTTAAGGATGGCATCAAGGGCGGCAGCAACGATGCCGCAAAACAGGAAACTGTAGCCACAAAGACCGACGCTGCACCGCAAGTGACGCCGCAGACGAAATAGTTTTTGAGGACATGCCGTCCAGGGAGTTTCTGGAAATGCGCAGAAGGCGCGCTCGCCTGGACGGCCAGTTCCCGGAGAAAGCATGCCTGGACGATCCGTTTCAAGTCCCTACCTGGTCAAGCCGCATCAAAAAGTAAAACTCTCGCATTTCCCCACCAACGACACCGGACGCTACCGCAACAAGGAAGAATCTGCCGCCGACCTTGAACAGCATCGTCAGAGGCTTGACGAGCTGCAGGAGCTGCTCACGGCTGATTGCCGACATGCTGTGCTTATCGTGCTGCAGGGGATGGATACGGCAGGAAAAGACGGCACCATCCGTCACATCTTTACCGGCGTCAATCCACAGGCGTGCGACGTTACTCCCTTCAAAGTTCCCACCCCGCTCGAGCGGAGACACGATTTTCTGTGGCGCGCGCATCGCGCCGTTCCACAGTTTGGCACCATCGGCATTTTCAATCGCTCGCACTATGAAGATGTACTGGTGACGCGCGTACACAAACAGGTATCCGACAAGCTGGTGAAGGAGCGCTTCGAGCAGATTGTCGACTTTGAACGGACGCTGGCTGACAATAACGTCACGATTCTCAAGTTCTTTCTGCACATCAGCCGCAACGAGCAGACACGCCGGCTTGCGGAACGCCTCGCTGATCCTGACAAGCATTGGAAGATCAGCGAAGCCGACTTTGCCGAGCGCGTTTACTGGCCGCAATACATCAAGGCATACGAGGACGCGATTGAACACACGAGCCGCACGCACGCTCCGTGGTTCGTCATCCCGTCCGACCATAAGTGGTATCGGAATGCGGCCATCTCAGAAATTCTGGTCCGTGCCATTGGCAAGCTCAAGATGAGCTACCCGAAGCCCAGCTTCGATCCCAGCAAGATCAAGCTATAGCGGAATTCGAATCACACAACAGGCAATCAATTTCAACCAATAGAAGAAAAAGCAGATCCTGACCCTTCCTCTTCATTGCACTCAGAGTCAGGGTCAGGATGACAGCTCATCTCTTCCCGAGCGACCTATTCACTCCCTGCCATGAGTTTGATACTTTCTGGCGGAGTCGAACTTTGAGGAAGCTATGCGCGATAGGCGATACGCCCTTCGCTGATCGTTGCGGTGACGCTGCCAAGCATCGACCAGCCATCGAATGGCGTGTTCTTCGACTTCGATTTCGATGCAGACGCTTGAAAGATCCAATGCTTCTTTGGGTCGAAGATGACGACGTCCGCAAAGGAGCCGACGGCGAGGCTGCCGCGTCCTTTGAGGTTCAACACAGCCGCAGGCTGCGTACTCAGGAGAGCGATGATACGGCTGAGCGGTAACTTGTGCTTGCCATGCAGCACGGCCATCGTCAGGCCCAGCGCTGTTTCCAAGCCGGTGATGCCGTTGGGAGAGCGTTCGAATTCCTGCTCCTTTTCGTGAGCCGCATGGGGCGCGTGATCGGTGGCAATCGAGTCAACGGCGCCTTCGATGATGCCCTCAAGCATCGCCTGACGGTCGGCCTCGGCGCGCAAGGGAGGATTCATCTTGGCATGCGTGTCGTATTCGGCGACTGCCTCTTCATTCAAAACGAAATGATGCGGAGCCACCTCGCAGGTGACATGCAGACCATTGCGACGCGCCTTTCGAACAGCGTCCAACGCCTTCGCCGTGGAGAGATGCGCCACATGCAGATGTGCGCGGCTGTCCTTCAACTCCGCAAGCAAGCGGATATCGCGCTCGACCAGCCCAGACTCTGCTTCGACGGGCATGCCGCGCAGCCCAAGCCGAAACGCCAATGCGCCCGCGTTCATCGAACAGCCGCCAGTCAAGCGTGTATCTTCGGCGTGCTGAATCACGGGCAGACCCGCGCGTGCAGCTGCCACCAGCGTTTGGCGCATGATCGAATCACCGAGAATCGGCTTGCCATCATCGGTTACGCCCACTGCGCCTGCGGCTTTCAATGCTCCGTATTCTGTCAGCGCTTCGCCCATGCTGCCGCGCGTCGCCGCGGCGATGGGGAAGACGCGAATCTGCGCGCCGCGTTCCGGGGATTGCATCCAGCGCGTGATGTCTGGCGAGTCATTGACGGGAATCGTGTTTGGCATGGCGCAAACGGCAGTAAAGCCGCCAGCCGCAGCCGCCGCGGTTCCGGAAGCAATCGTCTCTTTGTAGCCTTGCCCAGGCTCGCGCAGGTGGACATGGATGTCTACGAGTCCTGGAGCAACGATAAGACCTTTTGCATCGAAAATTTCTGCTGCGTCCTGTCTCGCTGCCGCATTGAGTTTGCCCGGCGCATCGATGGCGGATACGCGGCCATCTTTGAGCAATACATCGCGATCTGCATCAATGCCGGAAGACGGATCAACTACTCGTCCGCCGCGAATCAAAATCGGCTTCATTTGCGCTTTCCTTTCGATGCCCCTGATTTCGATGCGGGGCCCAGCGCACGGGCGAGCAACGCCATGCGGACGGCCACGCCATGACGCACCTGTTCGGCGATGGCTGATTGCGGTCCGTCGGCCACTTCACTCGTAATTTCAAGCCCGCGGATCATGGGACCGGGGTGCATCACCAATGCATCAGGCGCGTGGGCAGCCATGCGCTCCGCATTGGCCTGATAGCGCAACTTGTACTCATCGAGATCGAGATTCAATCCGGCCAGCCGCTCCGCCTGGATGCGTAGCATGATGACAATCTGTGATTGCTTCAATGCCCGATCGAAGTCACGCTCAATCGCGATGCCGGGTCCAGCCGATGCAGCTGTGTCCGGCAGTAATGCTTGCGGCCCGGAGAGCAGCACATGAGCGCCCAGGCGGGGCAGCAGCAGCATATTCGAGCGTGCTACGCGGCTGTGGAAGATATCGCCGCAAATCGTCACCGTGACGCCTTTGAGCGTTGTGTCGGAAACAGGTGCAGCGGCTTTCGCTCCCCGCAAATGGGTCAGTATCGTACGCAGGTCAAGCAGCGCCTGCGAAGGATGCTCGTGCATGCCGTCACCGGCGTTCAAGATCGGCAGTCCTGTCGCGCGCGAGAGCACGTAGGGCGCGCCGGAGGAGGAATGCCGCAGGATAATGCACTCCGCACCCAAAGCACGCAGGGTGATGCCTGTATCTTTGAGCGACTCGCCTTTTTCAATACTGGAGGAGAGTGCGCTCACCAGGACGGTATCCGCGCCGAGTTGTTTTGCAGCCAGCTCAAACGAGGTGCGTGTGCGCGTGCTTGACTCATAAAAGAGCAGCGACACGCGGCGCTTGAAGAGCTGCTTCGTGCGCTTCAACGGGTCTTCGTTCTCAAGTTGAGAAGCAGCTTTGAGAATCGAGCTGACGTCATCCAGTTCTAAGTCGGCTATAGAAAGGACTGAGCCTGGATGATGAGGAAAAACTTGTGACGTGCTGGGTGTGGACACTTTGCGCGGCTTAGCTTGCGATTTGGGCATGCGGATACGTTCGAGATATTGCAGAATGCGGAATTTTGCGCCGCATGGTTATTGTCAGTCTACGCGTTCGACGATGAGCACTTGTTCATCGTTATCGATTTCACGCAGCTTTACTTCAATAATTTCGCGGCTGCTGGTCTGCACGGTTCTTCCCACGAAGGTGGCCTCAATAGGAAGTTCGCGATGCCCGCGATCGATCAGAGTAAGCAGTTGCACGCGGCGTGGGCGTCCATGATCGAAGAGCGCATCGAGTGCAGCCCGAACGGTGCGGCCGGTGTAGAGAACATCATCGACAAGAACGACATTTCGCCCATTGACATCAAAACCCAGATCGCCAGGGTTGAGGACGGGGCGAACATCTTTCGTTGTGAGATCATCCCGGTAAAAACTGATGTCCAGGACTCCAACATCGACCGTATGCTTTTCGATACCGTTAATCAGCGTGGCCAGCCGTTTGGCCAAAGGAACGCCGCGCCGCTGCACGCCAACCAGGCCGAGGTTTTCAGCGCCATTGTTCTTTTCGATAATTTCGTGGGCAAGGCGAACGAGGGTCCGCTCAATCTCTGAGGCGGACAGGATACGCCCTTTTTCGCGCAGGACGGGCTTGGAGCTTGTCTGTGAATCTGTCATAAGGCTCTTGCGGGATGATACGAGGTGCTGGCGTTGCGGGGCAAGCAATCCGTGGATGAATTGTGCATCAGGGATTGATGGAGAGCCTGCGGCGTGCGCCCAGAACGCGCGCACCCAGTACTCCACCGATGGAAGAAAAGGCAATCATCATGATTGCGGCAAACGCCGACATGAACAGAACAACGGCCGCGTGCCCATCCGGCGAAAGCCAGAAGTGAATAAACCACGGTATCTGCTGCGCCGCCTCGGGATTCTGATGGACCATCTGGTCCGTCATCTGAGTCGTCAAGGAGATCAACTTCTGATCGATCGACGCGCCATGATGCAGACCATAGCGCTCAAATACCATGCTCAGGCCATCCACTGCGCTGGATAAGAAAGCTGCCAGCATGCCAACCAGCATGCCAATCCGCCAGCCAGCACGGGAGTTTGCTACCGTTACCGCCTTGCGCTGGTAGAGTGCCACAGCGGCAAAGCCGCCAGCCAGCACCCAGAGAATGCCGAAATCCAGCAACGAGCTGAGTATGCCCACCGGCAATGCGACGATCAACGCGGCGTGCACAGCGGGACGCCATGCGATCAACTGGCCTGCGCGCGGAGAAGCACCGTTTGCATCGCCCTGGTAGGGAGTTTGCTCTTCCGTGGATTCAAAGCGGAGCTGGGGGGCTCCGCAATGCGGGCAAAAGAGTTCAGGCGTACTGATGAGAGTTGCTCCGCAGCGGTGGCAAACCAGATCCATATCTTTGACCCTATCGCACCGCCAAGGGGAACGCAACGCTACTGGCTCTCGGACGAGTTGTCCCCCGTATCGGGCAGTTCCAATTCAACCAGCGCAAATTTTGTCTGGTCGCCGTCGCCTTTTTTAATCTCAATAAGATGCTGGTGATGTTTTGAGCCGGCGCGCAGATTCAGGCCATCCACTTCGTCCACGTGAACGTTCTTTCCGTTATCACCGCAGGTCAGCCCTTCCCGCGTTGTGGCTGGCGTGCCAACCGGGTTGCCTTGATTGCACTGGATGACGTCGCCATACCGGCCCAATGCTTTCTGGTAAAACGCCATGACCTGATCGCGCGAGTCTTGCGTCTGGTAGTTGACCACTTTGACGTGCAGCTGCCATTTGCCAAAACCCATATGCACGTCTGCCGACTTGTCATTATCCGTTCCCTTTATGATTTGCGCGCCGGGATAGACCGGGAGCCCCACGTCGGCGGCGCTCATCTGATCGGTCCGCACATGGAGGCCGCCCATCGGCGTGTCGATTTTTACATTTTTATCGCCGCCGTCCTTCGCTTTATCCACCTGGACACGACAGCCCGTCGTCAGCAGCAATGCACCCACAGCAACAGCTAGGAAACAGCGCTTCATCTATCGAATTCTCCCTGTCGAAACATACGCTTTCACAGCAACGTCCGTTCCCCTGCTGTTTGTCCATCCTTCCAGCGCATCATAATCGCTCAAAATTCTGTGCAATTGTCTTGACATATCCTCATTACGGATACAACATATAGGACGGCTGCTTGATTAGCTTCTATTTGTAGCGTGAATGACGCATTCCAGAAGAACCTACTTAGGGAGGGGTTCTTTACGGAGGCAAAGATTGCGTCAGCGAGTCGCAGCCATCATGAGTTGTGATTGAGAGGCTTCTCCACGTGCGAAGCCTCTTTTTGTCTCCTGGCTCACCCATACATCTTGCAATTGTATGAACATGCCTTCCATTCTCCCGGCACTGCGACGAACTTCCACCTGCAGCATCTTATTGTTGTTCTAATCAGACAAATGCCGTTTTCAGCCTTGAGGAGAGATCATCGTCACCATGCCTGCCGACAGTGCCAGCCTTTTTGCCCCGCTTGAGCTTGGAAATATCACTCTGCCGAACCGTATCGTGGTCTCTCCGATGTGTCAGTATTCGGCGGAGGACGGATTTGCCAACGACTGGCATCTCGTTCATCTCGGCAGCCGCGCCGTAGGCGGAGCCGGACTCGTCATCACGGAAGCTACAGCGGTCAGGCCCGAGGGCCGCATTAGTCCGCAGGATCTTGGGCTTTGGAAAGACGAACACATCGCTCCGCTCAAGCGCGCGGTTGATTTTTTACACCGTCAAGGAACATTTGCCGGCATCCAGCTCGCCCATGCCGGGCGCAAGGCAAGCATGTGCGCACCCTGGCAGGGAGAACGTATTGCAACCGCAGAAGAAGGTGGCTGGAAAGATGTTGTCGCGCCCAGCGCGATTCCTTTTTCCCAAAAATATCCGCAACCCCACACTTTAAAGGAAGCGGAAATCGATGACATCGTAAAAGCCTTTGCGCGAGCTGCGCGCCGAGCTCTGCTGGCGGGCTTTGATGTGATTGAGATTCATGGCGCGCATGGCTATCTGTTGCATCAATTTCTAAGCCCATTAAGTAACCAGCGCAGTGACGTATATGGCGGCTCGCTGGAAAATCGCATGCGGTTGCTGACCCAGGTTGTCGATGCAGTGCGCGAAGAATGGCCGCACGAGAGACCTCTTTTTGTGCGCATCTCAGCTACAGATTGGGCCGAGGGCGGCTGGAACGTGCAGAGCTCCATTGCACTGGCTGCGCATCTGCGTCTGCGCAAGGTTGACCTGCTGGATGTCTCCTCCGGCGGTCTGATTCCCGGGGTAAAAATTCCAGTAGGCCCTGGATACCAGACGCACTTCTCGGAACAGATTCGCAGGCACACCGGCATTCTTACCGGATCGGTTGGCATGATCACTGAGCCCGCGCAGGCAGACCACATTTTGCGTACCGGTCAGGCGGACCTGGTGCTCATGGCCCGTGAATTTCTGCGCGATCCTTACTGGGCTTTGCATGCGGCAAACGATCTGGGACAAAAGATTGGCTGGCCAGTACAGTATCTTCGCGCAGCCGGCTCAGAAGTCCCATCGCGCGAGCCAATCACTGCGGATGAAGCCGAATCGCTCAGGCGGACTTAGAGTACAGTTTCTGTTGCAGAAGCATGCATTGCGTGGCCTATACTCTTGAGGAGAGCAGCAGTTATGCCAGCCAGGCTTTAAATGCAGAAGCAGAAGCATGTCGCACAACGATCGTCACAGGGAGAAGGAGCGGTGGCTACCGTAATTCCGGACAAACTGTACTTTCGCATTGGCGAAGTCGCCAAGCTATGTAAAGTGCAGGCTTATGTACTGCGTTTCTGGGAATCCGAGTTTCCTCAGCTGAAGCCGAACAAGAGCGGCACCGGGCAGCGACTCTATCGCAAGCGTGATGTCGAAATGGCATTGCAGGTCAAGCGATTGCTGCATGAGGAAGGCTACACAATAGCCGGCGCACGCCAGCTATTGCAGTCTGAGGGGCGCGAGGGGAAGAAAAGGACCGGTTCGCAGCCAGAGCTGCCGTTGAAGGCGCAAACGACTGGTAGCCAGCCTGACAAAAATGAACGGCGTCTTCAGCGACTGCGCATGGAATTGAAAGAACTGCTGGGAATGCTCTCGTCTACGCCGACGCCTGCGTCGCAAGGACATAAAACAAAGAAATCAGCTCCGCAGGCACGGCCGAATCTATTCGGTGAATGACGCGCACTAGCGACGCGCATTGGCCGATAGTTCGGACTCGATGGCGCCATGCGTCATAAACCGTTCCATGGCCTGCATGGCGCAACCTTGCCCGCACAGGTGATACATATCCGGATTCCGGCTCTCTGCCAGGCTCCAAGGCAACAATGTAAAGCGGTGGGCAGGTTGACCCTCTTCAAAGCAGGGCACATCTCCCAGCATCACCATCCACCAGTGATTGGCCTCACCCTTCTTCTTCCCGCAAATATCACATGTAAATGCGACATCCCATACCATGGCAGCACCTCCGGTGAAGCGGTGTAGAGATACAGTACCCCAGAATGGACTGGGTTTCGTGCAAAAAGTGCGGGTATTAATTTTTCAAATAATTCGCAATCATCAGGCCTGGCAAGCATCTAAATTTATACAGTTTTCGGTAATATTGATATGCTTTGCCCAGATTGCTATTCCTCAGAGTTTCGCCTATCCCGGTTCCGATTGCGGGATCTCCGTCAGCTTGCGGTGTTGAAATATCCCATTCGATGCAAGCACTGTAAGATGCGCATCCACACCACGTTTCGCCAGGCAGTGATGCTCTCGCGGCGTCATCCGGAAAGTTCGCCACAAGTTTCAAGTCACAAATCGGAGTGAAAAAGGCGCGATTCCAATCGCGCCCGTTTTGCTGGCTGAAACTTGTACCTAGGCGGTTGGCGCAGAAAGCTCGCGACGCATTTGCCGTTGACGCTCGACGCCATCCAGCGCAGACCACAGTGCAGCCGCCGTGTGCTCAGCGGCATCCAGCGCCTCTTGCGTCATTTCCGGAGCGGCCGCCAGTTCGCCGGCAATGAGACTACGCCACACATCAGCGTGCAGCACGTCCGCGGTTTGGTGAAGCGAAAAATAACGCGTGGCTGCAGAGTCGGCCCCGTAGTGCTCTTTCAATCCCGCCGCTTTTTCGCGCGCAATGGCCGGAACACGTGACTCATACGCATAGAAAGCAGCTAAGGCAGACGGCGTGCTCGACTCACGAGCGATGCGACGAAATGAGGATATCAGTTGCTGCATCTCCGGCTGCGGCGTGCGCGCTTTGACCTCGTTCTCGCTGGCACCCATGCCTTTTGCAAAATCCATCCAGAGATCGCTGTGTGCGCGGCCATCCGGCGCTGACACGCCTTCCTCGTCCGCCAGGTTGGTCGCTACCATGCGGCGCGCGGGACCGTCTTCCATGCGTGCATGAAGCGCGCTTAAATAGGAAGGAAATGCCGACACATGATGCCAGTATTCGGCGGCATATTCACGAAGATCTTCACGGGTTAACTCACCCGCTGTCCACGCAGTATAAAAGGGGTGTTTTAAAAGGTTATAGCGCTCGATGCGCTCCTCTGCCTGCAGAAAAAACTCGCTTGCAATGGTTTCCACAACAGTCTCCTCAAAGCATCAGTGTAAGCCTGTTGTCGTTGAAAAAGGCAGAAAGAAGTCAAAGAGAATGTTGAAATGATGCAAAAGAAATCAAATCTGGATTATCCGCCAAAGCCTCGGTGTGAACCGAAGCTGTTTGCCAAATTCAAACTCCGAGAAATCGCTCCCAGGACTTCCTTCGGCGCGGACTGAACAAAAAAATGATCCCCGGGGAAGAACCTGGTCTCGAAGTGGGAATTGGTGTGTGCACGCCAGCCCTCAAAGTCCTCTATCCGTAGATCGTTATCCTCCAATCCTCCAAAGGCGGTTATGGGGCAATCGAGAGGAAGATCCGGTTCATAGGCGTAGGTTTCAATCATTCGCACATCCGCGCGAAGCATCGGCAGCAGCAATTCCATTAACTCCGTGTTAGCCAGCACTTCGCGCGGGAGTCCGTTGTATCGGCGGTCGATTTCCGCGATAAACGGGGCGTCCGGCAAATGGTGAAGCGGAGGCCGCGGATCGGGGAACTGGGGTGCCCGCCGCGCCGAAACGAACAGATGAATCGGCCCGACTCCGTAACGGCTGCGCAACAGCCGCGCCAGCTCAAAACAAAGTATGGCTCCCATGCTGTGGCCGAAAAGTGCAAAAGGCAGATCCAGATGACGCTCAAGAACTCCGGCGGCCTGTTCGACCGCATCTGACATTCGGGTGAATGGCGGCTCTCGGAACCGGCTCTCGCGGCCGGGCAGTTGCATGGCGCACAATTCCATTTCGCCACCGCTGAACTCCGGCCAGCCACGATATAGCGCAGCACCACGCCCGGCGCATGGCACACAGAAAAGGCGTAGACGCGGCGCCGGGGCCGACCGCGAGCGAATGATCCATGGATCGGGAGTGGGCATTCTTTTTAACTTAACTCAAGTTCGCCATCTGTTTCAGAAGCGAATCGACCTCGTCGTCGGAGAGTTGCGGCAGGCGGTCCAGGAGCTGGTGTGCCGACTTGCTGTCAATTACGTTCCGCGTAAATCCGTCTTCCGACGCATTGGCCGATACGTTATCAGCAGGGTCTTCTGCGGCATCGACCAGCGTCTCAAGGATCGACACCAAACCCGCCACGGACGGCCCGCTCAGAATACTCACCAGCGGTACGGTGATTCCCCACTGAGACTGCATGCGGTTCTTCAGTTCGAGCGCCATCAACGAGTCCAGGCCAAACTGATTCAAGGGACGCGTCACATCGAGCTCAGCGGGTGGAAGCCTCAAGACTCGCGCCGCTTCACTCTGGAGTTTGTCAGTAAGCGTCTGGCGTCGCTGCAGCGGATCCATAGCCCGGAGAAGTTCCGGACTCAACGTATCCTTTCCGGCTTTTTCCGGTTCCGTTGCGACA
>Ga0210398_10003726_pt1 | contig 14488 bp, 10 predicted proteins | sample IncBWC4OmetaG_FD_161047 | JGI IMG/M metagenome (GOLD analysis project Ga0210398, IMG submission 161047) | Forest soil microbial communities from Barre Woods Harvard Forest LTER site, Petersham, Massachusetts, United States - Inc-BW-C-4-O | ecosystem: Environmental > Terrestrial > Soil >...
ACCGCATTCATCGCAGTGCTGGACCGGTTGCAGATACGGTCGATCACCACGATCCGCAACCTTGGGGTACTCAGGCAGTTAGTAGCAGAACTCGAAAAGTTGGCCGGCCGACAGGCTGCATGACCGCGGCCCATGGGACGGCAGAATTGCCGCCCCATGCGCGATTCGGAGGCGTTATGTGCAATGTACAGATGATTCGACATGAACTGGGTCTCGTCTCAATTCCCGTCGAGAAGGCCGTCTACTGTGAGAACTGCGAGAAGGTATCAAACTCAGCCTGGCGACGTTGCGGTGTTTGTGGGTCTGAGGAGATTGTGGAACTGGCCCCCCTGGTCGGTGGACCACCCGATCCTGGTTCGGCGCCGGCTGCTGCCTTACCGACTGTTGTCCGAATCGCGGCGTAATTCAGCGCTTCGGCGCCGGGATGTTTTCGTGTAGCCCATGATTCGGAAATAACCGTAACTTCCTACAAGCCGACTTCCCGTTACCGATTAGCCCTTGATGAGTGCATTGCCGATTCTCCACTCATTGAGGCAGCGGGGTAGCCAAGCGTACGTATTGCCGAACATCTGGGGTTACTCATCATTACAAGGATTGATGCGCATCTTTCAGGCCAAGGAGCTTTTGGAGGATGACGTGTGCCGATACTGGAGTCAAAGACCTAGGATACGTTGGGTCTTGATTTCAACCGTCGAGCATGCCGATTCCCTCTCCTAAAAGGGAACGATGCTGGACTTGTGGGCCCACAAAGTTCAGGCCATCCCTCTATTGGAGGACGTGAATGTTGACCGATGTGTTCACGTGGCATCCCTCTTTCACCGCGGTTACGGTCAACCTCAATTCCGAGTTGTAATTCACACGACTGTTAGTAAAGTTATATACAACGAGACCTTCGCACTTTCCCCACTCGGGACGGCAAAAATCTTCGTGTGTCAGATACAAACTCCGTGTTGAGTTTGGCCCAGGTGGGGCTTCTATGGCTGACGTTGTTGGTCGGTGGAAATTCAAGGGAAACACCCAGCCACTCGTTGGCAAGACTCTACGGTCTAACTGTGCTGCAAGTACTGTTTCATCATCAAAGGAAGCTGACTCGCCGCGAATGCTTACACGGGTTAGAGTTTTTTCTGCCGACATGACACCCGAAGGCCCCACTACAGATGACATCTGATAACTAGCCACAGCAAAATACCTTGCAGATCCAGTAACGCCTACCCCCTCACAAGGAGTAAACGCAGGGGACACCCAGCTCCAGCTATCCGTCTTATTCACCGTTTCGACGTGCATTTGGTTAAGGGGTACGAAAACCTGAGCGTACAAAGCCGTCGACGCGAAAGCAATCAGAACAGCGATCTTACGCATAAGTCTGTCTCCATTTGGCCGAATCGACTTCTTGATGGGTGGGATTGTACAACTGACAGGAGCTTCAGGCCAATGCCTCATTGAGCGATGATTGAGCCCACCTCGGGACATAAATCCCCATAAACGCCGTTGTGATGAGTTGAGTGCTGATCGTCTTGCTCCCCCGTATTGGTATCAGCTGATAGGGTGGTGCTATGGAAGTGCACCTGATTGATGGGACCTACGAGCTCTTCAGGCATTTTTATGCCCTTCCATCAGCCAAAGACAGCGACGGTCGCGAGGTGGCTGCTGTGCGCGGCGTTCTCGGTTCACTTTTGGGCATGATGCAGGCCGGTACGACGTACATCGGGGTGGCGACTGACCATGTGATTGAGTCCTTCCGGAACCGAATGTGGCCTGGATATAAGACCGGAGAGGGTGTGGAACCCGAGCTTCTAGACCAGTTTCCGTTGCTGGAAGAGACGCTCTGCGCGCTAGGAGTGGTGGTATGGGCGATGGAGGAGTACGAGGCAGACGATGCGTTGGCGTCGGCGGCTTTTCTTGCAAGAGAAGATATTCGAGTCAAGCGCGTGGTCATCAGTACCCCGGACAAGGATCTTGCTCAGTGCGTTCAGGGAACGCGCGTTGTGCAACTTGACCGACGCAGGCGTCTCGAACGCGATGAGCAGGGAGTCATCAAGAAGTTCGGAGTCAAACCAAGCTCCATTCCGGATTACCTCGCCCTGGTCGGTGACACGGCAGATGGCTATCCGGGGCTGCCAGGATGGGGGGCCAGGTCTGCTTCGGCCGTTCTGTCGCGTTTTGGCAAACTGGAAGCGATCCCACCCGACGCACGGGATTGGCATGTGAACGTCTCCAATCCGAAAGGCCTCTCCGAGGTTCTCAACAGCCAGCGCGATCTGGCCTTTCTCTTCCGGGACCTTGCTACGCTTCGAACTGATCTTCCGCTTTTTGTATCCGTTGATGATCTGCTCTGGAAGGGTCCTACGCCCGCCTTCCCTCCCATGGCAGATCGCTTAGACAAGGCTAAGTTTTCGAAGAAACGCGTTCCGCGTTCCCGTGGAGATGGCAAGACCTCATCTCACAACTAGCCTGTGTGACCTAGCCTGTCTTCAGAGAATTCCCTCCAAACAAGTTTCGAATAAGCGAAGAGGAAAACATGCGAAACGTCGGACGGATCAAACTCGGGTATTATCCGTTGCCCAAGGCAGAAGGGACACGCCTGCGGAATCTCTTGCAGTATCCCGTGGAGGCGGTCAGCGTGCTCGATCCATGTGTCGGAACCGGCGCCGCCCTGATACAACTGACCGACGGCGCTCGGGTGTCCCGCTATGCCGTCGAACTCGATTCCGATCGCGCTCTGGAGGCGACAGCAGCTGGGATTGAGACCGTGCATGGCAACGTGTTCGACGCGGAGGCGAGAGTCGGGAGCTTCTCGGTCCTCTACCTCAATCCGCCTTACGACTCCGAGATTGGGTCGATGGACAACAGGCGCATGGAGTACCTCTTTCTCGAACACACCTACCGTTGGCTCGTATACGGTGGCGTACTCCTCATGGTGGTTCCGCACAAGCAGTTGGACTCTTGCGCGTCTTTGTTAGCCGCTAATTTCACATCGTTCCGAGTCTTCCGATTGACGGATCCGGAGTCAGACCGCTTCGACCAGGTTGCGTTCATTGGAATCCGGAAGAAGATGATTGGCGAGGCATACCACCGCAACCGCGAAATGCTAGTCAAGGCTATCTGGACCAATCCACTTGTCACATTGACAGGTGAGGAAGCACCCTACAGCGTTCCAGCTACAGGTCCAGCTGGGCTGACCTATCGCGGGCTGCCAGTCGATCAGCTTGAAGATCTGGTTGCTCGTTCTCCCTCATGGAGGAAGGTCGAGCCCTTCCTCCTTCCCAGGCCAGAGATGACGGGAGGCAGACCCATTACTCCCCTTCATGGCGGACATGTCGGCCTTCTTTGCACCGCCGGTTTGCTGAACGGTGTCTTCGGAGAAGGAAAGGACCGTCATATCGCACGCTGGCGTACCGTGAAAAGTGTCACCACCTTTGAGGTCGAAGAGGATGGGTACAAGGAAGTCCACAAGCGCGAACGTTTCTCTAATGAGCTGGCACTGATCTACGAGGACGGGCAGACGAGAGTTCTCACCGAGGGAAGAAAGGACAACGAGGATGCAGGACGCACACTTACGGCTGGGGCGGCTTGAGTACACCCGTAGCAGCGAGAAGACGAATACGCACATCTTTCTCCATGTTGACCATTACATGGGAGACGGGAGGCAGGCTCATCTCCTCAGCCTGTTTGGGAATGATGCCGAGGTGGGCGCTATCACGGCCGCGATCCATGAAAATCACAACTTCAATCTTGTCTTTCCCGACGGGAAAACACAGGTAGCCGGTTTCGGTAAGGATGTCTCTTGCTATCGTGGCTCACTGAACCTACCGGACCGGAAACAGCCGGTGCGCCATCTCATTGCTGTGTCGGCAATGCTCCATGGCAATGGCAGCGCAGGTCATCTCGTACTGAAGTGGGCGCGAGAGGTCCTGGTGACCGTACCGCGCGCCCGGGTATTCGTTCTCTATGACCTTCGCAATGGAGGCGATCCTTCAAAGCCTCATGGCGTTGTCGAGATGAAGCTGCGTAACGGTCATGCTGTCAGCGGTGGTCTGAAGACCACGCTCTCTGAGCTTCGCAGGATGGGCCGGAAGGGCTGGAGAAGGATCTGCTCCGGACCGGCATACTTCATTGTCAGCAAAGAGACCGGCAAACTGAGCTATTTCTGGAAGCATGCCTACACCTGGTCAGCGTCTGGGAGGTGCCGGTTGACTATCACCAATCCTGACACCGGCCGATCAATTCCCCGCCCCGATGGCGGTTATGTCTCCAGAGCCGATTTTGCCGATGTGAAGCTCAAGGAGCAGATCGCCCGAGAAAAGGGAGGCACTCAGAGCCATTCCGCTCTATGGCAAGCCGACCGGAACAAAATCCAACGGATGGCGCCGTTAGAGTACATCAGCCGCTACATGAAGGGCTGGTGGGACTACTCCATTGCGGATGAGTTGCACCAGCTCGCGAACGACACTGCCCAAGGCAACAACCTCGACGTGTTGCGGCGCTGCGCTCGCAAACTCATCGCCCTGACAGGAACGATGATGGGCGGCTATGCCGACGACCTCTTCCACATCTTCTACAGAATGGAGCCACGAAAGATGGTCGAGGAGGGCTTCGAGGCTGGCGGTCAGGGCCGTGGGGACTTTCAGGCCACCTATGGAGTCCTGGAATCCGTCGAGAAGATTCCCGACGCCGATAACGCGTGCAGTCGTGCGACTAAGAGCACGATCCGTGTCTCTCGCAAGCCAGGAGCCTCTCCACTTCTCTTCGGCAAGTTTCTGATGAGTTCGACGGCGTTCGTCACGCTCGAGGACATCGCCGACTACCTTCCGCCCTATGAAGAGACAGTGCATGAAGTCGAGCTCGAAGCCGAGCTTGGGCAGGCCTACGAGACCATCGAGCAGGACATCCGGGAGGCGCTCCGGGAGAACCGCGGCAACCGAAGCCTGATGAGCCTCATCCTCCACCGGCTGCTTCTTTACCCCGACCATCCGTTTGGGATCGGCGAAATATGGGCCAAACGCTTTGATCCTCAAGAGGGCCGCCTGGTTCCGTTTCTGGTTACGAAGGCTCCAGAGTTGTCACAGGGAGTCATCTATCCGAAGGAGCGCAAACTCATCGATGATATCCGTGAAGAACTTCGTGAGGGACGTCGCTGCCAGGTATACGCAACGTTTACCGGAGAGCACGATGTAGCGGGGCGCCTTGAGCGCGTGCTGCGACAGGCAGGTTTTCGCGTCACTGTCCTCCGTCAGACGGTTCCCACACTTCGTCGCGAGCTCTGGTACGAGAAGCAGCTCAAGGATGGCATCGATGTCGTCATTTGTCATCCCAAACTGGTTGAGACGGGACTCGATCTGCTTTGGTTCCCAACCATCTACTTCTACGAGACAGGCTACTCGCTTCATACGCTTCGCCAGGCTTCACGGCGATCTTGGCGGATCGGGCAGATGCTTGGAGTTCGCGTGAAGTTCTTCATCTACGCCGCTACTACGCAGTTGACGTGCCTACGCTTGATGGGAAAGAAGATGTTGGTGGCCCTGATGATGGAGGGAAAGTTCTCCGGCGAAGGTATCCATTCCATGGACACTGACGATGACATGATGGCTGCAATGGCGCGCGAGCTTGTCGAGAAAGGTGGTGTCGGTCAATCAGCCGATGCTATCTGGCAAGAGCTAAAGCGCGAACGTGGGACGCATGTTCTCTCGGGTCCCAAGCTGTTAGAACCGTCGGAACTCGATGAGCAAACCACCGGGCACCCTTTGCTGCTCGAAGCGCATACGCCTTCATCGGGCTCAAACGGCTTGGCGCTGGTGCATTCGAGGTTGGAACCAAAGAAGAAACCAGATGCGGCCTGGCCTACTGCAACTGTAGTCGGGGATCAGATGAAGCTCTTTGGATGAGGAGGATGCGCTCTACATCCAGGACATGTCTTGGTTCCGAAAAAAAAAGCTACAAAGATGGCGAGCAGTGGTACTGTAGCCGGTGGGAGAATCTTCCAACGAGGCCGTGAATTTACGGCTTCACTAACGGCAAAGAAGAAGGCCAGCTTCGGCTGGCCTTCTTCTTTCTGTGCAGACGTCCGCAGCCGAAAGGATTGAGCGCGTTCGACCATCAGTTCGCAGTATGATTCTCCGCCGTGGTTCTTTTGGCTGCCACACTGGCCAGATATGCAGCTGCATCGGAGCGAGTCTTGATGGTCGCTATCTTCGCGATGATGGTGTCACGCTGTTCTGGCGGGGAGAGTTCAATATCCTGCCGCATCGCAGCATGAATGACCACCGGAAGACTCCCATCGTTAACTGAGTCATTCGGTCTGGATGGTGTCAATTGAGTGTAGGCAGCGGAGGGCGCAATTGCCATCGAGAGCATCCCTGCTGCTGAAGAACTCGCCGGAGCAGGCAAGGTTGTCGGGGCATCAGTGCGAGGGGCGGCAAGAGAAAGTAGTGGAAGCACGGTATTAGCGGCGCTATCGCGCGCGGTCATGGAGGCCAGGCCAAATAACTCTTCGAGGGTTGCTGGAACTGAGGAATGATCGTACAGGCGATGGTCCACTACGTTTTTCGGAATCCAAGGGGAGATGACGACCGCTGGAACTCGCGGACCGTATTGCTCAAACGTGAAGCCGAACTTGTTGTGACCAATGGTTGGACTCGTGTCCCCCGGAGCAACGGCCGCTGGGGGATTGGCATGATCGTAGAAGCCTCCGTGCTCGTCCCAGGTAATGATGAGAATGCTGTTGTTCCATACAGGCGAGTTCCGGATGGCTTCATACGTTGCCTTGATCAGCCCCTCGCCCAGCCTGACATCGTCGAGAGGATGCTCCGACGTGCTCCCTTTGTAATCATTGAGAAGGCAGTAGCTCGGTTCGATGAAGACATAGTTGTAGGGGAACGGTCCCTGCAGATCGACTGCGAAATGCTCATATTGCCGGATGTCGTCGAGGTGGATTCCTTTGAGCGCTGCCATCATGGGAAAGGGATCTCCTGCATAGAGCCGCCGTTGCAACGCCTTTGGACTGGCACTGATCCGATCGAAGATGTCTCCTTTCGGGAAAGAAAAACCAATTCCGGACTCCCACAGGGCTATCTCCGCAGTGGTTGGACTGTGATCCAGTCCGCCTGATGACGCGGCATGAACGAACATTCTGTTCGGCCATGTGGGGCCCGGCATTGAGGCATGCCAGCCGTCGCAAACTGCGAACTCCTGAGCAAGCGCATTCAAGACTGTCAGTTGGCTCGGGGAGTAGCACTTCAATATCTCCCCAACGGTTCTTGTCTGCTTCGCCTTAGCGCAGGCGTCCGCATAAGAGGCCATGAAACCGGAACGGTCTATGGGAGGGTAGCTCCCGCCCGGCGAATACGTAGCAGCTGGGCCGCACAGCTGGCAGAGAACATCGGGGAACTCGTGCCCTGGATCGACCACCATAGCATAATCTGCAGGTTGGGAGACGGTCGCGGTCACTCCGTTGTAAGTGTTGGATTCTGTTCCCGAGAGTCCATTCACGGTAGTAGCCAGTCCGGTCGCGGCATCGGTTCCGGAGATGCCGGAAAAACCTAATAGGTGATCGAAAGAACGATTCTCGAGCATCAGGACGAAGACGTGTTGAATTTGATCGAATGCCATTGCTTACCTCCGACGTTCTAAAAAACAGAGCGACGATTATCAACTCATCGAGTCAGACGAACTTGAACGGTAGAAAAATTGACGGACGCCATGTTGTCCCAAATCCGGGGACAGCAGTAGAGAGGTCACAGGAAAACTTCGGTGCAGATGAGAACGAGGTGGAGCTAGGCCCTGTGTTGCTCAACTAGACATAGACTTCGCGCCCGTTGGCGGCCCGAATTCGCAATGGGGAGAGGCTACCCAGAAAGCATGGGGAATGCAAGGACAATCTTCCCCAAATGGTCCTCTTATTTGATCTTCGATGAGATTGGAGGGCGCCGGGAAGGGACTGTGTTCTCGGCTCAGTTTGACAATGATTGGTAAGAGAAACGAGACAAGAGGTGTTATCCGATGAGGAGCACGGCGGGGCCATCAAAACTGAAGCCTCCTGCATTCGGAGCGCTCCTGCAAATATCTATTGGTTCGTGATTTGCGAGCCGTATTTTCTTTCCCTCCCCATAAAAGTAACTTCCTGTGTCTACCAATCGAAAAACAAGATGCTTCCCCACCTTTTCGTCGACGAGCGGAATACTCACTCGCTGACCATATCTGGTGAACGCCTTGTTGCTACCGGGTGGACCTCCGGTGTAGTCGCACGCCAAACTTGCCCAGGGAGCTTTTCCAGCGAGAAAATCGTCGAGCGTGTGAAGAGGGTTGCCGTGGCGATCAAGCTCTCCGCCTTCCATCTCCCGCTCTGCACGCGTCATATTTTTGACAAACGGATAGTATTCCGTGAGATATATATCAACCCGACCAGGCGACGGTTGCGAACTCGATGGGGCCATCTGGCTGTTCAGAGCGATAGGCGTGAGGCCCGGCAGGCTCGAAAGGCACAAGCGGATCGCATGTCTCCGATTCATCAACAAGACTCGACCTCCTACTCCCTACTCAGCTCAGGTCCAGTGTTCTCAGTCCAAATTAGGCCTCAGTTCGGATATTGGGTTATAAGGATGGCGATAGTATTTCGGAAAGTCAACGGTCAATTGCGAGTCGCCAGCATCTCCTTGGCAGGTCAGACTCGATACCTTAGCTAGCGAATAGTGTCTCGGAGGCTGCACGCAGCCAGACGGCGACCGCTTTCGCTCCCGGGTCGGGATACCCGAGCACCCGATCTCCAAGATAGCTTGATCTCCCAAAACGAGGTTTCATTTGCGCCGTCGATTCAGCGCCCCGTTCCGCCGCGTCAACCGCAGCCAGGACAGTTTCACGCGGAGTCTTCGCTGCTTCCCTCCTCAATGTCTTCACGAAGGGATCAAGAGCGTCTAACATCGTCCGGTCGCCAGGCTTCGCGCCACCCAATTCGCTGATGGCCCGACAGCCCTGATCGAGTGCTTCGGCCCACTGAGTCAATCCGGTTGCGCTGAGGTCCCCCAGAACGCTACCGCAACGCAGGAAAAACACCCCATAAAGTGGCCCCGACGATCCGCCTAACTCGCGCCGGAGGGTATGGCCGAGCGCCTTGAGGGTGGCGGGAACATTATCCAAGGGATAAGAATCCAGTGAGGCCTGCACCGCCTTCGCCGCGCGTTCCATACTCGCACCCAGGTCGCCGTCACCTGTAAGGCGGTCCATCTCCGTAAGCTCAACTTCGGCTTCGATCAGAGCCTTGCAAGCGGTTTCGATGGCCATCATCGTCCTCTTGCCTGCCTCCGATTGCGTGCCCGCACCGGTCGGCACGCTCGCCGCAGCGCTGATTTGCGCTAGGATCTGCGCTTCTGGCTTGGCCGGCCGCCGTTTGAGGACATTGGGCCATGCAGGAGCCGTAGTATCTGCATCGAGCCACCGCAGCCACTCATCTTTTATGCCCAGAACAGAGATCGATATCCCGGCCATGTCAAGTGATGAGAGGAACGTTCCGGCGTATATTCGCTCCACGGTGAATCCCTTGTTCTCCAAAACGACAATTGCATGACCCGCGACAATCGCAAGCTCCATCTCTGTGGTTGCGCCCAGATTGTTAACCATCACCGCAACGCGCTTTTTGTCGCCGAACTCGCCGTGCTTCACAATTTCGGTGAGCAACGTCTCTGTCAGCTGGTCCCCGGTCTGCACCTCCGCTCGCTTCACGCCGGGTTCTCCGTGAATCCCGAGGCCAAGCTCCATCTCACGTTCTCCAAGCTCAAAGCTGGGCTTCCCGACCGCGGGTGACGTTCCAGCCGAAAACGAAACACCCATCGTCGCCAGGGACTCAACGGCCGCCCTGCCAATAGTCGCCACCTCGACGAGACTCTTGCCCTCGGCCGCAGCGGCTCCCACGAGCTTGTGAATAAAAACGGTGCCTGCGAGACCGCGTGCACCTGTTGCCTGCCCAGTTCCCTTCAGGGCGACATCATCATCCACGATGACGATCTCGACCGGAATGCCTTCAGCGCGGGCCATCTCGGCGGCCAAGCCGAAGTTCAACCGGTCGCCGGTATAGTTCTTAACCACCAACAACGCCCCGGCCTTGCCCGAGACTGCCTTGATGGCTGCGAAGATTGAGTCGCTGCTTGGTGAGGTGAAGACTTCCCCGAGCACAGCAGCATTCAGCATCCCCGCACCAATGTAGCCTGCATGCGCGGGTTCATGTCCGCTACCTCCTCCGGACAGGATTGCTACCTGCCGGTCAGGGGCCTGTTCGGGATCGGAACGGACAACGACTTTGTGGCCCGCCAGACGAACCAATCCCGGATGAAGCACCACAAGCCCTTCCACCATCTCTTCCACAACGTCTTGCGGACGGTTGATGAACTTTTTCATAGAACAGCCAATCTACATTCTCCAATCGCAGCCCATTTTATCCACCCACCCGCAGTAATCGATCTCTATCTCTGAGTCGCCAAGGAATCGCCGCATTTACATCGGGATTTCTCTTTATCATCTTGACTTTGAAAGCGTATGTGCTAAGGTCTGTGCGGTATCCACAAGATTCTGGCAACTATCTCTTCACGTCGAGCGCCAACGAATGGCTTCTTCCCGTAGTTCTAATAAGCCCACTAGCTATAAAGAAAGTCAGCGAGTTCCCTCCCCCCGTTCCACTTCCCGTTCTCCAAGTCTCAACCGAGGAGCCTACCTCGTCATCGCATCAGCTGCATTAGTGCTTTTTACGGCTCTTGCCCTGATTCAATCGCCGCTCCGCGCCCCGCATCCGTTTGCGACGGTCTTCGATTTAGCTTTTTGGCGTTACCCAATCGTCGTGAACGAAATTAAGGAGCTTCCCGCGATCGTCCTCAAGGGGGGCTCGAACAGTCCCGATCTGAATGCCGTGTGGGTTTCAGCTAAGGGCGATCACGTCTGGGTCGGCGGGGACAGCGGCGCTCTTTTTCACAGCCCCGATGGCGGAAGCACCTGGGAGGAGCTCCTGCCTGAAGCATCGGCTCCATCTAGTCCACAAGTGGTATCGGTTTCGAGCAGCGCGTGGGCATTTATCCCGGTAGTGAAGGCAAGTTCTACTGACGGGTTGCAGCAAAGTTCCCAGAGCAGCAAGTTACCTGCGCAGCAAACTAACCCATCGAATCAAAGGAGCAATCAACAATCCGCAGGAACCTCGACAAGTGTTGGAACCTCTCCAAGTCCAGTACCGCCAGCAAGCCCCCAAAAGACTGAACAAAGCCCAGTTCAGACTAATCAACCGAATACTCCAGCGGGACAGGGCGAAGGGAGCAAGACTCCGCAAACAAACCCGACCTATACTCCGCCTGGCAATCCGCAGGAAACCCAGGTATCAAAGACCGCTAATCCTGGCCCAGGTGTTCCGGCCACAACGAAAGCAGTTCCTAAGCAGCGACCAGGATTGAATGAGCCTCCCCGGCATCTTCCCCAGCAGCCTCCCCCTGGGCCTGCGACGGAGCCCCCCTGCACACTTGTTGGGAACAACATCTACGGACTCTACTTTTCCACCATCGACCAGGGTTCTGTCAGCTTTGATGCCAATCCATCGACCCGATTATGGTGCGTTACCAACAATGGCGGAAAGGTCTGGAGTCAGGGCGCAACACAGGGCCCTGATCCAGCCCTGCTACGTGAGTCCGCGTCCCCTTCAGCTATCCAGGAGACCGGCTATTCAGTACAAGTGGGACCGCAAGGCAGTATCACAATCGCAAACGGTCTACCACCGAACAAGCCGGTTTCTCATACGTCTGCGGATCTGAAAGCTATTCAATTCCGCGCCGACGGCCGACAGGGATTTGTCGTAGGGGCGAGCGGCACTGTTCTGAAAACCCTTGACGGAGGATTCAATTGGTTCCCGGTTCTGCAAGGGTTCGAGGGAAAGAATCTGCCGGAAAAGAAACCAAGGAAACTCCCGGCACCCTGGTACTACCTATCGTGGTTTGCAGTGGCAGCTATCGCGTGGCCGGCTCTGAGGAGATCCCCCGAACCGCTCTTATCGAGCGAAGAGTCCATTGCCAACGTCGGCGTCTCAGATCGCCCATTGGAGCCCACCGACGCCGATCCGCTTGGATACAAGGATCTTGCTCTATCCATCTCGAGATTCATCCGCAATGAAAATACGATTGCCCCAATTACCATCGCGATAACTGGCGAATGGGGCACGGGCAAGAGTTCCATCATGAATCTACTGCGGCGAGATCTCGAGACGCGTGGCCTCCGTCCGATCTGGTTCAACGCCTGGCATAACCAGACGGAAGATGATCTCTTTGCCACTATCCTTCAAAACGTACGCAAGCAGGGCGTCCCAAATTGGTGGCAATACGATTATTTCGCGTTTCGACTAAGACTGCTGGCAATACGTTGGGCACAAAGGCGGATTCCCATAACCTTGTTGATGATGGCGATCGCCTTCCTCACGGGAGTGGAGTGGCAACATCGAGACGGCCACAGCCTAGACAGCCTATTCAACTCCTTCAGCAATTGGGATTCGTTTCTTGGGTACTTGAAACTCATGAGCAAGGATAGACTCTGGATTCTCCTTGTTTGCGTGTTGCTCGCAATTAGGCATCTCTATAAAGGTTTGAAAGCCTTTGGAGTTGACCCCGCCAGTCTGCTTTCCAGCCGGTCGGGTCAAACGAGCCTCTCCGATCTCGAGAAACAAACTGCATTGCGTCAGAGGTTCGGCGAAGAACTCTCGGAGGTAACTCGGGCTCTGGGCCCCAGTAAGAGAATGGTGTTGTTCGTCGACGACCTTGACCGCTGTCTGCCGGACAACATCCGCGTAACTCTCGAAGCCGTCAATTTTATGGTTACGTCAGGAGAGTGCTTCGTAGTTATGGGCTTCGCGCGTCCGGCAGTCGAGGCCGGAGTCGGCCTGAGCTTCGAGCAGATTGCTGCAGAGATGAGTGTTTTTAGTCCCGCAAACGGCGCCAGCGAGGATCAAGTCGGCAAAGAGAACCGGTCCAGGTTTGCGCAGCAATATCTCGACAAGCTAATCAATATCGAGATCCCAGCGCGACCGAAGTCCTCAGCCAAAGTGGAAGACCTCGTCTCAGAAGATTCTAGATCCACAAAACCAGAACCCGGATGGAGCCGAGTCTCTCGAATCGCCGTCAATATCGTTCTGCCGAGTCTCGTATCTGCGCTTTTCGTGTGCTCCATGGCCCTTACAGGTCTTGAGTCCGGTAAGCCTAGAAGCTATCCACCCAATGGAATCGCGCAATCAAACCCAAAGCCTCAAAGTCCAGGCTCAAAGGTTGATGTGAAGCCGGGAGATCTGAATGGAATGGACACCGCTTCGCCCCATTCCGGGTCTTCTCTAGCGCCGTCGCTTAGCGCTAGAGGAGAAACGAAGAATGGCGCCCTTGCATATCTCTGGCCCTTGACCGGAGCGACTCTCCTGCTTTACGGCTTCTGGCGTGCCCTTGTCAAACGGGACGAAGGCACAGTAAAAGACTCTCCTAAATTCCGGGTTGCACTTAAGATCTGGGACTTCGTAATCGTTCTGACTCATCTAACCCCCCGATCCACAAAACGATTCATGAATAAAGTGAGGTGTCTCGCAATGCGCTTGCGAGCTCCCGAAGAGGTCGAAAGCCGATGGAGTCTCCTGCGACCCTCCTTTGCAGAGGAGCGTGTTGCATCCCATACGTCTCCGAGTTCCGATCAGTTACCTGAATACACACTGGTGCTCCTATCGTCCATGTACGACATCTCGCCGCAAATCTTGCAAAACGATGAGTTCTACAAAAGCGCGATAAACGGATCTCTTGAACCGGTCTCGAAAGCGGGCGTGAAGATAAGCTCTCTGCTCGAATCGAAGTTCCGAGAGGCTGTTGAACAGCACCGCGCCGAATTCCCTGCCACATGGCCACCATCGCTTGAACAACGAAGGATGTTCCTCGACATGTTTGCGGACTTTACTGTCCGCAGCTAGTTCACTCGTTGTTTTCGTCGATTTGACCGAAGCAGCGTACCAGTTCGAATCAAGTAACTGAAGAAATATCAGCTCAAATGAAAGGGACAACCTGCCAGCGCTGTCGTTTGTGCCACATATTGGGCCTAAACATCAAGTCGCTGCCGAGTCACACAACCCACTATGGCGATTCTCAAAACTATGGCTTTACTTCGCGAGTTCTACTACAACGGCGTTCGCATTCCCGACCCAGGACCGGAGATGACAGTCGAACAAGTCAGGGAACTCCTCACGCCGACTTATCCGGAGATGGCCACGGCATCGCTCACTGGCCCTGAAGATATGGGCGATGTACTACGCTACACCTTCAGTCGCGCGATTGGTTCGAAAGGGTAAGGGATGTTCCAGCCCGAAATAACACGCGACGAATTGGTGGCGCTCTTTGCAGCAAAGGCAACAGCGCCGCCCTCGGAGACCAATCTACTACTCGTGAGGCACCTGAAATGCGAAGAGTCCGTTCATCTCGCCGGGTTCGTCTCAGAAGCGATGAAACGGTAC
>Ga0210398_10003727_pt1 | contig 14487 bp, 12 predicted proteins | sample IncBWC4OmetaG_FD_161047 | JGI IMG/M metagenome (GOLD analysis project Ga0210398, IMG submission 161047) | Forest soil microbial communities from Barre Woods Harvard Forest LTER site, Petersham, Massachusetts, United States - Inc-BW-C-4-O | ecosystem: Environmental > Terrestrial > Soil >...
AGGGGGCGTGCGCGTGGGCGAGGGGGCGTGCGCCTGGGCGAGGGGGCGTGTGTATGTATATGAACTTTTTCGCGGCCGTATAGCAATTGCGCACGGTCCGCAAATTTTTGAACATGTTGTGGACGCCTCCTCACACAAGCGCCTGCTCGCGCCCCGGCAGCAGCGGGAAGGAGCGCGCGGCGCGCGAGGGGAGGATGTAGTTGGCGCGGCGCAGCACGAAGATGAAGGCGTTGATGCCGTTGTTGACGGTGGCGGTGATCGCGGGGTTTTGCAGGGGCGCGGAGCTGGCGTTCATGGCGTGGCGGGTGGCGAGGAAGTCGTCGATGGTGCGCTGCAGCGAGACGAAGTGCAGCCCCGCCTGGCCGCCGTCGACGGTGTTGAAGTCGCGCCGCAAAATCAGCGGCCGCCCGCCGCGCCGTGCGCGCGCGGAGGTTTGCGCGTGCCCCACCATCCCGTAGCGGTTGACCGCTTCCTCATACCCCGCCGGATCGGAGGAGGCGTCGGTGGTGAAATGTTCCGCCTGCGCCGGTGCAACCTGCGGCGCGTACATCAGCGCCACCCGCTGACGGCGGTCGAGTTCGGAGTACCAGCTGTCCAGCCGCAACCGCATGTAGCTGACCTGCATGGTGGAGCCTTCGGCGAACTGCCCCTCGGGGATCGTGACGGCATCCTCGCTGGCCTGGTTGCGGCGCAAGCCGGACTTGAAACCCATGAACAGCGGCGCACCGGCCGGCACCGGCCGCCCGGGGGGGATGCCGCCGACGTTTTGGTGCTCCGCCGGCAGGCCGGCGCCGACGAAGCCGGTGCGCGTTTCGCGCCAGCGCAGCGCGCGCGAAACATCGAGCGGCCCGTGGGCGCCCGGCAGCGGCGCGCCGCGCACGAGCGCCGCCTCCACCGCTTCCAACCGCCGCGGGTCCTCGCAGGCAAGGTGCACACAGAGGTGGTAGGTGTCGATCGCGGGCAGCTCGAAGTCCGACAGCGCCTTCGCCGGCGCCAGCGGCGCGGGGATGCGCAGCACGTCGGTGAAGTAGCGCGGCCCCCAGCCGGCGGTGAACAACAGCCCCGACGGCCCCCAGCGAAACGTGCGCTCGAGCGTGCGCAGCGACGCCTCCAGCAGCCGCGCGGCGGCGGGCGGGGGAGCGCCGATCACGTCGAACAGCAGCAGCCGGTCGAAGCGCGGCGGGATCGCGTTCCCATCGGCGTCGCGCGCCAGCGTCGCTTCCCACGCGTGCTGGCGGGCGGGCAGCCCCCGCGGCTGGGCGCCGAGCGCCACCCACGGCAGTGGCCGCGACCCCGTGAGCGCCCGGTCGAGCCCCAGCCCCACGGCGGCGCCCCCGGCGAGCAGCGCACCCGCCCGCAACAGCAAACGCCGGCGTGTGAACGCTCCCCACGAGTCGCTCAAGCGCGCTTCCAGGGGAACGTGAACGTCACCCGGTGGGGGGTCAGCCACACCTTTTCGTATTCGATGTGCCGTGCCGACACGGGCGGGCTGACGAGCAGGCTGAGCGTGTAGGTGCCGGGACCGGGCAGCGTGACGTCGTTGCCGTAGTGGGGGCCCATGTAGCGCGAGATCATCGGCCACTGGCGCTCGTCGAAGATCACCTTGCCGTTCTTCGTGATGGTGGCCCACACCGTGGCGTAGGGGATCGGCACGTCGGTGGAGGCGTCGTTGAGCATCACCATCAAGTGCAGGCTGGCTTTCCCCGGCTTCACCAGCTGCGAGCTGGTGCCGTTGTAGACGACAAACGGCACCGGCGTGGTGGCCATCGCCGTGATCTTCATCCCCTGCCAGGTGGCCGTGCCGAGAATCTGCGTGGGCAGCGGATGGATCCCGTTGGCAGACACGGCCGTGGCGGGGCCGGCCGCCATGTTCATGCCCGGGTTGCCTGCGGAGGCAGAGGAGGAGGAGGAGGAGGGGGAGGGGTTGCTGGCCGATGACGCGCCGTGCTTGTCGGCGGCGGCGCAACCGCCGAGCAGCCCGGCCACGAGCAGCCCGACGACACCGCCGCGGGCCAGGCGCGCGGCCTGCGGCACGGGCGGCTGCCCCGGGGAGACGGGTATCGCGCCGTACCTCCCCTCCGCAGCCGGCTCGCGACCCGCTCGGCGCCTCCGGCCGGAGGCGAGCGGAAGCATCGCCAGCGCCAGCACCACGAACAGCAGGCCGCTGTTGGGGTCGGTCGCTCCCCCTTCGAAGATTCCGCCGAAGCCCTGCCCGAGTGTCCAGTAGAGGAGGTTGAGCACGATCGCGGCCACAATGAAACGGCGCGGGTGCCAGTCGAACGCGACCGCCAACCCGATCGCGGCCGACAGCGCGGCGAGCACCATCGCGATCGGCAGGCCGTTGCCTTTGGCGCCTTCGGCGGCCCACTGCTGCACGGTGCTCAGCCAGCTGATGCCCGACGGCGCCGCTTCGATCGCCCCGCGGGTGGCGTTGGCGCTGCTGTTGGGCTCCAGCAGCCACAGCCACGCCATCACCAACCACAGCGCCGCCCACGCGAGCTTGGCGCCACGCACCCCCAGCAGCCCGCCGGGCCGTCCGTTGGGCCACACCAACAGGCCGACGAGCGCGTACAACAGCACCGCTCCGGGCGCGCCGGTGAGCGGGCTGGCCATGTTCATGAACAGCATCCCAAACGCCTCGCCAAACCACCACACGACCAACGCCCACACAAATGAGACGCACAGCGCCGGCCGGACGGTGGGCCGGTAGAGCAGCCCCAGCCCGATCGCCACCTGGGTGAGCGCAAACAGCGTGTTCCACACCGAGAGGTTGTGCTCGGCTAGGTGCACGCCCCATTCGACGCTGTTGGCTAGCCACCCCGGCTGCCCGGGAGCATTGGCGGTGAGCATTTCGACGAAGCCGTGCGAGTACATGAACGACTGGAACTGCAACCCCCCGTCCAGCAGCCACACCAGCCCCAGCGCCGTTTGCAGCGCGCGGGAAGAGTCGGATGCGAAGTAGCTGGACAGGCGCGCGCGCAGCGAGCCGCCCCGCGCGCTGCTCACGGTCATCGGCACTGCCGCCTCGCTCGGGTAGGTATACATCGACCCATTAGTCGCGCGCACCCTCGCTGCGGTTCCCGACGGGCGACATGGTTGAATCGCCGCATGGCGTGGGGACGCAAATCGGTGGGCGCGTTGAAATCGGTGGGCGCGTTGCTCGCGATCGCAGTTGTGCTGTGCGCGTTGCCTGCCACCGCCGAGGGCCACGGACCTGTGGCGCCGGCCGCAACCAGCTATCTGGCGCGGGTCGGGAAGGCTCCCGGGGGGATCGACGCGAAGGTCGTCGACGGGTATTTGCGGATGTGGCTGCGGGTGCCGCCGCCCGAGACACTCGTGGTGCTGGATTACCGTGGCGCTCCCTACCTGCGTTTTTCGCGCGCGGGGGTGTATGTCAACGAAAGCTCGGTGATGTTCTACCTCAACGAGACACCGGTCGCCGGGGTTCCCCCGGCCGGGCTGAGTCGCTCCACCCCGTCGCGGTGGCGGCAGGTGAGCGCCGGACACGAATACGAGTGGCACGACGGGCGGATCGGCGCGCTGGCCGCAACCGCGCTGGCGCCTGGAGCCTCATACGTGGGGAAATGGAGCGTCTCGGTGCTCCTCGACGGTCATCTGAGCGCGATTGCCGGTGGCTTGTGGCACGCGCAGCGCCCGTCGCTGGTGTGGTTTTGGCTGATCTTCGTGCTGGTCGCCTGTGTGCTCGCGGCGTGGCGGCTGCCCCGACGTGAACTGCATCTGCGCCTGACCCGAGCGCTGGCGATCGTGGTGCTGGTCGCGATCGCCACGGCCGGTGCCGGCCGCGAGCTGCACGGCCGGCCCGATGTCTCGATTGAACAGCTCGTGATCGTCACTGCGGTGCTTGCGTTCGCGGCGTGGGGAGGCGCCCGGGTGCTGCTCGATCGGGCCGGCTTCGTATTCGGTCTGATCACCGGGTTCGTCGCGCTCTGGCTGGGGTTCGAACTGCTCGCGACGCTGCTGCACGGCTTTGTGCTCACCGCCGTGCCACCGTCGGTGGCGCGCTCGGCGACGGTGCTGTGCCTCGGCGGCGGCTTCGGGCTGGTGCTGCTGGCGGCGCGCCAAGCGTTCGAGGAACCCGAGCGTCCATCCCTGGCGGTGCCGTAAACGAGCTGCTCAGTCGCCGCGGCAGCCACCAGCCTCAATCCGCCACAGCAGCCGCCAGCCTCAATCCGCCGCGGCGCTCAGCTCGCGCTTGAGCACCTTGCCGGTGGCGTTGCGCGGCAGGGAGTCCATGAACACCACCTCGCGCGGCACCTTGTAGCGGGCGAGGTTGTGCTTGACGTACTCCTTGATCTCCTCGTCGCTCACCGCATCGCGGTCGCGGGCCACCACGAACGCCTTCAGCCGTTGGCCGAACTGCTCGTCGTCGACGCCGATCACCGCCGCCTCTTCGATCTGCGGGTGCGTCGCCAGCAGGTCCTCCACCTCGCGCGGGAACACGTTCTCGCCGCCGGACACGATCATCTCGTCGTCGCGGCCGTCCACGAACAGGCGCCCGCCGGCGTCGAAGTGGCCCATGTCGCCGGTGCTCATCAGCCCGCCCACGATCTCCTTGCCGCCGCCACCGGTGTAGCCGTCGAACACCATCTCGTTGGCGGCGAAGATCCGCCCCCGCTGCCCCTGTGGCAGCTCGTGGCCGTCGGCGTCGAGGATCTTCACCACCGTTCCCAACGGCGGGCGCCCGGCGGTGCCCGGCGCCGCGCGCAGATCTTCGGGCGTCGCGATCGTCGCCCACGCGACCTCGGTGGAGCCGTACAGGTTGTACAGCACCTCCCCGAACGCATCCATCACCCTGGTCGCCAGCTCGCCGGGCAGCACCGAGCCCGAGGCTGAGATGATCCGCAGCGCCGAGGTGTCGTACCGTTCGCGCGTCTCCGCCGGCAGCTCCATGATCCGCTGCAGCATCACCGGCACGACAGCCAGCGCGCTCGCGCGGTAACGCGCTATATCCGCCAGCGTCTGCTCGGGGTCAAAGCGCCGCCGCAATACCAGCGTGGAGGCCAGCGGCAGCGCCAGCGTGAAGTGGCCGTACCCCCACGAGTGGAACATCGGCGCCGCGATCACCGTCGTCTCGCGCGCCTTCAGCGGGATCTTCGAGAACAGCGCCGCCGCCGGCTCCAGCGAGTCGGGCTGTTTGCGTTTCGCGCCCTTCGGCGTACCGGTGGTGCCCGAGGTGAGGATCACCACACGGCCCGTCTCGGTGGGGGGCTGCAGCGGCGATTGGTCGGTGTGTGCGATCAGCTCCTCCACCCACGGGTCCTCGCGTCCGGCGCCGTCGCCCTGTGGCTCGCGCCAGCTCACGAAGCGCCGCATCCCCTGCGAGCCCTCGTGCACGAGGCCCTCGAACTCCTCGTCGTAGATCAGCGCCACCGGGGCCTCGCGGCGCAGCACATCGGTGATCTGCGGGCCCGCGAACGCCGTGTTCAGGTACAGCACGCTCGCCCCCAGCTTCGCGCAAGCCACGGTCGCCTCGATGTAGCCGCGGTGGTTGCGGCACATCAACGCCACCCCATCCTGTTCGCGCACACCCGCCTCCCGCAGCGCCCGCGCCAGCGCGTTCGTGCGCGCGTCCACCTCCGCGAACGTGAGCGCGCCGCGCTCGTCGACGATCGCCAGGCGCTCCGGATAGCGGATCGCCGAGATCGCGTACGCCGCCGCCGAGCTGGAGCCCCAGCGGCGCAGCGTCGCCAGCGCGCGCACAACTTTGTCCGGCCGTTCCACGGACAAGATGTGCGTGCCCAGCAGCGTGCGGGCAACCTCCAGACGGTGCTCCAGGGACGGGCTCATTCTGCGCGGTGGCGGCCTCAGGAGACCTCGGCCGGCTCGTCCTTGCCCTGCAACCGTTCGCGGCCGCGCCCGACCGCGTTGATGATCTTGGTGAGGTTGACCTCCAGCGTGCTGAGGATCTCATCGGCGTAATCCTCAGCGCCCAGCCGGATCTCGCGCTCGCGGGCACGGGCGTCCTCGATGATGTCCTCGGCGGCGCGCTCGGCCTGCTTGGTGATCTCCTCCTCGCCCACCAGCCGCTCCTGGCGCTCGCGCGCCTCTTTGACGATTTTCTCGGCCTCGCGCTTGGCCTCCGCCAGCATCTCCTGGCGCTCCTTGACGATCCACCGCGCCTGCTTGATCTCCTCGGGGATCGTGGCGCGCATCTGGTCGAGGATGTCGTAGATCTCCTCCTTGTCCACCCGCACCTGGTCGGTGAGCGGCACCGGCTTGGCGTTGTGCACCAAGTCGTCCAGCTTGTCTATCAACACCAGTACATCCATCGAACGCTCACCTCCGCCGCGCCGCCCGCCGTCCCGCTCCATGCGGGCGGCCGCGCAACCTCCAACGCTGCATCCTACCCCCCGAGCACCGCACGGGGAAGCGTCGCCGACGGTTGCGCCTCGCGCTGTGCATCATTTCGTCAGCGGCGCAGCTGTTCCTGCAACCGCGCCGCCACCTCGGCGGGCACGAGATCGTCGATCTTGCCGCCAAACGTGGCCAGCTCCTTGACGCCGCTGGAGGAGAGGAAGCTGTACTGGGGGCTGGCCATCAAATACACCGACTCGATCTCCGGGTCTTGGCGGCGGTTGAGCTGGTGCAGCTCCAGCTCGTACTCGAAGTCGGAGATCGCCCGCAGTCCCTTGACGATCGCCTTGGCCCCCACGCTGCGGGCGAACTCGACCACGAGGTTGCTGAACGGCTCCACGCGCACCCCGGGCAGCTCGGCGGTGGCGCGTTCGATGAAGCCCACCCGCTCTTCCACCGAGAACAGCGTGGCGTTCTTGCGCACCGAGCGTCCCACCACCGCCACCACCACCTGCTCGTACAGGTCGGCGACGCGGCGGATCACGTCGAGGTGGCCGTTGGTGATCGGGTCGTAGGAGCCCGGACAAACGGCGATCGACTTACTGAGGCTCATGGTTGGCGATGGACGGTGATCTCGGTGTCTCCGTAACGCCGCCGCCACTCGATCTCAGACGCGAGCGCCGGCGGCTGTGTGCGCCGGTCGTGCTCCACCACCACGCGCGCGTGCGGCGCCAGCACCAGCGGCAGCGCCGCCTGCAGCTCGCGCCCCCACACACCCGCATGTCGGTAGGGCGGATCGACGAACACGAGATCGTATGCCTCGCGGCGCTCGCGTGCGTTGCGCAGCGCCCGCGCGGCGTCCAGCGCGCGGACCTCGGCCTCCTCGGCGCCCACCCCCAGATCGGCGAGGTTGGCGCGCAGCGCCTCGAGCGCCCGGGGGTCGCGCTCGACCAGCACCGCCCGCGCGGCGCCGCGCGAGAGCGCCTCGATCGCCAGCGCGCCGGTGCCGGCGAACAGGTCCAGCACGACCATGCCCGCCAGCGCCGGAGCCCCGCCGGGAGACGCCGGCGCATCCAGCATCGAGAACAACGCCTCGCGGACGCGATCGGAGGTCGGCCGCGTGGTGCGCCCCCGCGGCGCGCGCAGCCGCCGGCCGCCGTACTTGCCCGCGATCACCCGCACCGTCGCATCATTTCGCAAGGCCACCGCGCTTGCGGCCCAGCCCGCCCTCTCGGGACGGCCTACGCGCGCAGCGGCTCGCGCGCCTCCTCGCCGAGGGCGCGCTCCAACGTCTCGCTCAGCAGCGCGTGCTCGGGGTCGACCAGCTCCGGGTCGGCGGCGTGCAGCCGCTGCGCCCACGCCCGCGCGCGCTCCAGCAGCTCGGCGTCCTGCGGCAGCACCGCCACGCTCGGCTCGGTCGCCCCGTGCTGACGGGTGCCGGCCAGCTCGCCCTCGCCGCGCAGCTGCAGGTCGATCTCCGCCAGCGCGAAGCCGTCGCTGTGCTCGGCCAGCGCCTGCAGCCGTCGCGCGCCGCGCGGGCCGAGCAGCAGGCACACCGAGGGGTGCTCGCCGCGGCCGATCCGCCCGCGCAGCTGGTGCAGCTGCGAGATCCCGTAACGCTCGGCGTTCTCCACCAGCATGACGGTGGCGTTGGGCACGTCGATCCCCACCTCGATCACGGTGGTCGCCACCAGCACGTCCACCGCGCCGGCGGCGAAGCGCGCCATCGCCTCGCGCTTCTGCGCCGGGCGCAGCTGGCCGTGCAACAGCTCCAGACGGAAGTCGCGCAGCTCGCCCGCGCGCAACCGCTCCAGCTCCGCGGTGGCCGCGCGCGCCTGTTGGCCGAAACGGGGATGCTCGCCGGAGGCGAGTGTCTCCCGGCTTCGGTCCTCGGACTCTTCCACCAGCGGGCACACCACGTACGCCTGGCGCCCGGCGCGCAGCTCTTCGCGCATCCGCTCGTACGCGCGTGCCCGCTGGCGCTCGCCGGCGGCGATGTGCGTGGCGATCGGCCGGCGGCCGCGTGGCAGCTCACGCAGGTGCGTCACGTCGAGGTCGCCATACGCGGTGAGCGCCAACGTGCGCGGGATCGGCGTGGCGGTCATGTGCAGCACGTGCGGAGCGAGGCGCCCCGGAGCCGGCGGCGCCGCGACCGGTGCCTCGTCGCCCGCCGCGATCGGCGACCCCTTGCGATCCAGCGCCGCCCGCTGGCGCACGCCGAAGCGGTGCTGCTCGTCCACGACCGCCACCGCCAGCCGGGCGAAGACGACGTCGTCCTCGATCAGCGCGTGCGTGCCCACCACCAGCGGCAGCTCACCCGAGGCGAGCTTGCCGAGCACGTCGGCGCGGCGGCGCGCGGGCGTGGAGCCGGTGAGCAGCGCCGCTGGCAGCAGCGCGTCGGGGACAAGCGCCTGCAACGTGGCGAAATGCTGCTCGGCGAGCGTCTCGGTGGGGGCCATCAGCGCCCCCTGCATGCCGTGCTCCACCGCGCGCAGCAGCGCATACAGCGCCACCACCGTCTTGCCGGAGCCCACCTCGCCCATCAGCAGCCGTTGCATCGGGCGCTCCTGTGCGAGGTCGGCGTCGATCTCGGCCATCGCCCCGGCCTGGGCGGAGGTGGGCGCGAACGGCAGGCCCGCCAGCCAGCGCGCGGTCAGCTCGCGCTCCAGCGCCAGCGCCGCGGCCGCGCCCGAGCCGCGCAGCGCGCGGCGGCGCAACAGCGCCAACTGCATCAGCAACAGCTCCTCGAACGCCAGCCGCGCGCGGCCGGACTCGGCCTCCTCGGCGTCGCGGGGGAAGTGCACGGCGGCCAGCGCGCCGGCCCGGTCGGGCAGCCGCTCGACCGCGCGCAACCGCCCGGGCAGCGGCTCCGCCACGTCGGCGAGCGCCCCGCGGTGGGCGCGCACCAGCGCCGCGATCTGTGTCGAGCTGACGCCCTCGGTCGCCGGGTAATGGGCGACCGCATCGGCCTCCCCCGGAGACCCGAGCTCCTCGCTGAGCGCGTGGCTGACGACGGCGAAGTGGCCGCCCGACCGCGCGCGGCCGTGCAGCAGCAGCCGCGTGCCGGGGCTGTAACGGTCGACCAGCCACGGCTGGTTGAAGAAGGCGGCGCCCATCGCGCCGGTGTCGTCGAACACGGTGGCCTCCACCAGGGGGCGCATCCCGCGCCGGCGCACCGGGCGCGCCGCGATCGACGCGACCTCGACCGCCACCGTGGCCAGCTCGCCGGGGCGCAGCTGGGCGATCGCGCGGGCCTCGCGGTGACCGCGCGGCAGGTGCTCGAGCAGCGCGCCAACCGTGTCGACGCCGAGCGTCCGCAGGCGCTCCGCCGTTTTCTTGGCGGCGGCCGTCTCGAGCGGCTGGCGCAAACGCGAAGGGCGCGGCCAGCGCAGCGGCGCCGCCAGCAACTCGCCGTGGGCAAGCGGCCGCGACGAGGCGAACGCGCGAGGCCGCGCGTGAGCGCGCTTGCTGGCGACGGCAGTCCTCACCCCATCCATGATGCCCGGCGCCACGGACACGCGCGGGCAAGCACTTTGCGGCGCTTCACTCGGACGCCAGCAGCCACCAGTACGCGTGCTGGCCGCCGTGGCGCTGCTCGAGCTCGGCGGCGCCGAGGTCGCCGTCAAGCAGCGCGGCGACCGCCGGAGGATCGAGCGGGGCGCCCTCGCCGGCCAGCACGCTGAGCAGCTCGGCGCCATCGGCCAGCGCCACCAGCACCCGGCGCAGCGTGGCAGCCGGCTCGCCCCACGCGATCACCTCCTCGCCGAGGAAGCCCACGGCCTCGCCCGGGCCGAAGCGCCCGGCCCCGTCGGCGCGCGCCGCCGGGGCGACCGCGCCGATCCGCACCCGCGCCAGCGCCTCGTTCAGCGCCTGCGCGTTCTGCTCCAGCGGCCGCTCCCCCACCAGCTCCACCGCGGCCGCCAGCGCCGCCTGGGGGCTGAGCGCGGGGACAACCATCACCTGCTTGTCCGACAGCTCCGCGGCGCGCTCGGCCGCCATCACCACGTTGGGCGAGCACGGCAGCACCAGCACCTCCTCGCAGGGCACCTCGTGGATCGCCGCCAGCAGCTCGTAGGTCGAGGGGTTGAGCGTGCGCCCACCGTCGAGCGTGTGCACCCCCAGCTGCGCAAACAGCTCGCGCAGGCCGTCGCCGCCCACCACCGCCAAAGCGCCGCAGCGTGCCAGCGCCGGCGCCCCATGGCGAGCGCCGGCTTGCGCCCCCGCAGTCGCGCTTTGAAGCGTGAATGCGCCATCCGCCGCGGCACCCCCACCACCTGGCGCGGGGGCCCCTGACGCAGACGCACCCCCCCCTCCTCCTCCCAACCGTCCATCGCGCTCGGCGATCTGCGCGCGCATGTCGGCGACGTCGAGGTGAGAGACCTCGCCAGCGCCGTCAAACACCGCGGTGGCGCGTTCGGGGTGGTCGGTGTGCAGGTGCACCTTCAGCGTCGCCTCGTCGCCCACCACCAGCACCGAGTCGCCCAATGCCTCCAGCGCCGGCGCAAAGCGCGCCGGCTCCAAATCGCTGCCGGTGACGGCGAAGTTGGTGCAGTAGCGGTAGGTCGAGGAGTGGTGCTCGGGGTGGTGGATGCGCGCCGGCGCGTGGTGGTCCAGCGGCGGCGGCTCATCGCCGCGCAACGCCGCGACCACGCCGGCGAAGATCACCACCAACCCGTACCCGCCGGCGTCCACCACGCCGGCGTCGCGCAGCGCCGCCAGCAGCTCGGGGCCGCGCCTCACCGACTCCTGCCCCGTCGCCACCGCACGCTCCAGCGTGGCGGCGATCGCGCGGTCCTGCAGCTCCGGCGGGGTGTCGGGGTGCAGGCGAGCGCGCTCCGCCTCGCGCTCGCTCTCGGCGGCGATCCGCTCGGCCATCTCACGCGCCACCGTGAGGATCGTGCCCTCCGCCGGGTTGCGCACCGAGCTGTACGCGCGGTCCGCCGCGTTGGCCAGCGCCGCGGCGATCAGCGTGGTGTCGATCAGCTCGCCCGGGCGCGACACCAGCTCCTCGGCGGCGCCGCGGATCAGCTGCGAGAGGATCACGCCGGAGTTGCCGCGCGCCCCCAGCAGCGCCGCACGGGCGACCGACTGCACGATCTCCTCACGCCCGATCTCGTCGATCGTGCGACTCTCGTCGGTCCCCTGCAGGCGGTCCAGCTCCTCCAGCACGGAGCGCAGCGTGAGCGCCATGTTGTCGCCGGTGTCGCCGTCCGCCACCGGGAACACGTTGAGGTCGTTCACCTCCTGGCGACGCGACTCCAGATGCGCCAGCGCGCCGGCGACAGCGGCGCGGAAGCGAAGCAGGTTGGTGTCCGATACGGCGGTCTGCATCATCCCTGTCGCCCGGGCGCGCCGCGGGCTATGCAACAGCTACGCGGCAGGCCCGCCAAGGTTACGCCACCGACCGGCGTGGGGCCTCTCGACCGGCGATGGCGGGCCGGTGGGCGCATGCGCGCGTGAGAATACTTTTTCAAGACGCCAACCACTTCACAAAATGAAGCTGGTTGGAGCCCGAAAAGTTAACAAACACACGCGCCCTCCACCACCGGCGACCCGCGACGCCCCCTCCAGCCGGACGTCCAGCCGACGTCCCAAGGCGGGCTCAGAGCGCCTTGACGACCTTGCCGGCTTTCAGGCAGCGCGTGCACACGTACACGCGCCGCGGCGCCTTGCCCACCAGGATGCGCACCTTCTGCAGGTTGGGCTCAAACCGCCGCCGGGTGGCGACCATCGAGTGGCTGCGGCTGTTGCCGTACGCGGGACCCTTGCCGCAGCTGTGACATACCTTGGCCATTGCGTGCGGGAGTGTAGCGCAGGGCGCTCGCCGCCCTACCGCAGCTCCTCGCGCAACGCGGCCATCCGCAGCACCGCCTCGGCGGCGTGGCGGCCCTGGTCGCGCTTGCCGCCGCCGGCGCGGGCGCGCGCCTGCTCCATCGTCTCGCAGGTCAGCACGCCAAACGCACACGGCACGCCGGTGTCGAGCTGCACCTGCATGATTCCGCGCGCGGCCTCCGCGCAGACGTGGTCGTAGTGGCTGGTCTCACCGCGGATCACCGCGCCGAGACAGGCGACGCCCGCGTAGCGCCCCGAGTCCGCGGCGTAGTGCGCGGCGAGCGGCAGCTCGAAGGCGCCGGGAACCTCGAACACGTCGACATCGGGGTGGCCGGCGTCGAGGAACGCGTTGCGAGCGCTCTGGACGAGCTGCTCGGCGAGCTGCTCGTAGAAGCGCGCCACGGCGATCGCGTAGCGGACCTCGCGGCTCTGCACGCGGGACCCCACCGCCTCGCGGGCCGCGCGGGCGACGGCCTGGACCTCGGCGCGGCTCGGGGTCACCGCTCGCCGCGCTCCTGGCGCTCGTGGCGCTCCTGGCGGCGCTCGTGCGCCTGTTCGCGGTCGTGCTCGCGCTCGGAGTGCAGCAGCTCAGCGTCGAGGTTGAGGCCCTGGTGGTGCAGCGTGTGGCCCATGCGGTGCGCCTTGGTGCGCAGATAGGCGGCGTTGTGCTCGTTGGGCGCCTGCTCGATCGGGATCTGTGCCGACACCGACAGGCCGTAGCCCTCCAGGCCACGGATCTTCTTGGGATTGTTGGTGAGGATGCGGATCGATGAGAGTCCGAGGTCGGCGAGGATCTGCGCGCCGATCCCGTAGTCGCGCAGGTCGGCCGGCAGCCCCAACCGCTCGTTGGCCTCCACCGTGTCGTAGCCGTCCTCCTGCAAACGGTAGGCGCGCAGCTTGTTGAGCAGGCCGATGCCGCGGCCCTCCTGGGCGAGGTACAGCAGCACGCCCTGTCCCTCGCGCTCGATCATCGCCAGCGCCGCCTCCAGCTGCTCGCCGCAGTCGCAGCGCAGCGAGTGGAACACGTCGCCGGTGAGACACTCCGAATGCACCCGCACCAGCACGTCGGGCCGACCGGCGACCTCGCCCTTGACGAGCGCCACGTGGTGCTTGTCGTCCACCAGCGAGCGATAGCCCACCGCCTCGAAGTCGCCGAACGCCGTGGGCAGACGGGTGGTGACGACCCGCTCCACCAGCCGATCGTGGCGCCGCCGGTAGGCGATCAGGTCGGCGATCGTGACCATCTTCAGCCGGTGGCGCTCGCAGTAGCCGACGAGGTCGGGCACGCGCGCCATGGAGCCGTCTTCGTTCATGATCTCGCAGATCACGCCGGCCGGGATCAGCCCCGCCAGGCGCGCCAAATCGACGCTGGCCTCGGTGTGGCCGGTGCGCTCCAGCACGCCGCCGGCCTTCGCCTTCAACGGGTTGACGTGCCCCGGCTGCACGAGATCGTCGGGCTCGGAGGAGGGATCGACCGCGACCTGCATGGTGTGCGCGCGGTCGTGCGCCGACACGCCCGTGGTCACCCCGTTGCGGGCCTCGATCGTGACCGTGAACGGCGTTTGCAGAGCCGACTCGTTCTTGGCGGTCATCAGCTCCAACCCCAGCTCTTCGCAGCGATCGGGGGAAAGCGCCAAGCAGATGAAGCCGCGCGCCTCGGTCGCCATGAAGTTGATCGCCTGGGGCGTGACGAACTGGGCGGCCATCACCAGATCGCCCTCGTTCTCGCGGTTTTCGTCGTCGCACACCACGATCATCCGCCCGCGGCGGATTTCCTCGATCGCCTCCTCGATCGTGGCGAAGAGAATTGCGCCGGGGCGGGCGACCGACGCCGGCTGGGAAGCCTCCAATCCAGTGGAAGAGGCGGTGCTTGTGGTTTTGGGCGTGCTCACGTGTGGCCCTCCATCAGTCGCTGTACGTGCTTGGCGAGGATGTCGACCTCCAGGTTAACTGGCTGCCCAACCAACGTCCGGCCGAGCGTCGTGCGTGCGAGCGTCTCGGGAATCAGCGACACCTCGAAGCCGGAGGGGCGCAGCGCGCTCACGGTGAGGCTGACACCGTCGATCGCGATCGAGCCCTTCTCGACGACCAGCGCCAGCAGCACGGCGGGCGCGTCGATCGCGAGCACACGGGAATCACCCTGCTCGCGCAGTTGGGCAACGGTGCCGACGCCGTCGACGTGTCCCTGCACGATGTGCCCGCCGAGACGGCCGTCGGCGCGCAGCGGCAGCTCCAGGTTGACGGGGTCGCCGGAGGCAAGGCCGCCGAGCGTGGTGCGGGCCAGCGTCTCGGGGATCGCCTGCGCCTCGAACGCCTCGGCCGCGACCCGCGTGGCGCTCA
>Ga0210398_10003728_pt1 | contig 14487 bp, 10 predicted proteins | sample IncBWC4OmetaG_FD_161047 | JGI IMG/M metagenome (GOLD analysis project Ga0210398, IMG submission 161047) | Forest soil microbial communities from Barre Woods Harvard Forest LTER site, Petersham, Massachusetts, United States - Inc-BW-C-4-O | ecosystem: Environmental > Terrestrial > Soil >...
TGACAGCAACAGCCCAATCCAGCAACTCACCGACCAGGTGAGCAGCCAGGACAACCAGTACCAGTGAGGCCAGCCCTTGCTCCAGTTGGGAATAATCGCAGCGATGCCCATCGCTTCTCCGAGGATAAAGAACCACAGCACATGCACCGAAGCTCGACCCGGAGCAAAACGGGCACAGAGCCAGGCACACAGGATCGAGATGACGACGAAGAGCGCCGTGCTCGCGATCAGAGCGGCGTTTGAGGGGATCCGGCCTCGCACAAAATCGCCCGGGAACAGGCGCGAAAGTAACGGATCCGTTGCCAGTACAAGAACAACCGAGAGCAGGTAGCTGCCAACGACGACGGAGATGGATTTGAGCATCGGTTACACCTCCCTGCAGTGCACGCCATTCAAGTGAGCAGGATACACGCGGGGTCTCGAAAACTGTTGCGAATAAGTCAAATGGCGTCGGTAACTTATTTCAGGAGGAGGTGAACAAATCGGTTGGGGGACAATCTTTTTGGCCGGAGACACGATGCGGATTAGAGTGATCGCCTTAATCCGTCGAGATGCGAGAGGCGGAATCTCTGAATCTGGGCTCTCCGCAACGGGATCGAAAAAGTGTGGCACAACGTCCTGCTAATACTTACATCTGTCGCGGTTTCCTACTTCTAGGTTTGGATTCGGTAGAGCCCCAAGGATGGAATCATGAGAAGTTCCGCGGTTAATACGGATGTTTTGATCGTGGGTGCCGGGCCCGTTGGTCTATTTCTTGCGAATGAATGCGCTCGCCGAGGTTTGCGCTGGCGGCTGGTGGAAGAGCGCTCATCTCAATCGGAGCATTCGAAAGCGCTCGCCATCTTTCCTCGAACCCTCGAGATCTTCGACATGGCAGGAGTGGTCGCTCCTTTCCTCGAAAAGGCAAACCGTGTCACCTCGGTCGCAATACTGACCCATGATCGCGCACTTACCCACATGCGGTTCACCCTGGGCGACAGCCCCTATTCGTTCGTTGCGATGGTTCCCCAGGATGTAACTGAGAAATTACTTCTCGAGGAGTTGCGTCATCGGGGAGGAGATGTTGACTATCAAACCCGGTTCGTTTCGCTCCGACAGCACGACGAGTTTATCAGTGTCAGGCTGGACCACAACGGCAAACCAATCAACCTCAAGGCTTCCTTTGTGGTCGGGTGCGACGGCGCACACAGTGCTGTTAGGCATCAACTGCAGCTGCCATTTGAAGGAGCCGAGTACAGAGGTTCGTTCCTGCTGGCTGACGTCGAAACCAACGAGACGCTGCCTGCCGACGAGATGCAGTTGTGCCCGAGCGAACTTGGCCCGGTAGCAATTTTCCCCATGAGCCCCTCTCGCCGGAGAGTTGTAGCCACGATCGAAAATACGGAAGGTGAAGTTCCGTCGCTAACGTTGGTGCGGAAGATACTCATCCAAAGGGCGCCGACTGGGATTGAGGCGCTCGCCTTGCATTGGAGCAGCTATTTTCAGATCCATCACCGCCAGGTAGCTCGGCTGCGTCAAGATCGGGTTTTCATTGCTGGGGATGCTGCTCACATTCACAGTCCGTTTGGAGGCCAGGGAATGAATACCGGGCTGCATGACGTGTGGAACCTGGCCTGGAAGCTCGACCTTTTCTTGCATGGTCACGGCAATGAGCAGCTGCTCGACAGCTATAGTGCCGAACGTCTCCCAATCATTAAGAATGTCATCGAGACCACGCATCTTTTGACCAAGGCAATGGCCACTCCAAACAAGGTTGCTCAGGCTATCCGCGATACCGTCATACCGATGGTCTCGCGTTTGGCCCCGTTACAGCATGCGTTCGTGCGGCGGCTTTCCGAACTCGGCGTCGCCTATCACGGAAGCCCGATTGTCGACGGGGATGGAGAGCGACACTTTGATGATTCGTTGCGGGGTGGCGAGGGCATTCGCAGCCGTTTCCTACTCCTGTTCGACGACCAGGCTGACCCATCGGATAAAGACGCGGTCAAGCGCCTTTGCGCATCATTCAAAGATATCCTGGAACTGCGATTCTGGCCTCGCCACCTCGCACTCCTCGTCAGACCGGATGGTTACATCGCTTACTCTGCGCACAGCCGCCACAGCATCGCAGAGCTACCATCCATGCGTTCACTTCTAGAGCGTCAAACGAGTCGCTGGCCTGGAACTCTTGCCGCCTAGTCGAAACTCTCTTAAGCATTTGTCGCGATCCATCATTTGTAGCAGATGATCTATCTCGGCTGTCCCACTCATTCGCCTCGACTGGCAATGGGTGGGACAGCCGCCTCTTATTAACTCAGCCCAATCGGGGCTGCTGCTGAACGATCGTGATCAGGGCATCGCCCACAATCACATCCAGGCCTATAGGCAGGCCGTAAATGTTGTTCTGATTTATCACCAACTCAAGACTTCGCACTTCTACGCTGGGGCCGTTAGGACTTCCGTTAGGGCTGTAGATCACTCGTTTTAGGTACAATGTTCCCAGACCAGCAAGCGGGACGGTGGTGTTGAGAGGTACATCGTCGGTAATCTCCGGATGGCCGGCTACTGAGATACCGAGATACGAATCAGTCCCATTCAGAGTGGTATCCAAGTACTGATCGATCGAGGCGTCGACCACCGCCTCCATGATGTTGACAGTGATCAGACCGTTCAGTAGGTTCAGGTTTTGTATCGTTGAAGTATTCTCCCCGCTGGAAAACGATGGTGTCAGGTTGGACTCGACCGTATCCGTCAGCGTCCCACTCGTCAGAACGCTAGGCACCGTTAGGGCGACCTGGGAGTTCGTCACGACCGTACCACCCGTACCCAGGCACGGTAACACTTCAGGCGCACTTGGAGTCGAAAGGAGCAGTCCTGAGACCTGCGTCCCATACGAATCGCCGCTGATGATGCCCGGAGCGTACTCGGTGAACATGCCACTGGTGGCGTTGGAGACAATGATTTGCGTCCCTGTCTGCAGGCCGAGTAGATTGCCGACAGTGATATATACGTGCACCATGTTGACCGTCAGAGTTGCGTTTGCGCTGCCGATGTTTGACGTTTGCTCATTGAGCACCACATATCCCAGCAACGGAATGTTGATTCGCGTATTTGGCGATACCGTCCCGTTATACGCGTGGCCCAGGACCACCAGGTTGTTGAAATTGGATCCCGCCGCACTGACATGAAAGTTGCCATTGTCGTCGATGGTTGTGGTGCTGACGGCCGTGATTTCCTGTGCGGTGATCAAGCCGGCCAGAAGATTGATGGCGGTGGTATCGGCTTGAGCCTCGGCTTGCTCGTAAGCATTGGAGGCGGCAGTATTCACCGCTCCTCCACTCACCAGTGGAGGCACACTAATTGCTGCCGCGGTCCCAGTCGCGTTCAGGGGCTCGTTCGAAGTGCCGCAATTGCCGCCCAACGACGCCGGCGCAGTTTGACCAACCAGCACCGTGTTTCCCACGAATGCATAGGTTCCGTAGGCTGAGGGCAGATACGACTGTGTGGTGCCTTGGGCGAAACTGTTGACGGGCGCGAATGCAATCAACCATGCGAGGATTGTGCTGGCTGATGTTAACCAGCCAAACCATGACGACTGCGCGGATGTGCCATTTCTTGTGTAAAACATTTTGACCGCCTCCTTATTTAGTTCAGCGTGGCCTGCCTTGTCTCAGCTCTCTTGTGCACATCTCGCCAAGCTCGAACTGGGCGAGTCGCGACATCGAGCGGCCAGCTAAGGATTGTTGTAAAGGGTTGGCATAGTGCGCACGGAGCGACATCCGCAAAGGAATGGTGTGCCGGCGGCGCATGGCGGCGCCTGGGGTCGATTGGCGGTTCAAGGTCACATCGATCGTCTCCATGTCATCTTTCTCACGGAGCCCTAAACCTGTCTTGGACCTGCGAGACTTGAACTTAGCCTCACACCAATACAGCTACTTTGGTCCAACCGACCAGGGCCAGATAAATACTGCAACTACCTTGTTGAATGATATTCCCACATCGTCTGATATCTGACGATGTCAGATATTACGTGTGTACGTACTATAACCATAGAAATAGTGTTCCACAACCTGGTTGTTAAAAATATTTTGCGGTTGTATTTTGCATAGGGGAATCCCTTACTAATAAGGGCGGGCATTCCCAGCTATTTTTCATTAATAATGGCTTTATAAAGATGTAGCTAGCTCGCCCTGCTGCGCGGGCTGCTTGGGTAATGGGCTATTAGTGCTATTGCTCGCTCAGTAATGGCGTCTGAATGAATCCGAGTTTTATGAACCGATGCCGATCAATAACATGCGAGCCAAAATTTCTACTGAAATTACTACTATTTTCGCCCAGCCTCGAACGGCCCACCCGTTTCAGCGTTGCTTACTCTCTAGCAGGTAGGTCAATGGTTAGCCTGAAACGTCCAATTTCGTAATCGGGGCCATCCACGTGCTGCAGAACTACATAAATTGTAAGGAAGAACCCAGAAATCTCGATACCACGCTGGGGTAGTAGCTTCACTGGACGCAGTCACGGTTCTAAAAGTGGCGAATTGCAACTTCGTCTCGGGGCTGACCGTTTCCCGGCGACTGCCTATAAGGGAAATCACCAGGCGTACGTCGGCGCGATCGAGCATTGACGTTTACCCGGTGACTCACGGCAAAGAGTTTAAAATCGCCGGCACAAAGGTCGCGGGTCGACCGACTGGTACACCTTTCGCTACTAATTGAGTATCGAGACATGCGGAAAGGTTTTACTAAAACGTTACAAAACGCTGACAAGTTAGCCGGGGAAAAAGTCTCCACTCTTGCTATCTGTCGGTTCGGCAGAGAGATCAGTGGCCAAGCCACAGGAACTTCCCACGAACCGCGGGCGATTTCAAATCGACAATGAGGAGAATGTCCATGAAACCCTCCACCGGCAAGAAACAGTGTTTCCTTTTACAGGTTAGGCTCGAACGGTTCGGCTTGAGCGCGGCCCAAAGGCTGGCATTTCTCGCGGCGGTTGTCGTTATCGCTTCTTCAACTCTCGCTTTCGCCCAAGCAGGCCAGCTTGATTCGACCTTCGGGACAGGCGGAATCTTTACCACCAACTTCACGCAGTACGATGTAACGATCGACAGTGCAGTCGCGATTCAGAGTGACGGCAAGATCATACTGGCTGGAACCATCCCGCTGGGCCAGGGACAGAGCGCCGCACTGCTGCGGCTCAATACCAATGGGACGCTCGACTCCAGCTTCGGGACGGGCGGCATCGTCACCAGCAACTTTGGCATTACTGACGGTGACGCTGTCACTGCCGTGGCCATTCAGCCGAACGGACAAATTGTGGCGGCGGCGGTGGGAGATTTCCTGGCTGAAGGCTCGGTTGGCCGCTTCAACTCCGACGGCACGGTGGACACAACTTTCGGCGACAACGGCTTTGCTATCTCGGGTTCGCTTTTCCGCGGAGCAGGCACTTCCGATTTCCTGGCCTTGCAGGCGGACGGTAAAATCCTGGTCACGGGAAATACTCTTATCGCACGCTATACCAGCTCGGGCCAGCTGGATCCGACGTTCGGCAGCAACGGCAGCGGGATCGCCGCCTTGACTTCTCCGCTCGCGACGGCAATGGCGCTGCAATCGGATGGCAAGATCCTGGTAACCACAGGTGTCGGGGCGCTCCCCACACTCACTACGTCGCCATTTTTGCCGGTCCCACTAGCGGGTTCGATTGCGCGCTACAACACCAACGGCACCCTGGATACCAATTTCGGCGTCTCCGGACAAGCGGCTTGTGTGGCATCGGCCGCCGCCATCGCGGTTCAAAGCAATGGCAAAATCGTTGTAGCCGGCGCCATCACTAGCGCGCTCCTGACCAGCGTGAGCGGTGGCACAACCGGCGCAAATAACCAGACGGGATTCGGAGCGGTCCGCTATAACTCCAATGGAAGCATCGACACCACCTTTAATCCTGGGATTAGCATTGGAAGCGGCGGCGGCGTTATTACCGGCTTTGGAAACTCCTTCCCGGCGGGGTCGGCCTTCGCGGTGGCTATTCAATCCAATGGCGAGATCGTAGTGGCAGGACAGGCGGGAATTGGCAACAATGATTTCTTCACTTCGTCGTCGTTCGCATTAGCCCGCTACACCGCCGCCGGGCAGCTGGACACCAGCTTCGGATCCAACGGCACAGTGCTCACAACCCTGAGTCAGGCGCCGATCTCATTTGTTGGCGCACTCGTTTTGCAGAGTGACGGTAAGATCGTCGCTGCCGGGAATACCGGAAACCTCGTACAACGGGGCTTTTACTTGAATAACTTCGCCGTCGCGCGTTATCTGGCGCAATAGAAATCGGCCAGGCGCACAAAAGAGGCTGACGTTCTGCTCGGTCGGCGCATGTACTCACGATGCGAGAGGCTGCATTCCCACCGGGCAGATCGTCAGGCTAGAACAATCGCTTTCTCGCAAATGATCCGAGCCGATGCCCCGGCTTCAGATTGTTTACGCTGGGTCCAAGTTCTCTTGCTATACCTGCAGCACGTCGCCTTCGCGGGCGACGAGTTGGTACAACACGGGATTTACGAAGAATCCAATGAAGAGACGCGAGATCAACCCTGCCACGATAACGATGGCAAAGGGTTTTTGGGTGTCCGAGCCAATTCCGGTGGAGAGTGCAGCCGGGAGCAGTCCCAAGCAGGCAACCAGCGCTGTCATCATAATAGGACGAAGCCGCAGAAGCGACGCCTCCCGGGTTGCGGTAGCGATCCCCATGCCTTCCAGTCGAAGCTTGTTGATGTAGGAAACCAGGATCACTGCAGTTTCCACCGACACACCCAATAAGGCCAGCAATCCCAGAACCGAGGACACGCTAAAGGGCGTATGCGTAAGCTTCAGAGCGATGAGTGCTCCCACTGGCTCTGTCATGATCACGCCCAAGGCAATCGTGACCGGAAATTTAAAATTTCCATAGAGCGCGAACAGGATCATGAAGATGAGTACGATCGCCAGCGGACCGATTAGTACGAGTTGCGACTTGGCTTCTAGAAATTGGCTGTATTCTCCTCCCCAAGTGAGCCGGTAGCCCTGCGGCAGTGAAATAGCTTGATTGACTGCTTTCTGGCCGTCTCTTACAGCCCGCTCTAAGTCGCGCCCTTCAATACTGTATTGAACTCCAATGTAGCGGGAATTGTTTTCGCGATAGATAAACGACGCGCCATTTCCCTGTTTGATGTCTGCCAGTTGACTGAGGGGAATCTGCTTGCCATCCGGCGTTCCTACCAGTAAGTTGCCAATCTCATGTGCGCTGCTGCGGAATTGCGGCTGCATGCGGACGACCAGGTCGAATAATTTCTCCCCTTGAATAACCTGGGTCACGGCCTGGCCGCCTACCGCTGCCGAAATCACGGCTTCCACATCGGCCACGTTGATCCCGTAGCGGGCGATCTTGTCACGATCCACGTCGATCAGCAGGCTGGGCTGACCCAATTCGCGGACTACGGTCAAGTCAGTAAAGCCGGGTATTTTGGCCAGCGCATTCTTAATCTGTACTGCCTTGTCTTGCAGGACGTTTAAATCGTCGCCGTAAACCTTTACGGCCAGCGAACTCTTCAGTCCAGTCAGGGCCTCGTCCACCGCGTCTTCGGCAGGCTGGGTATAGTTGAAAATGATTCCGGGAAATGCCGTTAGCTTCTTATTAATTGCTTCAATTAACTTGTCTTTCGTGTTGAGATCGCCGCTCCAGGTTTTGTCCTTGTAGGGTTTCAGCCCGACGTAAAATTCACAATTGAAGAAGCCAGTGGGGTCGGTGCCATCATCCGGCCTACCCAACTCTGACGCGACAGTAGTGACCTGCGGATAGGACATCAAAATTGCGCGGATCTGAGGAGCGATACTGCTCGCCTCCTCGAAAGAAATGGTGTAGGGCATGGTTGCGCGAACCCAGAGTGCGCCCTCATCAAGATGGGGCATGAATTCGCCGCCAATGAATGGGACCAGCAGCAGGGTCGCGCCAAAGATCAATGCCGCTATCAACAGAGTGAGCTTGGGACGCGCCAAGGCCCAATCCAACTGGGTCGCGTATACCCGTTTCATCCATTCATAGGCGCGATTCTGATGTTCGCGGATGCCGCTCTTGAACCAATACGAAGCCAGAACAGGAACCAGTGTGAGCGTAAGGATCAGCGCACCCACCAACGCAAACGACATGGTCTCGGCCATGGGGTGGAAGAGCTTTCCCGAAGGCCCGCTAAGAGCGTAAATGGGAAGATAGCCGGCGAGGATTACAGCAACCGAGTAGAAGATTGGGCGATCGACATCTTTCGCCGCCGCGAGAATGACTTCGTGCAGATTATAACTCTGCCCTTCCCGGAGGGCGAGTTCGCGGTAAATATTCTCGACCATCACCACCGTGCCATCGATGATGATGCCGAAATCGATGGCGCCGATGGAAAGCAAGTTGGCAGCCCCATCGTGGGCATGCAGCACGATAAACGCGAACAACAAAGAAAGCGGGATGGTGAGCGCCACAATAATGGCGGCACGAAAGCTGACCAGGAAAAACATTAAAACGATCAGCACCAACACCATGCCGCGGAGCAGATTGTCTTCTACTGTGTCGGTGGTCAGCTTTACCAGTTCACTGCGGTCGTAGTAAGGGTGGACTTTGATATCCGACGGCAGAATCGTGCGGTTCAATTCGTCCGTCTTGGCTTCGACCCCCTTTAAGACGTTTTGCGTTTGCTCGCCGCGCAACATCAGAATGACGCCTTCCACCGCATCGTCATTCTTCTCATAACCGAATTCGCCCAGCCGGGGCGCGTGGCCAATTACGACGTCGCCGACATCCTTAATTCGGATCGGTACGCCGTTATTGCTGCCCACTACAACGTTGCCGATATCGCTGGTGTCACGCACCAGGCCGATGCCGCGAACGTAATAGAACTGGCCTCCTTGGGAGAAAAAGCCTCCGCCGGCATTGGCGTTGTTCGCGGTCAACGCTGCTTCGACTTGCGGAACGGTCAAGTGGTAGCCGTAAATGCGGGCGGGATCGAGCAACACCTGGTACTGCATGACCGTGCCGCCGAAACCGGAGTCGTCAGCGACGCCAGGGACGGAGCGGTAGGCGCGCTCGACCACCCAATCTTCAAAGGTCTTCAGTTCCTGCGGACTGCGGTCGGGGCTTTCCAGAACATAGCGGTACACCAGTCCGCTTGGGCTGAACAGCGGAGCCATGGACGGCGTTACTCCTGCAGGCAGAGTAGCCTGGGCAATTCGCTGGAAGACGATCTGCCGCGCGAAATAGTCGTCGGTCTTATCGTCGAAGGTGAGAATCACATCCGAGAGTCCGTAAAGCGAGATGGACCGCATCACCACCATGTGCGGCACACCATTCATCTCAAGTTCCAATGGCAGGGTGACGAGGCGTTCTACCTCTTCGGCGGCATGATCGGGCCATTGGGTGATCAGTTCCACTTGCGGAGGAGCAAGGTCGGGGTACGCATCCACCGGCATGCGCTGGAACGAGATGACGCCGGCGGTCATCATGAAAGCCGTCAGCATCAACACCAGGAACCGCTGACGAAGCGCCGCTTGTACGATTCGATGGATCATTCGGAAGTGGACGCCATGGTCCTGGTTACAGTTCCTCTAGCCAAAAGCAGACCCCTCGCCGGCTAAAGCCGGCTCGGATGACAAAAATAAAGGCTGTCTACGGCGCAGCTAAAGCTGCGCCCCTTCAAAACTTTTGCGATGCTACATTTCAGCTGCTTCCCTAAAACGCTAACGCTGTAAGGAGTTGGCGAACTGCAAGAACAGGCTGCCGTTGCCGATAACGCGATCGCCTGCCTTCAATCCGCTGTTTATTTGCGTTTGTCCCTTCAGGCTCTCTCCCAGAGTGACTGGCCGCCTGGCAAACTGATTTTCCGACGCTGCCACATAGACGAAAGGCTGATTTTCGCTGTCGCGCAAGACCGCGGAATCGGGCACGGCAATCGCGTTCTGAATCGTGCCCGCATTGACCGTTGCCGATACGAACATGTCTTTCTTCAGCTTCTCTCCGGGATTGCTGGTCTCGATACGCGCCTGCAAGGTCCGGGTGGTTGGATCCAGCGAAGCGGCAACATAGGCAATGCGGCCCTGGAACACGTCAGGATAAGCTTCGGTCTGAATGGTGACTGGATCGCCGACCTTCACGTAGGGCAGGTCTTTCTGATAGACGTTCACCAACACCCACACTGTGCTGACGTCCGAGATCAGGAAACACTGCGTAGCACTGAGCTGAAGCAACTGTCCGGCCGCTACATCCTGTTCGACGACTTCGCCGCTGATGGGAGCCTTGACCGGAACCTCGAAAGAGGGCGGCGCTTTTACCAGCGCATCCGGATCGGTGATTCCCAATACCTTGAGAGCAGCTTCGGCTGCCGCCAAGTCGCCTCCGGCCTGCACCTCGGCCGATTCAGCTTGCTCCAGATTCTGTTCGGCGATGGCATGGTGTTGATATAAGTCCTTGGCTCGCGCATACGCTTTTTCCGCCAGCGCGTAGGCATCTTTAGCCTTGAGATAATTCGTGCGAGTCTGAGAATAATCAGGACTGGCCACGTACAACATGGGCTGGGCCCGTTCCACCCTCTGACCGGGGATAACCACGATGCGGCTGACCGGACCGCTCACCTGTGTGATCACCGGCGTGGTGTGAAAGCTGTTGTAAGCGACCGCTCCGGTTAACCGCAGGGTTCGGGTCAAAGTTGTGGGCTGAACCTGCAGTACCTGCACGTGAGCCATCTGGTCCGCCGGGATGGTGAACAACTCCGCGGTATTGGCATTGCTCGCTTCGTTCTTGGCGGCATTATCTGACCCTGCTCCGCTGCAGCCGGCCAGCATCAGCATGACCCCTGACAGAACCGTTAGCGTAGCCCGAGAGGACCAGCGATCATGGGGCGTCTTCACGGAAGGTTCCTCGTTCCCACGGCTTCCTTAAGCTGCTCAAGGGCCGTCATGTAAGACGACAAAGCCTGGCGATAGGCCAGTTGCACCGCGCGGTAGCTGCGTTCGGCATCCAGAAAATCCAGCAGGCTTGCCGCACCGCGTTTATAAGCGTACTCACTGATGTCGCGTGAATCCTGCGCCTCTTTCAAGTAGCCAGAGGTATAAAGCTGAACCACTTCGTCATTGCTGCGCAGGGCTTCATAGGCGTCGTTGACGTCGGACAGCACGGTGTCGCTAGTCGATGCCTGGGTTTCCTGCGCCTGGGTTAGAGCATACTGCGTGCGAGCGATCTCACCTTGATTTCGGTTGAAGACGGGTATCGGAAAGTTTGCAAAAAACGAAGCAGTGTTCTCGCCTGCGGTGTGAGTGTAGTAAGCAATCCCATTCACGTCCACTTTACCGTTCGCCTTTGCCAGCCCGATCTGGCTTTGGGCAGCCGTGATCCCCAATTCGGCAGCCCGGTAATCGGGACGATCCTGGAGCGCTTTTGCCTGCAAGTCCTCCAACTTCGCCGGAACGTGCTGATACGATAAATCGCCGACCACGTCGTAATTGGCAGGAACTGCGTCGTAGCCGAGCATGGTCCGGAGGTCAATGAGGGCCTGCACCCTCGCTAAACGTGCAGACGACACGTCGGTTTGAAACTGGAGCAACTGTAGGTTGATCTTGAGATAGTCGCCTTCACTGATGTAACCCGCCTTGTATTGCGCCTCGCCAATGTCAACCGTCTGCTGGAAGCTTTGTAAATACTGAAGAGCAAACCGCAGGGTCGACTCAGCCAGCAAGACGCTGACGAATTGCTGGCCAACGTTGAAGCTCAAGGTGCGCTCGGCGTCTGTAACCTGGGCGCGGGTGACGGCCGTCTGGTCCTGAGCTGCCTGAAGTCGATGCTGTCGTTTACGTCCGCGCTCGAAGAGATATCCAAGCCCAGCATCGAACTGCTCATCTTCGTTGAGATTGCCAGAATTAAAGTTTGACGGAGAAAAAACCGGGAGGAATTGGGAATCAAAATTGAGAGTCGGATTGGGACGCAGGTTCGCGGTGATCTCCTGCGCCTGGTTCTGAAGAACGAGTGTGCGGGTCGCCTTGAGCGCGTGATTGTGGACGAGTGCCAAGTCAATGGCCTGATCAAGAGTGATCATGGCGGGGCCTTGGGCGTCAAGCGCTGGTGCAAATAGGAGCACGTAGGCCAAAGCCGTGACAACATTCATCCGGAACTGCAGTGGACGCATAAGACTCAATCTAAAGCGCACGGCCTGGGACTGCGAAGCGACGAGCGGGTGATGAACTTCCTTAGGCAACACTCCCGCCGTTCCTCTGAGCGAGGCTAGCCTGAGGACGAAGGTCCCTTTTGCGGACGAACGCACGTCAATGTGACTAAGAAACACATTGTAAATCAAGAAGTTGCACTAAAGGAGTGCCACGATTCGGGAAGCCTCGTCAACCCGAGCCGGCCATCAGAGCCGAGGTCGTGTTGCCCTCTTCCGATGCCAGACAAGACGAGTAGATCGGCTCGATGAAAGACAACTATGCAGGCCTTCGGGAACATTGTGGCCCTTTCCTGCTCACCTAGTGGCTGGCAGTTGATATCGGACCGCGCCCCCGCTGGTGTCCTGGCTGATTCAACTCCACATTATTATTTCCCGGACCCCATAGTCGCTTCGAGGACCAACCTTTGGAACGGACTTCAACCCGGTGGTAGGACAAAATCTGGGATTGGTCGTATGTTCTAATCTACCGACAGGGATTGAGGAACGACTTCGCTTGAGCGTCGCATGAAGGTACCCGGCAGTGCCAACGATGAACGATTCCAGAGCGGTGCGTCGGATTATGCCGTCTACCTCGAAACGCCCGAGGGCCGGTTGCGCTCCGACTTGGCCTTTGCCAATCTGCGGGATTTTCTTCCCTGGCATGCCAAGGGCTCATTGTGTGCACTCGACCTCGGGGGCGGCACGGGAGCCGCAGCGATTCGCCTGGCGCGACTTGGCATTCATGTCACGCTGTTGGATTCCTCTCCCGCAATGTTGGATATCGCGAAGCGCGCGGCGCGGGAAGCTGGGGTTACGGACAAGGTCGTACTGCAACCCGGCGACGCTACCCAATTGGCGAACTTGTTTCACGCTAGATCGTTCGATGTAATTCTCTGTCACAACCTCCTGGAATATGTCGAGGACCCGGGTGCTGTGCTGCGTGGCGCGGCTCGCGCGTTGCGGGATTCATCGGCGACACTATCGGCCCTGGTGCGCAATCAGGCAGGCGAGGTGTTCAAGGCTACTCTGGTTGCAGGGAATTTGGCTGCAGCGACAAATGCCCTCACGTCTGAGTGGGGCCAGGAATCCCTGTACGGAGGCAGGGTGCGACTATTTACGTCAGCTCGCTTGCGCGCCATGTTGAAAGAGAGTTCGCTGGGGGCGATTGCCGAGCGAGGTGTACGCGTCCTTGCGGACTATCTGCCGCCACAGGTTTCTCGCAGCGCCAACTACGAACAGCTTTTTGCACTGGAGCGGAAGCTGGGTAACCGGCCAGAGTTCGCTGCGGTCGCCCGCTACATGCACGTTCTGGCACGTCGATCAGGTCCAGTGATGGAGGATCGCGCGTGAACAATGTCAAAGTGGAGTCTTCATTCCCAACACCCGGCGCGACGGCGCCTGATACCACGATCACGCTCGGGCTCGGCCTCACGAACGAGTGCAACCTGGCCTGTGCCTTCTGCTACCGCGATCCAACGCGTGCCGATCGGCTCTCCCTGGATCAAGTGAAGTCAGTCATGGAACGCCTTCCCGTCCGCTCGGTTAACTTGGGTACCGGCGAGAACGGGATGCATCCGGACTTCAGAGCAATACTCGCCTACCTGCGAACCCAACCCGTAAAACTCACCATCACTTCCAACGGCCACAGTGTTGCTGTCTTAGAAGATGCCGAATTGCGCGCTTTTCACGACATCGAATTTTCGCTCGATTACCCGACGCAAGCTGAACAGGATGCACAACGCGGAGACGGCAATTGGGAACTCATCCAGCGACAGGCAGAACGTTGCGTGAGTCTGGGAGTGCCAGTGACCATCATCGCCGTCATGATGAAGTCGAACTATCTGCGTCTAGCGGAAGTGGCGCGAGTAGCCGGGAAGTTTGACGCTCCCCTGCGGGTGAACGTGTACCAGGCGGTGCGATCCGACATCTATGCCCTGTCTTACGAAGAATATTGGGATGGATTCCGCCACCTTTTTGCTGAGACCGACGTGATCGCCATTGGCGAGCCGCTGGTTCGAGCGATGGCCGGTCTCCCGCCGCTTCGGGAAGGATGTGGCGTCAGCACCGTTCGGGTGACGCCGCGCGCCACCACGCAACCCTGCGTTTACTGGCCCGGACCAGGTGAGCCGCTGTCAGATTTGATCTCGATGGGGGTCGACATTCTAGACTCTGCGCCCTTCGAGCAGGCCCGCAAGCTTCCAGAGGCATGCCAACCGTGCGAGTTCCGCGACTCGTGCCATGGCGGCTGTGCCGGACGTCGACGCCTCCAAGGCGCATTGCTGACGCCTGACTATTATTGTCCGATCGTC
>Ga0210398_10003731_pt1 | contig 14483 bp, 4 predicted proteins | sample IncBWC4OmetaG_FD_161047 | JGI IMG/M metagenome (GOLD analysis project Ga0210398, IMG submission 161047) | Forest soil microbial communities from Barre Woods Harvard Forest LTER site, Petersham, Massachusetts, United States - Inc-BW-C-4-O | ecosystem: Environmental > Terrestrial > Soil >...
GTGACCAGGCGGGCAATGCGGTGAAATTTGTTCCGCCCACCGTCGCCAACGGCAAGGTCTACGTCAGCACTCGCACAGAAGTTGATGTCTACGGGTTGCTCCCATGATGAGGTCTGCGGTGTTCCATCGCGCCGCTTTTGTTCCGTTGCTTATGGAATTCCGGAGTTTGCTCTAAAGGAGTTACAGATGAGAACGACGTTGAGCTTTCCGGTTGTGAGCAGGACGCGCAGGATGTGCGAGGACAATTCCGGGCGAGGTGCGCACATGAAAGGCAGGATGGTTGTCATCGCTCTCATCACGATCGCGCTCGCAACGCTGTCTGCCTGCAACGGCATCGACGCGCTTCCCGGCACCGGCGCCTCCGGAGGGGCGCTGACGGTGCAAATCGTCCAGGCTCCGCCCACGGCAGTGGTGGCGGGCGCGACGGCAGACCTCGCGGCCAATGTATTGAACGACAAGGCCAATGGGGGCGTGACCTGGAGTTGTGCGCCCGCCAACGCCTGCGGCTCGTTCAGCCCCGCGACCACCGGATATCAGATAACAACGGTGTACACGGCGCCGGTGGCGCCGGCGAACGGTCCCATCACCCCGAATCTTGCTTACGCCGTCACCATTACAGCAACGTCAGTGAGCGACACCTCGCAAAGCGCCAGCGCGACGATCAATATCGCTCAGCAGTACGCGTTCATATTGGGCGGGGGCTATGGCGGTTGGGGGGTGGCCGGAAGCTTCACGCTGGATGGAATGGGAAACGTTCTCGGCGGCGAAGCTGATTTTGAATGTCCGGGTTGCGGAGGTACGCATTTCGTCGTTGATCCCACCAGTACCGCTGGCAGCGGCAGCTCTTACTCCCTGGACGCGACTGGCCACGGATATTTGAGCCTTAGTCTTTCGGGCGACGTCGAAGTACATGGCATTACCGCTACGTCGAATTCCCATCTCGTTATCGCCGAGGAGGATCAGAACGACGGTATTACGTATGGCTCGGTCGGCAGCATGGACCTGCAAACCGCCGGGCCGAACTTTTCCGGGTCGGCGGTGATCGGCGGCTATTCCTTCATTTCGTCCGGATACAGCGGCACTATGGGGAAGAATGGCAGCTGGGGTGGAATCTTCATTGCGGATGGTACCGCAGCCACGGGTGTCCCGGGCAACATCACCGGCGGGATCTTCGACGAAAATGTGGGAAATAACGGGGGCGGCGCCGGCTACAACAGCGAACCATCCGTAACGGGCGGAACGGGCGCAGTCGGCGCCGCGGGTCTCCCGATTACCGGAACCTATACAGCACCCGATGCTAACGGGCGCGGTACGATCACGCTAAACGCCACTCCAGACACAATCGTCGCCTGCGCTACTAGTGCAACTCCCACGACCTGCACACAGACGCAGTATGTGTATTACCTGGTCACGCCCGAGGTTCTAAGGCTCGTCGTGCTTACCAACAATGGCGACGGCGCATACACCGGGAGCGCCTACGGGCAAGGATCGCTCGTCACCGCCGCTAACGATAGCGCTGCCGCTTTGACCGGAGGCTTCGTCTTCAGCTACTTCGGATATGGCGACAATAACAATGGGGGAGACTCAAGCGCTGCGGCGGGCCAATTCACCGCCACCGGAGTCAGCGGGAGCGACAACGTTACCGGCGGGATCATGGACTTCAACGTCGCGGATGGAGGGACTCCAATACCATCAATTCCCACGACAGAGATCCCCCTCGCCGGTTCCACAATCGCAATCTCGGGCAGCCCGCGCGGCACTCTTACCACGCCCTCGGGCCAAATCTATAACGTTTACCTGACCGATCCCAATCTCAACCTGCTCGATCCGAACAACCCCAGCGGAGCCGGAGGCGCTTTGCTCTTCGAGGCGAACAATACGTCCGCCACGACAGCGTACGGCAACGCAATCGGAGTGATGATTCCTCAGGCCGATGCGGCCACTGCGACCCTTGCCGGAAGCTATGCCATTCTCTTTTCGCAGCAATCGAACGTGTCCAATTGTTGTGCGAACGATAGTGGCTACACCGGCGACTTTACCGTCAGCACATCGGCTCCGGGTACGCTTAGCGGCGAGGGGGACTTCGAGAGTGCCCCGAGCTACAGCACTGCCGCACCCGCCACAGGCCCATTGAGTGGGACGTTCACGGCTGACCTCAGCAACCCGGGCCGTTTCACCGGCACGATCACAACCACACCGCCGTTCCCAGTTGGGCCGTTTGGCAGCACCACTCCGGGTACCGGGCAATTCTCCTACTACCTTGCGAACGGTTCGCAGGGATTTATGGTAGAGACCGATACCGTCGCGCCGACATTCGGTGTTGTAGAGGCGCAAGGAACCATATCGACCCCAGCGGAGACGAGAACCAAGCCGCTGTCCACTCAACCGCAACACAGTCATCCTAAAAACCTTCTCCCGACGACGGGGGAGCAGCGCGGCCGGTCCGGCCAGGCTGGCAGCGGGCGCGAGTAAGCACTGAAAATCTTCAGGAGGGTCGCAATGACGGTTCTGTCGAGTTCTAGACTTCACGATCATGGCAGGATGCACCGGGTCTGGATTTTAGTCGGCTTGACCCTTGGTCTGCTCCTGGCTTCTCCGCAGCGCTTCCTGGCCCAGGAATTCCGCGCCACGCTGACGGGGCAGGTCACTGACCCCACAGGCGCAGTCATTGCCAAGGCGAAAGTTACCGCCACCAACAACGACACGGGCTCGACCTACACTGATGCGACCAGCAATGCGGGTGTTTATTTCATTCCCTACGTCTTGCCCGGCACCTACACCGTGAAAGTTGAGGCCGAGGGTTTCAAGACCTCCGTTCAGGACAAGGTCTTGTTGCTCGCAGGCAAGTACTTCGGCCAGAATTTCAAGCTGGCAGTCGGCAGTTTCCACGACACCGTGGAAGTAACGGATGCACCTCCCATGCTTGAGACTGCCAATGGATCGGGGGGAACCATCCTGGATGAGACGACCTTGCAAAACGTTCCGGTCGCCGGTCGCCAGGTTTACAACCTCATCGGCACCACGCCTGGCAGCCAGCAGACGGGCGGAGGCAACAGATCATTTGACAACAGCAATGCCTACATCATCGGCGGTGGAGTAAATCCCACAGGGCAAGATAACACCGGCAATTCCGGTGGATTTAATCAGTTCACACTAAACGGCACGAACATCACTCAGCAGATTTCGTACGGCAATCAGGGGTCGGGAACGTGGAATGTCTCGCCCACATTGGACGCCGTTCAGGAAGTCAACGTGATGTCGGACACTTACGATGCTCGCTACGGACGAACGACCGGCGGCACCGTAAACGTGGTGACCAAGAACGGGACCAACTCCTTTCACGGGGAACTAATCGAGAACTATAACGATGGCAGCCTTTTCAACGCCAATACGACAACCAACGTTTTTATTTCCGGTCTGCCTACCCCGCAGCAGGTAATTAACCAGTTTGGCGGAAATGTCGGTGGTCCCATTATCAAGAATAAGTTGTGGTTCTTTGGCAGCTTCGAAGGCTACCGCCAGTCTACATTCAACACAGTCACCGGCAACCTGCCGCCGGCCTATCTGCGGCCGGGATACAACGGCAACCCCAACGTTGATTTTGGTCTGGTTGCGACCATGGATCCTGGTCTCGTATCTGGCGGCAAGCAGACGGATCCTTACATATTGTATGGTCTAACGCTGTATCAGGCAGGAGATAGCACGAATCCGTCTAATCCAAACAATGCGGTCTGCGGTCAATTCGCCAGTCCCTCTGGCGGACCAGCCAGTACCTGTGGAACCGGCAAAAACGTTATCAATTTTCCTAACGCGTACGCGGGTGGGACAGTAAATCCGCTAACCCTGGTCGCGGGCAGCCTGCTTCCGGCCGCACAATTCAACAAAACAGCAACGGCCATGTTGGCGGCGGGATACATTCCATTGCCAAACGTTAAGGGCCTCGAGAACTACATTGGCGGACAAGGCGAACCCTCTAACTATTTCGTTGGTAGTCCCGATGAGACCAGCTACAACCAGCCCATGATCCGGGTGGACTATAACCTCGGCGAAAAGACGAAATTGTATAGCTTCTTTGGCATGCAGACCGGGCACGAATTCGTCAGTCAGAACGGACTTACTGGGGTGGCGGCCAACGGAAGTTATGTGCAGCGAAACAGCTATACGGGTACCCAGGATGTGACGCATACTTTCTCGCCCACCCTTCTGGCTGACTTCAAGCTGTCGGTTAGCCGCTTTCAAAACAGAAATCCGAACGGCATCATCTCGGCCGCCAAGCCAGGTAGCAGTATCGGAATTAACATAACGCCGCCTCCCACCTCTTCGTTCCGGGACGTGCCTGAGATGGACATCGCTGGATTCCCTGACCCGATCCCGAATACGAACCTGGGACAGATCTTCGGGAACTCCAATGACCTGGAGGCGTCCACGAACATTTCCTTCGATACCGATGTCACGATGTCGAAGGGCGCCCACAGCCTGCACTATGGCGGGGGTATTTTCTATTACACGTACGGGAATCCGATCAACGGCACCGTAGCCAACAACGCGAACGGCCAGTTTCAGTTCACTGGACAGTGGACGCAATTCGATCCGCTGAACGGCAATTGCTACATGCCGGGGAGCCTGGGCCTGACGGCCAATGCTTCCTGCAGCGGCACCTTCGCTCCCAACGGCTCAGCGTGGGCCGATTTTCTGCTCGGCTTGCCGGGGAATGGCCACGTCAACTGGAACGATTCGCTGTTTGACTATCAGCCGGTGTGGAATTTGTACGTTCAGGATGACTGGAGGATCACCCACCGCCTGACGGTGAACGCCGGTCTGCGTTATGACGTACAAATCGGCCTGAAGGAGCGCTACAACGAACTCCCCCGGGGTTTCTGTCAGACCTGCATAAACCCGATCACCAGCGATGGCGTTTACCAGGCCAACGTGGCGAATGCGGCCAACGTCGCAGCCTGGACCGCGGCTGGCGTTACAGTGCCGAGTCAGGTTTTAGGCGCCATCCTCCCTGCCGGCATCGACGGCCAGCCGAGGAATGCCTATAACACCGACTGGGGCAACATTGCCCCGAGAATTGGTTTCGCTTTTGCCATCAATCCGAAGACGGTGGTTCGCGGCGGCTGGGGACTGTTTTACGGCGGTGGCCTGGAGGGCGGGTCGCCGATTGGTTACCAGCAGACGACAAATTACCTGGCCTCTACCGATGGGGGCGCAGACCCAACCCTGGGCCAGGCGGCAGCTGGAACTGCCTCGAACGGCGCGTACGGCATCGGAACGCCGTTCCCTGCCAGCGCCCAGTATCCGCTGGGCTTGCAGCCGCCTGTGGGCGCGCAAGGTCTTCCTTTATCCGGTGTCGGCAGCGGCGGTTTGCAGGTTGACAGTCCTCTGCGAAAGATTCCGCGAACCCAGGCCATGACTTTCGGGCTCGAGCGCGAACTGCCTGGTCAAACGGCGCTCGACGTTCACTTTGCCGGTAACTACGCCAGCCGGCTTCGTGCAACGCAGTGGGACAACGGCACCGTAACTTATCCCGAATTGCAGTATGCGGTCTCACCCGGCGCCAGCAATTACAGCCAGCTCGTACCCAATCCCTACTACGGCGTCTTTTCCGAGTCGTTTCCGGGTGGCTGCGGACAATCGCCCACGATCCCAAGGCTGGCTTTGTTGCTGCAATGGTCGCAGTACTGCGGTTTCAACAGCGCTCCTCCGGTCGGCATCTATAACGCCCCCATCGGAAAGAACTGGTACAACGCTCTGGAGGTGAAGGTCACGAAGCATACTTCTCACGGCCTCACTCTCAATCTGGCATACACGTACTCGAAGACCATGGATGGCAGCGGCTATCAAAACGGCTATCCCTATCAGGACGCCAACGAGGTGCACTACATTTCAAAATTCGATGAAACTCACGTGCTGGCCGTGACTGGAGTATACGAACTGCCCGTCGGAAGAGGCAGGATGCTGCTGGCAACTGCGCCGCGGCCAATCGACTACGTCGTTGGCGGCTGGATGCTAGGCTGGAACTTCGGAGCTCAAAGCGGAACTCCGATCGGCCTCAATCAAGGGTTCAACTATCTCTGCCCTCTTGCTTCTCCCAGCGGCACCTCTGTAAGACAGTGGCTGAATCCTAACCTGACGAATCCGAGTTGTTACCAGAGCGCACCGCCGATCGGTGGCACGGGCTACACGTACGTGACCACTGCCAGCAACTCGACGGCGGTTCGCACTTATACCGTTCCGAACCTTGACCTATCGCTGCAGAAGACCTTCAAGGTAACTGAACGAGTTAGTTTTTCCTTGCGCGGAGAGGCCTTTAATTCACTGAACTCGGTGCTGCTGGGCGGGCCAGACACCACGCCAACCGATGGGGCGGCGTCTCCGGTGTGCAACCAAACCACCAAACATTGCTACTGGTCAGGCTTCGGCGCTGTTGGTCCAAACCAATTCAACAACCCTAGAAACCTCAGGGTTTCGGCGAGGATAACTTTCTAATGGAATTGCGGTTTGAGATGGCATTGAGTCCTGCGAATTGCGGGCGCAGGCATCGTTGAAAGGAAGATCGATGGAGGGAAGAGGGATGATTACAAAAAAGAACTCTTTGGCCCTGCCTTTTCTGTTGCTGGCGGCGGCTTGGCTCGTGCTATCGTTCGGGGCGCCGGCGCACGCCCAAGAGGTGCAGGTGGATTTGTCGTCCACTTCGGCGCTCTGCGGCGGACAAGAGTGTTTCAACGCAGACGGTCTCTTCACCAATGGAACCACGTTCTTGGGGACGGCTTTTATGGACGGAGCAACCGCGGGCAACTGCACTCCGCCACCCTCGTTTGCGGGTTGCCCGGACGCATACTCGTCGCAAACATTGGGACTGTCCTCGACCACTCCCCCAACGCTAACCCCCGCAAAGGTCGGCGTGCCGTTCACCTTTGGCACCGTAAATACAGTCGACTGCGGGCCGTCGACCGGCAATGCCTGTATCCTGGACACGGTGAACCTTACCGCTTCTCCCGGCGTCACCATCACTCTTCTCCCGGCCCAGCAAAACATCTACTCCACGATGATTATGCTCGGCAACGCAGTCAATGGAAGCCATACAGGGCAGGTTACGGCCACGTACACGACCGGCTCACCCGACGTGTTCCCGCAAACCTTCAGCGATTGGTGCGGCTTTGGAGGCCATGCGAACGAGGCCATCGCTGTGGGGCCGAACACTGGTATGCGTATAAACGCCACCGGCGTCCCCAACGGCGCAAATTGCAGTCTCTATGCCTACACTTACCCTCTGGACTTTACCAGGACCTTGCAAAGCATTACGTTAACGGACAAGGACGGCTCTGGCGCAATGTTTGCTTTTGCGATCACATTGAAACCGCCGACCTACACCATCAATGCGGGCGTGTCCAATCCCGTTTCGGTCGCGGCGGGCACTACGAGCACGGCAACCGTAGCGGTGAACCCGCAGCCCGGTTATGTTGGCACCATTACCCTGTCCTGCAGCATCTCCCCGACGATCGTGGGAGTTCCCCCGTCCGCCGCCACTGCGCCAAGCTGTAGTGTTAGCCCGACCTCGGTGACGGTGACCACCGGCGAGACATCGCCGCCCACTGCGACCCTCACGTTTACATCGGCTGCGCCAGCTAAGGCCAGTTCGCAACGAGCATCCAGAATCTTCTACGCTTTCTGGCTGCCAGTACCTGGGCTGGCGCTGGTGGGACTCAGCGTCGGATCTGTTGGTTCACGCCGGAGAAGATTGTTGGGCCTGTTGCTACTCGGGCTGCTGCTGACTGGCTTGGTCGTCACGCCAGCCTGCGTAAGCACGGTTCATCAGGGCAACGTCGGTACTCCTCCTGGCCAGTACTCGATTGCGGTTACCGGGGTTGACACAAATGGCTTGACCCAGGCCAGTAATGGCGCTGGAACGACGAACGTTGTGACCGTGACTGTAATCGACAACTAGCGATGCTGAGTGCCCAAGCCGGAACGAGATAGCAGGATCTCGCTCCTGCTTGGTGTTTTGAGAGGTGCCCTCTCAGGCAAGGCGGGCACGACAAGGCGCGAAGGCTCAACACTGGGAACTTTGTCGGGAACGAGACAGTTGTTTGTGGGCCACTAGGGGGAAAAAAGGCATGCGCCGCGTTGCACGCTCCGGATTACTGGCAGTGTGCTCAATCCTGCTTTCTTTACTTACCACCTCTCTGCACGCGCAACAGCGGCAAGCGCTTCAGACCGATGTATCGGCGCCGGCAGGAGCGAGACTTATCGGCCCAATGCCCGGTTCCCAACAGTTGAGCCTGGCGGTCACGCTTCCGCTGAGCAATCAGGAGCAACTCCATACCCTGCTGCAACAGCTGTACGATCCGGCCAGTCCGACCTTCCGTCACTTTCTAACGGTCCCGCAGTTCACGGAGCAGTTCGGTCCTACCGCGGTGGATTATCAGCGGGTCATAGGTCTGATGGAGTCTTATGGTTTGAAGGTCACGCACACTTATCCCGACCGCCTTGCGGTAAACGTGACTGGCTCGGTCGCCAACATCGAGCAAACCTTTCAGGTAACGATGCAGCTCTATCAGCACCCCAGCGAAAGCCGTACCTTTTACGCTCCTGATGTTGAGCCGTCCGTTGAACTGGGCTTCCCGGTGCTGAGCGTCAAAGGTCTGAGCACCTACAACCTGCCGCACCCCATGCTGAGGCGCGCGTCCCCGGACCAACGGGTGCACAGCGATCAGACCGGCTCAGGACCAAGCGGTCAATTTCTCGGCAGCGATATACGAGCGGCCTACGGAGCGGGTACGGCGCTGGACGGCGCCGGCCAGGCCCTGGGACTGATTGAGCTTGGCCCGTACAACCTCAGCGATGTGACTGCTTATTTCAACAGTGTCAGCCAGCCGCTCAACGTACCCATCGTCAATGTGCTCCTGGGAGGCGCCGACGGCATCTGCTCTGGCTGCAATGACGGCGAAGAAGCCGTCGACGTCGAGCAGATAATCTCCATCGCCCCCAACGCCTCCGGGCTGATTGTTTACCTGGCTTATAACTCGAACGTCAGTCCCTATAACGCGTACCTTCAGGCGGCCAACGACAATATTGTCAAGCAAATGAGCATTTCCTTTGGCTGGAGTGGCACTCCAGGTTCCGAACAGGATTATGAAACGGTTTTTGAGGAGTTGGCGGCCCAGGGGCAGAGTTCGTTCGTGGCGTCGGGTGACGCGGGAGCAAATTGCGGAGGAGGAGGTTACCCGGGCAACAGTCCAAACATCACGGATGCCGGAGGAACGGATCTAACCACCAGCGGCGCAGGCGGTCCCTGGCAATCAGAAACGGGCTGGGTCGGCAGTGGCGGAGGCTGGAACACCGAATCTCCAATTCCCAGCTACCAACAGGGTGCTGGCATTATTACTTCTGCGAATGAAGGTTCGACGCAATATCGCAACATCCCGGACGTGGCCGCGGAAGCGAATACCGACAACTACTTCTGCTCGAGCGGTTCCTGCCAGGGAGGGATCGGTGGCACCAGCTTGGCAGCACCACGGTGGGCCGGTTTTGTGGCTTTGATCAATCAGCAGGCAGCCGCGAACGCCACCTCAGCAGGCCACAATCCTACCCTCGGGCTGCTCAACCCGACGATCTACGGGACCGCGGTTGACGCCGACTTCCACGACATAACGAGTGGTTCCGACTACAACAGCAGCGCTCCGTCCGGCTGCACTGCTAGCCAGTTCTCCGCCGGGCCGGGATACGATCTTGTGACTGGCTGGGGTAGTCCGAACGGGCCGACTCTGATCAATGCTCTGGCTCCGACTTCTGCGAATGCCAATTTCTCTATGTCGGCAACGCCGGGCACTTTGAGTCTCACGCCGGGCGTTGGCGGAACCAGTTCGATTGCGGTCACGGCATTGAACGGCTTCAGCGCGACGACCAATCTCGCGGTGACGATCCCCGGCACTGCCACGCCATCGAACGCGCCACCGGGCCTCACGGCCAACCTCAGTGCGACGTCGATCGCGGCGGGAGGCAGTCCGGTGACCCTGACGGTTTCGACAACCAGCGCGACTCCGGGCGGAACTTACCTGGTTGCGGTTACCGGTACCAGCGGCGGCCTGACCCAAACGGCTTATGTAACGCTCGAACTGCCCTGGTTCGAGCTGGTGCCGACGCCGGAGACGGGAGTGTCGATCAACCAGGGTGGGACCGCAGCCATCACAATCACGGTCGACCCCTTCAACGGCTTCAACAGCAGCGTTAGTCTCTCGGCGCCGACGTCGGGCTTGCCCGCCGGAGTAACGGCGGCGCTCAACCCCACCAGCACCAAGACCACCAGCTCGCTGACGCTGACCGCCAGCGCCACGGCAACGCTGACCGGCGCGGGCAGCCCCGCCGCCACTGTCGCGACCATCACCGGTACCTCGGCGGGTGTTACCACACAATCGACCACCGTCAGTAATCTGTTCGTAAATCCGCCAACCACGGGCGGCTCCGGGACGGCGGTGGATCTGTCTTCGGCGTACAACATCTACGGTTTCTATACGGACGCGGCGGCGCCAACCATTACTCCAACGAACAGCTTGGACGGTGTGGGCTCGGTGTACTCGGCGAACCTGTTGAACTCGGGACTGGACTTTAACGGTGTCCAGTTCGCTTTTGGACCGGCAAACGCGCCCGATGCAGTCACCGGTTCGGGCAGCGGTCCAATCGCGCTTCCGGCCGGCAGCTTCGGCACTTTGCAGATGCTGGCCACCGGAATCGAAGGCAACCAGACGTCTCAGGCCATCACCGTGACCTACACAGACAACTCTACCTCGCAGTTCACGCAGAGCTTCAGCGATTGGTGCAGCGCCCTCAACGGCGGCGGTTGCGTGAGTACAGGAAACAATCCTGGCGAGTCGGTCGCGGTTGCCATGCCGTATCGCGACACCACCACCGGCCCCGACAACCGGGTTTTCTACCTCTACCATTATTCTTTTGCCCTCAACACTACTAAGACCGCGCAGAGCTTGACGTTGCCCAACAACCGAAATGTGGTGGTACTTGCGGTCAGCCTAACCCCGGGCTATTCGCTTTCGGCGGGCACGGCCAGTCCGACCTCGGTCAGTCCTGGCAGTTCCGCTTCGGCAACGGTGAGCGTGGTTCCCGCGAGCGGATATACCGGTACTGTTACGCTTTCGTGCAGTATCGCGCCAGTCGTCAGTCCGGCGCCGACCTGCTCCTTCGGAAGCACGAGCCCGGTGACCGTCACAAGCACCGGCGGTGCTGCGACGTTGACCTTCACCACGATCGGACCGTCGGGAGCGATGATCCGCCGCTCCGGCATGTTCTATGCGTTGTGGCTGCCCGTACCGGGACTGGTGCTGATTGGCTTGGGGTTCGGTTCCAGAAGTTCGCGCGGCAAGAACCTGATGGGCTTCCTGCTCCTTTGGACCGTACTAGCCAGTCTCATCGTTCTTCCGGCATGCGGATCCAGCGGCAGCGGCGGTGGTGGCGGCAATAGCGGAACTCCGGCCGGAACCTACACGGTCACAATTAGCGGTACGGATGCTAACCGTGTGACTCAGTCCAACATCGCTCCTACGACCGTCAGCGTCGCCGTCAACTAGAATGTAACCATACCGCACATCATGAAAGGCCATCTTTCGATGGAGGCCCTCTGGAGAATCACGATGCTACGCGTCCGCACTACTGTAATAGCCATTCCGCTAGCCTGCTTGATGTTGCTCGCCACCGCGCTTTCCCAAACCACAGATAAACCCGATTTGAGCAAGCAGCCAACCCTTTACGTAGTGGGTTATGCCCACCTCGATACGGAATGGCGATGGGAGTATCCCCAGGTGATCAGCGAATATATTCGCAAGACCATGGAGGATAATTTCTCGCTCATTGATAAGTATCCGCACTACGTTTTCAATTTCAGCGGCGCCAATCGTTACCGCTTCATGAAGGAATATTTCCCGGCCGATTTTGCGCGGCTGAAGAAGTACGTCGATGAAGGCCGATGGTTCCCGGCGGGATCTTCCATGGAGGAGGGTGACGTAAACGCGCCCAGCGCCGAGGCCATCATAAGGCAAGTCCTGTACGGGAATGACTGGTTTCGCAAAGAACTCGGCAAGGCCAGCGCGGAGTACATGTTGCCCGACTGCTTCGGATTTCCGTCGTCGCTGCCGAGCATTCTGGCGCACTCCGGCGTGAAAGGGTTTTCGACGCAGAAGCTGGTCTGGGGATCGTCCGCGAATGCCGGAGGTCCGGAATCGCTCGAGAATACGCCGGAAGGCACGCCCTTCAACGTGGGCGTGTGGGTGGGACCGGATGGTGAAAGCGTGCTGGCCGGGTTGAATCCGGGCGCTTATGACGGCGGCATCGAGACCGATCTCAGCCAACCATTGCCTCCGCTGCCGCCCGACGAAGCCCTCCGCGACGTACGAAATAAGATGCAGGCGCTGCGGGCGAAGCTGGACCAGGAGCAGCGCAGCGGTCATGCGTCCGATCCAAACGACATTGAGGAATCCATCCACCTTAGAAGCGAACAGGCCGCGCTTACCCGCATCGATCAAGATCGGGCACAAGAACTACATCAAGCGGACTGGTCGGCGCGGGTTGAACAGAACGGCAGATTCAGTGGTGTATTCACCGACTATCATTATTACGGCACGGGCGATATTGGTGGAGCTCCGCGCGAGGCTTCCGTGAAGCGACTGGAGGCCATCGTCACGCAAGGGATGACGAGTCTGCCCGTGCGGGAAGGATTCCTTTTCCGCCGAGAGAGCAACGGGGGAGCGCCCGTGAAAGTGGGCGATGGTCCAGTGCACGTGATCTCAGCCAATGCAGAGCAGATGTTCCTCGACATCACGCCTTCGCAGGCCGCTGGACTTCCACGCTACACGGGCGAAATGGAACTGACGAACCACTCGGCTGGTTCGCTCACGTCGCAGGTCTACCAGAAGCGCTGGCTGCGGAAAGAGGAAGTGCTGGCCGATGCGGCGGAGAAAGCTTCGCTTGCCGCGGAATGGCTGGGGGCGCGGCCGTATCCGCTGCAGCGCCTGAACGATGCTTGGACGCTGGTGATGGGCGGCCACTTTCACGACCTTGCCGCTGGAACCGCCACGCCCAGGTCTTACGAATTTGCCTGGAACGACGATGTGATCGCGATGAACCAGTTTGCGGGCGTGCTCAACAATGCGACCGAAGCGGTTAGCGCGGCCCTGAATACCGAGGGCAAGGGCGTGCCGCTCGTGGTCTTCAATCCGCTGAACATCGCGCGCGAAGATCCGGTGGAAGCCAGCGTGAGTTTCCCCGGCGGCATGCCGAAAGCGGTGCATGTGACCGGTCCGGACGGCAAGGAAGTTCCGGCGCAGATTTCGAACGGCAAGGTAATCTTCGTGGCGAAGACGCCATCTGTCGGCTACGCGGTTTACGATGTTCAGCCGGGTGCGGTGCAGCCCGCTGCGGGCGCAAGCACCGCCCCTCTGCAGGTGACGGAGCATTCGCTGGAGAATCGATATTACCGCGTGAAACTGAATGCCGATGGCGACGTCGCCAGCATTTTCGACAAGTCGATTGGCCGGGAATTGCTGGCTGCGCCTGCGCGCCTTGCCATTTCCTATGACAACCCGCTGCACTGGCCGGCCTGGAATATGGATTGGGATCAGGAGCAGGCCGCACCCAAAGCATATGTCGGAGGTCCAGCGAAGATTCGAGTTGTGGAGAACGGTCCGGCCCGCGTGGCCGTGGAAGTTTCGCGGGAAACGGCGGGGTCCAAGTTCGTCCAGACCATCAGCCTTGCGGCGGGGGATGCAGGAAAACGCGTAGAGTTCGCCAACGCTATCGACTGGAACACCAAAGAGTCAAATCTGAAGGCGAGCTTCCCGCTAGCAGCTTCGAATCAGATGGCTACCTATAACTGGGACATTGGCACGATCCAGCGTCCCACTGCCGAGCCGAAGAAATTCGAAGTGCCGTCTCACCAGTGGATCGACCTCACTGACATGAGCGGTGAGTTCGGCGCCACCATCCTGACCGACTGCAAGAACGGATCTGACAAGCCGAACGACCACACCATTCGTCTCACTCTGATTCGAACCCCCGGCACTCGCGGCGGCTACCCCGACCAGGGCACGCAGGATATCGGACATCACGAGTTCGTCTACGGAATTGCCGGGCACGCCGCCGACTGGCGACAGGCGCAGACCGACTGGCAAGGTCAGCGCCTAAACGCTCCGCTCATCGCCTTCGAAGCTCCTAGACACGCGGGCGCGCTGGGGCCACAGTTTTCTTTGCTGAAGGTGAGTAACCCGCGGATTCGACTCCTGGCGTTGAAGAAAGCGGAACAGGGTGACGAAGTCATCCTGCGTCTGGTTGAACTCGATGGCAAACCCCAATCCGACGTTCGAATATCATTTGACGCGCCGATCCGCGCCGCGCGTGAAGTCAACGGGCAGGAACAACCGGTCGGAACCGCGACCGTGAACAGCGGTGCCCTAGTCACTTCGTTCTCGGCGTAT
>Ga0210398_10003733_pt1 | contig 14480 bp, 8 predicted proteins | sample IncBWC4OmetaG_FD_161047 | JGI IMG/M metagenome (GOLD analysis project Ga0210398, IMG submission 161047) | Forest soil microbial communities from Barre Woods Harvard Forest LTER site, Petersham, Massachusetts, United States - Inc-BW-C-4-O | ecosystem: Environmental > Terrestrial > Soil >...
CAATCGCGGCCTGCACCTGTATATTCAGGGATTCCGGCGATTTCTGCGGAGGCGCGGTCCCTCCCAGTGGTACGTCGGGAACAGTTGAGATGTCCCCAAGTCGATAGGTCAGTGGCAAGGTCTGGACGGTCTGACCGCTGGTGCAGGAAAGACTGGTATTCACCTCCGGCTGTGCATTGTCCATTGCCATCACGTACAGGTCAATCTCGCCATTGGCGTCAGCAAAGGCGACTAGAGGATCTCCTGATTCGTTGGGCATGACACAGCGTGATCCAGGCAGGGTCTGCACAGTCACGCGCTTCCAGCCGCTCGTTGTCACAGTGACGGCTTGCACGGGTGCAGAATACGACTCGGCGCCTGATTGAGAATTAGTTGCTGAAGCGGGACGTTCACAAGTAATCGACAAAGCAGCGGCTAGCAATATTAATAAGGACCTTAATTTCTTCACGGCGACCTCCTTTGATCATTGGCGGCAATTAATCGAAAAGTGAGAGCAACTCCGCCGCGTAGCTGACCACTCCCGGTGGAGGGAGGTTACTTCCCGAGTTTGCCACGGGGAGTTCCAATGCCGGTGCATTGGTCATAGCCGGGACCGGCGTTGTGGCCGGAACCGTTTGATCCCGTGGCGACGTCGTAGAAGTTAGTGGAATACGCCGTAAACGCGTTCAGTTGACTATAGAGGAGATTGTTTTCTCCGGTATAGTAGTGGCTGCCTCCCGGAGAAGCTTGGCCTAACTGGTTGTTGGCGTTGTTAACGATGCCGGCCAGCGAAGGCGAAGCCACACTGGTCCCGCCCACCACAACCCAGCCGCCGTAGCCGTAGCTGTCATAAACATAGACACCGCTGTTCGGGTCCGCGTCAAAAGCGATGTCGGGCGTGGTGCGGGGCCCTTTTCCGAACAGTTCATATTGAAAGTCGGACCACGGTCCCATCCCGTTGGAGATACTGGGCGGGTTTTGCCAGAGTTCATAGGCGCTGACACCGCCGCCCGAACCCGACCAGCAGCTCTCACTCAGGAAATTGCCATTTACGTCGCGGTTGACCCTGGTACCACCCGCGGAGACGATCCAAGGGGAGGAACTGGGGTAGGTAGCACCCCATCCGGAGTCGCCCGCGCCTGCAAAATAGACAGTTCCTTGCCAGTAGTAGCGGTAGAAGTATTTATCCTCATTCACCTCAGTAGAGAACTCTCCACCTGCCCAACTATTGGAGACATCACCACCGCCGGCGGCGGCTACCTTGATACCCGCTACCTGCTCGGCGAATAACAGGTCTGTGTAGCTGTTGCTGCAGGCTTCGACTAGGAAGATATGCGCGCTGGGCGCCATGGCGTGAGCCCATTGGATGTCCAGGTCCTCCTCCAGTCCCCAGTCGGTGTTGCCTGCCGGAGTGCCGCTGCAACTGGCCGTCAGGCCATTCAGCGATCCGAAGCTGCTATTGGCATAGACCTTGGTGAAGGTAGCGGCAGGCAAGCCAAAGTGGCTCGAGAAAGTTGACAGATCAGAAGCCGCGTTTGGATTGTTATAGGCGTCCACCAAGGCAATTGCGCCCCAGCCGCCGGTGGGATGCTTAGTGCCGCCGGTAGCCGGATTGCATCCCGAATAGATTGGGCCAACCTCGTACACGCAACCCAACGATGCCGGTGTTTCAGCAAAGGTGTAGTCAGGGTTGATGGAAGCCAGCGGATGGCCTTCGGGAACGAAAATCAGGAGGTTGGTATGCGCGCGTACACCGGCATCTTCCGCACGTACAACGCTGCTTTCGGGGACAATCACCGTGCCCGCTGGCTCGAAGATCTGAGACTGGATCTGCTGGTTCGTCGAGGTTGACGATTCGGTTTGAGTTGCTTGTTCTGGAGTGCGCTCTTCCTGAGCGGATGCCCTGTAATAGATCCCTAAAGCAAAGGACAAAAGCACCGCAAATGTCAAAAGTTTTGTCTTGTTCACAATTTCCTCCGGCCCTCTTTTCTTTTTTAGGTTCTCTGAATCTGCCGCAAACCGATTCCCGACTGCAATGTTCCAGCGATGACCTGTGAGTGACCTGTTAGTGACACAGGCTAACTGCAACATTACAAAAGGCGTTACAGGTCAGGTTCATCGCTAGGGCCAGTTGACACGAGCATTCGCCTGAGCGGGTTCTTTGAACGGGACTACCAAGGAGACTTCGGAGAAGAACAACAGCGACGCGAGATGTCTTCGAACCGTGATTGCCAAGCATTCGCCACCGCGGGTTTCTGAGAGGAAACTACCCAATAGAGACTCCGGAGAGAAACTGCTGCAACGGCAGCAGAGGGCTCAGAGGGCAATTTTCTCTAGTCCGCTTGGTGGAGGAAATAACGCGAAAAGCGCGCCTTTTCGCATATTTCACGGGCAACGTAGGCGAGTTTCTCCGCAGTTTAGACTACGTGGCGGAGAAAAGTGGATTCGAACATGTGATACATGGGCAATAACATTTTTGGCTGTGCGTGAGCGTGTATGGGAACGAACAGCCATTCCGCCACGCTTTAGCTTCTGAGCTGTGGTGGTTTGTGAGGGGTTTGAATGTGGGAAAGTGGTTGAAATCGAGGTGACGAGTACAACAATAGGTGCAAATAGTTAGTATGGAGGGTGTTGGTGGTGTCGGTGGAGATGCACAGACGTTGTGGTTAGTGTTTATGACCTGCTCCCCAGGAATTAGTCCATTGAAAATGTGACTTCTCCATTTACGATGGCCCGCCAGGGCCAGAGGAGGAGTCGTGAGGAAGAGTCGATTCAGCGAAGATCAGATCATCGCCATCCTGAAGGAGTCCGAAGGCGGGGTGGAGACGGGAGAGCTGTGCCGTCGGCACGGGATCGCGAAGGCGTGTTTTTACCGCTGGAAGAGTAAGTATGGCGGGCTGGAACTGAGCGAGGCGCGACGGCCGCGACAACTAGAGGAGGAGAACCGTCAGTTGAAGCACATCGTGGCCGAACAAGCCGTGGACATCCGAGCGTTGAAGGCGGTAGTCGCAAAAAAGTGGTGAGCCCGCAGATGCGGCGAGAGGCCGTGCTGGTGATGCAGGTGGAAGTCGAGTTGAGCCAGCGACACGCCTGCGGGCTGATGGGTCTGTATCGTGCGACGTGTCGTTATCGTGGGCGGAGGAGTGAAGACCGACTGTTGCGCGTGCGTCTGCGCGAGTTGGCCGAGGCCAGGCGCCAGTTCGGCTATCGCCGTCTGCAGATCCTGCTGGAGCGCGAAGGCTGGAGGGTGAACCACAAGCGGGTTTACCGGCTGTATGTGGAGGAGAAGCTATCGCTGCGGCGCAAGGGTGGGCGGAAGCGCAGCACGGTGCGTCAGCCGCTGCCTGCAGCCCTAGCTGCCAACCAGGTGTGGTCGGTGGACTTCATGAGCGATACGCTCAGTTCGGGGCGAAGGTTTCGCACCTTGAACATCGTGGATGACTACACGCGGGAGTGCCTAGCGATCGAGGTCGATACCTCGCTGGGAGGAATGCGAGTCGTGCGTGTCTTGGAGGAACTGAAGCACAAACGCGGACTGCCGCGCCAGATCCGCAGCGACAACGGTCCTGAGTTCGTGAGCCGCGCTGTCGATCAATGGGCTTACGAGCAGGGGCTGACAAACGCCACATGCTTCGACGCGTAGACGGACTTGACCAGCCGCAGGCCTCGAAATCGGCCGCTCGACAACACGGAGTACGCCCGGTGTCGACACTTCCACTGCTTTGTATGTGCCGTTCATTTCTATTTCCCTCATTCGTATTTCACTCTGGCCTAACGATAAGCAACTTGCGCCCTTGGACACTGGGTCTACGCGACGCGAGCCTTCTCGTGATATGCAGGCGCAAAGACATCCTGCACAAATTGTTCAAACGAAGTCGGTGTAGTGTTCTCCAGCGAACGCGGCTCCTGCGCAGCCAGGACACCTGCGTTGATCGCCTTGAACATCTCGATGTACACCGTGACTTTCTTCGGCGACATGCCCATTTGCTCTAACCCCTGCTGGGCCTGGTCGTACGAAAACTGCTGGTAACGCAGATCTGGTTTGCCAATTCCGCGCGCAATGATCGCGGTGACTTCTGCCATCGACAGGTCACGCTCGCCAAGCAGCTCGCAAGTTTGTTTGCCGGAAAAATCGAGGTCCAGGAGGTGCTGGGCGACGCAGTCCCCGACGTCGGGTGTGGCGATCATGGGCAGCTTCAGGTCGGGTAGCAGTGCATGTCCGAAGATTTCCATCCCCTCAATCATGCTGATCGCCGCCAGATGGTTCTCCATAAAATACGCGGCGCGCAGGTGCAGAACGTTCAGACCGCCGATAGCATTGCGTTTTTGCTCCGAAGAATGTAGCCCCGTGACTGGTCCGGTGCCTTCGGGGACATGAGCACCGTAGCTGCTCAAATGCACCGCGTAATGCAGACCGGATTCCGTTACGGCCTCCGCGATCGCATCGCTTTCTCGCTCTTGGTCTTCCCGGGAGGTAATCGGCGGCAACATCAAGTATGCTGCACGCGCGCCACTGAAGGCTTTGGTGAGCGCAACCGCGTCGCTCACGTCGCCCGTGAAGGCTTCCGCGCCTTGGCGCACGAAGCGCTGCATTCGCTCCGCATCGCGCCCCACGACGCGCACCTTCTTGCCCTTCGATAGCAGGGTGTCGGCGATGATCGAGCCGGTGTTCCCGCTCGCCCCCAAAATCACATACGTGGCGTTCGACGCAACGGGTGAAATCATTGTGAGTGCCTCCTTGATCTGTTAGAAAGGGTGTCGAACGCCCTCAGGACGATCGCGTTGTTTTCGGTTGTCACCTGGGAATGTGTCACCAAACATGGGAAGGCCGCTGACAGATTCGGCCTTGGTCGCCTCGTCCTGGAGAACGTCCCAATGCTCTTTAAGAACACCGTCTTCGAACCGGATGACGTCGGCTGCGATCCAGGCGGCGGGCCTTCCCATCCCCGTGAAGCGGCCATGCGCGATGACGTAATCACCTTCTGCAACGATCAGTTGGTTCTCATAGTGCAGCGTTTCCGGCACTGAGCGGACGAGATTGAACAGCCCTTCGCGACCTGGTGCTATGTGTGCGCTGTGCTGAATGTAGTTCGGTGACCAGAAGCGCTCTGCCGCCGCGTAGTCACGCTTGTTGAACAATGTGTCGAAGGCTTCTAGAACGAGCGCTTTATTCTTGGATTCGATCGTCGCACTCGCCATTTTTGTTTCTGCCATCTGCCGACCCTCCTCAACTACGGCGCGTGCCCCGATCGAAGAGATCACGATGATGTTCGAGCCGTCACCTAGAATGGGCAGTAGTTGCTGCACCAGGAAGAACGGACTTCGGACGTTTGTCGCGAAAAGGTTGTCAAAATCCTCTACCGTATAATCCGCGATGCGTGCCGCCCTGGCTCCCGTGATCCAGCGGGCTGCGTCTGACGCCAGGAAAGCGACGACGTCCGCGACATCTTCCGGCTTGCCGATCCGGGAAATGCTCGACTATACCGGCCTCACGATGCAAGATGTACTCGCATCGGACTTTCGCGCCAGAACGTTCCATCCGGAAGATCTCCAGAGGGGGTGCGAGGAACGCGAAGGAGGCTTCGCTCGCGGCCTGCCGTTTGAAATCGAGCTACGCGTGCTTGCGAAGGACGGTCACTATCACTGGCTTCTGCTCCGTTACAACCCGCTCCGCGACGAAGAAGAACATCTGGTCCGCTGGTATGCGACCGGAACCGACATCGATGATCGCAAACGCGCCGAAGACAGAACACGAAACGAAAACGTCGCGTTGCGTGAAGACATCGTACGCTCATCCATGTTCGAAGAAATCGTCGGTTCTTCCGAGCCATTACGTCGCATGCTGGTTCAAGTTTCCAAGGTAGCTCCGACGGATTCAACAGTCTTGGTCTTAGGGGAGACTGGAACTGGAAAGGAACTGATTGCTCGCGCAATTCATAACCGCTCCAAGCGCTCAAACCGTGCTTTCATTCGAGTGAATTGCGCGGCGATTCCCCAGTCGCTGATTGCTTCCGAACTGTTCGGCCACGAAAAAGGTTCCTTTACAGGGGCCAGTCAACGTCGGCTGGGCCGTTTCGAATCGGCCGACGGTGGGACAATATTCCTCGATGAAGTAGGCGATCTTCCGCCAGAGACGCAGGTCGCATTGCTGCGAGTTCTTCAGGAGCGTGAATTTGAGCGAGTGGGCGGCACTCAATCAGTTTCGGTTGAGGTACGGGTGATAGCGGCCACGAATCGAGACTTGACTTCAGCGGTGGCCGAGGGCAGGTTTCGTCCGGATTTGTTTTACCGCCTGAACGTTTTTCCGATTCGATTGCCGGCATTGCGCGAGCGCATTAGTGATATTTCCTTGTTGGTCGGATACCTCATCGACCGCTACGCCAAGAAATTGGGCAAGAAGATTCGAAACATAGACAAGAAGACGACGGAACTCTTCCACGCATACGATTGGCCCGGCAACATCCGCGAGTTGCAAAAGGTGGTCGAGGCAGGCCCCGCGTTGAGATTGACGCTGTCCGCCACCCATTTTACCTGGGCAGGATTATGACGGCGCTGTTTACTGCCTTGGCATTGGGCTCATATGTTGCATTGCCGGTTTGGGCCCTAGGCATTGTCATCTTTGTCTTGCGCCTGATCAGCGAAGAAAGGATCCTTCGCCAGGAGTTGCCCGGCTACTCCGGTTATTGCCTCCGAACCGGCTTTCGGCTTGCACCCTATGTCTGGTAACACGAGTTGCGCTGGTCCGCGGTAGCTGATCAGCATGTTGCACCTCGGCTGCTCCGCAAGCCCTATCGAGGTATAGTACATCCCACACATTCGAAAACCGCGAATGTGTGGGGCACCTGGCTCGCAGAATCCATGTGTCTGAATTAACGAGACTGCGAGAAGCCAACAGGCCTTCCTCATTAGCTAGTGCACCCCCAGGTTCGTAGTCCAACCGTAAAGAGACACTGGCGGGTTCGGCACAGGCAGGCCAGCAGCCTGGATTGCGCCACGTATGAAGGCATTGCTATTTTTGAAAATGGGATCGTACGGAATATTATTATTGTTCACCGCATTTACATAATTCTCCAACTTAGCGCATACAAAATCGCAGCTCCCTGAGTTGTCCAGAATTGTTTGGGGAAACGGGGGCTTCGGATTCCAAATATCCGAAGGCTCTCCGTTCAGTGCTGCGTGCGCTCCGTAGGGCCCATACGATGCAACGAGAGGGCCCCAATCAGGGAAAAAGATAGGGGTGGTGCCAACGTCCCCCAAGAAACCTATGGACGGGATAGCCCCGTTCTTCGGTAGGGCTTGGAAGTAAGTTGGTAAATCTGCTGAACCGTCTGTGGCAGTCACGAGCAAGTAGGAGTGATAGCCAACAGAGTGGCCATCCACGGTGGCCTGACCGTAGAGAACTTGCACTTTGCAGAGTCCTAGTGGATCGTTTGCATTGACCGCGTTCGCGCCCACATAATCATACAAGTTGTTGATGCCACCACGCTGCTTCATGGGATCCCGGTTGAGGAACCGCCCAGTGACGCCGTCCAACTGGCGGTATTTAGCGAAATTAAGGGCGCTTGCGGGGTGGTAGAAGAGCCCGGCGTAACGGTAGTTAATCGAGGCGGTGCCATAAGTGTCGGCAATACTGCCGTAAGGCGAAAATTCATAGGCCGCAACAAGGCTGCCTGTCGTGCCATCCAACACGTCGCCAGCCGAGCCCAACTGGTCAGGCATGTAGATCAGCTTCTTACCGGTAGTGACATTAAGCTCCCCCTCCCACATGACGCGGCGGATCACATCGTCGCCGCCGTCGCGCGTCTGGCACACGCGGCCATCTTCGCACCATAAGTATCGATCGGTAGTTGTGCCGCCCCCGGAGGCTGTTTCGATCCCAACGGTCCTGCGCCCGAGTCCGTCATAGGCGAACTGGGTCTTGGCGTTGCTGCCGACGTAATCGATCTCTACTAGCCGATTTTCGGCATCCCATTTGTAGCTGCGGGTGCCGTCGCCGCTTTGCGTGTTGCCGTTGAGATCGTAGAAGTAGTTGTTGCCGCCCCAACTGCGGATCTCGTTCAGACTGTTGTAGCTCGCATGGGTCTGGTTCTGGCCGTCAATTACGGTGGTGGCATCGTCCACCACATTGTACACATACTCGTGGTTGTAAGGGGATCCCGGAGAGGAGGCAGTGGCAAGAAGCAAGCGGTCACTGAGGTCATAACTGTAGGCATATGTCAGGGACGGAAATGGGTACGCAGGCGAGGCTGGTATGGCAGCTAGTCCCTGAATATCATAGGGATCCTTGGTTCCCCCGCCACCTGGAATGCGGTAGTTGAGCGAATAGCTGCGCGTAGTGCCACTGTTGATGATATGGATTAACCTGCGGTCGTTGTTGTTGGTGTCGTAGCTCCAGCCGGTAGATATATTGATCGTTCCATTTGTCACACTTTGCAACGTCGTCTGGCTGGTTTCCCCCAGATAGACGTAATTGAAGGTGCCGAGACCGGTTGAATGGGAAGTCAGACGGCTGATAGCATCGTACGTAAACCCTTCATTACCTCCAGGAATTGTGCGGGTACTCAATCGCCCCAGAACATCGTATGTGTAGCCAATCGAGTCATTGTTAAAGGGTCCCTCTTCAGAAGCTAGCTGAAGTGCGCCGTTGGTACCGATAGGAGTATAGGTGTAGTTCGAGGTGCCGGTGCCGTCCGTCATCGACGTGAGACGCGGGAAGTAGGCATCATAACCAAAGGTGACATTCGGAGTTGGATTTGCGGCATTGGTATAGGTGATTCCGGTCAGGCGATCGTCGAGGCCGTAGGTATATCTTTTTACTTCCGCAAGGGCATCGGTCAAAGACTTCAACCGACTGGTGGTTGCCTCATAAGCGAGAGTCTCTGTCTCTTGATTCGTCGTGCCATACGCATAGGTCTTGGACATGGGGCGGCTTTCAAGATCTACGTCCCAGTGCGTCACATTGCTTTTGGCATCCGTGATGTCCTTGAGCACTCCGTTCTCGTAATAATCGAAGCTGGTGGTGCGGTTCACGCCACTGCTGATTGGCTCAGTCACGCTGGTCAGTCGCCGGTCGGCGTCGTAGCCGTATGTTGTCACCCTTCCCAGCCGGTCTGTGTACTTACGGAGTTCAAGACTAGGGGTGCCTTGGTATTCCCCGCTCTGGAATGTCCAATCGTACAGATCGGTGCTTCCGTCCGGATAGGTTATCTGCGTCACTCGGTCAAGATTGTCATAGGTATAAGTAAGCCTATATCCCTGGGAGTCCGTGCGCGTGAGCACTCGATCGGCTGAGTCGTAGGTAAACGTGAGCACTGTCTGCCGATTGGCATTCTGCACTGTGGACAATCGGCCAATGGGGTCGTAGTTATAGGTCGTCACGCCAGCGTTTGGGTCGGTAATGGTAGTAAGCTGCCCGGCCGCATTATAGCTATATCGCCACACGTTTCCGTCGGCGCCGGTATAGGTTTGCGGCTCGTGCTGGTTGTTGTAGTTGGAGAAGATGCCGACGGTCGCAAGACCAGATGCGGTATTCTGCTGGACTGTGAGCAGGTCGATATTATTCGAGGCATAGGTAAATTTGGTAAACCTGCCCGTCGGGTCGATATAGGTTAGAGGAAGGCCGAAATTGTTGTAGGTCTCCTGCGTCAATTGCGTGCTGCCATCATCCAGCACTCTGCCGATGAACGTTGGCTTCATGAGAGTGCCACTGTAGTAGGGAGCACCCTCACCTTGGCAGCAATTAGGATAGTTATACCACTGCCGGTATTCCTCCAGAGGTTTCTTAATGCTGCCGATTTGGTTGTTTACATAACCGCTGCCGTAGCAGCACATTTGCATCCAATGGTAGATGGTCGGAAGATTGGTTCCCGCCGGAAGCGTTGGCAGCGTCCAGTTTTCAGCGATGGGATTGCCGTTCGAGTCCGTCGTTACATTCCCGCCGGCGGCGACATGGCGGTCCCAGTAATACGTATTACGCCATTGCAGGTGACCCTGGTCGAGGCTCATCCCTGTCGGCGCCTGGTTCTCTGAACTTGGAGTCCCGGTAATAGCCTGATTCTGATAGAAATATAGAAAATCCACATAACCCAGCGGATCCGTCATTGCCAGCGAGAGATCGAGGCAACAGCCAGTCTGCGGGTCATTCTGATTAGGGATATCTGAGAATTTTGACGCGCCGTAGGGCGTAGCGAGCCGCGTAACGAAGTAAGGTTCCGCCCTTTCCTGATACCTAAACCCGGAGGTAATTCCGATCGGGTCCGTAATTGAGGAAAGTCGGCCATACCCGTCGTAATTAAGCTGCGAGGAACGCCCAAAAGGATCGATGATATTGGTGATCAGCAGCGGGTAGAGGGTTTGGTTATATTGGAAAGTGGTGCTACGCCCCATCGCATCCGTGATGGAGTTCAGTATTACAGCATTGCCCTGAGTTCCATAAGTAAGTGTGACGCTGTTTCCAGCAGGGTCGATGACCTGAGTCAGAAAGACATGTCGCGGATAAGTCGTCGCATTGTCGAATTGAGCGTAGACTTCCTGGCCACCATTAGGCAGGTAGCGCACGTAAGATGTCGCTTGACCTGTAGGTGGATAGCGAAAAAGTTGTGAATTATCATATGTCTCTGGAATGAAGGCGCCCGTTCCTGAGTTGTAGATCTGACCATCCTCGACTATTGAGTAGTCATAACCACCGCCGCCAGAAGCAATGCGTGTAACGTCTGAGCCTGGATTGTTAGGATCATCTTGGATATAGGCTTGCCAGCTATGGTTCCATTGCAGGCTGACGTTAGAGAAAGTGAAATTGGCAGGTTGATCTCCATCTCGCGCATTGTAGGTCAGAGTCTCATAAACAGCCGGTCCTTTTTGCGGTTCGTAGCCTACAGGCCGATCAGTCAGCGTCAGGCTAACCGCCATCATCCGCGCGCAGGCGACGGTCATCGCGCTGCCACTTTGTGGGCAGGTCCCCACATCGTCGTGCCTCACCATACCCCCTGCGAGGTCATCTACTTGCCCCATTCCGTAAACCACCTTTGCTTCAGCGGAATGTGCGTCAACCATACGCAAACCTTTGCTAAACTCGGTTGCATGAACAGTAGTTGGAACCAAGAAGTAACCACTGCTCTCGGCATCAATAGCCTTAATTGTGGCAACCGATCCTACGCGCCTGCCAAAAGTTGCATCCCGTAGTTGATACAAGCCGTCGTGCGAATCAACAATGGCCGCGTAATGGTGTACCTTCCAGTTAATAATCGATGGGACCGGAATGGGCTGCCCCGGCTTGCGATAGACCAGTTTGAACTTAAGTCCGGCGTCGTCTGCCAGTTGAGCGAGTTGTTGCAGCGAAAACCCGTGTACGCCAGACCGCGCATCATTCGCGATTCTTACTTGCTGTGGGCTCGCCCGCAGCGAAACCAAAATGGCCCGGAGTGCCGCCGGCCCACAGAGATAGCTAATTTCAGGGCGGTAATGAAACGCACCCAGTCCTTCTCGCGCACTCTGCAGCATCTGGACCGCTGGCCCCCCAATCGGCCTGTCGCCCAGATCGGCAAATAGCGCTTCTAGTTCCTTGGCGTGGCCCAGCCGGGCGTGCATCTCAGCGAGCTCCCCCACCGCGCGATCCGCCATAAGTGTCGCCTGTGGCGTTGTGGCATTGCGCCCAAGCTGCCAGGCATTCTCGAAATACTCGAACGTGCGGCTGTAATACGCTGCATGGAAGTAACCTAAACCAATATTGAGGTACAGCGCAGCGTTCCAGTTTGAGGTCGGATGCGCCGCGATAAACGCGACCAGCGGTTTGGCGTAATCGGCGAAGTCAGCTTGAGGGCCCAGTCTCTGGGGAGCAGCGTGGTAAGCGGCAAGCGCAGCGTCCAGATCGGCGTCCTGCTGGTGGGTTGTCGCTCCCGTCGCGACGAGAGGTTCTTCCAGTCCCGGGACATAGCGCATCGGAGGCGGCGGCGGTAACTCCACCTGCGGCGGGGCCTTCGGCAGCGAGGTCTTGGTCAGGTGCGACGCGGCGGATAAATTCGGTGTCAAGTCGCCGACGACCTGCGCCGGGGCAAGAGTTGATCCAGCGCCGACCAGCGATCCAAACAGTAAAAGACATAGAAAGAGGTAGCTCCATGCTGCTGTTGCAAACTTAGAACGAAGTGGCGTCATACTGCCTCCCAGGGCCAAAAATTTCCCTTGTGCTGACGGGACTATCCCCAATCCCACGCCCAAATCGCCGACAATCTGGCACAGATCATTCGTGGAAACAATGTTCCAGCGGTGACGAAGCAGTGACCTATCAGTGACCGAGTCTAAGCACAACATTACAAACGGCGATACTGTCCCACCGGCTCACCGATCGGAGGCAGTTGGCTCCGCCGTGCTATTGACTCCGCCGTCCAGGCAAGGATCGTTTCGACTGTTTTTGTACGAGCTAAAGTGCACACTTGGCGCTTGGGCGACGTCTCTCCATCAAGAAAGAAAGAAACCTTGAGGGCATTCACGAGTAGTGGTAAGCTTTGGCTCGCCCGTCTCCCACGCGCTGTGAAACCAGAAACCTCGATTTATGTTCGCTTTGGCGGCTTTGAGCTCGATGTAAGGTCAGGGGAGCTCCGGTTCCAAGACGGGGCGGTACTCCTGCAGGAGCAGTCCTTCCGTCTTTTGCTCGCCCTGATCGAGCGCCGTGGCGCACTCGTGACCCGGGAAGAGCTGCAACAGCAGTTATGGCCGCACGGAACTCTTGTCGAGTTTGATCTCGGCATCAAGGCAGCTATCAAGCGACTGCGCCGTGTTCTCGGCGACTCACCCGATAATCCCAAATACATCGAAACGGTTGGCCGTCGCGGCTATCGCTTGCTGGCTCCGGTCGAGTCGACGTCGACCGAAGGTGAAGGCGGGGACCGCGCCGCCGAAGGGCAGGTCGACAGGAATCTCATCTGGAAAAATGGCGGCTTGGTTGGGCAGGAAGTCTCCCACTATTGCATCTTGGAAATTCTTGGCGAGGGAGGCATGGGTATCATTTATAAAGCCCAGGACCTTCGCTTAGGTCGCCTTGCGGCGTTAAAATTCCTGCCCGAGGAGTTCAGTGCTGATGCCCGCGCGCTATCGGCGCTGGAACAGGAAGCATGCCTAGCATCATCGCTGAACCATCCCAACATCTGCTCGATTTACGAATTGGGAACACATGATGGACAGCCGTTCATAGCGATGGAACTGCTTTCCGGGCAGAATCTCCGGGATTGGTTGGTTGCGTTCCATGAAATGGCTGTTCCCATCGACAAGCTCCTCGATATTGCAGTACAGGTGTGTGACGGCCTAAGCGCCGCACATCGGAAGGGTATTATTCATCGCGACATCAAGCCGGCGAATCTGTTTCTCAGCTCCTCTGGCATGGTGAAGATTCTGGATTTCGGGCTGGCCAAACTGGTTCAAGGCGACGAAAGCGGCGAGGAAGAAGGCAAGAAAAACGTAACCTCACCGAATGATCTGTCGGCTTTGTCGGCTATGAAGCTGAGCCGAACGGGAATAGCCATTGGAACTGCGGCTTACATGTCGCCGGAGCATATCCGGGGTGAGCCTCTGGATGCGCGAACCGACCTGTTCTCGCTTGGGGTCGTGCTGTACCAAATGTCGACGGGGACATCTCCTTTTTACGGTGACACGCCGTCATCATTGTTCGACGCCATCCTGCACCAGACCCCAGTTGGTCCTTCGAGCCTGAATCCCGGCTTGCCCGCCTGGATGGAGCAGGTCATCAATCGCGCGCTGCAGAAGGACCGCAACCTTCGCTACCAGAGCGCAGAGGAGATGGCGGGCGAGCTGCGCCGTCTCGTTTCACCTCCCACTCCCATCGCGTCAATTGAAACGGAAAACCAAACTGCGGCCCAGGGCCCACGGAGCTTCCGGTCGGGGACGGCCGCGCTGGCCGTGATGCTGGCGGTTGCAGTCGTGGGCGGCGGATTCTACTGGCGCAGTCACGCGCGCAAGCCACCCGTGCTCACCGACAAAGACACGATCGTGCTGGCCGACTTTGACAACAAGACCGGCGACCCGGTATTCGATGACACTTTGAAGCAGGGCCTGGCCATTCAATTAAAGCAATCGCCATTCCTCGAGATGATCTCCCAAAGCAAGGTCGGTCAGACCCTGAAGTTGATGGGCCGCCCTGCAACTGACCGGCTAACGCCGGAGATCACGCGCGAGGTCTGCCAGCGTACTGGCAGTAAAGCCATGTTGACCGGCTCGATTACCAGCTTGGGCAGTCAGTTCGTGATTGGGCTGAAGGCGGTGAACTGTGAAAGCGGCGACGTCCTGATGGAAGTACAGGAGCAGGCGTCCCGAAAAGAAGCGGTGCTGAAAGCTCTAGACGCCGCCGCCATAGCTGTTCGCAGCAAACTGGGCGAGTCGCTCAGTTCGGTGCAGAAATACACTACCCCCTTAGGGGAAGCGACCACATCGTCGTTGGAGGCGCTAAGAGCGTTTAGCCTAGGCCACAAGATAGAGCTTGCAAAAGGAGAAAC
>Ga0210398_10003734_pt1 | contig 14478 bp, 6 predicted proteins | sample IncBWC4OmetaG_FD_161047 | JGI IMG/M metagenome (GOLD analysis project Ga0210398, IMG submission 161047) | Forest soil microbial communities from Barre Woods Harvard Forest LTER site, Petersham, Massachusetts, United States - Inc-BW-C-4-O | ecosystem: Environmental > Terrestrial > Soil >...
GTCCTTCCCGCGGCCAGGTTCACCGTTTTCTTATCTGTCCCGGCGATTTCGAGGTTTTCAGCCCTAATCGAGAACAGATGTTTTCCCTCACCGCGACCTCTAACTCGTAGAACGAGATCATCCGTACCTTCTGTTTCCGCACTGACCTCGAAATCGAGCGCCTTGTCACGCCGAAGTTCCACACTGTACGTACCAGCGGACAATACCGTTAGCGTTGTACTCGTCGCGCCCTGTTCTACAGCGTAGTTTCCTCGCGGCAAGAGAAGGCGAAAGGCCCCATCCGCAGGAATCGCCGTTCTGGTGAGGCCTGTGCGCAGATCGTGAAATACAACGGCAGCATGATTATCCCGATCCGTGATACCACGGACGACCGCCGAGCCGCTGAGGTCCCGCATCAACCATATCCACTCCCCGACCGGCTGCGTCCACACTTCTTTATATGTCCAGCAGATCTGCGTCGGCCAATACGGCGCGTCGTTGTTATCTCTCGTCTCAATACCTACAGGAAGAGCGCCTACCATTTCGCCGGAGCGCACGCTGTAGAGCGGAGTCCAATCGTACCCTTCGCCATACATAATGCTTGCTGAAAAAGGATTGCGCCCCACGAACCATTGCGCCTGTTTTTCAGCCAATTCATCTGCATCCAGATCGTTGCGAACTTGCGCAGCTAAAGACAGAGCTTTCGCCTCTGAGAGCAGGATGCTTGAGTTGCCGCGAAAGTTAAACCATACCGGAAAACGGCGAAGATAATAGCCCCCGCCCAATGGCACTCCATTGCGGACCTGCTCAAGATACGAATCACGGTCGGCTGCTCTCAGAGGCCTCCACTTCTCGGTCTCTGGAATCAAACGCACTTCGCTTTCGCTGTAAATAGCAGCGGGGAGCACGTCGTAAGGTGCATCGAGGGCCGCGGTTGCCTGCTGATAGTACTTAGAGTGGAGCACGATCGCCGAATACCATTTGATCCAATCCGGGTTGTCAGGAAATACTTCACATAGATGGGCAAGAGCAACGATCGGCTGCTCTTCCTCTCCGATATGGAAGCGGTGAAAGAGGCTGGTGCGCCTGGGGCTGGAATAGAAGTAGCCGGTCAGGGGAACAGTCCATGGCTGGAGATGGCGTTCCTGCGACTGCAGAATGAGACTCCCGAGAGATATCGCCTCATCGGCGTACATTCGGTCACCGGTCGCCTCAAATAACTCGACGGAGGCAATCGCGCCAAAGGAAATACGCTCTAGTTCGTCCTGCGCACCGTAGACCTCTGCTGGAGCGGGTGCGGTCTTGAGGCCTTCGATAGCGTATTTCCAGTCGTCTTTCGCCGTTGCCAGACTGCGGTTCGCAAGTTCCGGATCGCTCTCTTTCAATACGCGGGCGGCGAGAGCTTCAACTCCCGCCACTCTGAAGTTCCATTCCGGATCGTTCACCGCTTGACCAAAACGATCGTCCGCGTCACCCATGATTCCATTGGTCCAGTAGCTGATTAACTGTCCAGTGCTGCGAAAGCCGTCTCCAAAATTGGTCTTTAGAATCCAGGCAAGTCCCCACTTTGCTTCCTCGAGCAGCCTGTCTCGAAGTTCAGGGTCTTCTTCTTGCTGCTGCAAGCGGTCCACATAAGAGAACAAGGCATAGGTCATGCCGGTAACGTTTCCGGTGGCTGTTAGATCACCCGCGTCGTGGTATCCGCCGTTAACGATGATGCGCTTATCACCGTGGACGGTGTAATCATCCTGATGACAAACTCCATGAATGGCTGGAATCACGGTTCCACAGCGCTCGCTGTACATGAAGTTCAGTGCCTTCAAGACGCTGCTCCTCCAGGCGTCGTCGCTCACAACGAATGGCCGGGTAAGTTCGTTGCCGGCACGAAGTTGATAAGTTCCCGCCATTGCGAGCGAGGAAAAATCCAACATCTGATACGTGCCAAGGCCGGTTTTCCTTTCTTCAACAGGTTTGGTAAGGACCACCTTGCCCGTGCTTTGATCAATAACGGAAAATTCGCGCGCAGTGAGGTCGCTGGCGATCGCAGATTTTGAGGAGCCGAAAGTGTATCCGCTGTGACTGAAGGCTATCTTGCCGGCGGCGACATCCCAGCCCTCCACATGATCGGGAACTACAGTCTGCAGCTCCAGCTGATCGATATACAGAATCGTGTGGTCGCCGGGATCAGGAAACATCTTGGGCAGGCTGTATGCGAAGTCAAGCGCGGTGACCTTGTCGCGATCGAGCGGTGCGATCTCCCACACGAGATGCGTCCAGGCGTGGTTTTTCAACAAAAGCGACTCGTCACGGCCCTCGTTATACTGGTCCGGCAGAATATGTTTGCCCTCATTGTGCAGTGTGAGAGAAGCGGCAAGAGACGGGGCGCCGGCGACGTCTGCGTAGACCCACAGAGAGATGCGATTGTATTTCCGCCAATCCTCAGAAGGAAGCTTGCGTGTTGCGACGAGATCTTCCCACTCCCCGCTTCCGTCGACGCGCGCGATATTGTGCGTTGATTGGATTTTCAGCGAGTACCGGCCGTCCTTCTTGTAAGCGTCGGAAAGCGTCATGTCCCCTTCGCCGCGAAAGGCCCAGTGCGAAAGATCTTCCATGCTGTCCAGCAAACGTGAGTCAAGGACGGGCTTATCCAGCCAGCGGTATTCCGCCCCGTCTTCGACCTTAGCCTCCAAAGGCTTTCTTGGCCCATCCTGCTGGGCAGGAAGCGGTTGACATCCACCAGCGAAGAGCAATCCCGACACCAGTGAACCCCCAAGAGTCGCTTTGCACAAGCCAGGTTTCATCTTCAGGAATTGTCGAAGCACTTTTCCCCCGATCTCTAAGGGTTACTAAGCCAAGATGACACAGGGGTCGTATGATTAACGTTCTCAATGATTCAGAAATCAGGATTCGGCTCCTGATTTCTGCCGCCACAACCCGAGGACAGGAGTGGGTTTCTTAAGACTGCCCGGTGCACATAGCGGCGGAATTTGCCAGCAAAGGAAATTTAAAATCACTGCAATTTTTTGTTGATTTTTTGGGTACTTCGACATACGCTTGTCCCTAATTCCGTCGCAAGCCTTTCGCACGAACTCAACTGACGTCTGAATTCACGCCTACTACTGTATAGACAGCTGTACAAGTCGACTGCAATCGAAATCTGACCTTGGGAAAGCGATCATCGCGCTCGTATCGGTTCTTCCGATACGACATTGGGGATCTGCACAACATTTAGGAGCAATCGGAGGCAGCATGAAACGAGTCATCTTATTGAGAAGATTCGCGCTGGGACTGTTTCTGGCATGCCTGTGCGTCTGTCGATCGACATACAGTCAGCAGATCACGGCGGCGATCACCGGCACAGTCGCGGACGCGGCCGGCGCGGTTATGAATGGCGCCTCGGTCACCGTAACTGATATCGAGCACGGCAACATCTACAGCACGAAAACGATAGACGGCGGCATCTTTAACTTTCCCCACGTCCCCATTGGGACCTATACGGTGAAAGTAGAATCACCTGGTTTCGAAACTGCCGTTCAGTCCAACGTCACTCTGGTGCTGAACCAGACGGCACGCCTGGCATTCAAGATGAAGGTGGGCGCCGTAACCAACACCGTTCAGGTCACTGGAGAAGCAGCACAGTTGCAATCCGATACGACACAGGTCAGCACGCTGGTCGATTCAAGAGCCGTAACCAACATCCCGCTGGCCACTCGCAACTATGTCGAGCTGACATTGCTCGCTCCAGGGAGCGTCCACCCCGACAACTCAACCTTCAACAATGGAGACAACACCGCGAACGGCGGCCGGCCGTATATCAACGGCAATCGTGAGCAGTCCAACAACTTCATCCTCGATGGGATGGACAATAACCAGACCTCCGACAATCTGCTCGGATATACACCTTCACCCGACGCCATTGCAGAGTTCAACCTGATCACCTCGAATGCGCCGGCCGAGTTCGGCAACTTCCAGGGCGGCATCGTCAACGCATCGATTAAATCCGGGACGAACCAATTCCACGGTGATGTCTGGGAGTTCTTCCGCAACGATGTCCTGAATGCCAATCAGTGGGAGAACAAGTTCAACGGCGGAAACGAACTGCCCCGACCAGCGCTGCGCTGGAATATGTTCGGCGGCACTATAGGCGCTCCGATCCTCAAGGACAAACTGTTCTTTTTCGCAGATTATCAGGGCCAGCGCTTCGATCACCCGGCAACGAGCAACTTCATTACCGTGTTCACGAATGCTGAACGAAACGGCGACTTCAGCGCCCTCCTGCCAGGAACACAGCTAAAAAATCCGATTACAGGCCAACCTTACCCAAATAACCAGATACCCCAGTCGCAGGAAAACATCGTTGCCGCGAATCTCTTTGCTTCGAGCTTCTACCCTACGCCGATCAATGATCAGCCCATCAACAATGCGGTTAATGTCGTCACGCAGGCCTACAATGCGGATCAGGGTGATATCAAGGTTGACTACAACGTCTCTGAAAAGCTCCATTTCGACGGGCGCTACTCGCAGGCGTATCAGAATGATCCGCAGAGCAACTCTCTTCCCATATTTGCCAACACGTACACACACGCCCCGATCCACAACGTAGTCGGATCCCTTACTTACACATTCAGCCCAACCATCCTGAATGAACTTCGTTTCGGAACAAGCTGGATCACGCTTTTGACCGGAGCCAGCTTCAACCCGACCATCGGTGACTTGGGATCACAGCTGGGAATCGCGAACGCCAACACAGCAGGGCCCGGTCTGCTGTTACTCGGCTTTGGAGGGGGCACCGCGCCGCAACCGAACCCCGGGACGATCCTGACCAACGTCGGCAACTCCGTCGTGAATCAGGACTTTGCGGATACTGTGATCCAGTTCAACGATGGGCTGACGATCACCCGCGGCAAGCATGTCATCAAGACAGGCTTCCAGATGTGGCGGTACCGTATCAACACCTTCTACACCGGCAACAGTGGCGGATTCGGCTCCATTCTGTTTGCAGGCGGATTCTCGGGTGATCCGGGAGCCGATTTCTTCCTCGGCTACCCAGAAGCAACCGGCAAGGGAAACTTGACCGGTTCGACATGGCACCAGTTTTCGTGGACCTTTGCCGGATACGGTCAGGATGACTGGCGCGTTACACCAACCCTCACCTTGAACCTTGGCCTGCGTTATGAAGCGCATACCCCCTGGGTTGAACTTAATAACCTCCAGGACAACGTGAACCTTGTCACCGGCGCAATAGAATATGCGGGGGTCGACGGCAATAGCCGCTCACTCTATAACTCTGTTTACGGTCTTCCGGATTTTCAGCCGCGCTTCGGCTTTGCCTGGTCGCCGTCGTGGTTGCAAGGCAAGACTGTTCTTCGCGGGGCGTACACGATTTCTTCTTACCTCGAAGGGACAGGCACAAACCTTCGGCTTCCGAGAAATCCTCCTTTCACCCCGCCTGAAGTCACTGCCGTATACAACACACCCTCCTACACCACGCAGCAGGGGCCGGGAGGCAGCGTTCCGGGGGATCCGTTTGCAGGCGCAACCTTGTTGGTCTGGGCGCCAAAAGTTCAGCCGGCAATGTCCCAGCAATGGAGCCTTACAGCCCAGCAATCTATCACCCCGTCAACGACCTTCCAGATTGGTTACGTCGGGCAAAAGGGCGATCACCTGATGGTTCCGACGCCTTACGCACAGAAGCAGTTGATCAATGGGCAGGTTGAGCCTGGCCTCTACTTCCAGGGCAATCCTGCGCTGCTTGCGGACATCTCGACTGTGTCCGGAACGTCTTCCACCGGCTACATGACTTATAACGCCCTGCAGACTGTTCTGCAGCAGCGCTTTTCCAATGGGCTGGAAGGCCAGGTCGCATATACCTGGTCGCACTGCCTGACCAACAACAGCGGATATTACGGCACATGGGGCACAGCGACACAAGCGACCCCGGCATCGCCGTATTTCCAGAACCTTTACAATCCGCGTGCGGATTACGCCAGCTGCTACTACAACTCGCCTAACATACTTTCTGCCTACGCCACATACGAGTTGCCGATTGGAACGGGCAAGAAGTTCGGCGGAAACATGAATCGTGCCGTCAATGCGGTCGTTGGCGGTTGGCAGGCGTCCACAATCATCTCTATCCACAGCGGTTTCCCATTGGCCGTTTATAACGCGACCGATTCTTCCAACACCGGATCGCGCGGTGCTCGGCCAAACTGTGGCACTCAGCAAGTGTTCGGACGCCAACAGAGCATCAGTTCCAGTGGCGTCTTTCAGGGATACCAATGGATGAGCGCCTCCGGATATTCCGAACCATCGGATGGCACTGTCGTAAACGGAGTCGCGACTCCGTATTCCTTCGGCAACTGCCCGGCGCAAGGGCCGGTGTCTGGTCCGGGATTCAGCAACACCGATCTCGGCCTGATGAAGAACTTCCACATCACCGAGTCAAAATATCTACAGTTCCGCAGCGATTTCCTGAATGCCTTCAACAATGTGCAACTGGGACATCCGAACGTCAGTTATTCCTGTTCCTACGGCCAGCAGTGTAGTTCTGGGGCCTTTGGACTGATCAATACTTCACAACCGGCAAGAAACATCCAGTTCGCGCTCAAGTTCTACTATTAGGTGCGGCTGATAGACTCGGGGGCAGACATTCTTCAAATGGCTGCCCCCTTCGGTTTTATGCATAGACTCTCTGAGCTATTCCCTCTGATTTTCCTCGCAGCCGCGATGAGCGTCTCGTCTACAGCGCAGATTTCCAGCAAGACAGCGCCTGCCAGTTCAAGCGCTGCCGAGCATGCTGCGTCGCTTGCTGAGAGCGGCCAGTGTTCTGAGGCTTTGCCGCTACTATCAAGGACTGTGGCACACCTTACAGACAAAGAGCTGCAAAAGAGGGCCGGCCTGGATGGTGTTCGTTGCGCCACGTTGCTGCAGCGTTGGGATTCCTTGCTGGATTTCGCGCGAATCCTGAACCAGCAGTTTCCTCACGATCCTGAAGTGCTGTATGTTCTGGTGCACGCCTATTCCGACTTGTCCAATCAAGCAACGGAACAGTTAGCCCGGACGGCGCCCAATTCGCTGCCCGCACTCGAGTTAGACGCGGAAGCGAGTGAATTACAGGGCAAGTGGGACCAGGCGGAGAAGGACTATCGCAAAATTCTCGAGGAAAATCCGCGTTATCCGGGCATCCACTTCCGACAGGCGCGGCTGCTGCTTTCAAAGCCGAACCCTCCCGCTGATTTCCAGGATCAGGCGAAGAGTGAACTGCAAGAGGAACTCAAAATCGATCCGGCGAATGCAGGCGCCGAGTATGTCTTAGGAGAACTCGCACGCCAGGCTGGAGACTTTAACGAGGCCATCAAGCATTTCAGTAAGGCTACGCAGCTCGATCCGAATTTCGGGGACGCTTACTTAGGATTGGGTGTCTCCCTGTCAGCTGAAAAGAATTATGCTGAGGCAGTTGCGCCGCTCGAAATGGCAGTGAAACTTCAACCCTCAAATCCTGCAGCACACTACAGCCTCGGCACGGCATATTCCCGCACAGGACGCAAAACGGATGCGGCCCACCAGTTCACTCTGCAGGAGGCTGCGGAACACACGGCCGCCCCCGGAGGAACGAATCAGCATTGATCCGCTCCGCTTCAAGCACCGCAGCCTGGTCCAGGCGCCAATTCCTTGGGACGATTGCTGGTGCTGCCGGATTCGCCGGTTTGAGCAGACTCGCTTCAGCGTTGCCGGCTGTTCCGGCCTATCCCTTCGAAGAGGTGCTGGCGTCCGCCAGCGGAATCACATGGGTTCATACTGCAGGAAAATCTGCCGAAAAGTATCTACCGGAAACAACCGGAGCAGGCTGCGCTTTTCTCGACTATGACAACGATGGATGGATGGACATCTATCTAGTGAACAGCGGCAACTGTGATTTCTACGATCCCAATCCACCGCTGCGCAACGCACTGTATCGCAACAACCGGGACGGAACATTTACGACGTAACAGAAAAAGCCGGCGTGATCGGCGGAGGCTATGGCCAGGGGGTCGCTGTGGGCGACTACGATGGCGACGGCTTCCCGGACATCTACGTCACGCAGTACGGGCGCAGCATCCTCTATCACAACAACGGCGATGGAACGTTCACCGATGTGACAGAGAAGGCCGGAGTCGCGGCGCCGGGGTGGTCATCGAGCGCAGTGTGGTTCGATTACGACAACGATGGACGGCTCGATCTGTTTGTCTGCCGCTTCGTTGACTTCAGCAAAGCGAAAAACCTTCCGTGCACTGCTTACAACAAGCCGGGGTACTGTGTTCCTCGCCTTTACAAGCCGATGGCCAGCTGGCTATTCCACAACAACGGCGATGGAACCTTCACCGATGTCAGCCAGTCGTCGGGAATCGCCAAATATCTCGGCAAAGCGTGGGGTGCTGTAGCTACGGATCTCAACAATGATGGCCGGATGGACCTCTTTGTCTCAAATGACACCACTGCAAATTTCCTCTTCATGAATCGGGGGAACGGTAAATTCGAGGAGATCGCCGCACTGGCAGGTGTGGGATACAGCGACACGGGCCGGCCTCGTTCGGGAATGGGAGTGGATTCCGCTGACCTCAATAATGACGGCTGGATGGATCTCTTCGTTGCCAACATCGACCACGAGAAATATGCCCTCTATCAAAACAACCACGATGAAACATTTGATGATCAGGCGGACGCAACAGGTATTGGCGCAGCCACGCGACTGATGAGCGGCTGGGGACTTAAGTTTTTCGATTATGACAACGACGGCAATCTCGATCTGATCCTCGCAAATGGCAACCCTGACGACCTGATTGAGACCATGCTGAAGGATGTGACCTATCGCGAGCCGTTGCTGTTGTTTCACAACGACGGCAAGACTCTGCACGACGTGAGCGCCCAGAGCGGTCCACTGTTTTCGAGGAATCTTTCCGCGAGAGGTCTCGCCGTCGGTGACTTCGATAACGATGGCGCCGTCGATGTCCTCATCTCCGTAAATGACGCCGCTCCTCTCCTTTTGCGCAACACCGCAACCAAAGGCAATCACTGGCTCGGAGTAAGGCTGGTGGGAAGAAAATCGAACCGCGATGCAGTCGGTGCGCGCGTGACCTACCAGGCCGGTGATCTCAAACGATTCAGAATGAAAGTCGGCGGCGGCAGTTTTCTGTCATCGCACGATCCGCGCCTCGTACTCGGCATCGGCACGCGGACGAAGATTGACTGGCTGGAAGTGAAATGGCCGGCCCCGGGCGGCAAAACCGAAAGATTTACTGACTTGCCGGTCGACAAATACATCACCATCGTTGAGGATGAGGGCATTAAGGCCGGATAGAATCCGGTCATTTGCTCGTCAGTAGAGCAAATACGGCTTGCGCTTCTCTAAGAAGCCCTGAAGAGCCTGCTGCCAATCCTCATCGATATGCTGTGGATCTCGGCCCGACTCAAGGTCGTGAAGCACGTCGCGATTGGCCAGCAGAGTATCAATATTGCCCAGTTGGTACTCCTCGGGATAAAGCCTGTGAAGGGCTGTAGCAATCTCGAGCCCTAGCTCCGGCGTGTCAAGCACATTGCGATCGATAACCACCAGTTCAATCCCGTGGCAAAGTTGCTTCGCATAGGGATAAGGCGACTCCGGTGTAAAGTTCACCGGTACAAATCGGATACCGGGCAGGAATCGCGCATTGAGCTCATGTGCCAGAGCGCGGGCATCGATCCATGGCGCTCCGACATACTGAAATGGTGTATTGGTGCCGCGGCCAACAGATACGTTTGTTGTCTCGATGAGCCCAATGGCCGGATAGAGTATGGCCTCCGACAGGCTCCGCAGATTGGGCGAAGGATTTATCCAGGTGAGGCTGGTTGCATCAAACCAGTCGCCGCGCTGCCAGCCCTGCATAGCGACGACAGTGAGTGGGGCGTGAAGCCCGTATTCGCCATTGAGATAGCACGCAAGTTCTCCGAGAGTCATGCCGTGACGGACGGGAATAGGCGCTACGTTGACATAGCTTTCTGAATTCGGATCTGACAGAGGGCCTTGCACAAACGATCCGCCAATGGGATCAGGGCGGTCGAGAATGACAATTTCTGTTCCTGTATGGGCACCGGTTTCCAGCAGATAGCGAAGTGCTGCTTCGTATGTATAGAAGCGGACTCCCGCATCCTGCAGATCAACGATGACGGCATCGAGACCACGCAAGGCTTCGAGTGATGGATGGCGTTGCTCCTTGCTGCTGCCATACAGGCTGATGACAGGCAACCCAGTCGCTGAATCTGTTGAGTTGGCAATATCCGGCTTATCAACGGAGCCGCTGATGCCGTGCTCTGGAGAGAAGAGCTGCTTAAGCTGGAGACCAGGGACGGCCGTACTTGCATCCTTGTTGAGCACATCGATGGTACGTCTCCCCTGCGCGTCGAGCCCGGTCTGATTCGTGAGCAGGCCGATGCGCAGCGTGCCCCCATGCTTCGAGGCAAGCTGTGAAAGCTCGGTGAAATGATCCGCTTCAAGGACGTCGATGCCGGTGAGGATAGAGCCGTTTCGATCCTGCCACCGGCGTTCGCCGGAAAGCGATTCGTTATAGCCGGTAATCTGCGTTATCAGCTTTCCGTCGTCTGAGCGGATACCCAACGCAGTGGCCGCAGCATTCCCCACTGCGGCGCGGACGGCGGTGATGCCCGTAGGTCCGTTTGGATAAACGGCGTTCGACATCATAACCACGTAGGTATCGTCGGCGGGATCGATCCAGACCGATGTGCCGGTGAAGCCTGTATGCCCAAATGAGCCAATCGGAAAGAGCTCGCCGCGATTGCTTGAGTAGGGCGAATCGATATCCCAGCCAAGAGCGCGCAACGCGGTCCCCGTCGCCGGCTGACCTGGAGTCGTCATCTTGAGCAGTGTGAGGCGCTTTGACGGGAAGCGGCTACTACGGCCAGCAAGACGGTCGAGCAGATTCTGCTCAAAAATGGCGACATCGCCTGCGGTGCTGAACAGACCGGCGTGCCCGGCAACTCCACCCATGCGCCGTGCAGTCGGATCATGAACCGTCCCGCGCAGCATCACTCCATTGTCATATTGCGTTGGTGCAATGCGGCTGCGCCATGATTCAGGAGGTAGAAAGCGCGTGCTTCTCAATCCCAGAGGCTCTGCGATGTACTTCGCTTCATACTGGTAGAGAGTAAGCCCGGAGAGTTTCTCTACGAGCGCCCCAAGGACGATGAAATTGATGTCACTGTACCGAAATTGCACTCCGGGAGGCGTTACCGGTGTGCTGGCAAAGGCGCGCCGCAGACCCTCCTCTTTTCCCACCCATGGATCCGTGAGCGAGATATCGGGTGGGAGTCCGGAGTAGTGGGTGAGGAGCTGCCGGATAGTAATGTCTCCCTTGCCGTTGGCGGCAAAGTCGGGCAGGTACTTCGCGACCGGATCGTTCAAAACAAAGCGGCCCTGCTCATAGAGCTGCATGACTGCCGTGGTGGTGCACAGCACTTTGGTCAGGGATGCGACATCGAAAACCGTGTCTTCTGACATTGCTTCCGGCTCTGGAATCAGCGAGCGATTTCCATACGCCCTATGAAAAACAATGTGGCCGTCATGGCCAACGATCACCACTGCTCCGGGAAACTTCTTCGCCTCGATAGCCTGGGCGATGATGCGATCAATGGGGGTGAAGTCAGATCTGCGCCTGGCTTCCAGGTGAATGGTTGCAACGTTCAGAACCACCAGGAGAAGAGCGAAGCGTGTACATCGGCTGTCGCGGAACATGGGGTCAGTGGCTCCGGTACGTTTTCTTTTCAGGCAAGAACCTGCTGGCAATCCAGCTCAGCGCGAACGTGAACAGCGATCCGATGAGCACGAACCAGGTCCACGCGATCTTCGGCAGCACCATGTGCAGATTTCCCATCGTTATCGAAATTGGTCCGGACTGCCTCCACAAGAGGAGATTAATTGCGAAGCCGCCGATCATTCCAACGATCGCTCCAGATTCTGTGACACTTTTGCTCAAAGTACCAGCAAGGAAGACTCCAAGAAGTGCTCCGTAAGCAACAGACGCGATCGAGAGGCCGACCTCGACCACGTGGCCTCCGCCGCGCGACATCCAGGCAAGAACAAAGAGTACCAGCGCCCAGAAAGCCGTCATGATTCGCGATCCAACGATGCGATACCGCTCGCTTGTCGTGGGTTTCCATTGGAGATACAAATCAACCATGCTGCTTGAGCTGAGCGAATTTACAGCAGCGCTCAGATTTGACATCGCGGCAGCTAAGATCGCCGCAACCATAAGGCCAGCGACTCCACGCGGCATCTCGCGCACAATGAAGGTGGGAAAAATACGATCGGCGCCCGATGGAGCGCTGCCCGCGGCAACGCTCGAGTAAAAGACATAGAGGCCGCTGCCGATCGCAAGAAAAAGAACGAACTGCGTCAGGATGACCAATCCACTACTGAGCAGCGCAAGACGCGATTCCCGCAAGTTTCTGGCAGCAAGAAGGCGCTGAACCATGAGTTGGTCCGTACCATGGCTCGCCATCGTCAGGAAGCAGCCGCCGATGACTCCCGCCCAGAAGGTATAAGCGGTGGTGAGACTGAAGGCGAAGTGGAAGATGGTTAGCTTCCCCGACGCGGCCGCCGTGGCATGAATAGCGCTCCAGCCGCCGGGAACCAGCCGGCCGAGTGTAAAAACACCGGCGAGTGTGCCGATAAGATAGAGGATCATCTGAACAACGTCGGTCCAGATTACGGCAGTCATGCCGCCCTCAAGTGTGTAGACGAGGGTGAGCGCACAGATGATCGCGATCGAGACGAGATCCTGTGTGCCAATGGCGACGCCTACGATGATCGAAACCGCGAAGACGCGCACGCCCTCCGCCGCAGCGCGCAGGAAGAGAAAAAGGAAGGCCGTCAGCGTATGCAGGCGCGGACCGAAGCGCTCGCCAATGACCTGATATGCGGTGAGCAGTTCGCCGCGAAAGTAGCGAGGAAGAAAGAGAATACATACGACAACCCGCCCCAGGAGGTAGCCGAGAACGATCTGGAGAAATCCCCAGTCGCCGGTATATGCGAGACCCGGCACGCTGATGATGGTGAGAGCGCTCGTCTCCGCCGAGACGATCGAAAGCGCAATCGCCCACCAGGGAATCCGCTGGTCCGCGAGAAAGTATGTTCGCAACGAGCGATCGCGGTTACGGAAATGCAGGCCGAAGAGTGTTACGGCCAGAAGGTAACCAGCAACGAGCAGCAGGTCTGGCGCACTTAGCCGAAGCCTCAAGAATGCGAGAGCCGTAGTGCTGGCGAGGCCGAAGAGCACCAGGCTATTTCTCCTGACCTGTTGGTTGAGGTGGAATTCCCAATTCTGCAGGCGCCGGAAGCCGATGCGCCATTTGCCAGGCCGCTTGCGCTGCACGGAATTGCATGCTCCGCTGTACCCATAGCTGCGTCGCAAGATCGTAGCGGACGAGCACATTTTGCAACCAGTAGGGACGATTTTCTCGCATCCAAAGGTCGAAGTAGATCAGCCGGCCGTAACTGTACCCGTCGCGGAGATCTTCGCAGAGACCGTTGGCGCCCGAGATGGTGTAGAACGAGCCGTTGATTTGTCGAGCATTCTCTTTGTCGTTTTGCCAGGCATACATCTGGGTATAGAGGCTCGCGATGAGGTCTGCGGTCTCGAACTTCTGGCCAATGAAATCAAGCCGTCGTGCCCCGAGCTCAAGCGCATCCAAAGCGTCGGTTTCGCGCAAGGGTCCGGCCGCCCTTGCCTGAGACACCAGCGTGATGGCGCGTTCCGCATGCATGCGCATGTCATGGACGAGGGGGCGTAATTTCGCAGCGATGCCTTGCCCCTCTGCGCTCCAGGGATCCGCCCAGTAGAGCGCGTCTGTCGATCCGCCAAGCTCCGCCTGGTCGAGCATCTGGTAGATGGCGATGAGCTCACGCTGCGCCTGGTTGACGCTTCCGGTGCGGTCGCCATGAAAAACGTTACCGTAGGCGTCCTGAAACTTTCCTGTGTCGCTGCTCCCTGCCTGCCACGCGGCGGCGGCTCCAAAGAGCACTCCATACCAGTCGGACTGGAATAGCCCTTCACCGTCATCGTTCCAGATGGTGTTGAGCATGCCGGTGCTGCCCACCGACTGCCCGTCGCGCACAAAACCCTGAATGTTGCGCAGCGCATAGTCGTTGTCGGGAAAAACACGATTCCAGTTATTCACGCCGGAAGCCACCCAGGTTTCCATACCGGCATCCGAGTATGGCTTGAGCCACGGCAGGAAGCCATTCTCTTCCGGAGAGTAGGTCCATGCGACAGCGATCATATCTTTGGGCAGCCGCTTGACCTCGGATGGGTCCTTCATGCCCACGTCGCCCCAGAAGAGGAGCCTGCGGTTCAGTGGAGCGAGCTTGTTGTGTATCTGGAGAAGGAAGTCGATGTACACCGGCCCCAAGCCCTGGGCTTCGACTGCCGCTCGCGTCTGCCCCTTGCCGAGATCGCCCGTTTCGTCCGC